>Ga0247712_1000002_pt1 | contig 185007 bp, 181 predicted proteins | sample 44E_DmetaG_FD_186033 | JGI IMG/M metagenome (GOLD analysis project Ga0247712, IMG submission 186033) | Soil microbial communities from hillslope of Landscape Evolution Observatory, University of Arizona, Oracle, AZ, United States - 4-4-E_D | ecosystem: Engineered > Artificial ecosystem >...
CGACACGGTTGCGCTAAGGGCGCTATCCATGCGCCCGATCCTCACATCCGAAGCGATGCGCGCCGCCGAGCAGGCAGCCATTGATGCCGGGACCAGCGTTGAGACCTTGATGGAGCGCGCCGGCGCGGCGCTCGCTGAAGCCGCCTGGCGCTTTGCCGGTCCGCGCGCAACCTTGGTCCTGTGCGGTCCCGGCAACAACGGCGGCGACGGCTATATCGCCGCACGCCTTCTCGCCGAGCGTGGAATGACGGTGCGGGTCGCTGCGCTCGGCGAGCCGAAGAGCGCGGCGGCGGGGTGGGCGCGACGCGCATGGCGGGGCGATGTCGAGCCGCTGGGGGCGGACACAGCGGCGGATTCCTTATTGATCGACGCATTGTTCGGAACGGGTTTGAGGAAACCGCTGGATACCATTGTTTCACAACAGCTTTCAAGGCTTACGGATGCGGCCGCGATCCGCGTCGCCTGCGATATTCCGAGCGGAATCGACGCCGACAGCGGCGCCGAACTGGGTGAAATTGCGAATTTCGACCTGACGGTGACGTTCGGAGCACTCAAGCCGGCCCACCGGCTGCATCCGGCAATTGGCAGGTGCGGTCACGTCGTCCTCGCCGACATCGGCATCGAAGCTTCGCGAGAGTGGCACGAGATCGGCGCTCCCAGCCTGCCGGCGCTCGACCCGGGTGCACACAAGTACGACCGCGGCGTGGTCCACTGCCTCGCCGGCAAGATGCCGGGCGCGATCGCGCTCGCCGCGACGGCCGCCGCGCGGGCCGGGGCCGGCTACGTCAGGGTCAGCACCTCGCGAAGCCTCGACAATCTGCCCTCGGCCGTGGTGCAGACCGATACCGCCCTCCTCGACGACGAGCGCATCGGCTGCCTCCTGGTCGGGCCGGGAATGGGCGACGTGCCGCAGATACTGACCCTGGCGCTGACGTCGCGCGCTGCCAAGGTCATCGACGCCGATGCCATCAGCCATCTCGGCGAGCCGGAGCGGCTGCGCGGCCAGGACGCCATCCTTACCCCACACGAAGGCGAGTTCGAGCGCCTGTTCGGGGATATACCCGGGAGCAAGGCCGAGCGGGCGCTGCAGGCGGCGCGGCGATCGGGCGCCGTTGTGGTCTACAAGGGGCCGGACACGCTGGTCGCGTCGCCCGACGGCCGGCTCGGCTTCGCGCCGCCGGCGCCCGCCTGGTTGGCGACGGCGGGAACTGGCGACGTTCTCGCCGGGATGGCGGCGGCTATTCGGGCGCGAGGCCTGGCGGCGTTCGAAGCGGCCTCTGCCGCCGTCTGGCTGCACGGCCGCGCCGCCGAGATTGCCGGGCCATATCTGATTGCGGACGATCTCGCTGCCGCCATTCCCGAAGCGCTTGCGCGGGTTCGATGAGCGAACTGATCGTTCGAATCGCGGCCCGCGGCGACGGGGTGACGGCGAGCGGCCGCCATGTGCCGTTCGCGGTGCCGGGCGACGCATTGCTCGACGACGGCGCGCTCGCCTTCGGGCAGCACCATCAGCAGCCGCCATGCCGCCATTTCCCCGAGTGCGGCGGCTGCCAGCTGCAGCATGCCGACGACTGGGGCTATCTCGGCTACCTTTCCGACCGGGTTCGAAACGCGCTCGATCAGCACGGGCTCGAGACGGACGCCCGTGAGCCGCATCTCTCCCCGCCCTGCAGCCGCCGTCGCGCGACGCTGCGGGCCACCAGGACCGGCCAAAGTGCGGTGCTCGGGTTCAATGCCGAGAAATCGCACCGAATCGTCGACATGCGCGAATGCCACATCCTTCGGCCCGAGCTGTTCGCTCTCATCGAGCCGCTGCGCGGGCTGCTGGCAATTCTGCTCGGCAGGAAAGGCTCGGCCGAAGTCCAATTGACCCTGGTCGACCAAGGGCCGGACGTGGCCATCAAGGGGGTCCGGGCGGAGGGGCTGGAAGCGATCGAGCACCTGACCCACTTCTGCGGGCGGCACGGGCTTGCGCGCCTCAGCCTCGACCAGGGAGTCGGCCCGGAAACCTTTTACGAGCCGGCGCCCGCGACGATCACACTTTCAGGCGTGCCGGTGACCTTTCCGGTCGGAGCCTTCCTGCAGGCGACAGCCGACGGCGAGGCGGCGCTGGTCGCAGCGGTTCAGGAGATCGCCAGCGGCGCGACCAGCTGTGCTGACCTGTTCGCCGGCCTCGGCACGTTCGCTTTGGCCCAGCCTGCAAAGGTCTATGCCGCCGAAGCCTCACGCGATGCCGCCCTCGCGCTCCAGTCGGCTGCTAACCGCAGCGGCCGCCAATTGTCGGTCGAGCATCGCGACCTCTACCGAAGGCCGCTGGATCCCAGTGAGCTCGCGCGGTTCGACGTCGTCGTGCTCGATCCCCCGCGCGCAGGCGCCGCCGAGCAGGTCGCAGCGCTCGCCGCTTCGTCAGTCACGAAAATCGCTTATGTCAGTTGCAACCCGGCGACGTTTGCGCGCGACGCCAAGGCCTTGGTCGGCGGCGGCTACAAGCTCGAGTGGGTCCGACCGGTCGGCCAGTTCCGCTGGTCGACCCACGTCGAGCTTGCCGCCGGGTTCGCTCGCTAGAGCAGGTCGCGAAGCGCGTTGATCGTCAGCGCCACCAAGGCGACCGAGCTCAAGAGGAACAACAGGAAGCGGTATTTGACGACGTTTATGGTCGCTTGAACCAACGTGTGCATGATCCGGATGATCACATATGCCCAGGCGAGCCACAGATTGGCGCCGCCGCCCGAGCCGATGATGGCGAGGACGAGGGCGACTGCGTAGAAGACCGTCGGCTGCTCCATCAGATGCTGGTAATTGTGGGACTTCCACATCACCTCATCGGGAACCACGCCTTCCAGATTTTGGCCGCGGCCGCCGACCAGGGTGTTGATGTCGATGCCAGCGCGCTTCATTGCCGGGAGGCGCGTCGCCGCCATCCACAGCATGACAATCAGCGACCAGGCCACCAGGATCACGATCGGCAACAATATTGGGCTATAGTCCATCGAACCTCTCCCCCTGAGAAAATGGAGGAGGAGAGGGTGCGTCAGAATGGGAGCCGGCGCAAGAAATCTCGTCCCGGCGATTGTCGGGGAGGGAGGACCATTTAGCGAAGGCCTGAATGGTCGACGGGCTCGTTCTTAAGAACCCCTCCGTCAGCCGCTAAGCGGCTGCCACCTCCCCGAGAAATCTCGGGGGGAGATCAACTAGTCGAACAGCCTGGCAAAACGGCGCTTCTCGCGATTGCGCCAATGGCCGCGGTGGTAAGCGTCGGATGCCAGTAGCGGCAGCACGCTGGTTGCCTCTGCGAACACCATCTGCTCCTGGGCCGTGTCGACCTTGCCCCAGCTGCACGCCTCCTGGAGGGTCGACGAGCTGCACGCGCCGTCGCGAACGTCGGCGACGGTGATCTGGATCGCATATTTGTGCATCTCGACGTCCTCGTGGCCGAGGATCTCGGCGCAGACGACCGTGTCCTGGGCGAAGTTCTTCGGAACACCGCCGCCGATCATCAGCAGGCCCGTGGTGCCCGCTTTAATCTTGATGTCGGTGAGCTCGCGGAAGTCGGCGATGCTGTCGAGAGTCATGTAGGGCTTGCCCTGCTTCATCGCGTCGACCTGATGCTTGACCAGGCCGAAGCCGGCCGAGCTGTCGGTGAAGGCCGGGCAGAAGATCGGCACGTCATGCTCGTAGGCGAGCTTGACCAGGCTGTTGTCCTTCTTGCCGTTGCCTTCGGCAAGCCACTTGCCCATCGCGCGGATGAACTCGCGGCTCGAATAGGGGCGCGGCTCGAGGCTGTCGGCGATTCGACCGATGGTGAAGTCGGTGTCCTGCAGCGCCTCCTCGTCGATGTAGGTATCGTAGATGCGATCGATGTAGAGCGAGCGCAACGTCTTATCGTCAGGAATCTCAAGCGCTTGGTAGTGCTTGTGGCCAAGCGCTTCGAAGAAGTCCATGTCGACGATCGTGGCGCCAGTGGCGACGATTGCATCGACCATATTCGAGCGCACGAGCTCGGCATAGAGGTCCATGCAGCCGCCGGCCGAGGTCGAGCCGGCGACGACGAGGATGACCGAGCAATCCCGGTCGGCCAGCATCTGATTGTAGATGTCGGTTGCGCGGGCGAGGTCGCGGCTGGTGAAGCTCATCTTGCCCATCGATTCGACGATCGGACGGGCGTCGAAGCTGGTGATGTCGATATGCTCGACCGGGCTGGCGAGAAGCTCCGCCTTGCGCGTATCGTTGACCTTCGAGTGCGTGTTCATCTCATGCTCCATACATCCCCACCCGCAAGCGGGAGGGGCAAAGTGGTCCGTTAGCGCCTGGCATCTGCAGGCCAATGGCTGGGCATGTCGTTCGGTTTCACGGGAGGGGACAGCCCCACCCCCCAACCTCCCGGCTCGGGAGGGTTTCTCGCTAAAGCGTCACAACGTTCGAGCGCTGCGGTTCGATGCCCGTGCCGTAGAGCGTTGCCATCGGCTCGTCGTCGACGACTTCCGCCGAAACCGTGCCGAAGCCGTTGAAGCCGGTGCGCATCGCACAGCCGTAGGCGCCGAGCATGCCGATCTCGATATAATCGCCGGGCCTGACGTCGCCCGGCAGCTGGAACGGGCCAGCCATATGATCGAGGTCATCGCAGGTGGGCCCATAGAAGCTGAACTCCATCGGTCGCACGTCCGACTGCTCGTCGCGCAGGAGCTGCACCGGATAGCGCCAGCCGACATGCGCGGCGTCGAACAGGGCGCCGTAAGCGCCGTCATTGATGTAGAGCTCGGCGCCACGACGCTTCTCGACCCGAACGACGAGGCTCGCGTATTCCGCGCAAAGCGCCCGGCCCGGCTCACACCACAGCTCGGCCGAATAGCTGATCGGCAGCTCCTCGAACGAGCGGTGGATGACCTCGAAATAGGTTTCGAGCGGCGGCGGCTCCATGCCGGGATAGCTCGACGGGAAGCCGCCACCGACATCGACGATGTCGACCGTGACCGAGGCCTCGACGATGGCGTCGCGGACTCGCCCCATCGCTTCGGCGAAGGCGGCCGGGGTCATCGCCTGGCTGCCGACATGGAAGCAGATGCCGAGCGCGTCGGCCGCCTGGCGGGCGGCGAACAGCAACGGCTTCACCTCGTGCGGCTCGGCGCCGAACTTCGAAGCGAGGCTTAGCTTGGCATGTTCCGAGCTGACCTGCAGCCGGACCAGAAGGTTGAGGTCGGTGGCGACGGCGCCGTCCGGACTGGTGGTGGCGCGGACGATCTTGTCGAGCTCGTCGAGCGTGTCGAGGCTGAAGGTCTTCACGCCGTGGCGGAAATAGGCCTCGGCGATCGCTTCCTCGGCCTTCACCGGGTGCATGAAGCACTGGACGGCGTCGGGCAGAGTCTCGGCGACCAGGCGCACCTCTCCGATCGAGGCGACGTCATAATAAGTGACGCCCTCGTCCCACAGGATCTTTAGCAGGTCCGGGGAGGGGTTGGCTTTGACCGCATAGAGCGAACGGCCCGAAAACTTCTCGATGAAGAATCGAGCGGCGCGCCGCGCCGCATGGGGCCGCAGCAACGTCACCGGCTGAACCGGGTGCGTTTTCGCAATATCGGCACCACGGCGGGTGCCGGTCGGGGCAGTCGCTAGCCCCAGCGCGCGATGATGCTTGTGCAACTCAAGGGACCTCCAACAGGACAGTTCGACACAAAAGCTGCCTTGCGGTTGGAAGTCCCATGGGGCAGCGGGGGCGCGATATATGGGTGGGGGTCCCCCAAGTAAAGATGTTTCGCGGAGCACTCGCAATGTCGCCGGCGGTTCGTCGCCGCGACGCAACACTTTGGCGAAAGCCTTGAGGATTCAGGCGGTTATCGAATGGTGCAGGTAAGCCACAATGACGTCGCCGAAGCGGCGCGGCGGATTTCCGGACTAGTCGAGCGCACTCCGCTGATCGAGACCGAGGTCGGCGGTAAGCGGTTGTGGCTGAAATGCGAGGCGCTTCAGACCGGCGGCGCGTTCAAGCTGAGGGGCGCCACCAATCGCCTCCTCCAGCTGTCGGAAGAGGAACGGCGGCGCGGAGTGGTCGCATTCTCCTCCGGCAACCACGCCCGCGGGGTCGCCATCGCCGCCCGCCGGCTAGGAATCGCCGCGACCATCGTCATGCCGGCCGACGCCCCCGCGGTGAAGGTCGAGGGAACCAGCGCCGAGGGCGCCGACATCGTCCTCTACGACCGGCGCAGCGAGAGCCGCGAGGAGATTGCCGCCCGGATTGCCGCGGAGACCGGGGCCGTCGTCGTGCCGAGCTTCGACGACCCGGCGATCGTCGCCGGCCAAGGGACGGTCGGCCTCGAGATCCTCGAGCAGATGCCCGAGCCGCCGCCTCGCATCGTCGTCCCCTGCGGCGGTGGGGGCCTTGCCGGGGGAATTGCGCTCGCCTGTCCCGACGCGGAGATCGTCATCGTCGAGCCCGAAGGGTGGGACGACATGGGCCGCTCGCTCGCGGGCGGCGTCATCGTCCCCGTAGCACCCGACGCGCCGCCGACCTTGTGCGATGCCCTGCAAACCCCGCGCGTGTCGCCGATCACTTATGGCATTCTCCAGGAGCGCGGGGCGCGCGCCGTGGCGGTTAGCGATCCGGAAGTGAAGGAAGCGGTGCGCTTCGCCTGGGCAAATCACCGCCTGACCGTCGAGCCGGGCGGAGCGGCGGCTTTGGCGGCATTGATCGCCGGCAAGGTCGCGATCGAAGGGGCGACCGTCGCAGTGCTATCGGGAGGCAATATCGATCCGGTGCTTCACGCCCGGATCCTCGCGGAAAGCGCCTAAGCGGCGGCGTTGCGAGCCTTGTACTCGCCCGGCTCGACATGGACCGGGCTCGACCGCTCGACAGCCTGGGTCAGCTCCTCGAGCTGGGCGGCTAGGGTCTGGAGCTCGGCAGCGAGCGCCTTGGGGTCGGTTTCGGCGACTCCGGCGGAGGCGTCGAGCAGGGTTTCGAGCATCATGGCGATGCAGGGCAGGATCGTCTCCTCGATCCGCTCGAACGCCTCCGCGAGGCGGGCCTGCTGTTCCCCCGGGCTCATCACGGCGATAATGCGCGAAGGGAGTTAAGCGATAATGAAGGGCTCCGCCTCTTGAACGCCATTGCAGCGACGGCAATGTCCCTAGCCATGCTCGGCTCTTTCGCCTTGACCGCCGGCGGGCTTCACCTGGTGATCCGGCGCAAGCAGCGCGGCAAGGGTCTGCTGATGCTGCTCGCGGCAGCCGTGCTGGTCGCCAATGTCGCGATCCTGACGGTGTGAAGCGCGCGGCCTAGCGGATCGGGCAGTCGGGGCTGAGGCGGAAGTCGAGATAGTCGTCGACCGCCTTCATCATCAGCTCGAGCTCGTTGGCGAAGAAATGGTTGGCCCCGGGAATCGTCTCGTGATGGATGGTGATGTGCTTCTGGGTGCGAAGCTTGTCGACCAGCTTCTGGACCGCGCCGGGAGTCACGACCTCGTCGGCCTCGCCCTGGATGATGATTCCCGAGGCAGGGCAGGGGGCGAGGAAAGAGAAATCGTACATGTTGGCGGGCGGGGCGATCGAGATGAAGCCGCGGATTTCGGGGCGGCGCATCAAGAGCTGCATGCCGATCCAGGCCCCGAAGCTGACTCCGGCGACCCAGGTGGTCTCGGCCTCGGGATGGATCTGCTGCACCCAGTCGAGAGCGCTGGCGGCGTCGGACAGCTCGCCGATGCCATTGTCGAACGTCCCTTGGCTCTTGCCGACTCCGCGGAAATTGAAGCGCAGCGTCGCAAAACCGCGGTTGACGAACGTCTTGTAGAGCAATTGCACGATCTTGTTGTTCATCGTGCCGCCCGCCTGCGGATGCGAATGCAGGATCATCGCCACTGGAGCGCGCGGCCTCGGGCCGGGATGGAAACGTCCTTCGAGGCGGCCGTCCGGGCCGGGGAAAATCACTTCGGGCATGTGTGCAATGGCTCGCGTAACAAGGTGGTGGCGCGCCGCGGGTGCGCGTCGGCAGCGGCTCCTATATAGAGACGGCGTCTCAACTGGCAATCGGCAGGAATCCCCGGATTTTGACCGCCCGAACCCGAATCTACCTCGACCATGCCGCGACCACTCCGGTGCTGATGCCGGCGCAGGCGGCCGTCGCCGAGGCTCTCGCGCGCTGGGCCAACCCGAGCTCGCCCCATGCCGAGGGGCGAGCGGCCCGGGCGGCGCTGGAGGAGGCGCGCGGCGCCATCGCCGAGGCGCTGGGCTGGCGGCATGACGTCATCCTCACCTCGGGTGCGAGCGAGGCGATCGCCATCGCCGCGGCCCGCGCCAAGCTGCCGCGGCGGCTGGTCGGCGCGACCGAGCATGACGCGGTGGCGGCGGCGGTGGGGGCCAATGCGACCATCCTGCCGGTGGATAGCGGCGGACTGATCTACCTCGAAGCGCTCGCCGAGGCGCTGGCCGCCGGGCCGGCGCTGGTGGCGGTCCAGCAAGTCAACAACGAAACGGGCGTGATCCAGCCGCTCGCCGAGATTTTCGAGCGGGTGCGAGCTGCCGGCTCGCTGCTGCTGGCGGACTGCGCGCAGGGCGCGGGCAAGCTGCCGCTTCCCGAATCGGACTTCATCGCCGTTTCGGCGCACAAGCTCGGCGGGCCGCCGGGAATTGGCGCGCTGTTGGTCAAGGACATAGCGACCCTCGAGCCGAGCGGCGGGCAGGAAAGAGGATATCGACGGGGAACGGAGAATTTGCCGGCTACGAAAGGATTCGCCGCCGCGCTTCAGTCGCGGCCCTTCGCCGAGGCGATGCCTAAGCTGACACGGCTTCGCAGCATGGTTGAAGAAACTATTGTTCAAGAAGGCGGAATTGTCGTTGCCAGCAGCTCGGAGCGGGTCGCCACCATCGGCGGCTATGCGATGCCCGGGGTCGCCAGCGCCAGCCAGCTCGTCCAGCTCGACCTCGCCGGCTTCGCCGTCTCGGCCGGAAGCGCCTGCTCGTCGGGAAGCCTGAAGCCGAGCCGGGTGCTCGAGGCGATGGGGCTGCCGCAAGAGATCGCCGGCTGCGTCGTCCGGGTCAGCTTCGGGCCCGAGACGAGCGAGGAGGAGGTCGAGCGCTTCCTCGCCGAGTGGCGGCGCATCAAGTCGCGTGCGAAGGCGGCGGCATGATCTATCTCGACTATCAGGCGACGACGCCGGTCGCTCCCGAGGTCGCCGAGGCGATGCGGCCGTGGGCGGAGGAGAGATTCGCCAATCCGCACTCGCCGTCGCGCTGGGGCCGCGAGGCGGCGGCGGCGATCGAGGTCGCTCGCGGCCAAGTCGAGCGCGCCATCGGGCTGGACGGCGGCGGCCTCGCCTTCACCGGCAGCGCGACCGAGGCGATCAACTGGGCGATCCGCGGCACGCTCGAGAAGGCACCCAAGGAGCGCGACCGAATCGTCACGGTCGCCACCGAGCATGCCGCGGTGCTCGACACGGCCGAGTGGCTGGCGGGGCGGGGCGTCGACCTCACCTTGCTTCCGGTCGGTAGCGACGGGCTGATCGACCTCGCCGATGTCAGCCAAGAGCTCGACGAGCGCGTCGCTTTGGTCGCGGTGATGCTGGTCAACAACGAGATCGGAGTCATTCAGCCGGTCGCCGAAGTCGCGCGAATGGCTCATGACGTCGGTGCCTTGATGCTGTGCGACGCCGTCCAGGGGCTAGGCCGCATTAATATTCCCGATGGCCCGGACTTGGTCGCGGTGTCGGCCCACAAGATCCACGGGCCCAAGGGCGTCGGCGCCTTGTGGATGCGCGACGGCATGGAGCCGGCGCCCTTGCTCCACGGCGGCGGGCAGGAGCGCGGCCTGCGCTCCGGAACGATGGCGCCGGCCCTGTGCGCCGGCTTTGGAGCGGCGGCGAAGCTGGCGTCGGAGCGGCGCGGCGTCGACCGCGACCATGTCGAGCGGCTGTGGAAGGCGGCGCTGGAGGCGCTGGGCGAGGGCTGGCTGGTCAACGGCAGCAGCGAGCATCGCTACCGCGGCAACCTCAACCTCCGCCGCGAGGGGCTCGATTCCGCGCGCCTCATCGCCGACCTGCGCGACATCGCCTTCTCGCTTGGGTCGGCTTGCGCCAGCGGCTCGGGCCGGCCGAGCCACGTGCTCCGCGCTCTTGGCCTCAGCGACCGCGAGGGGCGCTCGTCGGTCCGCATCGGCTTCGGCCGCTACACCAGCGAGCAGGAGCTGGTCGAAGCATTGTCGCGGATCGCCGCCGCCGCCCGCGCTCAGGAGGGCGTTGCCGCGTGACCCGGGTGCGCTTTCTCCGTTCGGACGGGGCTTTGGACAAGGAAGTGGAAGCGGCGCCCGGCCAGCGGCTGCTCGACGTCGCCTGGGCCGCCGGTGAGCCGCTCGAAGGCAGCTGCGAAGGGGTGATGGCCTGTTCGACCTGCCACGTCATCGTCGACAGGGCGGATTTCGACAAATTGCCGCCGGCCAGCGAGGAGGAAGAGGATCTGCTCGACATTGCGGCCCACGCCACCCGCACTTCGCGGCTCGCCTGCCAGATTTTGCTGACCGACGACCTCCAGACTCTCACGGTGCGGATCCCGCCCGGCTGGCGCAACTGGCAGGGGCGATAGCCATGAGCAAGGTGCGGTGACGCCCGCGCTGTGATAGAGGCGAGCCGGGAGGTGGAATCATGAATCTGCTTTTCACCGTTTCGCTCCTCGCGCTGGCGTCCCCCGCAGAGGGATCACCCCACAACCACGATCACGCGCCGCAGCTCGGCAAGGTCTCGTTTGAGACGAGCTGCAATGCGAACGCCAACGCCCTCTTCCAGAGCGGCCTCGGTTGGCTTCACTCGTTTGAATATGAGCAGGCGGCGCGGGTCTTTTCGCAAGCCGCAGCGGCCGACACGAGCTGCGCGATCGCGCATTGGGGCGTCGCCGCCAGCTATTACCACCCTTTGTGGGCACCGCCGAGTGCGGCCGAGCTGGAAAAAGCCAGCGGCGCCCTGGCCAGCGCCAAGGCAGCGGGGGCCAAGAGCCCGCGCGAGCGCGACTATATCGCCGCGCTGGAGACCTTCTATCGCGATTCGGACAAGCTCGATCACAAGACCCGGGCACTCGCTTATTCGGCGGCGCTAGAGCAGCTGCACAAAAGCTATCCCGAAGATCGCGACGCGGCGGTTTTCTACGCGCTGTCGCTCGTGGCGGCAGGAATGATGGACAAGGACCCCGACTTTGCGAAGGAAAAGGCGGCCGGGGCGATTCTCAACCAGGTGCTCGCGCAGGAACCCGACCACCCCGGCGTGGCGCATTATTTGATCCACAGTTTCGACTATCCGGCGCTGGCCGAGCTCGCTCTCCCGGCGGCGCGGCGTTACGCCAGCATCGCGCCGGCCTCGCCGCACGCCCAGCACATGCCATCGCACATCTTCGTTCGGCTCGGGCTGTGGGATGAAGCGATCAAGTCCAACCTCGCGTCCGAAGCCGCCGCCCGCTCTCTGGCACAGGCGCAGGGCCTTCCGGATTCATCAAGCGAGCGGCTGCACGCAATGGACTATCTTGCCTACGCCTATCTGCAGACGGGACAGGATGCGCAGGCGGAGCGAGTCCTTGCCGAGCTCAACGCGATCCAGCGGGCCGACCCGCCGGTCTTTTCCGTCGCCTACGCAGCGACTGCGATCCCGGCGCGCCTCGTGCTCGAGCGACGGATGTGGAAACAGGCGGCAATGCTCGAGCTGCCGGACAATGTCCGCAATCTCGCGCCGCTGGACCAGTTCAAATGGGGGCAGGCGCACCTCCACTTCGCGCGCGCGGTCGGCGCGGCGCGCAGCCGGGATGTGGCCCGCGCCCGCGACGAACTGGCGAAACTGACGGCATTGGAAGAGGCGATCACCGTGCCTGCCGGCAGCTACGACTGGCGGACGCAGGTGTCGATTGAGCGACAAATCGCTCAAGCATGGCTGGCCCATGCCGAAGGGCGGGGCGATGAGGCCGTTCGAGTCATGCGGGCGGCCGCCGACCTCGACGACGCCAGCGAAAAGCATCCGGTCACCCCCGGCGCGATCCTGCCGGCCCGGGAGCAGCTCGGCGAGCTGCTGATGGAGCTTGGCGATGCCCGAGGCGCATTAGCCGAATATGAAATGTCGCTGACGCGGTCGCCGCGGCGGTTGGCCGGTGTCTATGGGGCTGCGCGCGCGGCAAAGCTGGCTGACGATTCGACGAAAGCTCGAACCTATTATGCCCAGCTCGCCGAGCTGACCGCGAACGGCGAGGCGAGCCGTGATGAGATCAAGGAGGCCCGGGCTTTCGCCGCCGAGCTCGCCCTGCGCTGACGCGAGGCCTGTCACAGAAACTGGAGCCGGTCTGGGGCTTTGCTTGAGATGCCTCCCGCCCGCCGGGTTGCCGCTGGTCGCGTAAAAGCCTTGCCGCTGCCGACGGCAACGTCCTCCCGCGACGGCGGCTTGGCTCGTGATGCGGGGATTGCAGAAGGCCCAGCCGGCAAGCTGCAATCCGACGGCATCGCCGGCCTTGCCTCGCCCGCGCCGCTCCCCCATATGCGCGGCGGGAGTCGGGCGGACGAGGCAGTCGCCAACCTGGTCAGGTCCGGAAGGAAGCAGCCACAACGATTTCGCTTCGGGTCGTTCCGGCTCCCACTTCCCCGTCACCGAAGCGAAGCAATCCACGTGCAGATTATGGATTGCCGCGGCGCTGCGCGCCTCGCAATGACGGCTGTATGCCCCTAAACCACCCGCGATGACCGACGACGAATCGCCAGCGCTTGGGCTCGACCTTCCCGAAGTGCCGCCGGGCGCGGCGCCCTATCGCGTGCTGGCGCGCAAATACCGGCCGCAAAGCTTCGCCGAGCTGATCGGCCAGGACGCGATGGTCCGCACCCTGGCCAATGCCATCGAGCGCGGGCGGATCGCCCATGCCTTCCTGCTCACCGGGGTTCGCGGCGTCGGCAAGACGTCGACCGCACGGCTGATCGCCAAGGCCCTGAACTGCGTCGGGCCGGACGGGCAGGGCGGACCGACGATCGAGCCGTGCGGCCAGTGCGAGCCGTGCCGTGCAATCGCGGAAGGGCGCCACATCGACGTCATCGAGATGGACGCGGCCAGCCACACCGGCGTTGACGACGTCCGCGAGGTCATCGACGCCGTGCGCTATGCGTCGGTCAGTGCCCGCTACAAGATCTACATTATCGACGAAGTCCACATGCTGTCCAAGAACGCCTTCAACGCCTTGCTGAAGACGCTCGAGGAGCCGCCGGGCCATGTGAAGTTCCTGTTCGCCACGACCGAGGTCGACAAGGTGCCGCTGACGGTGCTGTCGCGCTGCCAGCGCTTCGATCTGAGGCGAATCCCGGCCGAGGCCCTGGTCGACCATTTTGCCCAGGTCGCCCAGGCCGAGGGTGTCGCGGTCGAGGGCGAGGCGCTGGCAATGATCGCCCGCGCCGCGGAAGGCTCGGTTCGCGACGGCCTGTCGATCCTCGACCAAGCGATCGCCCACGGCAGCGGCTCCGTCAGCGCCGAGCAGGTGCGCGACATGCTCGGCCTCGCCGATCGCGGACGGATCCAGCGGCTGCTTCGGCTGGTGCTGTCCGGCGATTCGCCGGCGGCTCTATCCGAGCTCGACGAGGCGCATGCGCTCGGCATCGACCCGGCCTCGCTGGTGCGGGGATTGATGGAGTCGCTGCATTCGGCCACCCGCGCCAAGGCGGGCGGAGCCGCCGACCCGTTGCTGACGGCCGAGCAGAGGCAGTTCGCCGACGAGCTCGCCTCGTCGCTTGGCTGGGGGCAGATCCACCGGCTGTGGCAGATGCTCTTGAAGGGCCTCGGCGACGTCGTCGCCGCCCCCGACCCGCAGGAGGCGGCGACGATGGTGCTGCTGCGCCTGATCCACGCCGCCGACCTGCCCGACCCGGCGGCAATCCTCGGCCGGCTGGAAGGGCAGGCGCCGGCCGCCAAGGACGCTTCGGCCTCCGCTCCGGTGGCTCCGGCCGCTCCCGCCGCCAGCCTTCCAGGCGACTTTCCCGCGCTGATCACGACGCTCGAGCGCGGCGGCCGCGCTCAGCTGGCGCTTCAGCTCCACGACCAGGTCGGGCTGGTGGCTTTCGCTCCCGGCGAGCTCAAGCTCAAGCCGCTTCGCCCGCTCGGCCCCGAATGGCCGCGTGAGTTGGCCGGCGCCCTGAAGCAGCTGACCGGCGCGTCCTGGCAGGTGACCTTGTCCGACGAGCCGAGCGAGCCGTCGCTGCTCGACCAGGAAAAGATTGCCGAGGAGCGCGTTCGATCCGAAGTGCTTGCCGACGCCAATGTCCGGGCGGTGCTCGACGCCTTCCCGGACGCGAGCCTGGAATCCTTCACCACCAAAGGGGCCTGACATGCCGAGCTTCGAAGAAATCATGCAGATGGCGCAGAATGCGCAGGCCGAGCTTCAGAAGGCCCAGGAGAATCTCGACCGGGTCGAGGTCGAGGGCGCGTCCGGCGGCGGGCTGGTGACGATCCGCGCCACCGCCAAGGGCCGGATCCTGTCGGTCGACCTCGACGACCGCCTGCTCCAGCCGTCGGAAAAGGCGATGCTCGAGGATCTGATTGCGGCCGCCATCAACGACGCCCGCGGCAAGGCCGACACCGCCGCCGCCGCGGAAATGCAGAAGGTGCAAAGCGCGCTGCCGATTCCGCCGGGACTGAAGCCGCCCTTCTGACCGTTGCCTGGCCGCAACAAAGCGGTTGTGCGCTAGGCTTTTCCTCGTCAACAATGGCCCGACAAGCCATGGAGGGGAGAATGGCGCTCGGCGCAATGCAGGATTGGCCGCTTCGGGTCATGCGCCTGGTCGACCATGCCGAGCGAGAGCATGGCGACGGCGAGATTGTTTCCGCCTGGGCCGACGGCAGCGTCACCCGAACCAATTGGCGCGAGGTGGCGCACGACGCTCGCAAAATGGGGCAGGCGCTCGAGCGGCTCGGAATTCGCCCCGGCGACCGGGTCGCGACCCTGGCGATGAACCACGCCCATCATCTGCTCGCATGGTACGGCGCGATCGGAATGGGGGGCATCCTCCATACGATCAATCCTCGGCTGTTTGCCGACCAGCTCGAATATATCGCCAACCACGCCGAGGACCGAGTGCTGCTCTACGACCGGATCTTCACTCCGCTGGTCGAGAAGATGAAGCCGCTGTGGACGACCATCGAGCATTACATCTGCTTCGACGCCGCCGAAGGGGAGCACGGCCCCTCGACCAAGCTCGGCACAGGATTCCGGGAATGGATCGACGCCGAGGACGGCGACTACCAATGGGTCGAGGGCGACGAGCGCGACCCGATCGGGCTCTGCTATACCTCCGGGACGACCGGCAACCCGAAGGGGGTCCTCTACGAGCATCGCTCGACCATGCTTCACACCATGGCGGAGGCCTCGCCCGATATTTTCAACCTGTCGAAAGGGGCGGTGGTGCTGCCGATCGTGCCGATGTTCCATGCCAATGCCTGGGGCGTGCCATGGGCGGCGCCCATGGTGGGTTGCAAGCTGGTGCTGTCGGCCGACTATCGGCCGGACAAGATGTGCGACCTGATGCGGGACGAGAAGGTCACCCATTCGGCCGGCGTCCCGACCATCTGGCTGACGATGATCGAGCATGTCGAGCGCACCGGCGCCGATCTCGGCGATCTCAAATATGTCACCATCGGCGGGTCGGCGGCCCCGCGCGCGATGATCAAATGGCTGCGTTCGAAGGGCATCGAGGTCACTCACGCCTGGGGAATGACGGAAACCTCGCCGATCGGCACTTGCGGCGCCCGTCCGCAGGGTTGGGAATCGATGAGCGACGAGGAGAAGCTCGAATATACCGCGCGGCAGGGTCGCGCGCCGTTCGGGGTCGAGCTCCGCATCGTCGACGACGAGGGCAACGTCCTGCCCCGCGACGGCCAGTCGTCGGGCCGCCTGCAGGCCCGCGGGCCGTGGGTGATCAGGCGCTATTTCAAGGCCGAGGAGGACGCAACCGAGGATGGCCAGTGGTTCGACACCGGCGACGTCGCCGTCCTCCACCCCGACGGCACCATGCAGATCACCGACCGCTCCAAGGACGTGATCAAGTCGGGCGGCGAGTGGATCAGCTCGATCGAGCTGGAAAATGCGGCGGTCGGTTGCGCTGGGGTCGCCGAGGCGGCGGCGATCGGCATCCCACATCCCAAATGGGACGAGCGGCCGCTGCTGCTCGTCGTTCGGGCGCCCGGCAGCGAAGTTAGCGAGCAGGACATTCGCGACCATCTCAAGTCGTGCGTGTCGAGCTGGTGGCAGCCCGACGCCATCGAGTTCGTCGACGAGCTCCCTCACACTGCGACGGGGAAACTTTCGAAGCGGACGCTCCGCGAGCACTATCGCGACTACCGCTTCGAAGGTGTCGAGGAGATGGTGGGGCGGGACTAGCGCCGCTCGCTGGGGTGGAATTCCCCGCCGCCATCGCCTAACTGCGCGCCAACTCCATACCAGCGAAGGAAGTCCGCGCCCTCATGGCCGCACAGTATAGCTTTGTGATGAAGGGGCTGACCAAGGCCTTCCCGGGCCAGAAGCCCATCCTCAACGGCATCCACCTGCAATTCTATCGCGATGCCAAGATCGGCATCGTCGGTCCCAACGGCTCGGGCAAGTCGACCTTGATGAAGATCATGGCCGGCCGCGACAAGGAGTTCACCGGCGAGGCCTGGCCGGGCGAGGGCATCCGCGTTGGCTATCTCGAGCAGGAGCCGCAACTCGACCCGGCCAGGACGGTCAAGGAAAATGTCATGGACGGGGTTCGGCCCATCGCCGACATGATGGAGCGGTTCAACGCGATCTCGGCGCAGATGGCCGATCCGGGCGACGAATTCGACGCGCTGATGGCGGAGATGGGCGAGCTCCAGGAGAAGATCGACGCAGTCGACGGCTGGACGCTCGACAACCAGCTCGAGATCGCCATGGACGCGCTGCGCTGCCCGCCAGGCGATGCATCGGTCGACAAGCTATCCGGCGGCGAGAAGCGCCGGGTCGCGCTCACCCGGCTGCTGCTGGAAAAGCCCGACATATTGCTGCTCGACGAGCCGACCAACCATCTCGACGCCGAGAGCGTCCAGTGGCTGGAAAAGCATCTGATCGACTATCCGGGCAACGTCATCCTCGTCACCCACGACCGCTATTTCCTCGACAATGTCGTCAACTGGATCCTCGAGCTCGATCGCGGCCGTTACTACGTCTACGAAGGAAACTATTCCACCTACCTGGAAAAGAAGGCAAAACGCCTCGAGCAGGAAGAGCGCGAGGAAGCCGGCAAGCAGAAAGCGATCGCCGACGAGCTGGAATGGATCCGGCGCTCGCCCAAGGCGCGCCAGGCCAAGTCCAAGGCCCGCATCAAGTCGTTCGACGCCTTGGTCGAGGCGCAGGAGAATCGCGCTCCCGGCAAGGCGCAAATCCTCATCCAGGTGCCCGAGCGGCTCGGCGGCAAGGTGATCGAGGCCAAGGGGCTGACCAAGGCCTATGGCGACAAATTGCTGTTCGAGAATTTGAGCTTCTCGCTGCCGCCCGGCGGGATCGTCGGAGTGATCGGCCCCAACGGCGCCGGCAAGACGACCTTGTTCAGACTGATCACCGGCCAGGAGCAGCCGGATTCGGGCGAGATCGAGGTCGGCCCGACGGTGCACCTCGGCTACGTCGACCAGTCGCGTGACGCGCTCGATGCGAAGAAGAACGTCTGGGAGGAGATTTCCGGCGGGCTGGACATCTTCAAGCTCGGCAAGCACGAGGTCGCAACCCGCGCCTATGTCGGCGCCTTCAACTTTCGCGGGCCCGACCAGCAAAAGAAGGTCGGCCAGCTTTCGGGCGGCGAGCGCAACCGCGTGCACATGGCCAAGATGCTGAAGGAGGGCGGCAACGTCCTTCTGCTCGACGAGCCGACCAACGACCTCGACGTCGAGACCCTGCGCGCGCTCGAGGAAGCGCTCGAGAATTTCGCCGGCTGCGCGGTGGTGATCAGCCACGACCGCTTCTTCCTCGACCGGCTTGCCACCCACATCCTCGCCTTCGAGGGCGACAGCCGGGTCGAATGGTTCGAGGGCAATTTCGAGGCCTATGAGGAGGACAAGATCCGCCGCCTCGGCGAGGAAGCGACGCGGCCGCACCGCATGACGTATCGCAAGCTGACGCGGTAGTTCGAGCGAGTGGCCCCGGTCTTCTTGGCCGCCAGTGTCGACATACGTTGCTCGCACGGCGCCAGTCGCGAGACCAACCGGCGATGATCAGCGTCACCTCGCTTCTGTGGATCTGGAAGGGCGAGGCGGCGGGGCGCTGGTATTTTCTCACCGTTCCCGACGAGCAGTCGGCCGCGATCAAGGCGCTTGCACTGGCTGCGCCCCGGGGCTTCGGCTCGGTCAGGGTTGAAGCAACGATCGGCGACGTCCGATGGCGGACGTCACTGTTCCCGCTGAACAAGGGCGGCTATTTGCTTCCAGTCAAGGCTGAGGTGCGGCGCCGCGCCAGGCTTGCCGCTGGCGACGAAGTGACTGTGGTGCTGGTGCTAGTGTAGGCGGAAGATCAGCGCTTGCTGCGAAGCGCCTCGGCATTTCCTTCATAACCGTCGGCCATGGCGCCGAGCATTCGCGCGGCATCGAGATCATGGGTGGCGCGCGCGAGCCGGCGGCAGCGATTGGCCTGGTCGGCCAGAGCCGGCGCCTGCTCGTCGCTGACATCGATCAGCATGTTGACCGCCCCGGTCAACTTACCGGTTTCGTCGAACAAGGGCGTCGGATAGGGGGTGAAGGCGCGGCGGCTGCCGTCCGGGCGAATTGCGATCGCCACCTTGTCGCGAACCTGCTGCTTGCTTCGGATTGCCTCAGCCATCGGGCATTTTTCGTGGGGCAAATAGTCGTCGTGGGTTGTGTGAATGCGCCAGGTGACGCACCACCGATCCTTGCCGAGCTCCGGCTCGCGGCCAGCAAAGTCGACGCATGCCCGGTTCCAGTAGGTCACCAGCCCGTCGGCATCCGTCACATAGATCGGGATGGGAAGGGCATCGAGTACCGACCGATAGCCATTGCCCTCGCGAAGGGCATCGAGAGCGATGTCGAGATATTCGTTGGCCTTGAGCCGCGCGTGCATCAAATGGGGCAATCTAATTCAGGTTAGCCGATACAACCGGCGGCGCGCCTTAGCGTTCCTTTACCAGAAGTGGAAATTTCCCGTTGTGTGTCGGATGGACAACAGTTCGTAGAAGGGCTGTGCCGGCTAGAGGGTCACATCCGCGCGGTTCTCGTCCTGTTCCGCAACTTTGGGATCCCGACCGGTCAGCTTGAGCAGAGCGGCTTCGAAAATCGATCCGCCGGCGGACTTCCAGACATGCAGGCGCTCGGCATCGAAGCGGATCAGGATCACCTCCGGATCGTCCCGTCCCCGTTCGTACCAGGCAGCGACCGACGAACTCCACAGCCGCTCGATCCGCGAGGGATCGCCGTCGATAGCGAGGCTGCCGTGGATGCAGGCGAACAAATCATGGCCCTTGCTCGCGAAGGTGGCGATGGCGCGGCCGCTATCGGCCAGCCGCTTCACCAGCTCGTCCGATCTGTGGGCGAAGAACCAGATGCGCCGGTCGTCGACCTGGGCGGTCATCGGCCGCGTGTGAGCATCGTCGACACCCTGCAGGCCGACCATGAGGAAGGGGGACTCGTCGAGAGCATCCCAAAACTTGCGTTCGAGCTCGGCTTCGCGCGGGCGGTCTGTCGTCATGGCTGAAATCTCCGGCTGCCTGCCGACGCGAACGGGCAGGGAAGGGGCCGGTTCCGCCTAGCGCAGGCGCTTGACGAGGAGGCGGCCGTCGCTCCCCGTCTTGACGTCGAAATTGGGCACCGAGCGGATCAGGTCCGACAGGCGCGTGAAGCCGTAGTTGCGGGTGGCGAAGCTCGACACCGCCTTGGCGCGCTGGCCGAGCTCGGACAGAGTGGTATAGCCCTCCTCGTCGCGTTCCGAGGCCTTGTAGGCGGAGCCGAGCAGGTCGAGCAGCTCCGAGTCGACCGCGCGCTCTTCGCCGGTGACCGCCGATGCCTGCTCGCTCCGGGCGAGGGCGGCGATGTCGAAGAAACGAGTGCAGGCCTGGCGGAAGCCGAGCGGGGTCTTGGCGGTGCCGAACCCGTAGACCGGCAACCCGTCCTCGCGGATGCGCTGCGCAAGCGGCAGGAAATCGCTGTCGCTGGACATGATGCCGAAGCCGTCGACATGGCCCCGGTAGAGCAGGTCCATGGCGTCGATCACCATGCGCATGTCGGTCGCGCTCTTGCCCTTGGCGACGTCGAACTGCTGCATCGGCACGATCGAGTGCAGGCCGGTGAGCTCGCCCCAGCCCTTGAGGCTGGCCTTCGCCCAATTGCCATAGGCGCGGCGGACGTTGATCGTGCCGAGCTCGCCGAGCACCAGCAGAACCTCGTCGAGATGCTCGGGCGAGGCGTTGTCGGCATCGATCAGCAGCGCGATATTGGCGTCGCTGTCGTTAGGGCGGTGGCTGGGGGCGAATCCGGTCATGCGCCCTTCTACGGCGGTCGATGCGGGAACGAAACGCCGTCTCGTGCACTGAAACGCGCACAGGGGTGAGAATTGAAGGAGTCGAGGCGTGATTAGGAAATTTGCACTCACGGCCGCGCTCGCCGGCGGACTTGCCGTCTCCGGCTGCGCGACCCATGATCCATACGGCCAACAGAGCGAGCAGGCTCGCCGCGCTGCGACCGGTGCTGCCATCGGCGGTGCCGCGGGCGCAGTAGCCGGCGCGGTGATTCCCGGCGTCAGCACGGTCGAAGGTGCAGTTGCCGGCGCGGTGCTCGGCGGCGTGCTCGGTGCCGTGGTCAACGGCCGGCAATATTATCGCGATACCCGCGGTTATTGCTATTACGTCGACCAGTACGGCCGTCCGGTCTACAATTACAACGTCCGCTGCTAGTCGGACTGAAGCGGTGAGCGGGCGGGGTTTCGGCTCCGCCCGATTGCCCTATGCGCCGGTCGTCGCGCGTTCCCGTTCGGCCTCGCTCTGGTCGAAGGTCTGGATCACGCTTTCTGGCGGCGGTGAGCCGGCGAGGCTCACGACCACGGCGGCGAGACCGCAGAGCAGGAACCCGGGGACGATCTCGTAAATCACCGAGCTCAATGTGTCGCCGCCGGCCAGAACCGGCGCATAAATCCAGAACAGCACCGTCGCTGCTCCGACCAGCATCCCCGCGAGCGCGCCGTTGCGGGTCAACCGCTTCCAGGTCAGGCTGAGGATGACGATCGGCCCGAAAGCGGCGCCGAATCCCGCCCAGGCATTGGCGACAAGGCCGAGGATATTGCTTTCCGGGTCGAGTGCGAGCCAGGCGGCGACCAGCGCGACGGCGAGCACCGAGGCGCGTCCCACCGTCACCAATTCGCGCTGGCTGGCATCGCGGCGCAGATAGATTCGGTAAAAGTCCTCGGTCAGCGACGATGACGACACCAATAGCTGCGAGGAAATCGTACTCATGATCGCCGCGAGCAGCGCCGCCAGCATGAAGCCGGCAATCAGCGGGTGGAACAGAAGCTGCGACATGACGACGAAAATCGTCTCCGGATCGTCGACGGATATGCCGTTGCGGGTCGCATAGGCGAGGCCGACGAAGCCGGTCGCGAGCGCGCCGATCAAAGTGACGACCATCCAGCTCATGCCGATATTGCGCATGGTCGGAACGTCTCGCACCGAGCGCACGGCCATGAATCGGACGATGATGTGGGGCTGGCCGAAATAGCCGAGCCCCCAGGCCATCGACGAGACAATCCCGATTGCGGTCATCCCGGCGAACAGGTCGAGCGCGTCGGCATTCACCCCGGCAACGTCGCCGCCGATGCCACCGCCGAGCTGGGTGAAGGCAACGAGGGGGACCAGCACCAGCGCGATGAACATGATCGTGCCCTGGACGAAATCGGTGAGGCTGACGGCGAGAAAGCCGCCGACCAGGGTGTAAGCGAGGACCACTCCCGCGGTGACCCACAGGCCGAGCGCGTAGTCGGCGCCGAACGCGGTTTCGAACAGCTTGCCGCCGGCAACCAGCCCGGACGAAGTGTAGAGCGTGAAGAAAATGATGATGACGAGCGAGGCGATGACCCGAAGGGCGTGGCTGCGGTCCTCGAAGCGCTTTTCGAAATATTCCGGAATGGTGATCGCATTGCCGGTCCGCTCGGTGTGGACACGCAAGCGCGGAGCGACGATCAGATAGTTGAGCAACGCGCCAATGACGAGGCCGATGGCGATCCAGCCGGCGCTGAGGCCGGAGACGAAGGCAGCGCCCGGCAGTCCGAGCAGGAGCCAGCCCGACATGTCCGACGCGCCTGCCGACAATGCAGCGACAGGTGCGCTCAGCCGCCGGCCGCCGAGCAGGTAGCCACTGATGTCGTCGGTCGATTTGCGCCAGGCATAGAGGCCGATCGCGATCATCGCCGCGAAATAGGCGCTGAGCGAAACGATTACGCCGGTTGGCATGTGCGAACCCCCTCAGGCCGGCGCGAATTCGCCCGTATCCTCATTGAGCACGTGCAGGACCCCTTCGGCAATCGAGAAAAAGGCGCCATGGAGGGCAAGCGCGCCCTGGCGCTCGCGCTCGGCGAGCCAGGGGAAGGTTCGAAGATTCTTCAGGCCGGTCTTGACGCCCTCGCGCTCGAGCTCCGACTGCGGGTCGGGCGGAGCCGCGGCCAGCACCCGGTCGCGGGCTTCGTCGAGCACCGCGATCCAGCCGTCGATGAAGCTGTGACCCTTGGCGCCGAGATCGCCGCCGCGAAGCGCCGCGGCAATTCCACCGCAGGCGCCGTGGCCCATGACGACGATGTGGCGAACCCCAAGCGACAGAACGGCGAACTCGATCGCGGCCGACGCGCCGTGAAGACCGCCGCCGACTTCGTAGGGCGGGACGATGTTGGCAACATTGCGGAGCACGAAGGCCTGGCCGGGCTCGGTGTCGAAGATCGTCGCCGGATCGACGCGGCTGTCGCAGCAGGCGATGATCATCACCGGCGGCTCCTGCCGGCTGGCGAGGTGCTCCCAACGACGGCGATGAGTGTCATATTCCTGGCGGCGGAAGCGGCGGTAGCCGTCGATAAGGGCCCGAAATTCCGGCATTAGAAGCGCTCCCCGCGCACGACTTCGACATCGGACAAGGTCAGCAGCATGCTGTATTCGCTGAGGCGCGGAGCCAGCAGGTCGACAAATTTCTCGGCCTTGTCCTGCGAAGCGATAGTGAGGAAAATCATCTTGGTGGTGGCGCCGCTCACCTGGTCGTCGCGCCACGTGCCGCTGTGGCCAGCGCCCGACTGGACCGGGATCAAGGTGTAGCCGGCGATGCCGACATCGGCGGCGGCCTGGATCAGGCGCTGCGCGAGCGGTGCGTCGATCAGGATCTCGACTCGCTTGCGAGTGAATGTCTTGGTGGTCATGTCCTAGCCCAAGGCCTGCGCCAGCATGGCGAACAAAGGTATGCCGACGATGATGTTGAATGGGAAGGTCACGCCCAGCGACATCGACAGGTAGAGACCGGGGTCAGCTTCAGGCAGCGCCAGGCGCATCGCCGCGGGCACGGCGATGTAGGATGCGCTGGCGGCCAGGATTCCGAGCGCCGCCGCGGAGCCCGAGTCGAGGCCGATGAGGATGCCGATCGCCGTGCCGATGGTGCCGTTGATGACCGGCAGCGCAATCCCGAGCGCGGCGGCCCGGGCGGTGAGCGAGCGCGTCTCAATCAGGCGGCGGCCGGCGACCAGTCCCATGTCGAGGAGGAAGATGCACAGCAGGCCGCGGAACAGGCTTTCGAACAATGGCGCGATCGGGACGAAGCCGTCCGCGCCAGCGGCGACGCCGATGGCGAAGCTGCCGATCAGAAGCACGACCGAGGCGTTGAGCAGCACTTCGTGCAGGAGATGGGCTCCGCCGCCATTGTCGCGCCGGGCACCGCCGCGGCGGGCGAGGACCAGGCCGCTGATGATGGCCGGGGTTTCCATCAGTGCGAGGACGGCGACCATGTAGCCCGCGGGGCCGAGTCCGCCGCGGGTGAGCATCTCGGCGGCGGTGACGAAGGTGACGACGCTGACCGAGCCGTAATGGGCCGAGACGGCGGCGGCGTTGACCGGCGTGAGCCGGCCGATGCGCGTCAGCAGCCAGTAAGCGAGGAAGGGGATGAGGAAACTGAGCACAATGCCGGCGACGGCGGCGAGCGCCAGCTCGGGCGTGAATCCCGACTTCGATACTTCCACCCCGCCCTTAAGGCCGATGGCGATCATCAAATAGATCGACAGCCCCTTGGCGACGGCTTCGGGAATGGCGAGGTCGGACCGGGCGAAGGCGGCGGCAAGTCCGAGGATGAAGAACAGGACGACCGGAGAGCTCAGCGTGGCGACGACCGTGTCCATTGCTGGCCAGCTAATCCAGGGTTCGGGATGCAGCAAGGGCAGGGGTGGCAAGGCCGCAGCGCAATCGCTATCTGGCCGCCATGAGCGAAGCCGCCCGAGTACGACAGCGCAAGCCGGACTGGATTCGGGTCAAGGCGCCGACCAGCCCCGGCTATCATTCGACCCGCCGCCTGATGCGCGAACTCAACCTGGCGACGGTGTGCGAGGAAGCGGCCTGCCCGAACATCGGCGAATGCTGGACCAAGAAGCACGCGACGGTGATGATCCTCGGCGACACCTGCACGCGGGCCTGCGCCTTCTGCAACGTCAAGACCGGAATGCCGCGCGCCGTCGACCCGCTGGAGCCCGAGCATGTCGCGACCGCCGCGGCCGAGCTCGGCCTCGAGCATATCGTCGTCACTTCTGTCGACCGTGACGATCTGCCCGATGGCGGGGCCTCGCAGTTCGTCAAGGTGATCGAGGCGATCCGGCGCCGGACGCCGTCGACGACCATCGAAATCCTCACCCCCGATTTCCGCAACAAGGCGGAAAGCGCTGTCGACGCGATCATCGCCGCCGCCCCCGACGTCTACAACCACAATCTCGAGACCGTGCCGCGGCTCTATCCGACAATTCGCCCCGGAGCGCGTTATTATGCCTCGCTGCGGCTGCTCGAGAGCGTCAAGCGCAAGGCGCCGCACATCTTCACCAAGTCGGGCCTGATGGTCGGGCTCGGGGAACAGAGGCTCGAGGTCCATCAGGTGATGGACGACATGCGCTCGGCGGGCATCGATTTCCTGACCATGGGCCAGTACCTCCAGCCGACCCCGCGCCACGCCAAGGTCGAGGAGTTCGTGACGCCGCAAGCGTTCGACGCTTATGCGGCAATCGCCCGGGCCAAGGGTTTCCTGCTGGTCGCGGCATCTCCGCTGACCCGGTCGAGCTATCACGCCGGCGACGACTTCAAGGCAATGCAAGCAGCCCGTGCTGCGCAGCTCGCGAGGGCAGCGAGCTGATGCCTCGGCACAGCGAAACCCGGCATCTCCCTTACACACCAGAGCAATTGTTCGACCTGGTCGCTGACGTCGGCCGCTACGGCGAATTCCTGCCCTGGGTGGTGGCGGTCCGGATCCGCTCATCGAGCGAGACGGAAACGATCGCCGACCTGGTCGTCGGCTTCAGCGCGTTCAGGGAACGGTTCACCAGCCGGGTGAGCAAGGACCGGCCGAACCGCATCTGCGTCGACTATGTCGAGGGGCCGCTGAAATATCTCCACAACGAGTGGAGCTTCGAGCCCAGCCCCGAGGGCGGCACCGACCTATCCTTCGTCGTCGATTTCGCCTTCCGCTCGCGACTGTTCGAAAGCCTCGCCGGAGCCATGTTCGACCGGGCGCTGCGGCGGATGACCGGAGCGTTCGAAGCGCGCGCCGCGGCGCTTTACGGCATGAGCAGGTCGAGCGCGCAAAGCGCCGCCTAGTGCTCCTGCGAAGGCAGGAGCCCAGTCCCGCGCCGGAGCTTCAGCGTAGGCGCGGACCATCTATCATCCGGAATTTCCTGGAGCGCAGGCGGAGGCTCCTGCGGAGCCTGTCTGGACCCCTGCCTTCGCAGGGGGACTAGGGCATGAGCAGGTCGAGCGCGCAAAGCGCCGCCTGAAGCCGAACGCCGGCGCGCCCCTCGTTCTCGAACAATCTCTGGTCGGCGACGATGTCGTTGGGGTCGGCGTCGCGCTGGGCACGGGCGAAGACGACGGTTCCCACCGGCTTGCCCGGAGTTGCGCCGCCGGGCCCGGCGATGCCGGTGATCGCCACCGCGACGTCGGCCTGCGACGCTTCGAGCGCGCCCTGCGCCATCGCCCATGCCGTCGCCACGCTGACCGCGCCGAACGTCTCGATGACATCGCTTGCGACCTTGAGGCGGTTCATCTTCGCCTGGTTCGAATAAGTCACGAAGCCCGCCTCGAAGACATCGGAAGAACCGGGGATCTCGGTAATCGCCGCGCTGACCAGGCCGCCGGTGCAGCTTTCGGCGACGGCAACGCGCCGGCCGGCACGGCGGTTGGCCTCGACCACTTCGCGCGCCTTTGCCACCAGCGGTTCGGGCAGGAGAAAGTCGCTCAAAGCTCGCTGTCCATGCGGATGGTGGCGACGGCCTGGGCGGCGATGCCTTCGCGCCGGCCGGTGAAGCCGAGGCCTTCGGTCGTCGTCGCCTTGATGCTCACGCTACCGATCGCGACCTCCAGAATTTCCGCGATCTTGGAACGCATGGCGTCGCGGTGCGGGCCAATCCGCGGCTCCTCGGCGATGATCGTGCAATCGACATGGTCGATGATCCCGCCGCGCTCCCGGATCAGCATGGCCGCATGTCGTAGGAAGCGGTCCGACGCTGCGTCCTTCCACTGGGGATCGGACGGCGGAAAATGCTCGCCGATGTCGCCGAGTCCGGCGGCGCCGAGCAGGGCGTCGGTAATGGCGTGGAGGACAACATCGGCGTCGCTGTGTCCGGCCAGCCCTCGGGAATGGGGAACAGCTATGCCGCCGAGCATCACCGGCCCGTCTCCGCCGAACGCGTGGACGTCGAACCCCATGCCGGTACGCGCTGTGAACCGCGCCGCCACTATGGCCTCGGCACGCGCCCAGTCGGCTGGCGTGGTCAGCTTGTCGAGCACCGGATCGCCCTCGACCGCGGCGACCGACATTCCCGCCGCACGCACGACCGTCGTCTCATCGGTTGGGACCGAGCTCCCGGTCCACCGGGCATAGGCCTGGCGAAGCGAGTCGAGGCGGAAGGCCTGCGGGGTCTGTACGCGGACCATCCCGCTGCGGTCGACCGGATCCCGCAGAAGCGCGTCTGAGCGTGCCAGGGTGTCGCTCATCGCAAGGACGGGAGCTGCGCCCTCGTGGAATTCGAGCGGGGCAAGCAGCCGATCGACCACTTCGGGAGGGCAGAAGGGCCGCGCGGCGTCGTGAACCAGTATGGCGTCACCCTCGGCCCTGGCGAGACCGGAGCGGACGGAATCCGAGCGCTGCTCGCCGCCGATCACGAGATCGCCGACCTCAAGCCCGGCCAGCGCCGACGCGGCGAGCTCTTCCTGGCCCTTGCCGATAACGACCCGCACCGAGCCGATCCGCGGGTGCCGGATGAGGCTCTCGGCAGCCCAGCGGAGCACTGGCTTGCCGCCTAGCAGGCGGTATTGCTTGGGAATCGCGCCGCCGAGGCGCTCGCCCTTGCCGGCAGCGACGATAAGAGCAGTTACAGCCACCGCAACCCGTTAGCCCTGAGTTTGTCGAAGGGCTGTCCTTAGTTTCTGCTCCAACAAAGAAAAAGGGCAGTGCCACGACAAGGCTCGGGACGGGCGGTTGTGGGAGGGGGCGAGATTCCCTATCTGCGCCGGCTAATGACCGCGCTGAAGCCCATCCAAATCGGCCCCGTCCGAATCGAGACGCCCGTGATCCTGGCGCCAATGACCGGCGTCACCGACCTTCCGTTCCGGCGGATCGTCAAGCGCTACGGCGCCGGGCTGACGGTCAGCGAGATGATCGCCAGCCAGGCGATGATCCGCGAGACCCGGCAGTCGCTTCAGAAGTCGCTGTGGGACCCGGCCGAGGAGCCGGTGTCGCTGCAGCTCGCCGGCTGCGAACCCAAGGTGATGGCCGAGGCGGCGAAGCTCAACGAGCAGCGCGGCGCCGCGATCATCGACATCAACATGGGTTGCCCGGTCAAGAAGGTGGTCAACGGCGACGCCGGATCGGCGTTGATGCGAGACCTGGCGCTGGCGGCCGCGATCATCGAGGCCACGGTCAAGGCGGTGAAGGTGCCGGTAACGCTGAAGATGCGCATGGGCTGGGACCATTCGAGCCTCAACGCGCCGGAACTCGCCCGCATCGCCGAGGGTCTCGGCGTCAAGATGATCACCGTCCACGGCCGCACCCGCTGCCAGATGTACAAGGGCAGCGCCGACTGGTCGTTCGTGCGCAAGGTCAAGCAGGCCGTCAGCGTGCCGGTGATCGTCAACGGCGACGTCTGCTCGATCGACGATGCGCGCGAGGCGCGTGCCCAGTCGGGGGCCGACGGCGTGATGATCGGCCGCGGCGCCTACGGCCGGCCGTGGCTTCTTGGCCAGGCGATGTCGGCGCTCGGCGGCGGCGGGGCCAGGCCCGATCCGGCGCTCGATGAGCAGCTGGCGACCATGCTCGAGCAATATGAGCACATGCTGTCGCTTTATGGGCGGCACACCGGCGTCAATCTCGCCCGCAAGCATCTCGGCTGGTACACCAAGGGCCTGCCGGGCTCGGCCGAGCTTCGCAACCGGGTCAACAGCCAGGACGATCCCGAAGTGGTCGAAGCGCTGCTGCGCGAGTTCTACGCGCCCTGGCTGACACGCTCCGCCGCCTGACCGGAAAAAGCTCCAGCCCAGCACAGAGTGTGTTTTTTGAGCAACGGAGCCATGCTAGGGCTCCGCCGATGGACGCGCGCAGCGCCGAATCGGCGCTCTCATCGAGGTCTGTGTCGAACTGGTTTGCCCGCCAGCAAGCCAGCGGCCGGCTATATCGCGCGGCGACCGCTTCGACCGCGCTCATTCTCCTCGTCGTCGCCGCGTTCAGCGCGTGGCTGCTGAGCCGCCCGGCCGAGCCCGGGACTCTTTTGTCGCCGCCACTGATCGCGCTTCTTCTCGTCGCCAATCTTATCCCCGCCATCGCCTTGATGGTGCTGTTCTCGCGGCGTGTGGCCATGGCGCGCGCGGCGAGGGGAGGGCTCGGCAGCGGCCGCCTGCATACGCGGTTGGTGGCGATCTTCTCGGTGATCGCGGCGGTGCCGACGGTCCTCGTCGCAATCTTCGCTTCGTTGCTGTTCCAGAGCGGCCTCGAATTCTGGTTCTCCGACCGCGCCCGGGGCATGCTCGAAAATGCCGTCGAGGTCGCCCGTGGCGCCTATCGCTATGAACTCGGCCGGGTCGGAGACGAAGCGACGACGATGGCCGGCGACCTTTCAAGCTACCTCGAGCAGGTGCCGATCGAGGATCCGCGGTTCAGTCAGGGCTTCGCTTACCAGACCTATCAGCGCTCGCTTCACGAGGCGGCGATCCTCGGACTGTCGCCGACTGGAGAGGTCCAGACAGTGGCCGTCGTCAACCCTTACGAGGGCATGATCGACCAGGCACGAATCCGGACTGCAGTCGAGAAACTTCGCCCCGAGCCCGCGGATGCCAGCATCGACGCTCTCACCCCCAATCGAATCTCGGTCCTCACGCGTCTCGGAGTGGGAACCGATTCCTATCTTTACGTCGCGCGCTGGGTCGACCCGGAGATCGCCGCGCAGATCGAACGCGCCAACGAAGTGCTCAGCGATTATCAGGATCTGCTCGAACGCTCGCGAGCCAATCAGCTGAGGTTCAATGCGGCGCTGCTCGTCGGGGCGCTGGTGATCGTTGCCCTTGCGATCGCTGCCGCGCTCAAGCTTGCGGACCGGCTGGTCCGACCGGTCGGGCAGCTGGTGACCGCCGCGGGCCGGATCGAGGAAGGCGATTTCTCGACTCGGGTGCCGGTCACGGAGACCGAGGACGAGGTCGCCCTTCTCGCCAGCGCATTCAACCGGATGACAGCGCGGCTCGAGGAGCAGACCGGGGCTCTTCGCTCGGTCAACACGCAGCTCGACACCCGCCGCGCTTTCATCGAGGCGGTTTTGTCGAGCGTCACCGCCGGCGTGATCGCACTCGACTCGAAGAACCGAATCCTGCTCATCAACCGCTCGGCCGAGGCGCTCCTGCAACAAGGGCAGGAGGAGCTCGATGGGAAGGCGCTCACCGAGCTGTCGCCCGACCTCGACGAGTTCATGAAGGGCGAGCAGCAGGCGGCGAACGTGCTGATTCAGGCCGGCTCCGGCCAGCGCACGCTCGCTGTCAATCGAGTCCGCTACCAGGACGGCGCGGTGCTGACTTTCGACGACATCACCGACCAGCTGACCGACCAGCGCCGCGCGGCATGGTCGGACATTGCCCGCCGGATCGCGCACGAGATCAAGAACCCGCTGACTCCGATCCAGCTCGCCGCCGAGCGGCTGCAGCGCCGGTTCGGCGAAGACATTGCCAGCGACAAGGAAACCTTCAGCAGGCTGACCGGAACGATCGTCCGCCAAGTCGGCGACCTCAGGCGGATGGTCGACGAATTCTCAAACTTCGCGCGCATGCCCAAGCCGGTTTTCCGGCGGGCCGACGTGCACGAAATCGCCCGCCAGGCCTTGTTCCTGCACGAAGTCGCCCATCCCGCGATCACCTTCCAGCTCGAGCCGAGGGCCGGCGAATTCCCGATGATCTGTGACCGTCGGCAGCTTGGCCAGGCATTGACCAATATCGTCAAGAATGCCGTCGAAGCGATTGAATTACGAAGAAATCGTGGTCAGCCGCATCCGGCTGGCGATTGTGTCGAGGTCAGACTTCGCCGGGATGGTGGACAGCTTGTGGTGGACGTTCTCGATACCGGTGTTGGCCTTCCCGAGGATCGCGAGCGGTTGACCGAGCCTTATGTGACGACACGAGTCCGGGGCACCGGCCTCGGCCTCGCAATCGTCAAGAAGATTGTCGAGGAGCATCTCGGCGACATTGCCTTCCTCGACCGCAAGGAGGGCGGCACCCACGTCCGGATCGCCTTCGATTCCGATCGCCTTGAGACTCTGGGAGAGGGAAGCGCGGACGAGGCGAACGATGACGCGAGCGATCGCGGTGACGGCGACGGGCATGAGGCAGACCAGTGAGGAGCTTGGCTGATGGCGCTTGAAGTGCTGGTGGTCGACGACGAAGCGGACATTCGCGAGTTGGTTGGCGGAGTGCTCGAGGACGAAGGTTATTCGGTCCGAAGCGCCGCCGACAGCACGACCGCGCTCGAGGCCATCGAGGAGCGCCGCCCGTCCATGGTGCTTCTCGACGTGTGGTTGCAGGGATCGAAACTCGACGGACTGCAGCTGCTGCAGGAGATCAAGCGCCGCGATTCGAGCATCCCGGTGCTGCTGATTTCGGGTCACGGTAACCTCGACACGGCAGTCGCCGCAGTCCGAGAGGGCGCGGTGGATTTCATCGAGAAACCGTTTGAGGCCGAGCGGCTGGTCTATCTGGTCGGGCGGGCGACCGAGACGGAACGGTTGCGGCGTGAGAACCAGAGTCTGCGTCAGCAGATCGGCCACGACGACCAGCTCCACGGCAGCTCGGTAGCGATCAACACCGTCCGGGCCACCCTCAAGCGCGTCGCTCCGACCGGAAGCCGAGTGCTGATTACCGGCCCCGCCGGGGTCGGAAAGGAGATTGCGGCGCGGATGATCCACCAATGGAGCCCGCGCGCGCAGGCCCCCTTCATCGTCGTCCCAGCAGCGATGATGAGTCCGGAACGCGTGGAAGAAGAATTGTTCGGCACCGAAGCTGAGGGCGTCGCCAGACCGGGGCTGCTCGAGCAGGCGCACGGCGGCACCTTGTTCCTCGACGAAATCGCCGACATGCCGCTGACGACCCAGGGAAAGATCCTGCGCGTCCTGACCGACCAGAGCTACCACCGGGTCGGTGGGCAAAGGCCCGTCAAGGTCGACGTGCGAGTGCTTTCAGCGACTTCTCGCAACCTCAGCGAAGAGATCGCTGCCGGGCGCTTTCGCGAAGATCTTTTCTACCGGCTCAATGTCGTTCCCGTCCGGTTGCCGCCGCTGCGTGAGCGCCGCGAGGACATTCCCGACCTGGTCAATCATTTCCTCGCGCGCTTCGCGGCCGAAAGGCGGATTCCGACCCCGAGCCTGTCGAGCGAAGCGATGGCCGCGCTTCAGGCGCACGACTGGCCGGGGAACATCCGCCAACTGCGCAACATCATCGAGCGGACGATCATCCTCGCACCCGGCGACCGGGTCGGGTGCATCGAGGTCGACCTGCTGCCCGGCGAAGTGCTCGATAACCAGGGACCCGTCGGAACCTCGACCGCCGCGATGACCATCATGGGAAGCCCGCTTCGCGAAGCCCGCGAGTCGTTTGAGCGCGAGTATCTTAAAATCCAGATTCGCCGGTTTTCCGGCAACATCTCGCGCACCGCGTCGTTCATTGGCATGGAACGCTCGGCGCTGCATCGCAAATTGAAGGCCCTTGGGATCGGCGACAAGCGCGACAGCGAGGAGTAGAGGATTCGGGCGAATGGCCGCCAAGCCGCTCAACCTTCAGGACCTGTTCCTGAACGCCATTCGAAAGTCGCGGACGCCCGTCACGATCTTCCTCGTCAAGGGCGTGAAGCTTCAAGGAGTGATAACCTGGTTCGACGCATTCTCGTTGCTGCTCCGCCGCGACGGATCATCGCAGCTCGTCTACAAACACTCGATCTCGACGGTGATGCCGCAACAGGTCCCAGCGGACTTCCAGACCAGCGAGCCTGCCGAGCCAAAGCGCGGATCGCGGCCTCCTCTTCAGGATCTGTTCCTCTCCGCCGCAACGCGGGAGGAGGGCCAGATGACCATTTTCCTGATCAATGGCGTCATGCTTCAGGGCACGATCGTCGGGCACGATCAGTTCAGCCTCCTGCTCGAGCGTTCGGGCCAGGTGCAGTTGGTGTACAAGCACGCGATCTCGACGCTGCAGTCCGCCCAGCCGCTGACGCTGGCCGGCGGCGAGGAAGAGCCGGAGGCGGATTCTGAATAGCTTCGATGGCAATGGCGCGCTCGACGTCGCCCGCGGCGAACGCGCGGTGCTGGTCGTGCCCGAACGCGGAGGCGAAGGCGGTCGCCGCTCGTCCGAAGCCCGGCTGGAGGAGGCGCGGGGCCTGGCCGAGGCGATCGGGGTCGAAGTCGTCGCCGCCAGAGTGTTCCGGGTTCGCTCGCCCCGGCCCGCGACACTCGTCGGCAAGGGCCAGGCCGAGGAAATTGCTGCGATAGCGGGCGAGAACGGCGCCGGGCTGCTCGTCGTCGATGCGGCGCTCACCCCCGTTCAGCAGAAGAATCTCGAGGAGCAGGTCGGAACCAAGGTGATCGATCGCACCAGCCTCATCCTCGAGATTTTTGGTGAACGCGCGGCGACGGCCGAAGGACGGCTGCAGGTCGAGCTTGCTCACCTCGACTATCAGGCTGGACGGCTCGTTCGAAGCTGGACCCACCTCGAGCGGCAGCGCGGCGGCTTCGGCTTCCTCGGCGGCCCCGGTGAAACCCAGATCGAAGCCGACCGTCGCCTAATCCGGGACCGGATGGCGCGCATCCGGCGCGAGCTCGAGCAGGTCAAGCGTACCCGCGCCTTGCACCGCGACCGGCGGCAGCGCGCACCGTGGCCGGTGATCGCGCTCGTCGGCTACACCAATGCCGGGAAATCGACGCTGTTCAATCGAATGACCGGCGAGCAGGTGTTCGCCGAGAATCTACTGTTCGCGACGCTCGACCCGACGATGCGGGAGATCCGCCTGCCGGGCTTCGACAAGGCGATCCTGTCCGACACGGTCGGCTTCGTGTCCGACTTGCCGACCGAGCTGGTCGCGGCGTTCCGAGCGACCCTCGAGGAAGTCGCGTCTGCCGACTTGCTCGTCCACGTCCGGGACATGGCGCATCCGGACCGCGAGGCACAGCTAGAGGACGTCGAGGAAGTGCTGAAGTCGCTCGGTCTCGATCAAGAAGGGTCGCCGCCGCGGATCGAAGCCTGGAACAAGATCGACCTGCTCGCCGGCGAGGAACATGATGCTCTGATTGCCGAAGCCGGTCGCCGGACGGACGCGGTGCCGGTCTCGGCCACGACCGGCGAGGGGCTCGAACAGCTTCGCAACCAGATCGCCGAGTTGCTGAGGGAAGGGGAGCGCGTGCACCGCATCTGTCTGACAGCCGGGGATGGCGAACGGATCGCTTGGCTTCACGCGCGCGGCGAAGTGCTTGATCAGGAGGTGCGGGAGGAGGAGGTCATGCTGTCGGTGCGCCTGTCGCCGGAGAATTGGGCCCGGTTTCAGTCGATGGAGACGGCCTGAGCGGCCTTGGCTCGAGCCCAGAGCTGCTCTTTCTCGTCGAGCGGCAGGTCGGTAAATCCCGGAGCGCGCTCGATTTCTCGGAACCGTCGCTCGAACTTACGATTTGCTTCGCGGAGCGCAGCTTCCGGTTCGATATTAAGATGGCGTGCGAGGTTAACGACCGCAAACAGGAGATCGCCAATCTCTTCGAGCATGCGCTGGTGGTCGGTCTCGGCATCGAGCTCGGCAAGCTCTTCGTCGATCTTGGCGCGGGCGCCGGTGGGGTCGGGCCAGTCGAAGCCGGTTCGGGCGGCGCGCCGCTGCAGCTTGGCCGCCCGTTCGAGCGCCGGCAGGGCCAAGGCAACTCCGGCCAAGGCACTGCTGTCGCTGCCCTTATCCCGCTCGGCAGCCTTGATTTCTTCCCATCCGGGACTGCTCGCGGCATCACCGAAGATGTGCGGGTGGCGGCGCTCGAGCTTGTCGCAAATTCCGGCAAGGATCTCGTCGAGGGTGAAATGTCCGGCTTCTTCGGCCATTTGGGCATGGAACACGACCTGGAGCTGGAGGTCGCCAAGCTCGTCGGCGAGCGCCTCCATATCGCCGCGGGCGATCGCGTCGGCGACCTCATAAGCCTCCTCGATCGTGTACGGGGCGATCGTCTCGAAACTCTGCTGGCGGTCCCATTCGCAGCCGCGAACCGGGTCGCGCAGCCGCTTCATGATGTCCACGAGCCGATCGAGGGTCATCGAACCGGCTCCAACGACGCGCAGGGGCCTCCTGAGGGGGGTTCGTTTCCCAAACCCAATAGTATGATAATATGCATTATGTAAAATAAAGGCGTCATCAGGGGACGAGCACCAGCCATCGCCCCTCGACTCCCCAGCGCTGCAGCGACGACAGGAAGTTCATGCCGAGAACATTCAAATTCTCGTCATCGGCAATGTGCACGGTGATGTTCTGCCGCTCGACACCGCCAATGCTCAACGTATCCGCGCGACCGACGCCGACGCGGATAATCCCGGCGCCGGTCCGGACCAGCTGGCCGCGTCCGGCGCTGAGATCGATGCCGGTGCGCTCGGCCGTGTCGCGACCGACGGTGGTCATGGTCGCGCCGCTGTCGACGAGAAAGCGCACGCGCTCGCCGTTGAGCCGGCCCTCAACCCAGAAATGGCCGTCGATAGCCATCGGGATGCGAACCTCAGCCCCTTGCTCAACCGGAACGCCGGTGACTTCCGCGCGCAGACGCTGCGCGACCCAACCGAGATCGTCGCGGAAAGTAAAGAGAACGAAGCCGGCAGCAAAAATCGCGACCCAGGCGATGGCGATGGTCACCAGCTTGGCGAAACGCTCGCGCCGGCTGATCAGCGCGCCGAGCACGAGCATCATCGCGAGCACGATATAGACGCTGCCGACCATCAAATTGTTGCCGATCATTGGACGATCTCGAGGCCGTCATGCGCCGGGGCCGCCCAATCCGGCAGATCCCGCACCAGCGAGCCGTAATCCATGCCGTTGCCGAGATGGCTAAGGTAGAGCCGGCCGACCTGCAGCTCCCTCGCCCAGGCGAGAACGGCGTCGAGATGCGCGTGGCTGGGATGCGGATCGCGGCTCAGGCAATCACAGATCAAGACGTCCGTCCCTTCATAAAGTTCACGCATATCGTCGGTCATCTCGTTGAAATCTATCGCGTAGGAAATGGAACGGCCACCCTCGCCGATGCGCATTCCCAGCGACGTGACCTGGCCGTGGGGCTGGTCGACGAATGTGAGGTTCGCTTCGCCCAAATGCAAATCCCGGTCGAGCAAGCGCGGTTCCGCCACGGGTGGATAAAATTCCGAACCGGCAAAGACGTAGGCGAAGCGGTGGCGAAGCCGGTCGATGACCTGTCGCCGCGCATAGATCGGCATCGAGCCGCCCAGCGCCTGGGCGAGCGGCCGCAGATCGTCGATCCCGTGGCAATGGTCGGCATGGTCGTGAGTGACGATGACTGCGTCGATCCGGTGGACGTCGGCGGCGAGCATCTGCTCGCGAAGGTCGGGGCCGCAGTCGACCAGCAGCCGCTGGCCCGCGCTTTCGATCAGGATCGAGGAGCGAAGCCGCCGGTTGCGCGGCTCCGTGGGATCGCATCGCCCCCAGCCGCTGCGGAGATGCGGCACGCCGGTCGAGGTCCCGCAACCGAGGATCCGGACCCTCACTCCCCGGCCCGGGCGAACAATCGGAAGAAATTGGCGGTCGTCGCTTCGCCCAGCTTCTCGAGCGGCTCGCCGCGAAGATCGGCGAGGAAGGCTGCGGTGTCGGCGACGAAGGCCGGCTCGCACGTCTTGCCCCGGTGCGGGACCGGGGCGAGGAACGGCGAATCCGTTTCGACCAGCAAAGACTCGAGCGGGATGCTCTTGGCCGTCTCCTGAAGGTCACGGGCGTTCTTGAAGGTGACGATCCCCGACAGAGAGACGAAAAAACCGAGGTCGAGCCCCTTGCGGGCGAGCTCGGCGCTGCCGGTGAAGCAGTGGAGCACGCCGGCGACGCCGCCTTCCCTGACCGCCGAGGAAAGCATCTCCGCAGTGTCCTGCTCGGCATCGCGGGTATGGACGACCAGCGGCAGCCCGCATTGCCGCGCTGCCTCGATATGCGCCCGGAAGCGCTCGCGCTGGGCCGAACGATCCGATTTATCGTAATAATAATCGAGGCCGCACTCGCCGATCGCGACAACGCGCGGGTGGCGCGCGCCCTCGACCAGAGCCGCGGCGCCGAGGTCGGGATGAGCGTCGGCCTCGTGCGGATGGACTCCGACCGTCGCCCAGACGTCGCTATGGCGCTCGGCTGCGGCAACGACATCGCTCCACTCGCTTTGCCGGGTCGAAATGTTGAGAAAACCGGCGATTCCGCGCGCCCGGGCAGTGTCGAGCACCTCCTCCTGCCGCTCGGCGAGCCCGGCGTAATTGAGGTGGCAATGGCTGTCGATCAGCCTCATGCCCCCTCCTCGTCGAGCTCGAGGCGCGGAAACAGGGGCACCGGCTGGGCGATCGGCTGGCCCGAAGCGCCGCTGTCGATCAAGGTCAGCAGCTTGTCCGACGTCCCCGGGATGACCGGCGCGATCGCCGCGGCGAGGTCGCGGACGGCGGCCACGAGGGTCCCCAGCACCGCGGCCATCCGCTCGGGATCACTCTTGCGAAGCGCCCAGGGCGCCTGCGCGTCGACATATTGGTTGCAGGCGAACACCGCCCGAAGCCAAGCCTCGATCCCCTGCGAGAAAGCGAACCGCTCGAACGCTTCGGGCACTTCGTCGTCGGTCGCTCGCCGCACCAGATCGAGCAGCTCGCGGTCCTCAGGGGCTTCGCCGGCGCTGGGAAGAATTCCGCCCAAATTCTTGTAGATCATCGACAATGTGCGCTGCGCGAGATTGCCGAAGCTGTTGGCAAGCTCGGCATTGGCGCGGTTGACGATTGCCTCCGGCGAATAGCTGCCGTCCTGGCCGAACGGCACTTCGCGCATCAGGAAATAGCGCAATGCATCGACCCCGAACCGCTCGGCGAGAGCGAAGGGATCGACGACATTGCCGATGCTCTTCGACATTTTCTCGCCGCGGCTGAGGAGGAAACCATGGCCGTAGACCTGGCTAGGCAAATCGATCCCGGCGGACATCAGGAAAGCCGGCCAGTAGACGGCGTGGAAGCGCACGACGTCTTTGCCGATGAGGTGGACGTCGGCCGGCCAGTAACGGTCCCATAGGTCGCCACCGTCGGGATAGCCGAGGCCGGTGATGTAGTTGGTCAGCGCGTCGAGCCAGACGTACATGACGTGGCCGTCGCTGCCCGGCACCTTGACTCCCCAGTCGAAGCTGGTGCGCGAGATCGACAGGTCGGACAGCCCGCCCTCGACGAAGCGCAGCACCTCGTTGCGCCGGCTCTCCGGCTGGATGAAGCCCGGACTGGCCGAATAATGGTCGAGCAGCCTTTGCTGATAGGCCGACAGCCGGAAGAACCAGCTTTCCTCGACCGTCCACTCGACCGGAGTGCCCTGCGGCGACAATCTCTCGCCGCCCTCGCCCTCGCTCAGCTCGCTGTCGTCGTAATAGGCTTCGTCGCGGACCGAGTACCAGCCTTCGTAGCGGCCGAGATAAAGGTCCCCTTTCTCCTCCATCGCTTTCCAGATCGCCTGGCTGGCGCGATGGTGGTCCTCCTCGGACGTGCGAATAAATCGATCGTATGAAATATCAAGTCGGTCGCACATATCGTTGAAAACAGTAGCCATTTTGTCGGCATATCCTCGCGGCTCCATGCCTTCGGATCGCGCCGCCTGAGCCATTTTCAGCCCGTGCTCGTCAGTCCCCGTCTGGAAGCGGACGTCGCGGCCGCGGGAACGCTGGAAGCGGGCAATGACGTCGGCAGCGATCGCCTCATAGGCATGGCCGATGTGCGGCGGCCCGTTGGGGTAGCTGATCGCGGTGGTGATGTAGAAGGGATCGGCCATAGCGGCGCCCTAGCGTGGCATGCGGCGACCAGCAACGGAGCGATCATTGCTAAACCGAGCCCTGCTGGGCCTGGACCGCCGCGTCGCTACGCTCCTCGCGATGACGGCGCCGCGACCGAAGCGAGGATTCCGCCGATCTGGAACACCGTCGCCGCGGGGTCGAGGGTCAGGCGAGGAGCAAGCGCCGCGAGCTCGCGCACCTCGGCATAGGCCACGATTGCCCGCTCCTGCTGCCGGCCGCCGAGGCGGCGCGCCTCGCGGGCGACCAGCGAGGGGACGAAATCGAGGAAGGCGGCGTAGCGCTCCACAGCGCCCTTCCGTCCCAGCTCCTGGGCGAGGCTCGAGCAGCGGGCGTTGGTCTCGTCCCCTTCGCGCAGCATAGCGAGCGCCTCTTCTTCCAGCCCGGCCAGGCCGAGGCCGGCGAAGGCGATCGCCCGGCCTGCCGATCCGCCGGCCATTGCGACCAGCCGGCGGCGTTCCTCCTCGGCGAGCTGCGGCAGCCTGGTATCGAGAAGTGACGTCATGGCGTCGTCGCCAAGCAGCCGGAAGTCGAGCCGCCGGCACCGCGAGCGGATGGTCGGCAGGAGCCGCCCGGGCGAATGGCTGACGAGAAAGAAGACGCTGTTGGGCGGCGGCTCCTCCAGCATCTTCAAAAGCGCGTTGGCGCCTGACGCTTCGAGCTCGTCGGCGGTGTCGATGACGATCGCCCGCGAGCTCGATAACGCCGGCGTCAGCCCGAGGAACTCGATGAGCTCGCGGATCTGCTTGACGCTGATGTTGCGGGCGAGCCCCTCCCCTTTTTCCTTCGGCAGGCGCTGGAGCCAGCGAAGGTCCGGATGGCTTCGCGCGGCGACGAGCTTCGCGATGGGATGGTCTTGCGGCGTTTCCAGCCCCGGACGAGCGACCGGCGGCCCCGCCGCCTCGGCCAGCAACCGGGCCGCCGCCGCTTCCGCGAAGCTTGCCTTGCCGACGCCACGCGGCCCGGCGAGCAGCCAGGCGTGGTGGAGCGACCCCGAGTCCATAGCCGAACGGAAGCGGTCGACGGCCAGATCCTGGCCGACGATCACGGCAGAAAATCCTCAACGGCCGCGACCAGCCGCGCGGTAATCTCGTCAGGACTGCCGGACGCGTCGACGATCCGGACTCGCTCCGGCTCCTCGGCCGCAATCAGGCGGAAAGCGAGATCGACCTTCTGGTGATAGCCTTCCGGCCGGCCGCCGATTCTGTCGCTGTCCTCATTGTCGCGGGCGCGCGCCCTCGCGCCGCCTTCGGCGAGGGCAAGGACGAGTGTCCGGTCCGGGAACCAGTTAGCGATGCCGAACGCGTTGATCGCCCGCACGGCCTCGATGCCGAGGCCGCCGGCGCCGCCCTGATAGGCCAGCGAGCTGTCGACGAAACGGTCGGAAATTACCCACTGCCCGGCCTCGAGCGCCGGCCGTATGACCTTGTCGAGATGGTCGGTGCGGGCGGCCGCGAACAGCAAGGCCTCGGCCTTGGGACTCCATTTGTCGTCCGGGCCGGTCAGAAGCAGCTCGCGGATCCGTTCTGCGCCGTCGCTTCCGCCCGGCTCACGCGTCGTGACGACGTCCAATCCACGCCCGCGAAGCGCCTCGGCAAGAGCGCGCAGCTGCGTCGACTTGCCGACCCCCTCCCCGCCTTCGAGGCTGATGAAGCGGCCGCGTTCGGTCACGCGAGGCCGAGCAGCTGCTTGAGCCCGATCCACGCGCGGGCGAAGATGCCCGCCTCGCCGACCGCCTCGCCGGCGACCAAAGGCATGATTTGAGGCGGCGAGTTGCCAGTTTCGACGACGAGGTCGGCGACATGCTGTCCCTGCGCTATCGGCGCCCTGACCGGGCCCTGGTAACGAATCTTGAGCCGCGGCTCGCCTGACAGCCCGGCGGGATAGGTGACGGCAAGGTTGCGCGGAGCCACCAGCGGCACTTGGCTGCGACTGCCGAGCTGGACCTGGGCGGCGCCCACCTGAGTCCCCTGCTTGAACAAGGGCCGCGACTGCCAGGCGCCGAAACCCCAGCTTATCAGCCGGGTCGATTCCTGAACCCGCGCATCCCAGCTTTGCAGGCCGGCGACGACCATCACCAGCCGCCGCCCGTTTTGCTCGGCCGAGCCGGTAAAGCCGTAGCCCGCCTCTTGCGTGTGACCGGTCTTGAGCCCGTCGGCGCCCGCGACCTTACCGAGCAGCGGATTGCGGTTGGGCTGGGTAATCGCCTGCCCGGAGCCGAGGGTGCGGCCCCAGGTGAAGCTCGGTCGGCCGTAGAATTGCTTGTACAGCTGGGGATGCCGCTCGATCGACGCGCGGGCGAGCGTCGCGAGGTCGCGAGCCGTCGTATAAGTGCACCCCTCGTCGGGCCAGCCGGTCGAGTTGCAGAAGCGGCTGTTGGTCAGCCCGAGCTGACGCCCAAGCGCGGTCATTTGCTGAGCGAACGCCTGCTCGGTGCCGGCGATGCATTCGGCGAGCACCACCGAGGCGTCGTTGCCCGAGAGGGTGACGATGCCGTGCAGCAGATTCTCGACGCTAACCTGCTCGCCCGCCGACAGGAACATGGTCGAGCCGGCCTGCGGCCCGTGCCACTGCCGCCAGGTCTCGGGCCGCACGGTGCACATCTTGTCGAGAGCGAGCTTGCCGCTGGCGACGAGCTCGAAGGCGACCTCGGTGGTCATCATCTTCGCCATCGACGCCGGCGGGATCCGCTGGTCGGCATTCTTGGCCAGCAGCTCGGCGCCCGAGCTCAGGTCGATGAGATAGGCAATCGGAGCCGGGGTGTCATGTTGCGGGGCCTGAGCGAGAGCGGCGCCGGTGGCCAGCAAGGCGGATGCGGCGAGCAGGTAGAATCGAGGCATGTGCCGACGGGAATCCCTTCGCGAGTGTGGTTGGGGGGCCCTGTCTATCGCGCCGCGCGGCCGGGCGCGAGGGGGTTAGCGGCGGGCGATTGCGTCGGCCAGCGTCACCACCGACATCGCGTAGAAATTGGAGCAATTATAGTCGAGGATGGCGCGATAGTTGCCGGTGAGCAGATACCCGCTGACGCCAGGACCGTCCGGCTCCATCAAAGTCGCCATCTCGCTGTCCGGGATGGCGCGCGTCGGCACCACGCCGAGCGAGCGCCATTCCGCGATGGTCATCCAGCGGCTGTGGCGGCGGAAGACCGCCGGGCAGATCGGTGAATTCATCCGGCTCCGGATCGCTTCGCGGTTGAGGTTCGCCGGCACCCGGGCCCGCGCGCCCCACGGGACGCCCGGCTTCCATCCGGCGTCGCGCAGGTAGTTGGCGATCGACGCGAGCGCGTCGACCTCATTGCTCCAGATGTCGGCATAGCCGTCGCCGTCACCGTCCGCGCGGAGACGCAGGACAACCGACGGCATGAATTGCGGATAGCCGGTGGCGCCGGCGTAACTGCCCCTCAGCCGAGCCCTCGGAACGCCCGAATCGATCAGCTTCAAGGCGGCCAGGAACTCGCCCTGGAACAGGTCGCGGCGGCGGCCTTCGTAGGCGAGGCTGGCAAGCGACTCGAGCAGGTCGAAGCTGCCGGTGACCGTGCCGTAGCTGGTCTCCTTGCCGTAGATCGCCATCAGCACGGCGGGATCGACTCCGAAGCGCGCATAGATCTGGTTGAGGCTCGGCCAGTGCGCCGAGTAGCGGCTTTGGCCGCGCGAGATCAGCGACGCGGTCACATGGTCTCGAAGATAGGGCGACAACGGCGGGACGTAGCCGCTGGCGGCCGCAGCGCCGGGCCGCTGCGCGCGGTCGAGCTGCATCGCCCGCTCGTTGAGCCGAAGCGCCGGGATGTATCCCTGGATGGTCGCCTCGCGAATGCCTTGCTGGCGGGCGGCGTGCATCAGATATTGCTTGTAGGCCTCGAACCCGGACGTGGCGGCGTAAGGCTGCGCCTGCAGCGACGCGGTCTGCACCGGCACCGGCACCGTCGCCGGAGCGGCGGGGCGCGGCTGGGGCTGAGGCTGGGCCGGCCGGGGCTGCGGCGTTTGCGGCAGCGGCGCGAGCGGGTCGACCTGCGCCACGGCCGGGCCGAGCGCCAGGGAAGCCAGGCCGATCGCAATCCAACTGCCCGTCCAACGCAACCGCACTCTCCTCGCTCCGAGGGCCAAGACTAGGGTCTCAAACCTCTCATGCGCCAGCAGGGTTCAACCCGGCCCTTGCACGTCCCATCTTGAGCAACGATACCGCGGGGCATCTGAACGCAGGATGGGTGGCCGAGTGGTTTAAGGCAGCGGTCTTGAAAACCGCCGTGGGTGAAAGCCCACCGTGGGTTCGAATCCCACCCCATCCGCCACCGCCGTTCGTCCGCCAGCCCACCGCCGTTTGTCGAAAAATGACATCCGTGAAATTTTTGCGCTTGCGCTCGCGCTACAAATGTAGCAGTGGTGCTCTACAAATGTAGCGCGAAGGGTTTCGAATGCTCAGCAAATTGCCGCCTCGTGAACGCCAGATTGTCGATCTGCTCTACCAGCGGAGCGAGATGGCCGCTGCCGAGATCTGCGATTCGCTCCCCGACAATCCGAGCGGGTCCGCGGTTCGAACCATGCTCAAGCGGCTCGAGGACAAGGGATATGTCCGCCGCACCGAGTCCGATCGCGGCTATCTCTACAGTCCGGCCGTGCCCGAGACCGTCGCTCGCAAGAGCGCGCTAAGCGACCTCGTGAAAACATTCTTCGGCGGCTCGCCGGCCGGCGCTGCGACGGCGCTGCTCGGAATGTCCGACCGGCTCGACGAACAGGAGCTCGACCAGCTCGAAGCGATGATCGCCCGCGCCCGCTCCGCCAAGGGAGGCCAGTGATGGAATGGTTCGTCCTTCTTGCCGCCAAATCGCTGCTGGTTGCCGGCGGAGTTCTGCTGCTTCTTCAGCTGATGCGGGGCCGATCCGCTGCCGACCGCAGCTTCGTTGCCCACCTCGGTCTCGCCGCGCTCGTGCTGCTGCCCGTTGCCGCCCTCGCACTGCCGGCCTTCGAAGTATCGGGCCCGGCGTTCCTGACTCCGCCGCCGCCAGAGGTGGCGATTGTCGAAGCCCCTGCTCTCGCGCCCGAGGTCGCGACCCCTGCCGCCACCTTTCGCGGCGCAGCCGAGCCTGCAGTCGAGCTTGCCGGAGCGATCGACTGGGCTCTCTGGCTCTATGCTCTTCCCGCTGCGCTGCTCTTCCTGCTTACTCTAATCGCCATCGCCAGGCTGGTGCCGCTCAAGGCTCGTGCCCAGGTGCTGGTCGACCAGCATTGGCTGACCGCCCTCGCCCACGCGCAGCGGCGGATGGGGTTCAAGAACGGCACGGCCCTGCTGACCAGCGACGACATCCGTTCGCCGATCAGCTGGGGGCTGATGCGGCCGGTAATCCTGCTCAACAGCGACGCCGCCGGAGCGAAGGACGAAGCCGAGGCCATCATCGCCCACGAGCTCGCCCATGTCGCTCGGCTGGATTGGGCCAAGTTGCTTCTTGCCCGGATCACCGTCGCGATCTTCTGGTTCAACCCGCTCGTCTGGCTGCTCGCTCGCGAGGCTCACCAGCTGCGCGAGGAAGCCGCCGATGACGCGGTTCTCGCCGCGAACATCGACGACACCGAATATGCCCGGCTGCTGGTCGGAATCGCCAGGCACGAGTGCCGCGGGCTCCTGCTCGGCGCGCACGGCGTCGCCCCCGCTCGCAATTCCCTTGCCCGGCGGGTCCAGCGCGTTCTCGACGCGGCGTCGGCCCGTGCTCCGGGCGGATGGCGCTGGAGCGCTGCCGCCGGCTTCTTCGCTGCCGGGATGGCGGTTCCGGTCGCGGCGCTGCAGATCGTGCCGAGCATTCCGGCCGCAGCGAATGCGGCGGGCGCCGGCACGCAGGCTGCCGCGACCAGCTCCAACATTGCGCCGGCGGCCGCAACCGCGGCGGCAATTGCGCCGTCCGAAGTGGCAACAGCCACTCCCGCGCTGACGAGCCAGGATCCGCGGGTGGCCAAGCTTGCCGAGACAGCGCAGGCGATCATGACGTCGCCGAACGGCGGGACGATCGATGTCAGGCCCGGCGTCACGGTCATGCGCTCGCCGGACGGCGGCGTGATCCGAGTTCATGCTCCCGACGAAGCCGGGCGCCAGCGCGCGACACTGACGAGCCCGAGCGGAGCGACAATCGCCGTCGCCGACGCACGCGCCGTTCCAGGTCTGGCGAATGTCACCGCGCATCCTGCACCGCCGCGGCCGCCGGCCCCGCCCCGCACCCCCGACAGCGCGATCGACCGAGCAATTGCCATGAAGGCGGTCGGCGCCACTCCCGAATATGTCCAGTCGATTCGCAGGGCCGCGCCCCACATGCGCTTCGATCATGACGACATCGTCGCTTTCGCGGCGCTTGGTGTCAGTCCCGCCTATCTCCGCGAACTGGCAAGTGCGGGCTACTCGCGAATCACCGCGGACGACCTCACCGCAGCCAAAGCGATCGGAGTTTCGGGTGCATACGCCCGCTCAATTGCGGCCAGCGGCTACGGTCTTCTTCCGGTCGATCGGCTCATCGAGCTGAAAGCCGTGGGAGTGACCGCATCGGATATCGAGCGCTACCGACGGGCGCTGGGACGATTGCCGAGTGTCGACAAGCTCGTTGCGATGAAGGCGATGGGGGTGAAACCCGACGAGATCGACCACGACCGGAGTCCGTGAGCGGCCGCGGCGTCTGACCGACTGAAATCCACCGACTGCCGAATTTTTCAGCGCTCCCGTCGGAGCGGACGGGCGGAATTTGCCCAGAAACAACAGGAGAATGCCCATGTCACGACTGATCGCGATGTTTGCGGCGCTTTCGCTCACCACGGTGACGGTTTCCACCGCCTGCGATGCCGCCACTGCCAGGGGTCTCGGGTTTACGCTCGAGCCCTCGAGCAAGGGAGAGCAGGTTCGCGCGACGTTCCGCAACCTCGACCGGGAGACCAACAATTGGTCAAGCTCTTTCGCGCCAGCGGAGCTGACCGGCCTGGACGTCGCGCGACTGCGAGCCCCGGGCACCTCGCCGATCAGCTTCGCCATCGTCCGCGAAGCCGGGCGCCTCGACTGTGCGGGCAGCGGCGGTAATTCGATGGCCCGGGGAACCTGCCGGGTCACTCCGGACGCGACACTGCTGCGCCTGCTCGAGCAGGGCGGGATCGGTCGGCCGACCGACGAACAGTCCTACGGACTGATCGCCATCAACGTCCGGCGGGAGCTGATCCAGGCGCTTGCCGACGCGCGCTATCCGACGCCGAAGATCAACGACCTGATGGGCCTTACCGCCGTCGGCGTGACCAAGGCCTATATCGATGGCCTGTCGCGCGCCGGCTATCGGCCTGAAAGGCTCGACACCCTCCTTCAATTCAAGGCGCTCGACATCACACCCGAATATATCCGGGGATTCGTCCGGCTCGGTTACGCGGACCTGCCCGCCAGTGACCTGGTTCAACTCAAGGCGCTCAACGTCACCGCCGAATATATCGCCGGTTTCGAGCGCATTGGATATCGGCGGCTACCCGCGAGTCAGCTGGTGCAGCTCAAGGCGCTCGGCGTCACTCCAGAATTCGTTCAGGCGGTTCAGCGCAGCGAGGGGCACCTCCCCTCGCCGAGCCGGGCCGTCCAGCTCAAGGCCGTCGGCTTCAGCCCGCGCACTCGCTGAACCCCAGCCATCGGCAAGGGCAAAGTGGAGCTGTCGAGCAAGGGGCCGCATTGCCCTTAGTGTATTAGTTATATATAACAGTAGAGCAGATTTCGTTTCCAGATCTCTGTCAAGGAGTTGACCATGGCCAAGCTGTCGCGTCTCTTGCGGCCCGATCTCCTCGCGTCCGTAGCCTTCCTTTCTCTCCTCCCCGAGGCCGCGAGCGCTCAGGAGCTTCCCGCCGATCCCGCGGTGGCGCCGCCGCCGGTCGCAACCGCGGTCAACGGCAAGCGCGTCTACACGCCCGCGGAGTTTGCCCGCTTTGCGCCACGCAATGCGCTCGACATGGTTCGACAAGTGCCCGGATTCACGATCCGCTCCGCCGACCAGGAGCGGGGGCTTGGTCAAGCCTCGGAGAATGTTCTGCTGAACGGCCAGCGGGTAACCAACAAGTCGGGCGGCGCAATCGCCGAGCTCGAGAAGATTTCTGCGTCCAACGTCGAACGAATCGAAATCGTCGACGCAGCGACGCTCGACATCGCCGGCCTGACCGGTCAGGTCGCCAACGTCATCGTCAAGGCGGAGCGCAAGGCCAGCGGCCAGTTCTCGTGGCGGCCCGAATTCCGCGCTCATTTCACCGACCCGATCTACACGCGCGGCGACATCAGCTACTCCGGCGTCACCGGACCGGTGGAATATACCGTCGGGTTCAATAGCGGCGGCAATCGCAGCGGCGCCGGCGGCGGAACGACGATCTTCGCGCCCGACCGCACCGTCATCGAGATTCGCGACGATGCGTGGCGCAGCAATTACGACAATCCGAGAGCCAGCGGCCGTTTCACCCTCGATGGGCCGGGGAGCTCGGTCGGCAACCTCAACCTCGCGTACATGCCCTTCTGGCAGGATTTTCGCGAAACCAGCGACCGCAACCGGCCCGACGGCATCGACCGGACCCGCACGGTTCACCAGACGGTCAAAGGCTCCACCTACGAAGTCGGGGGCGACTATGCCTTCGCGCTTGGCCCTGGCCGCCTCAAGGTCCTCGGGCTTCGCAAGTTCACGCATGAGCCGGTCACCTCGACCGCCGTGTTCACTTTCGAGGACAATTCGCCGAATGTCGGCGACCGCTTCACGCGCGACGGACGCATGGGAGAATGGATCGGCCGCGCCGAATACGGCTGGAAGACGGGCCGCTCCGACTGGCAGCTGACTGCAGAGGGCGCGTTCAACAACCTCGACAGCGTGTCGCGGCTGTTCCTTTTGCGCCCGAGCGGCGAATTCGAGGAAGTCCCCTTCCCCGCCGGCACCGGCCAGGTCGACGAGGATCGCTACGAGGTCCTGCTCACCCACAACCGCCCACTCAGCTCGACATTGAGCCTTCAGCTCGTCGGCGGCGCGGAATATTCGAAGCTGAGCAGCGCCAGCACGCTGGGCAGCCTTTCGCGAAGCTTTTTCCGGCCGAAGGGCAGCGCTTCGCTGGCGTGGAAGCAAAGCGAAAATCTCGACGTCAGCCTGAAGCTGCGCCGCCGGGTCGGCCAGCTCAATTTCTACGATTTCCTCGCCTCGGTGAACCTCACCGACGACCGCGAGAACGCCGGCAACCTCGAGCTGGTGCCGCCGCAGACCTGGGAGGTTGACCTTGAAGCGAACCGCAAGCTCGGCAGCTGGGGCAGCACGAGCTTGCGCCTGTTCGCCCGGCGGATCGACGACATCGTCGACATCATTCCAATCGGCACGAGCGGCCAGAGCCCGGGCAACATCGATCGCGCGCACCGCTACGGCGCGGAATGGAAGGGCACCTGGTTGCTCGACAATCTCGGCTGGCGCGGCGCAAAGATCGACTCGGCCATCGTGTTGCAGCACTCGCAGCTCAAGGATCCGCTAACGGGCGAGAACAGGCCGATCAGCAACACCCTTAAGCGGCAGGTTCAGCTCAGTTTGCGCCACGACGTCCCCGGCACCGACTGGGCATGGGGAAGCGACTTCGAGCATGTCTGGTTTTCGAAAGCTTATCGCCTGAGCGAAGTCGGCCGCCAATGGGAAGGGCCATTCTGGCTCCACGCCTTTGTCGAGCATAAGGATGTCGCCGGCCTCACCGTTCGGGCGGCGCTGGGGAACATCCTCAATGCGCGCAGCCGCTGGGAACGCGAGGTCTACTCCGGGTTCCGCAACACCCATCCCCTGCAGTTCGTCGAGCGCCGAAACCGTCTGATCGGCCCGATCTTCAGTTTCTCGGTCCGGGGCAATTTCTAGAGACCTCGTTCGGCCACCCGTCTCTCGCTGGCTGCGTTCCGCGGAACCGTTCGTCGATCCGTCGAACGGAACTGGAATGTGCCGTCGGTTGGCGTAGGTGTATTACTACACCATCACACATAGGCCATCGCCATGCGAACCCCAGTCCTGATCTCGGTCGCCCTCCCCGCTCTCCTCGCTTCGGAGGCCGCGGCGGCGCAGGCGACGGTCCCGGGCGACCATGCTCCCGCCGTCCCCGCGCAAGCCACCCGGACGACGATTTACGACGCTGCCTTCTTCCGGCAATATGCCCCGCGAACCGCGCTCGACATCGCCCAGCGCGTGCCCGGCTTTACCCTCGATCTCGGCAACACCGACGTGCGCGGGTTTGCGCAGGCGGCCGGCAATGTCGTGATCAACGGAGCGCGCCCGAGCTCGAAGGCGGACACGCTCGAAACCACTCTGTCGCGGATCCCGGCGAACCGCGTGGTTCGGGTCGAGGTTGGGCCCGGCGATCTTTATGGCGCCGAATATTCGGGCAAGAGCCAGGTCCTCAACGTCATCCTGTCGGCCGAAGCCGGAGTTGATGGCAACGTCACCGCCTCAGGGCGGCGGATTTATACTGGAAAGGTCGTGCCCAACCTGTCGGGATCGGCGTTGATCAAGCGCGGCGCGTCGAGCTTCAACCTGTCCGCCGGCACCCAGCGCTTCGGCCAGGTCGAGGAGGGAAGCGACACCCTGTTCGAGGCCGGCGACGGCGAGCAGCTCGAATTTCGTCGCAAGATCAACCGCTTCGAGGACCGCAGTCCGTTCGTGTCGGGAAGCTGGGCGCTGGAACGCGCCAGCGACAATGCGGTGCGGGTCAATGCGCGCTTCTCGCCAGGCAGCTTCTACCTCATTCAGGACAATATCGTCGTTCCGGCCGAGGGGCTTCCGCGTCGCGACGATCTCGTCCAGGACTTCACCAACCGCGTGTTCGAGCTCGGCGGCGACGTCACCCGTCCCCTCGCCGGCGGAGCGATCAAGCTGGTCGGCCTCGCGACCCGCCGCTCGCGCGACAATCGCGAGACCTATCGCTTCCGCCGTGACGACGTGACGCTCGGCGGGTTCGAGCAATTGCAGGATGCGCAGCGCAACGAAACCATCGCCCGAGTGACCTGGTCGCGCGGCGATCTTGCCGGATTCTCGTTCGAGACCGGCGCCGAGGGCGTCCTCAACACCCTCGACAGCCAGGTCGATCTGTTCATCCTCGAGTCCGGCGGAGGTCGAACCCGGATCGACCTGCCGATCGACAATGCCCGGGTGACGGAGAAGCGCGGCGAAATTTTCGTCAACGCCGGAAGAAATCTCGGCGACAGGCTGCGGCTCGACGGCGGGCTGACTTACGAAATGTCGCACCTCACGGTCAGCGGCGACACCAGCGCCGAGCGCACGCTGCGTTTCCTGAAGCCGCAGCTGACGCTCGACTGGAAGGGGGGCAGCGGCTGGCACGCCCAGCTGTCGATCAAGCGGAGGGTCGCCCAGCTCGATTTCTTCGATTTCATCAGCGCCGCAGAACTGGCCACCGACCGAGTCAACGCCGGCAACGCCAACCTCGTCCCCCAGCGTTCCTGGGAGTTCCGGGCGACACTCGACAAGCGGATCCTCGGCGAAGGCCTGGTCAAGCTGGACGTCGGCCACGACCTCATCAGCCTGTTGCAGGACCGGGTCCTGACCGAGGAGGGATTTGACGCACCGGGCAACATCGGCAGCGGCCGCCGGAGCTTCGCCCGTTTGACGCTCGATGCGCCGCTCTCTCGCCTGGGGCTCCGCGGCCTTCGGGCGAAGTGGAACGGCCAGCTCCAGCGGACCCGGGTCGAGGATCCGGTTACCGGCGAGATGCGGGGCTTCAGCGGCTTCTATCCAGGGTGGGAATGGAACCTCGAGGTTCGCCGTGACGCGGGCGCATTCTCTTATGGTTTCCAGGTGGCCGACCGCGACCGTTTTACCTTTTTCCGCACCGATGAGATCGACAGCAACCGGAACGCCGGCCCCTATGCGACCGCATTCGTCGAATATCGGCCCAATCCACGGACAACGATCACGCTCGATGCCGACAATGCGCTCGACACCCAGGCCTTCCGTGAACGCATTCGCTATTTCCCCAACCGAACCGCGGCCGAGCCCGGCATCCGGGAAATCCGCGAGCGCAACCGGCATGTCGCACTGCGCCTGGCGGTCAAACGAAGCTTCGGCAGCGGCGGGGTGGCGCGGGGCAACGGCGGCAGCTAAGAGCCCGCGCAGCTTCCACCATTTGCGGGGTTACGAGTGGCCGAACTGACGATCCAACCGTTCGACTGGTCCGATCCGTTCGATCTCGAGCATCAGCTCGGCGATGAGGAACGGCTGGTCCGCGACACGGCCGAGGCCTACGCCCAGGAGAAGCTTCAGCCGCGAGTCACCTCCGCCTACCTCGAAGAGCGCTTCGACCGCGAGATTTTGAACGAAATGGGCGAGCTCGGCCTGCTCGGCGCGACCATCCCGTCCGAATATGGCGGCGCCGGCCTCGGCTATGTCGGCTACGGCCTGATCGCCCGGGCGATCGAGCGGGTCGACAGCGGCTACCGCTCGGTCATGAGCGTGCAATCGAGCCTGGTGATGTATCCGATCCACGCTTACGGCAGCGAGGAGCAAAGGCGCAAATATCTGCCCCGCCTCGCCACCGGCGAGCTGGTCGGCTGCTTCGGCCTCACCGAGCCCGACGCCGGCTCCGACCCCGGCGCGATGCGCACCCGCGCCGAGAAGGTCGACGGCGGCTACCGCCTGACCGGCACCAAGATGTGGATCAGCAATTCGCCGATCGCCGACGTCTTCGTCATCTGGGCCAAGTCCGAGGCGCACGGCGGCAGGATCCGCGGCTTCGTCCTCGACAAGGGCCTCAAGGGCCTCAGCGCCCCCAAGATCCGCGAAAAGCTATCGCTCCGCGCCTCGATCACCGGCGAGGTGGTGATGGACAATGTCGAGGTCGGCGAGGACTCACTGCTGCCCAACGTCGAGGGGCTGAAAGGCCCGTTCGGCTGCCTCAACCGCGCCCGCTACGGCATCGGCTGGGGCTCGATGGGCGCGGCCGAGGCCTGCTATCATGCTGCCCGCGAATATACCCTCGACCGCAAGCAGTTCGGCCGCCCGCTCGCCTCCAACCAGCTCGTCCAGCTGAAGCTCGCCAACATGGTGACCGAGATCAGCCTGGGGCTGCAGGCGGCGCTGCGCGTCGGCCGCCGGCTCGACGAGGGCGTGCTGATCCCCGAGACGATCAGCATGCTCAAGCGCAACAATGTCGGCAAGGCGCTGGACATCGCCCGGACCGCCCGCGACATGCACGGCGGCAACGGCATTTCCGCCGAATTCCAGGTCATGCGCCACGCCGCCAATCTCGAAACGGTCAACACCTACGAGGGCACGCACGACGTGCACGCCTTGATCCTCGGCCGGGCGATCACCGGCATAGCGGCTTTCTAGGCCCTTGGAGGACGCCTCAAAACGGCGGTCGATTCGTCATTGTAGAGCGTCTCGCCGAGCCGCTCGAAGCCGAGCCGCTCCGCGAGCCTGAACGACGGCGCGTTGCTCGGGGCGATGATCGCCCAGATTGGCGTCGGCTGCAGGGAAGAGTCGGCCCAGGCGAGGACCGCCCGGCAGGCTTCGCCGGCCATGCCCTGGCCATGGACCTCCTTGGCGAAGATCCAGCCCATCTCCGGTTCCTCGCCGAACACTGGCTCGAGCGCTCGCCAGCCGTTGAACAGGCTGACCATCCCGACCAGCCTGTCGTCGCCCTTGCGGATCACCGCCCAGCCGCCGAATCCGAGCAGCGACCATTGGCCAACCGACGCGGCCATCCTCCGCCAGCAATCTTCCTCGGTCAGCGGACCGGCGAAATGGGCCATCACCTCGGGATCGCCGACGATCGCGAACTGCGGCCGGAAGTCTTCCTTGCGGTAGTGGCGGAGGATCAGCCGCTCCGTTTCGAGGAGCGGCGCCAAAGTATGCCTGGAGTGAGCTGCTCGGCCATCCTCCGGATGGCCTGCGCTGCTCACTTCTTGCCGAGCGTCAGGCCGCCGAAGCGCTTGTTGAAGCGCGCCACCTGGCCGCCGCTGTCGAGCAGCTTCTGGCTGCCGCCGGTCCAGGCCGGATGCACCTTGGGGTCGATGTCGAGGTGCAAGGTGTCGCCTTCCTTGCCCCAGGTCGACCGGGTCTGGAACTTGGTGCCATCGGTCATCTCGACGGTGATCATGTGGTAATCGGGGTGGGTACCGGACTTCATTTCGATTTCCTTGGGTTGCGGCTGGTTTCCGACCAGCCGAAAAAGCGTTGCGGCCCCTTATATGGTGAGCCGCGATCTTGCAACCAAGCAGCGGCTCAAGCGGCCGCCGGCGCGCCCTGTCGATGCCTCAGCGCCGGGACCGTCCGCTCGGCGAGCGCAAAGCCGCCGAACAGCACGGCGCTAAAGAACAGGTCGCCGGCAAGGGTGTTTTGGAAGAACGGAATTGCCGCAACATAGCAGGCGACCAAGCCCTCAACCGTCGGCGGGTAGAAGCCGCTGAACAGCCACATTCCGAAATTCGTCAGGACGAAGAACAGGGCAGAGCTGGCAAGCGCGGCCGAGCCGATCCATAGAGCCGTCTTGCGCTTCGCGAGCGCCCAGCCGATCAGCACGGTCAGTGCAAAGCTCAGATAGACGAAGTTCATCCCCGGATAGAATCCGCCGAGCAGGATGTCGCTGAGGACCAATGCGCCGAACGGAGCCGCGAACGCGAGCGGCCGGCCCGGAAGATAGGCGCCGCTGAACAGGGCCATCGCCGCGATCGGCGAGAAATTGGGCGGATGCGGCAGCAGCCGCATCGCGGCGGCGGCGAAGATCGCTGCGAGAATCGCCACCAGGCGTGCCTTGTTGCCCGTCGTCAGAGCCAGCTTGTTCATGCCGTCGCTAATAACCGCGCCATCGCTCAATTGACAATCGCCCTGGAGCCGACATAGCCGGGACCGGACGAGGGTGCCGCCCACGAGCGTAGGCTTGGCGGGGGCGGTTGAAAGGGAAGCCGGCGAAATTCCGGCGCTGTGCCCGCAACTGTGAACCCGGCAGCGGCCGGGGAAGTCAGGAACCTGCCTTCGTCGGTCGTCCGCACCCGGCCGGGTCCAGCCGCGGATGCGTGGCGCTGCGCGGGCGACCGCGCCGCACCTCCGTGACGACGATTCCAAGTCGTTGATGGAGGCCATGTTGATCATTTCCCTACTTCTCACCGCCGCTCAGGCCGCCGGGGTCGAGTCCGACGAGATCGTCATCACCGCGTCGCGTGCGCCGCAGCCTGCATCGCAGACGGCCGCAAGCGTTACGGTGATCGACGACAGGAGGCTCGAGCGCCTCGGGGAACCGCTCGTCCATTCGCTAATCCGCCTCACTCCTTCGGCAGCGGTGGAGACCGGCGGCCCCGCGGGAAGCCTGGCGCAGGTCCGGATTCGCGGCGGCGAGGCCAATCACACCTTGCTGTTCATCGACGGCATCCGCGCCAACGACCCCGCCGCCGGCGGCATTCCCCGCTTCGAGCTTCTCAACGCCGACATCGCCTCGCGCCTCGAGCTGATCCGCGGGCCGCAGTCGGCGCTGTGGGGTTCGGACGCGATCGGCGGCGTCGTCGCCGTCAACGGGCTCGCCCCCGAGCGAAACCGCGTTTCGGCGCTGGCCGAGGCCGGCTCGTTCGGCTTTGCCCGCGCCGGCGCTTCCGCCGCGTTCGTCGGCGCGAATGCCAGCCTCGCCGCCGCCGGCGGCTGGCAGCGGGCGAGCGGAATCGACAGTTTCGACGGGACCGGCGACCGCGACGGCTACCGCAACCTGTCGGCGCGGCTCCGGGCAGGCTGGAGCCCTGCCCCGAACGTCGAAGTCGGAGCGGCCGGATTCGCCTTGAGCGGCGACGGCGAGTTCGACGGCTTCAACCCCCTCACCTTCCGGCGCGACGACACGCTCGACAGCGCGCGCAACCGGCTGGCCGCCGGGCGGCTGTGGGTTTCCGCCGGCGACCGCGACGACGGCACCAGCGGGACGATCGCCACGTCGCTCCTCGGCTCATCGAACCGGAACCTGCTCGCCGGCGAGGAGACCAACCGCACGCGCGGCGAGCGCTGGACGGCGTCGGCCCAGCTTCACCACCGCTTTTCGACCGGCGCCGTCCGGCACTCGGCGATCGTCGCGCTCGACCATGACCGCGAGCAATTCCGCGCCCGCGACACCGTCTATTTCGGCGCGAGCAACCAGGACCGGCGCCGGACGCACGATGCGGTCACCGCCGAATGGGGGGCGGAGCTGGCGCCGTTCATCGCCGACCTCGCCGTCCGCCGCGACCGGTTCAGCGCCTTCGCCGACGCGACTACTGTGCGTGCATCGGCACTGGCGGCCCTCGGCAAAAACTGGTCGGTCGCCGGCTCCTACTCGGAAGGCATCGCCCAGCCGACCTTCTTCGACCTCTACGGCTTCTTTCCCGGCATGTTCATCGGCAATCCCGACCTCAGTCCCGAGCGGTCGCGGGGCTTCGAAGCCTCGGTCCGCTTCCGGCGTCAATCGCTCGAGGCGGCAATGACCATCTACCGGCAAGTGCTTCGTGACGAGATCGTCGACATCTTCGACCCGGCGACATTCCAGTCGAGCGCCGCCAACCGCAACGAGACCAGCCGCCGGAGGGGCCTCGAAATCGAAGCCGCCTGGGCAGTCGGCGGCGCGTTCAGGCTGACCGGGAACTACGCTTTGCTCGATGCCGAGGAGCCGGGGGCCGTGCCCGGCTCACAAGTGCGGGAGATCCGCCGGCCGCGGCACAGCGGCTCCTTAGCCGTCGACGGAGAACAGGGCCGCATCGCCTACGGAGCGTCGCTCGCTTATGTCGGGGCGCGCGGGGATACCGATTTCGAGGTGTTTCCAGCCCGGCGCGTGCGGCTCGACCCTTATTGGCTCGCCTCGGCGCGGCTGGCGGTCGAGCTTCGGCCGGGGCTCGCGCTGTTCGCGCGCGCGTCCAACCTCTTCGATCAAGGCTACCAGGACGTGTTCGGTTACCGGACCGAGGGCCGCGCGCTCTACGCCGGCATCCGCGCCGGCAGGTGATCATCTAGTCGGACGGCGGGTCGGCGATCATCGCCGTGAACTGGGCCTCGGCGGCGAGCTTGCCGTCGACCAAGGCGCGGCCGGCGAACTTGCACACGCTGGTGCGCTTCTGGACGAACTCGACCTCGAGCCGGAGGAGAACGCCAGGCTCGACCGGGGCCCGGAACTTCGCCCCTTCGATGGCCATGAAATAGACCAGCTTGCCGGACCCGGCGAGGTCGAGGGATTCGACCGCCAGGACGCCGGCGGCCTGGGCGAGCGCCTCGACGATCAAGACGCCCGGCATGATCGGCCGGCCGGGAAAATGACCCTGGAAGAAGCTTTCGTTGATCGTCACCGCCTTGACGGCGGCGATTCGCTCGTCGCGGACCAGCTCCTCGACCCGGTCGACGAGCAGCATCGGGTAGCGATGCGGCAGCGCCGCCATCACCCGCCGGATGTCCAGCGGCTGACCGGCGGCACTCACCGATCGGTCGTTCACCGCCCCTGCGGCCGCGGCTGCTGCTGCTGTTGCTGTTGCGGCAGCGGCGTCAGGCTGACCGACGGGAGCGTCTGATTGAGCCGAGCAAGCACATCGTTGGTCACGTCGAGGGCAGCTGCATTGTCGATCGCCGAACTCTTGGCGATCGCGAGATTGGCGCCCCGTGCCGTCATGACGGCATTGATTGCGGGGCTCAGTCGCGCGCTGATCTGCTGCAGCACATGCGCTTCAATCGACTGCAGGTTCTGCTGGCTCCGGCTCAGCTCCTGCTGAGCCTGGTTTTCACGCTGTTGGAACTGCTGGATTCGCGTGTTCAGCGCGGCGTCCGGCTGACGGTTGCCAAGCGCATTGATCGCCGTCTGGATTGCCTCGCCCTCCGGACGAAGCTGGCCGACGAGCGTCTGCTGACGCGTCTGAAGCGCCTGCAACTGGCTCTGCAGCTGCGTCTGCGCCGTCCGGCAGGCGTTGCACTCGCGGAACACGCGATCGGTGTCGACGACGACGATGACTGCGGCTGGCACGCGCTGCGCTTGCGCTGCCACGGGCATCGCAGCCGCGCTGAGGGCGACTGCCGCAAGGGTGATGATACGCATTAGAAACCGGCTCCTACATTGAACGTGAATAGCCTCGTGTCGTCGCCTTCGCGCTTGATCAGCGCTTTGGCGAGGTCGAGGCGAAGCGGACCGAATGGCGAGACCCAGTTCACGCCGATTCCGACGGAAACGCGCGGGCTGGGCGAATCGCCGACGTAACGCTCGGTGAGCGTCACGCGGTAACCAGCGGGGCAGTCCTCGCCAACCGTGATGATCTGCTGGTCCGGGGCCGTACCGCTTTCGGGGGCCGTTTCGGTGCAGATGCTGTTGAGCCGCGGAGTCTTGAGCCCGAACACCGAGCCGGCATCGACATAGACCGACGGTCGAAGGCCAAGGCCGCGCAGCTGTGCGTTGGTTGGAAGCTCGAGCTCGATCCGCCCCATGTAATAGGCACGGCCGCCAAGCGCGTCGCTGAGGCGATCCTCACCGAGGGTCGGATTGTCGTCTTCGTCATAGGTGACGAAGGTGCGCAGGATCCTGGGGCCGATGCCGCGGATGTCGAAGCCGCGCATCTGGGGCCCGAAGAATCGATCGGTGATCCGGATCGCGTCACGACCGGGACCGGGCGATGCCTGCAGCGGGTGAATGTAGCCGCCTTCAAGGTGTCCGGAGAGGACGAAGCCGTCGCCGACCGACAAATATTTGGTGGCGTCGCCGCGAGTCCGAAGGTATCGCACGGATCCGCCGAGGCCGGCGAAGTCCTGCGACAGAAGCAGCCGCTGACCGCGCGTCGGGCGGATGCCGTCGGTGTTGTCGAACAGCAGCGAATAGCCGACCGCAGACGTCGTGCGAGTGCCGATCTCATCGCACAGGTACGATCCTGCCAAAAGCGGGTCGCACACGGGCGGCAGCGGCCCGTCGTCGTCCGGGTCGGTGTAGAAGCTCGCCTTGTCGAGCGAGATCTCGTTGACGGAGAGCGAATAGCGCGTCCCGAGGCTGGTGAACTCCGTCACCGGGAAGCCTAGCCGGAGGCCGCCGCCGGTGCTGACCTGCGAGTAGGTGCGGTTGCGCTGATTTCCGACGAAGTTGAAGCTGTTGAAGTCACGCCGGAACACTTCGCCGCCGAGCAGGATTTGCCGGTCGAACAGATAGGGCTCGACGAAACCCAGCTGGACCGACCGCGCATAGCGTGAGTAATTGATGCCGGCGTTGAGCTCCTGGCCCTTGCCCATGAAATTCCGCTGAGCGACCGAAAGCGCGAGGATGAAGCGCTCGAGGCTCGAATAACCCGCCGAGAACTGCAGCTCGCCAGTCGATTTTTCCTCGACGTCGACACCGAGCACGATGCGGTCGGGAGCCGAGCCCTCGTTCTGCTTGATCTCGAGCCGGTCCTGGAAGAAGCCGAGCGCCTGCAAGCGATCCTGCGAGCGCTTGACCTTGATCGCATTGAAGGCGTCGCCCTCGTTGAGGCGGAATTCGCGGCGAATGACCTTGTCGCGCGTAGCGGTATTGCCCTGGATGTCGATCCGCTCGACATAAACGCGCTGGCTCTCCTGAACCCGGAGGATGAGGTTCATCACCCGGTTCTCGGCGTCACGCTCGAAGGCAGGATTGATGTCGGCGAACGCATAGCCGAGGTTGCCGGCCATTTCGTTCAACGTGCCGACCGCGTCCTCGACCGCCCTTGCGTTGAACCAGCTGCCCGGCTGAAGCCGAACCGCCGCCTTGATCTGCTCTGGCGTCATGTCGCGAAGCGCGCTCTCCGCCTCGATCGTTCCGAACCGGTACCTCGGCCCCTCTTCGATGACGTAGGTGATGATGAAGTCGCGTCGGTCGGGGGTTAGCTCGGCGAGCGCCGAGACGACCCGGAAGTCGGCATAGCCTTCGGTCAGGTAGAAGGCGCGAAGCTTCTGCTGGTCGGCGGCAAGGCGATCGGGGTCGTAGCTGTTGTTGCCGCGCAGGAATGACAACGGGCCTCCGGCCTGGCGCGTGAACATCTCCTTGCGAAGGCGATCGTCGCTGAAAGCCTCGTTGCCGATAATGTTGATCTGGCGGACCTTCGAGCGGTCGCCCTCCATGATCTCGAAGACGAGGTCGACGCGGTTCTGGTCCAGCTGAACGACCTTGGGCTCCACGCGGGCGGCAAAGCGGCCCTGGCGGCGATAGAGCTCGACGATCCGCTCGACGTCGGCGCGGACGCGTGACCGAGTGAAGATCTGCCTGGGTTGCAGGCGGATCTCCGGCAGGATCTTGTCGTCCTTGATGCGGCGGTTGCCCTCCAGGATGATGCGGTTGATCACCGGATTCTCGCGCACCGTGATCACGAGGTCGCCGGTATCCGCGCCGGTGATGACGACGTCCGCGAACAACTCCGTCGCGTAAAGGTCCTTGAGCGCCTGGTCGAGCGATTCGGCCGAGTAGCTCTGGCCCGGCTGGAGGTTTGCGTAGGATCGGACCGTTTCGGGCTCGAGACGCTCGTTGCCGCGCACCGCGACCGAGCGAATTACACGTTCCGCAGACGTCGCCGGGGACTGGACCGGCTGGGCAGTGGGCGCCGCCTGCTGGGCCATGACCGGAACCGACCAGCCGCCAAGCACCGTTCCGATTAGAAGAAGAGCGCCGGTGCGCCGGCAAGCCTTGCTATTGTGGAAAATCACGCGTCCGCCCTTGATGCAGTGTCATTGCCGCGGCTCGCGCGGCGAAATGGATGTGCAGCCCTGCCCCAACCGGTCTAGCCAATCAAGCGCCCAAGTCGGTCCCAAAGACCGAACGAGCCGAGATCGTTGAACGTGACGAGAAACAGCAATGCGAGCAGGAACGCGAGGCCGCCGCGAAATGCCCATTCCTGGGCCCGAGCGCTGACGGGACGCCGGCGAACCGCTTCGACTGCGTAAAAGGCGAGATGGCCACCATCCAGCATGGGGACTGGCAACAAGTTGATGAATCCGAGATTAATTGAGAACAATGCAACCAGTTGAACGAACTCAAAAAAGCCCAGCGATGCCTGTTGGCCGGCAATCTGCGCTATCTTGAGCGGGCCGCCGAGGTCCTTGGCCGAGCGCCGCCCGGTGACGATCTGGGCGAGTCCATCGATCATCGATCGGGTCAGGGTGACCGTGTAGGTCGCCGCCGCAGGGATCAGCTGATGGATCGGCGGCCGCTCCATCACCCGTCCGGTCGGCATCACGCCGAGAAGCCCTACGCGGTAGCTCTGGCCGAACTGGTCCCGCTCCTCGCGGGCCGCCAGCTCAGTTTGGAAGCGAAGGAACCGGCCGTCACGATCGACGATGATGCTGACGGTCTCGCCCGGACGCAGCGCGACCACCCGACGAAGGTCCTCGAAGCTGCCGATGCTTCGCCCAGCGACCGAGTCAATGCGATCCCCGGGCTGGATTCCGGCTTGCTCGGCGGCGCTGCCTGGTTGAACCTCGGCAACGACGCTTGGGGATCGGGGAACACCGAAGGCCGCGAAAAAAGCCGCAAAAATCAGGATCGCGAGCAGGAAATTGGCCATCGGCCCGGCGAGAACGATGAGGAACCTCTGCCAGACCGGCTTGTGATGGAAGCTGCGCGAGTCGCGATCGGCGCCCGGCGCCGGCATGCTCGCCGGGTTCATGTCGCCGACAAACCGGACATAGCCGCCAAGCGGCAGCCAGCCGATCTTCCATCGAGTCCCACGCTTGTCGGTCCAGCCGGTGATCTCGCGACCGAAGCCGATCGAAAAGACCTCGGCTCCGACCCCGAACCAGCGGGCGACCAAATAGTGGCCGAGCTCGTGGAAGAAGACGAGCGGGCCGATGGCGCAGATGAATGCGACCAGGATAAACCATAAGGGCGGTTGCGAAAGCATCAGTGACAGCCTGCCTCGACCAATTCCCCAACGCGGTTGCGGACCATCGAATCGATGGCGATGACCTCCTCGATCGTTGTCGGCGCCGGAAAATCGCTGCGCTGCAGCGCTTCTTCGACCAGGGTGACTATGTCGGCAAAGCCGATGCGCTCTTCAAGGAAGCTGGCGACGGCAACCTCGTTCGCCGCGCTGAGCACGGCCGGCGCTGCGCCGCCGTGCTCGAGCGCCTCGCGGGCGATGCGGAGCGCCGGGAATCGCGCCAGGTCGGGGGTCTCGAAACTGAGATTGCCGACGGCCGCGAGGTCGAGCCGCTCGGCCGGCGTCGGCATCCGTTCGGGCCACGCAAGCGTGTGGGCAATCGGGATCCGCATGTCGGGCGAGCCGAGCTGGGCGAGCACCGAACCATCGATGAACTCGACGAGCGAGTGGATCACCGACTGCGGATGGATGACGATGTCGATCCGGTCCGAAGGCAGGCCGAAGAAATGGTGCGCCTCGATCAGTTCCAGTCCCTTGTTCATCAGCGTCGCGGAATCGACCGAGACCTTGGCGCCCATGGACCAATTGGGATGGGCGACCGCCTCGCTCGGCGTGGCGCGACGGATGTCTTCGGCCGAGGCCGAGCGGAACGGGCCCCCGCTCGCGGTCAGGATCAGCCTTGAGACATCTTCCAAGCGGCTTCCGGCAAGGCATTGGAAGATGGCGTTATGTTCGCTGTCCACGGGGAGCAAGGTGGCGCCGCTTCGAGCTGCCGCGGCAGTCATCAGCTCGCCGGCGGTGACCAAGGCCTCCTTGTTGGCGAGGGCGACGGTTCGCCCCGCCTCGAGCGCTGTCATGACCGGCACGAGACCGGCGCAACCGACAATCGCCGCCATCACCCAGTCGGCCTCGCCCGCCGCCGCCTCCGCGAGCGCAGCTTCGCCGGCCGCGGCCTTGCAGCCCGTCCCCGCGAGCCTGGCCTCGAGTTCGGCCAGGCGCCCCTCGTCGGCGAGTACCGCCATCCTGGCACCCGTCCGCCGCGCGGCGTCGGCAAGGGCGTCGGCATTGCTTGCTGCCGTCAAGGCAATGACCTCGAACCGCTCCGGCGACCTCTCGACGAGGTCCAGCGTCGACCGGCCGATCGAGCCGGTGGCGCCAAGGATCGACACCTTCCGCTTCACAGCAGTCCTCCAAGCTGGGCAAAGGCGGTCAGCGTCGCGACCGGCACCAGCCCGTCCAGCCGGTCGAGCAGCCCGCCGTGGCCAGGAAGCCAATTGCCCGAATCCTTGATCCCGGCGCGTCGCTTCATCCAGCTTTCGAACAAATCCCCCATCTGGGCGAAGAGCGCAAAGAAAGCGGCAAGCACAAACAAGGTCTGGGAAAGGCCGGTGAACCACGCCCAGGCGCCGGCGATGACCGTGGCGGCGGCAATCCCGCCCCACAGGCCGGCGACCGTCTTGCCGGGGCTGATCGCCGGCGCGAGCTTGGTGCGCCCAAACGTTCGCCCGACGAAGTAGGCACCGATGTCGGTTGCCCAGGTGACGAGGAACACCCACACGACGAGAGCCATGCCGTTGTCCGCGCGATCACGCAGCCACAGCAGCGCCAGCGCGGGCAGAAGGGCGTAGATGAACCCCCCGACGTACCACGACAGGCCCCAGCCTCGGACGATCCGCATCCACTCGTAGTAAATTCCGGTCGCTGCCGCGGCGACGAGCACGGCGAAGAAATAGCCGCCGAGGACCAGTGCCATCAGCGCGATGACGACGAGCGCCGCCGCCGTCAGCGACCGGACGAAAACCTCGCTCACCGGCCGCCAAAGCGGCGCTGCCGCGCCGAATATTCACGGATCGCCTCGCGGAATTGCTGTTCGCCGAAGTCCGGCCAAAGCACTGGCGTGAACACCAGCTCGGCGTAGGCCGCCTGCCACAGCAGGAAATTGGACAGGCGGACCTCGCCCGAGGTCCGGATCAACAGATCGAGCTCCGGCAATCCGGCCGTCTGGAGCTCGGCGGCAACCGCAGCTTCGTCGATCGCCGACGGATCGACCTCGCCGGTCCTGGCCTTTTCGGCGAGATTGCGAGCCGCATCGGCAAGCTCCGCCCGAGCGCCGTAGTTCAGGGCCACGACCAGGGTGCCGCGGTCGTTGCCATCGAGCCGCTCGACCGCTCGATCCAGCCGCGCGACCAGATCCGGCCCGAAAGCGCGATAGTCGCCGATGAGGCGAAGCTGCACGCCTTCCTTGGCGAGCGTGTCGAGCTCGCGGTCGAGATAATAGCCGAGCAGGCCCTTGAGGTCGCGGATCTCGTCCTCGGAGCGGCGCCAGTTCTCCGATGAAAAGGCATAGAGCGTCAGCACCTCAACGCCGCAGTCGAAGGCAACCCGGAGCGTTCGGCGGACGGCCTCGGCGCCCGCCTTGTGGCCGGCGACGCGCGGCAGCCCGCGGCCCTGCGCCCAGCGGCCGTTGCCGTCCATGATGATCGCGACATGCCGCGGCACGCCGCTGTCTTCGGCGAGCGCGGCCCCCTCCCGATCCGGCGCTGCGGCGGGGGTCACTTGTTGAGGATTTCCTTTTCCTTGGCCTCGGCCGCCTCGTCGATCTCCTTGATCGTCTCGTCGGTCAGCTTCTGAACCTCGGTCTCGAGCCGCTTGCGCTCGTCCTCGCTGATCTGGTGTTTTTTCTCGTCCTGCTTGAGATGGTCCATGCCGTCCCGACGGACGTTGCGGACAGCGATCCGCGCCTTCTCGGCATATTGGCCGACGAGCTTGGCCAGTTCCTTGCGCCGTTCCTCTGTGAGATCGGGGATCGGGAGCCGGATGAGCTGCCCGTCGGTAATCGGGTTGAGGCCGAGGCCGGCCGAGCGGATGGCCTTTTCGACCGGCTGGACATTCGATCGGTCCCACACCTGCACGGTCAGCATCCGCGGCTCCGGCACCGACACGGTCGCCACCTGGTTGAGCGGCATGTGCGAACCGTAAACCTCGACCTGCACCGGGTCGAGCAAAGCGGTCGACGCTCGGCCGGTGCGGAGCCCGGCCAGATCATGTTTCAGCACCTCCACCGCACCGTGCATCCGGCGCTTGAGGTCGGCCGTGCTGATGCTGCTCGTCATGTCATCCCTCCCCGTCCTGAACGATCGTTGCGATGCCCCCGCCGGCGAGCACCTTGGCGAGGTTGCCCGGCTGGCGGACATTGAACACGACGATCGGAATATCGTTGTCCCGGCACAGTGCGACCGCGGCCGCGTCCATGACCTTAAGGTCATCGCCGAGCACCTTGTTGAAACTCAGCGTGTCGTAGCGCGTGGCGTCGCGCTTCTTCTTCGGATCGGCGGTATAGACGCCGTCGACGCTGGTGCCCTTGAACAAGGCGTCGCAGCCCATTTCCGCGGCACGAAGCGCAGCTGCCGTGTCGGTGGTGAAATAGGGGTTGCCGGTTCCGGCGGCGAACAGGACGATGCGCCCCTTCTCCAGATGCCGAAGAGCCCGCCTTCGAATGTAGGGCTCGCTGACGCTGGCCATCGGGATCGCCGACTGGACCCTGGTATCGACGCCCTGGCGCTCGAGCGCATTCTGCAGCGCGAGGGCATTCATCACCGTCGCCAGCATACCCATGTAGTCGGCGCTCGCCCGGTCGAATCCCTTGGCCGCCGCCGCCATTCCGCGGAAGATGTTGCCGCCGCCGACCACCAGGCACAGCTCGTGGCCCTGCGCCTTGGCGGCGGCGATCTCGCCGGCGAGGCCGCTCACTGCGTCCGGATCGATGCCGAACTGGCCCTGACCCATGAGCGCCTCGCCCGACAGCTTCAGCAGGATGCGGTTGAAGCGTGGGCGCGTCATGGCGTGCGGGGTCCTTCGCGGCGGATGCAAGAGGGCGGACACGCTCTTAGCGCGCCCGCTCCATTTTCCAACTGCCTTCGTTGCTCAGGCGACCGGCTCGGCCGTGCTGGTGCCGGCAGCCGCGGCGACCTCCGCCGCGAAATCGCTTTCCTTTTTCTCGATCCCCTCGCCGAGCTGAAAGCGAACGAAGCCCTTGAGCTCGATGCCCATGCCCGCGTCCTTGGCGGCCGCGGCGACGACTTCGGCGACCGGTGTCTTGTTGTCGATCACGAACAGCTGCGATAGCAGGGCATTGTCCTTGCGGAACTTGGCGAGGCCACCTTCCACCATCTTCTCGATGATGTTTTGCGGCTTGCCGCTTTCCCTGGCTTTCTCGATTGCTACCGCGCGCTCGCGCTCGACCAGCGACGCCGGGAGCTCCTCTGCGGTCAGCGCCAGCGGGTTTGCCGCCGCGATATGCATCGCCAGCTGCTTGCCGAGAGCCTGCAGGGTCTCGGCTGGAGCGGCGCTTTCGAGCGCAACCAGGACCCCGATCTTGCCGAGCCCGGGGACGACCGAATTGTGGACATAGGAGACGACCGCTCCCTCGCCCACTTCGAGCATCGCGGCGCGCCGCAGCGACTGATTCTCGCCGATGGTGGCGATGTTGTTGGTCAGCACCTCGGCGACCGTGCTTCCGGTCGGATAAGGCGCGGCCGCCAGCGCATCGACGTCGCCGCCATGGTCGAGGGCGATCCGCGCGACGTTGCGGACGAAGTCCTGGAACTGCTCGTTCTTGGCGACGAAGTCCGTCTCGGAATTGACCTCGACCACGGCTCCGCGGACGCCTTCGACGGCGACTCCGACCAGCCCTTCGGCGGCGGTGCGGCCGGCCTTCTTGGCAGCGGCGGCGAGACCCTTGGCGCGAAGCCAGTCGATCGCGGCTTCCATGTCGCCGCCCGTCTCGGCCAGCGCCTTCTTGCAATCCATCATGCCGGCGCCAGTGCGCTCGCGAAGCTCCTTGACGGCAGCGGCGGTGATCTCGGCCATTACGTATTCCTCTTCAACTTAATGCCGTTTGCCCTGAGCCTGTCGAAGGGCTGTCTTTGACTAGAAAAAACAGGGCTTCGACAAGCTCAGCCCGAACGGGAAATGGGGCCTTGGGATTTAAGCTTCCAACGCCGCCTCGGCCGGTGGCTCCGCCATTTCGCCGATGTCCTCGCCGCGGGCAGCAGCGCCTCCCGATCGGCCCTCGAGAACCGCCGAGGCGACCGAATCGCAATAGAGCCGGATCGCGCGGCTGGCATCGTCGTTGGCCGGTACCGGGAAGGCGATGCCCTGCGGGTCGCTGTTGGAATCGAGAATGGCGACGACCGGGATGCCGAGCACGTTGGCTTCCTTGACCGCGAGCTCTTCCTTGTTGGTGTCGACGACGAACATGACGTCGGGCAGTCCCCCCATGTCGCGGATTCCGCCGAGGCTCTTTTCCAGCTTGTCGCGCTCGCGGGTCAGCTGAAGCACTTCCTTCTTGGTCAGCCCGGCGGTGTCGCCCGACAGCTGCTCCTCGAGGCTCTTCAGCCGCTTGATCGAGTTGGAGATCGTCTTCCAGTTGGTCAGCATGCCGCCAAGCCAGCGGTGGTTGACGAAATGCTGGCCGCACGACTGCGCTGCCTCCGCCACAGGGTCCTGGGCCTGGCGCTTGGTGCCGACGAACAGCACCTTGCCGCCGCGGGCGACGGTCTGCTGGATGAAGTCGAGCGCGCGCGCGAACAAGGGCACGGTCTGCGACAGATCAATGATGTGGACGCTGTTGCGGTCGCCGAAGATGTACGGCTTCATCCGCGGATTCCAGCGATGGGTCTGGTGGCCGAAATGCGCTCCGGCCTCGAGCAATTGCTGCAGGGTGACGACAGTCGCCGCCATTGTAGTTCTCCTTCCGGTTCTGCCTCGGCGGAGCCGTGTCACCCCGGACCATGGTCCAGGGCACCGGCTATGATGGCTCCACCTGTGGGATGCCGGCGCCCCTAGCTGAAGCGCCTCGCGCTTTCAAGCCTTGCCGAGCTTCGCGGCCTCGCGCTTGACAAGGGAGAACAAATAGAGAACAAGCCCCTCCTCGCATGAGCCGCAGCGGCTCGCGGGCAACACGGGAGAGCAGCCATGATCGCAGCCGTAACCACTCTTGTTTTCGCAGCTGGGCTGTGGCTCTCGGCCGCTACCCTCGCCTCCTCCCTTGGTGAGAACCGGGGCCGGATCGTCCGCGCGCTGGCCGGCCTCGCCTAACCGGTCGCCTCTGCGGCGCGGCGCTTGACCCGCCCGTAGGAGGCAATGCTGAACGGCAGCATTGCGAGATAAAGCAAGGCGACGCCCAATAGGGTGATCCACGGCGCCGTGAGCAGGGCTGCACCGAGAAGCGCGATACCGGCCAGCGCTAGCAAGCGGCTCGAGCGGCGGATCCTCAGGCTCGACCAGCTGAAGGTGGCGATGCTCGAGATGAGCAGCAGGGCGATGAACAGCACCCAGGGCATGGTCACGTACCAGGCGCGGAACAGCTCCTCGCCCGTAACCAGCCACAGATAGATGGGGACGAAAGCGAGGCCCGCTCCTGCCGGGGCCGGCACTCCGGTGAGGAAGCCCGCCGACTTGTGCGGCTGGTCGTCGGCATCGATCAACGAATTGAAGCGCGCGAGGCGAAGAGCGCAGCACACCGCCAGCGCCAGACCGGCAGTCCAACCGAACTGCGGCGCGCTGTGCAGCGACCACAGGAAGAGGATCAGCGCTGGTGCGACTCCGAAGGCGATGACGTCGGACAGGCTGTCGAGCTCTGCCCCGAAACGGCTCTGCGCGCGAAGCAGGCGGGCGATACGCCCGTCCATGCCGTCGAGGACCCCGGCGACAATTACGCAGGCGATCGCGATCTCCCATCGCTCGGCGACGGCGAAGCGCACGCCCGTGAGTCCGAAACACAAGGCCAGCGCTGTCACCGCGTTCGGAACCATCGCTCGGAACGGAATGCCCCGCTCCGCCGGCGGGACGCTGCTCACTGCGCGGCGCCCATTAGCCCGGGATCGCCGCCGACCTCGCCGAGCACGGTTTCGCCGGCGATTGCCCGCTGGCCAAGCAATACCCGCGCTCCGGTGCCTGCCGGAAGATAGACGTCGACCCGGCTGCCGAAACGGATCAGGCCGACGCGCTCGCCGGCCGAGACGACGTCGCCTTCGCGGACGAACGACAGGATCCGCCGCGCCACCAGCCCGGCGATCTGGGTGAAGCCGACGCGCAGCCCGTCAGCGCTCTCGACGAGGAAATGCTGCCGCTCATTGTCCTCGCTCGCCTTGTCGAGGTCGGCGTTGACGAACTTGCCCGGGACGTAGGCGATGCGCCGCACCCGTCCGCCGATCGGCGATCGGTTGATGTGCACGTCGAACACGCTCATGAAGATCGAGACGCGCGTATAGGTGCCGTCTTCAAGCAGATCCGGCCCCTGCAGTTCGGGCGGCGGCGGCACTTGCGCGATCATCGTCACCAGCCCGTCAGCCGGAGCGACGATGAGCTTCGCGTCCTGCGGCGTCATTCGCACCGGGTCCCGGAAGAAAGCCGCGACCCAGACGGCGACGCCGATCAGCAGCCAGCCGAGGAAATCGCTGATCACCCAGTGGGTGAAGAGAGCGATCGCAGCGGCGATGACGACGAACTTGCGCCCCTCCGGGTGGATCGAAGGGAAGCGCCATTTGACGGTGGTGGTGACGGGTCCGTCGGGCTTGTCGAGCGAAGGCATGGCCATTCCTTAGTGGCGGGGAAAGAGCGGCACAACCGCGGTTGCCTGCACGCGGCACGGCGCTTAAGGCGCGCCCGAACTCCTCGAAAACCGGGAAAGCGAATGGCCAAGATCAAGGTGAAGACCCCGCTCGTCGAGCTCGACGGCGACGAGATGACCCGCATCATCTGGCAGTGGATCCGCGAGCGGCTGATCCTGCCCTATCTCGACGTCGACCTGCTTTACTACGACCTCGGCATCGAAAAGCGTGACGAGACCGAGGACCGTATCACGGTCGAGGCGGCCGAGGCGATCAAGACGCACGGCGTCGGCGTCAAATGCGCGACCATCACTCCGGACGAGGCACGGGTCGAGGAATTCGGCCTCAAGAAGATGTGGAAGTCGCCCAACGGCACCATCCGCAACATCCTCGGCGGAGTCGTCTTCCGCGAACCGATCGTCATCGCCAACGTGCCGCGAATCATTCCCGGCTGGACCGACCCGATCGTCGTCGGCCGCCACGCATTCGGCGACCAGTATCGCGCCACCGACTTCCGGGTGCCCGGGCCCGGCAAGCTCACCATCCGCTGGCAGGGCGAGGATGGCGAGACCATCGAGCATGAGGTGTTCGACTTCCCGTCCTCGGGGGTCGCCATGGGCATGTACAACCTCGACGATTCGATCCGCGACTTCGCCCGCGCCTGCATGAACTACGGCCTGTCGCGCGGTTGGCCGGTCTACCTCAGCACCAAGAACACCATCCTCAAGGCCTATGACGGCCGCTTCAAGGATCTGTTCCAGGAGGTTTTCGACAGCGAATTCAAGGCGCAGTTCGATGAAGCGGGAATCGAATATCAGCACCGCCTGATCGACGACATGGTCGCCAGCGCGCTCAAGTGGAGCGGCAAGTTCGTCTGGGCCTGCAAGAATTACGATGGCGACGTTCAGTCCGACCAGGTCGCCCAGGGCTTCGGCTCGCTCGGCCTGATGACCTCGGTGCTGATGACTCCCGACGGCAAGACGGTCGAGGCCGAAGCCGCGCACGGCACCGTCACCCGCCACTTTCGGATGCACCAGGAAGGCAAGGCGACCTCGACCAACCCGATCGCCTCGATCTTCGCCTGGGCCGAAGGGCTCAAATATCGCGGCAAGTTCGACAACACTCCCGACGTCGTCCGCTTCGCCGAGACGCTCGAACGGGTGTGCGTCGAGACGGTCGAATCCGGCCAGATGACCAAGGATCTCGCCATTCTCGTCGGCCCCGACCAGGCGTGGATGACGACCGAGCAATTCTTCGAGGCGATCCGCACCAATCTCGAGAAGGCTATGGCCGACTGGGCGGAGCAGCCGGCGAGCGAACCCGCTCGCGCCTGATCCCGAGGCCGACCAAACGGCCTGGAATGCGCCGCAACAGCGGGAAACGGTTGAGCAGGCGGATCGGCAGCGGCGCCGTCCGCAGCGGCGGTCCCGGCTCAAGCAGGCGGCCGATGATATTGTCCTGGGCCGCTTTCTGCGCCCGCTGAATCACGCGGGTCGGAAACAGCCGACGCTTTTCGACTGTCCCGAGCAAGGAATCGACCTCGTGGCCCCGCGCCAGCGGCCCGGCGAGGATATTGGCCGCCGCCACCGCGTCCTGGATCGCAAGGTTGATGCCGACGCCGCCGATCGGCGACATGGCATGGGCGGCATCGCCGATCGCCAGCAGCCCCGGCCGGTGCCAGCGGGTCAGACGGTCGAGAGCAACGCTGAGCAGCTTCAGATCTTCGACCTCGTCCAGCTCAGCAAGATCGAGGTCGGGAGCCGCCTCGGCGACGAGCGAACGGACATGCGCGATTCCCCTTGCCTTGATCTCCTCGGCCTTGCCCTTGGGAATGACCAGCGCGCACTGCCAATAATCGCCGCGGTCGATCAGCACGATCAGCCGCCCGCGCTCGACGCTGCCGCGCAGGGCATCGCCCTCCGGCTCCCGCTTGGCGAGGCGGAACCACAGCACGTCCATCGGCGCGCCGAGGGTCTCGACCGGCAGCATGCCATCGCGGACGATCGACGAGCGGCCGTCGGCGGCGAGGGTCAGCCGGGCGCGAAGCTCCCGCCCGTCGCGCAGGCGGACTCCGGCGACCCTGCCCTGCTCCTCGATGAAGGTCTCGACTGGAGCTTCCTTCTCGAGGGCGAAGCCCGGCCAGCGGCTCGCCTCCTCGCGCAGGAAATCGAGAAATTCCCACTGCGGCATCATCGCAATGAACGGCGCGGGAGTCGGCAGGCGCGAAAGGTCGCCGATGGTCCAATCGCGCCCGGCAAGACGCAGCTCCGCCCGGTCGAGCCGGCTGTGCGGCCGCTCGAGGAAGCGATCGAGCATTCCGAGCTGGTCGAGGATCTCCATGGTCGAGGGATGGACGGTGTCGCCGCGGAAGTCGCGGAGGAAATCGGCGTGCTTCTCAAGCACCCGCACCGAGCAGCCGGCGCGGGCGAAGAGCAGCCCGGCCATCATGCCCGCCGGGCCGCCGCCGACGACGATCAGGTCAGCGTCGGGCAAAGCGGTACTTCGCGAAGGTCACCCATATCGACCACGGCAGCGGGGCGAGCCTGAATGGCTGTCGGCGATCGCGGTGACGTCATGGCGTCGCCCAGCGTGACAGGCGAAATCCTATTATGGAAGCGAAATGATCCGCGTCGCCCGGTGACAGCGGCCGCCGCCGCTGCTTAAGCTCCAGGCGATGCATGGCGGACTGGACGGACACGGGCTTCACGACGCGCTGGTGATCCTCGGCGCGGCCGGGATCGTCATCCCCGCCTTCGCCCGCCTGCGGATCAGCCCGATCATCGGCTTCATCCTCGTCGGGCTGCTGGTCGGACCGGCGGGCCTCGGCGCGCTCGCCGAGCAACAGCCCTGGCTTCGGCACGTCACGATCTCCGACCGCGAAGCGATCGCGCCCTTCGCCGAGCTCGGGATCATCCTCCTGCTCTTCTCGATCGGGCTCGAATTGTCGTTCCGGCGCTTGTGGTCGATGCGCCGGCTGGTGTTCGGAGTCGGAGCCGCCGAGCTTCTGGTTTCGGGAGCAGTCATCGGGCTCGGGCTTCACCTGATGGGCCAGAGCCTCGCCGGAGCGATCGGCCTCGGCCTCGCGCTGGCCCTGTCCTCGACTTCGCTGGTCATCCCTTTGGTCGGCACGCACAGCGCCGTCGGCCGCTCGGCGCTCGCCATGCTCTTGTTCGAGGACGTGGCGATCGTGCCGATCGTCTTCCTGCTCGGAGCGATGGCCCCGGCGGCGGCGGACACGGGCGCCGGCGGACTGATGACGACCATGCTGGTTGGCGGAGTGGTGGCGGTAGCGATGCTCTATGCCGGCCGCTGGCTGCTGCCGATGCTGTTCGCCCAGGCGGCTCGGACCAAGAGCCCCGAGCTGTTCCTGTCGGTCTGCCTGCTGGTGGTGATCGCCTCCAGCCTGATCACCGCCGCCATCGGCTTCTCGCCGGTGCTTGGCGCGCTTCTGGCTGGGATCGTCATCGCCGAAACCGAATATCGCGGCGAGGTCGAGGTCACCACCGGCCCGATCCGGGGCCTCGGCCTCGGAATCTTCCTGATCACCGTCGGAATGAGCGTCGACGTCGCCCAGGTCGCCGGAAACTGGCGGGCGCTTCTGCTCGCCCTGATCGGCGTGCTGACCGTCAAGGCGGTGGTCACCGCCGCCTTGCTCCGTCTCGAGGGGGCCCGCGCCGGAGTCGCCGCCGAGACGGGCGTGCTGATGGCGTCGCCCTCGGAAACCACCCTGATCGTGCTCGGCGCGGCGGCCGCGGCCGAACTGATCCAGCCGTCGACCGCGGCCTTCTGGCAGATCGTCACCGCGGTCGGCCTGACCGTCACGCCGTTCCTCGCCAAGCTCGGCCGCCTCGCCGGGCGCGGAGTCGACCGTTATGCCCGGGAGGAAGTCGACGAGGCGCTTCGGCCCGACGGTCCCCCCAAGGTCATGGTCCTCGGCTTCGGCCGCGTCGGCCGGATGGTCGCCGATATGCTCGCCGCTCACGCCAAGCCCTATGTCGCGGTCGATTCCGACGTCGATGCGGTGGCGAGCGCCCGCGGCGAGGGCTATGCGGTCGTCTATGGCGACGTCAGCCATGCCGAGCTGATCGACCGGCTCAAGGTCGGAACGCCGGCCGCCTTCATCCTGACCATGGACAATCCGGTGCTGACCGCCCGCCTGACTCGGCGGTTGCGGGAGGCTTTCCCCGAGCTTCCGATCGTCGCCCGGGCCCGCGACCAGGCCCATGCCGCCCGGCTGTACAAGGCCGGGGTGACCGACGCCGTGCCCGAGACTCTCGAGGCTTCGCTGCAGCTGGCCGAGGCAGCGCTGGTCGACCTCGGCGTGGCGATGGGCCCGGTGATTGCCTCGATCCACGAGAAACGGGCCGAGCTTCGCGCGGAGATCATGCAGGAAGCGGAACTGGAGGAGGAACCCCGGCCGCTCGGACGAAGGCGGCTGCGGGACAAATCCTCCCTGGCCGAAGGCCGGGGAGGGGGACCGCCGAGCGGAAGCTCAGTGGTGGAGGGGCCGCAATGAAGGCAAACCGGCGATCGATTCAGCTAGCCCGGGCGCAACGCCGCAGCATGAGCCTCCCCGAAGTGCTGCTCTGGCAGTTGCTTCGCCGCTCCCCCTGTGGAGTCCGGTTTCGGCGGCAATATGCGATCGGCCCGTTCGTGGCGGATTTCTATTGTCCCGCCGCCAAACTGGTGATCGAAATCGATGGTCAAGCGCATGCCGCGGGTAACCGAGGCGTCCGTAACGAGGCGCGGGATGCGTGGCTGCGAGCGAATGGCCTGGCCATCATGCGCATTCCCGCAGCGGAAGTGCTCGCCGATGTCGGCGCAGCGGCCGACGCCCTTGTCCGGCTGTGCGCGAAAGATGGCCCCTCCACCATCGAATCTTCGTTCGATGGTCCCCCTCCCCGCCGCTGAGGCGGCAGGGAGGATTGATCTTGTTTAACCTTAACAGGTCGGCCCCTCCACCATCGAATCTTCGTTCGATGGTCCCCCTCCCCGCCGCGGACGCGGCAGGGAGGATTTAATCGATGCTCGGATCTTGGCCGGCCGGCGTAAAGGTCAGCGTTCCGGCAACCCGGCTGCGCCCGTCATTGTCGCTCGGGTGACGCTCGCCGTCGTTGACGACCAATTCGCGGAAATCGAACGGCGATCGGCCTTCGAGGCAGGCGACGTTCACTCCGAGCTCATCGGGGTTCGAGCGGCGCTTGTGGTGCGTGTAGATGCCGCAGATTCTGCAGAAATGATGCTCGGCGATGCCGGTGTTGAAGCGGTAGGTCGCGAGCTGGTCCTCGCCCTGGAGGAGCTCGAAGCTGCGGGGATCGCCGGTGACCGCTACGGCGCCGCGCATCCGGCAGATCGAGCAGGTGCAGCGGCGCGCGGAAGCCAGGCCCTGCGGCAGATGAACCGTGAAGCGGACCGCGCCGCAATGGCAAGCGCCGCCAATTCTCAGCGGATCACCCGAAGCGACGTCGATCACGCCGCGACTTTTTCCAGCGCGCCGCGGACGGCAGCGAGCGCGTCCTGCGCCTTCGCGCCGTCGGGGCCGCCGCCCTGGGCCATGTCGGGGCGGCCGCCGCCGCCCTGCCCGCCGAGCGCCGCGACCGCCGCTTTGACGAGATCGACGGCGCTGACCTGACCGGCAAGGTCGTCGGTGACTCCGACGGCGACGCTGGCGCGGCGGTCGTTGACCGCGACCAAGGCAGCGATGCCCGAGCCGAGACGTTGCTTCATCGTGTCAATCGTCGAGCGCAAGTCCTTGGGATTCAGTCCTTCCACGACCTGTCCGATGAAGGCATGGCCGTTGACCTGCTCAGGCGCGGCTTGATCGGTTTTCGCGGCGCCGCCGCCCATGGCGAGCGCTTTCTTCGCCTCGGCGAGCTCGCGCTCGAGGCGGCGTCGCTCCTCGATCAGGGCAGCGACGCGCTGGGGGACCTCGTTGGGCGCCGCCTTGAGCGCCGCCGCCGCCTCCCGCAGCTTGGCCTCGCGGCCGGCAAGCCACTGGCGCGCGGCCTCGCCGGTCAGCGCCTCGATCCGGCGGACTCCGGCCGACACCGCGCTTTCCGCGACGATCTTCAAGAGCTGGATGTCGCCGAGCGCCCGCACGTGGGTGCCGCCGCACAGCTCGACCGAATAGTCGCCGTCGCCGAGCCGGCCCATCGACAGCACGCGGACTTCGTCGCCGTACTTTTCGCCGAACAGGGCCATTGCGCCGGCGGCGATCGCCTCGTCGGGGCTCATCAGCCGGGTGGTCACCGGCTCGTTGGAGCGGATCAGCGCGTTGACCTCGACCTCGACCGCGTCGATCTCGTCGCGAGTCAGTGCCGTGGGGTGGGAGAAATCGAAGCGGAAATAGTCTGGGGCGACCAGGCTGCCCTTCTGGGTGACGTGGGTGCCAAGCCGGCGGCGAAGCGCGGCGTGAAGCAGATGGGTCGCGCTGTGGTTGGCTCGGACCCGATCGCGGCGCTCGGAATCGACGATCTGATGGACGGTCTCGCCGACGGCAATCTCGCCTTTCGCGACCCTGGTGCGCAGCACGTGGAGCTTGCCGAGCGGCTTCGACGTATCCTCAACCACGCCTTCGAAGCCCTTGAGTGACGTCAGCTTTCCGCTGTCGCCGATCTGCCCGCCGCTTTCCCCGTAGAAAGGCGTCTGGTTGAGCAACAGGTCGATTGTCTCGCCTTCGCGAGCCGCCTCGACCCGCTGGCCGTCGCGGACGATCGCTAGAGCCACGCCCTCGCCCTCGTCGCCCGAGTAACCGGTGAACTCGGTCGCGCCATGCTCCTCAGCGAGGTCGAACCACAGATCGTCGGACGCCTTGGCGCCCGAGCCCTTCCAGGCGGCGCGGGCGGCGGCCTTCTGCTGCGCCATCGACTGGTCGAAGCCGGCGCGGTCGACCTTGAGGCCGCGGGCGCGAAGCGCGTCCTCGGTAAGGTCGTAGGGAAAGCCGTAGGTGTCGTAGAGCTTGAAGGCGGTCTCGCCGGGCAAGGTGCCGCCCTCGCCGAGGCCGGCGGTCGCTTCGTCGAGCAATTTGAGACCGTTGACCAGGGTCTGGCGGAAGCGGGTTTCCTCCTGCTCGAGGACCTGCTCGAGCAGGGGCTGGGCACGCATCAGCTCGGGGTAGGCCGCGCCCATTTCCGCGACCAGGGCCGGCACCAGCCGGTGCATCAGAGGGTCTTTCGCGCCGAGCAGATGGGCGTGGCGCATCGCCCGGCGCATGATCCGGCGAAGGACATAGCCCCGGCCCTCGTTGGCCGGCAGCACTCCGTCGGCGACGAGGAAGCCGGAGGCGCGCAGATGGTCGGCGATCACCCGGTGGCTGGCCTTCTGCTCACCCTCAGCCTTGGTTCGGGTCAGCTCCTCGCTCGCCTCGATCAGCGCTCGGAAAGTGTCGGTGTCGTAATTGTCGTGGACGCCCTGGAGCACTGCGGCGATTCGCTCGAGCCCCATGCCGGTGTCGATGCTCTTGCTTGGCAGCTCGGAGACGATCTCGCCGCCGGCCTGTTCATATTGCATGAACACGAGGTTCCAGATCTCGACGAACCGGTCGCCGTCCTCGTCCGGCGAGCCCGGCGGGCCTCCCGGGATATGCTCGCCATGGTCGAAGAAGATTTCCGAGCAGGGGCCGCACGGGCCGTCGTCGCCCATCGCCCAGAAATTGTCCTTGGTCGGGATCCGGACGATGCGCTCGTCGGGAAGCCCGGCGATGCGCTTCCAATGGTCCCAGGCTTCATCGTCGGTGTGATAGACGGTGACGGTCAGGCGGTCGGGGTCGATCCCCCATTCCTTCGTCACCAGGGTCCAGGCGAGCTCGATCGCGCGGTCTTTGAAATAGTCGCCGAACGAGAAATTGCCGAGCATCTCGAAGAAGGTGTGGTGGCGGGCGGTATAGCCGACATTGTCGAGGTCGTTGTGCTTGCCGCCGGCGCGGACGCATTTCTGGCTGCTGGCGGCGGTCGAATAGGGCCGGCTTTCGAGGCCGGTAAAGACGTTCTTGAACGGCACCATCCCGGCGTTGACGAACATCAGGGTCGGGTCGTTGTGCGGGACCAAGGGCGCCGACGGCACGCGCGCATGGCCGGCCTTCTCGAAATAGTCGAGGAACGCGCGGCGGATGTCGTTGGTCGAGGTCATCGCTGCCGAGATATGGGACTTGCTGCATCGCGGCAAGGATCGGCCTTTGCAGCGCCGGCGAGCGGCGGCTAGGGCTCGGCCATGGCCCGTCGTCCCAAATCGACCATCCCCCAGTACAAGCGCAGGCGGCCGAAACGGTCGCTTCCGGTCCGGATGCTACTGTTTATCGTCAAGCTGCTGTTCGCTCTGTTCCTCTTCTCGGTGCTGTGGGTGCTCGCCTATCGGTTCGTCAATCCGCCGATCACCGCGACGATGATGGGCGACGTGCTGGCCGGGCGCGGGGCGACCCGCGAGTGGATGGATATCGAGCGGATCGACCGCGACATGGTGCGGGCGGTGATCGCCGCCGAGGACAGCAAATATTGCCAGCATGGCGGCTTCGACCTGCAGGCGATCGAGCAGGCGATGCAGAGGAATGCTTCGGGCGGGCGAATCCGCGGCGGATCGACGATCAGCCAGCAGACGGCGAAGAACGCATTCCTGTGGCAAAGCGGCGGCTATTTCCGCAAGGGGCTGGAGGCATGGTTCACGCTGCTGATCGAGACGATGTGGGGCAAGCAGCGGATCATGGAGGTCTATCTCAACATCGCCGAGACCGGCATCGGCACCTACGGCGTCAATGCCGGGGCGCAGCGCTATTTCGGCCATGACGCGAGCGCCATGAGCCGCGAGGAGGCGGCTCGGATTGCCGCGATCCTGCCGCTGCCCAAACGGCGGGGCGCGGTCGCCCCCCAAGGGTTCACCCGCCGCTATGGGAGCACGATCGCCGCGCGCATCGGCGTCGTCGCCCGCGACGGCCTCGACGCCTGCGTCTATCAGGGAATCGCCGCTCCGCCGGACCGGGCTCCGCCGCCAGTGAAGGCGCCCGGGCGGCTGCCCGGCGAGGACTATGAGACCGACCGGCCGCTGCCGCCGGTCGAGGAGGTGGTGCAGGAGCTTCCCCCTGCCGACCCGGCGCCGCTCGAGCAGCAGCCGCAGCCGCCCGCCGATCCGGCACCGCCCGAGACGCTGCCGCCGCCAGCCGAGGAGACGCCGCCGCCGCCGCAATAGGTTTGTCGGCGAAACGAGCCGCTTTGCGCCGGGGCGAGGAACAGCGCCCGCGTCCTACCGTTGAACCGCCGAACCAAAAGCACGGAGGACAAGACATGGCTACGCGTACCCAGAGCCGAAGCTCGAACCGTTCGAGCGACCGAAGCAGCGGCGGCAGCAAGCGAAGCACGAGCGGCGGCGGTACCAGCAGCGAGCGCGGCGGCTCGCGCGAGCGGAGCGCCTTTTCGTTCGGCAACGGCAATGCCGGCACGATCTTCGGAGCGGCGCTCGCCGGTGCGGCGATCGGCTTTGCCGCCAATTACGGCCGCAAGCTGGCGATGCAGGCGCTCGAAGCGACCGCCGGCGACTGGGACGAGATCCTCGCCGCCGAGCATGAATTGACGCTCGCGATCTTCGACAAGATGCTGGCCACCGACGAGACTCAAACGTGGAAGCGCAGCATGCTGCTGATGAAGCTCACCCATGCGCTCGACAAGCATGCCCACCAGGAGGAAATGGTCGTCTATCCGGCGCTTCGCGAGGCGAATGAAGCGCATGACGCCGACGCGCTCGAGGGCGAGCACGGCTATATCAAGACCTATCTCTACGAGCTCAAGCAGATGGGCCCGAGCGCGCCCAACTGGCTGGAGAAGGTGCGCGAGTTCCGAGCCCTCATCTCCAAGCATGCGCACATGGAGGAGGAGGAGGTCTTCCCGAGCTTCAAGCAGTCGATGAGCGAGGAGCAGAACGCGAAGATCACCGCGCTCGTCAACAAGGACGGCTTCTGGATGGCCTAGCGCTTCATCCTCCCCTGAAGGGGAAGGGGATCATCCGACCAGCGCCAGCTTCGGCGGCTCCTGGACTGACAGCTCGACCTTGCCCTCCCCGGCGACTCGCTCGATTCGCCCGGCGAGCTCGGCGTCGAGCGCATAGTCGCGTCCGGCGACGACCAGCGCCTCGCCGCCGCAGGCCAGCGGCACGAGCAGGCGGACAATGCCGTTGCCGCCACGGGCCCCGGCGAGGATAGCGGCAATGGCGGAGGCGTCGGAGCCGCCGTCAAGCCGCACCGACATCTGCAGCCGGCTGCGCATGGCGACCGCCTCGAGCGGCTGGAAGCGCTTGATCGTCACCCGTGGCAGGTCGTCGCCCGAGCGGCGGTCGAGCTCGACGGTGAGAAGGCCGCAGCCGCCCGTCTTGGCCGCCGCCTCGATCGCCGCCGCGGGCTCGTCGTCGAACACGGTCGCTTCGAACTGGCCGGAAGGGTCGGACAGGACGGCGACCATGTAGCGCCGCCCCCTCGCCGACACCCGCCAGCGAACTCCCTCGACCAGCCCGGCCATCATCGCCCCGGCGCGCTCGCCCTCGGCAAGGCGAATGCCGGCAAGGTCAGCGAACCGCCGGACCTGATGGGCGGCGAGGAGATGCTTCTGGGCGTCGACCGGATGGGCCGAAAAATAGAAGCCGAACGCCTCGCGCTCGGCCGCCATGCGCTGGGCCAAGGTCCAGGAGGCGTCCTTCGGCAGGCGGATCGGAACAACGGAATCGCCGCCGCTGCCGCCGAACAGGCCGTGCTGGCCGCTTTCGCGCTGGTCGGCGGCCGAGGCGGCATGGGCGAGGATGGTCTCGGCCCCGGCGAAAACCGCAGCGCGGTCGCGTTCGATCGAATCGAAGGCGCCGGCGGCGGCAAGACTTTCGATCTGGCGCCGGTTGAGCAGCCTCGGATCGATCCGCTCGGAGAAATTCTCGAGGCTGGCGAAGGCCCCTCCCCGTTCGCGCTCGGCGACCATCGCTTCCATCGCTTTCTCGCCGACGCCCTTGAGCGCGCCCAAGGCGTAGCGGACCGAGCCGTCCTCGACCGAGAAATCGGCGCGGCTCGAATTGACGCAGGGCGGCTGGCATTCGACCGCCGAGCGGCGCATGTCCTCGACAAACAGGGCGAGCTTGTCGGTCTGGGTGATGTCGAAGCTCATCGAGGCGGCGTAGAATTCGGGCCGGTGATGCGCCTTCAGCCATGCGGTCTGGTAGGCGACCAAAGCGTAGGCGGCGGCGTGGCTCTTGTTGAAGCCGTAGCCGGCGAACTTGTCGATCGTGTCGAACAGTTCGCCCGCCTTGGCGGAACCGATGCCGTTCCGTCCGCAACCCTCGACGAAGCGCGCCCGCTGCGCGTCCATTTCCGACTGCTTCTTCTTGCCCATCGCGCGGCGAAGCAAATCGGCTTCGCCGAGGCTGTAGCCGGCGAGCACTTGCGCCGCCTGCATCACCTGCTCCTGGTAGACGAAGATGCCGTAGGTTTCCTTCAGCACCTCCTCGAGCAGGGGATGCGGATATTCGATCGGCGCGCGGCCGTTCTTGCGGTCGCCGAACAGCGGGATGTTGTCCATCGGTCCCGGCCGGTAGAGCGAGACGAGGGCGATGATGTCCCCGAAGTTTGACGGGCGGACCTGCGCCAGGGTGCGCCGCATCCCTTCCGATTCCAGCTGGAAGACGCCGACCGTGTCGCCGCGCTGGAGCAGATCGTAGACCGCCGGGTCGTCCCACGACAGGGCGGCGAAATCGACCTCGATCCCGCGCTTCCTCAGCAGCCGTTCGCCTTCCTTGAGCACCGACAAGGTCTTGAGGCCGAGAAAGTCGAACTTCACCAGGCCCGCGCCCTCGACATATTTCATGTCGAACTGGGTGACCGGCATGTCCGAGCGCGGATCGCGATAGAGCGGCAGCAGCTCGTCCAAAGGCCGGTCGCCGATCACGACCCCGGCGGCGTGGGTCGAACTATGGCGCGGCAGGCCTTCGAGCTTCATCGCCAGGTCGATCAGGCGCCGGACGTCCCGGTCGGCGCGATATTCGGCGATCAGCTCCGGGACGCCCTCGACCGGGCCGCCGCTGTTGTCCCTGGCCCGGCCCAGCGCCCTCTCGAGAGTCCAGGGGTCGGTCGGATGGTTGGGGATGAGCTTGGCGAGCCGGTCGACCTGGCCGTAGGGCATTTGCAGGACCCGGCCGGTGTCCTTGAGCACCGCCCGCGCCTTCAGCCGGCCGAAGGTGATGATCTGCGCGACCCGGCCGCGGCCGTATTTTTCCTGGACGTAGGCGATCACCTTGTCGCGGTGGGTTTCGCAGAAATCGATGTCGAAGTCCGGCATCGACACGCGTTCGGGATTGAGGAAGCGCTCGAACAGAAGCCCGAGCTCGATCGGGTCCAGATCGGTGATGGTCAGCGCCCAGGCGACCAGCGAGCCGGCGCCCGAACCGCGGCCGGGCCCAACCGGAATGTCGTTGGCTTTCGCCCATTTGATGAAGTCGGCGACGATCAGGAAGTAGCCGGCAAAGCCCATGCCGGTGATGATCTCGAGCTCATATTCGAGCCGGTCGTGGTAGGGGCGGTAGGGGTCACCCCCTCCGTTCGTGTCGAGCGAAGTCGAGACACGTCCCTCGACTTCGCTCGGGACGAACGGCATTTTGAGACGCCTCAGTCTTTCCTCGAGCCCGGCGCGGGCATCGCGGCGCAGGGTCTCGTCCTCGTCGTCCGACAGGCGCGGCAGGATCGGCTTGCGCTTGGGCGCGCCGACCGCGCAGCGGCGGGCGACGATTGCACTATTGGCGATCGCCTCGGGAAGGTCGGCGAACAATTCGGCCATCGCCTCGGCGGGCTTCAGCCACGCCTCCGGCGAGGAGGTCGCCCGCTCGGCGCTTTCGACATAGGCCGAGCCGGCGATGCACAGCATGGCGTCGTGGGCGGCATGGAAGCTGGGGTCGGAATAAGCGGCGGGATTGGTCGCGATCAGCGGCAGGTCGCGCTGGTATGCGAGGTCAACCAGCCTGTCCTCGGCCGCATCCTCGACCGGGTCGCCGCGCCGGACGAGCTCGATGTAAAGCCGCCCAGGGAACAGCGCCTCGAGGCGGTCGAGATAGGCGCGGGCCTTGTCGTCCTGGCCTTCGGCAAGCAGCCGCGCCAGCGCGCCCTCGGAGCCGGCGGTGAGCGCGATCAGCCCCTCCCCCAGCCCATCGAGCGCGGCGAAAGGCACATGGGGGTCCTCGCTCAACGGTCGGTCGAGGTGCGCGGCGGAGGCGAGCTTGCACAGGTTCGAATAGCCGAGCTCGTCCTTGGCCAGCAGCACCAGCCAGTCGATCCCGCCCGACCCGCCGATCTCCGCCGGCCGAGCCACGGCCAGCATCGTCCCGACGATCGGCTGCACCCCCCGTTCGATGCAGGCGTCCGTAAACGGCATTGCCGCATAGAGGCCGTTGCGGTCGGTGAGAGCGATCGCGGGAAAGCCGAGCTTCGCCGCCTGGGCGGCAATCGTCTCGGGCTCCATCGCCCCTTCGAGCATGGTGAAGGACGACAAGACTCGAAGCGGGACGTAAGGAGCGGCCACGGGGGGACTATGCGGCGCGCGGGCCCGGCAGAAAAGCGCCGAGCCCGAACTTATCCCCAGTTTAGCGTGGCGGGCGCCAGCGTCCGGCCATGATGTCGCGGATCTCCCGCATCCGCCCGCGGTAGGTTTCGGCGATGCAGGCGTCGCTGGGGCATTGGTCGCGGTAGGACAAGAACGCGGTTCGAGTCCGCTGCAGCAGGTTGCGCTGCGCCGGGCTGGCCGAGGCCATGGCGTTGTTGAACTGGGCGGCCATCTGGCGGTCGAGCGCCGCTAGCGACGTGCTGTTGCAGACCGCGATCTCGCCGCGGGTGCGGGCATGGCGGCAGTTGAAGCTGGGGTTGGCCGAGGCGGCGGGCCGTTCGACTTGCGGCGGCGGCGCCGGCTCGGGCTCGGGGGCCGGTCCCGGATCGCCCGGCTGTGGCTGGCGCGGCGGCGGCGGAGTGTCGGGCAGTTCCTGAACGGGGGACGGAAGCGGCTGGGAGGGCTTCGGCAGCCGAGCCGCGGAGCCGCTTCGGGCAAGAGTTGCAAGCGGGATGGTGATGGCATCGGCGCGTTCGACCATGACGACATCGCCGCTGCCGTCGGCCGCACCCTGGATCACATATTCGATGTCGGCGCTCAGGGTCGTTCGGCCGCCGACCACCGCCACTCCCGGCGGGAGGTCGAGGGACAGGCGCCCGGCGCAGCGGATGGCCCCGGTCGCCTGGTCGTTCGAGCGGAGCACGGGCTGGTCCATGCGCACCACCGCATAGGCCGCGAGCCGGTCGTAGGTTGCCTGGTCGCTGCCCCGGACCTGGGCCGCCTGGCGGAACAGCTCGCGCTTGATCACGTCATAGGTGCGCTGCGAGGCGCAGCGCTGTTCGGGCGAGGCGGCACGCGCCTCGGCGGGTTCGCCGGCCGCGAGCCGGTCGGGGTTCTGGCGCTGGGTGAGCAGATAGACGACGGCGACGAGCAGCAATGCCACGGCGGCGGCAGCGATGATCGCCAGGGTCCGGGGGTTCAGCCTTTGCATGGGCGTGCCAACGCGCCTGGCGCCGCTCGGCTCCGGCTATTCGAGCCGGCCGTCGTGAAGCCGGAGCACGCGGTCCATCTTCCTTGCCAGCCGCTCGTTGTGGGTTGCGACCAGAGCGGCGCTGCCTTCCCCGCGCACGAGCGCGAGGAACTCGCCGAGAACGGTGTCGGCGGTCGCTTCGTCGAGGTTGCCCGTCGGCTCGTCGGCGAGCACCAACGGCGGCCGGTTGGCGAGCGCCCGGGCGACGGCGACGCGCTGCTGCTCGCCGCCCGACAGCTTCGACGGGCGATGCTCGAGCCGCTGCGACAGGCCGAGGGCGCCCAGCAATTGCTCGGCGCGGCTCCGCGCCTCGTCGGGACCGGCGCCGCGGATCAGCTGCGGGATGACGACATTCTCGAGCGCGCTGAATTCGGGCAGCAGGTGGTGGAACTGATAGACGAAGCCGAGCGCCTCGCGGCGAAGGCGGGTGCGCTCGTCGTCGCTCAAGGATGCCGCCTCGCGGCCGTCGATCCGGATCGAGCCTTCAAAGCCGCCCTCGAGCAGCCCGACTGCCTGGAGAAGGGTCGACTTGCCGGAGCCGGACGGGCCGAGAAGGGCGACGATCTCGCCCGGAGCGACGTCGAGGTCGACTCCGCGCAGCACGTCGATGGTGACGTCGCCCTGGACGAAGCTGCGCTTCAGCCCGTCGGTCGAAAGCACTGCCTCACTCATAGCGAAGCACCTGGACCGGGTCGGTGCTCGCCGCCTTCCACGCCGGGTAGAGGGTGGCGAGGAACGACAGGACCAGCGCCGTCACGACGATCGCCGTGACCTCGAACGGGTCGGTCCGCGACGGCAGGTCGGTGAGGAAGCGCACCGACGGGTCCCACAGATTCTGGCCGGTGACGAACTGGATGAAGTTCACCACCGCCTGGCGGAAGAACAGGAAGATCGCGCCGAGAACGAGGCCGAGGAGAATCCCGAGCGAGCCGATGATGACGCCGACGGTCATGAACACCTTCATCAGACCGCGACGGCTGGCGCCCATCGTGCGCAGGATGGCGATGTCGCGCGTCTTGGCGCGGACCAGCATGATCAGCGACGAGAGGATGTTGAACACGGCGACCAGCACGATCAGCGACAGGACGACGAACATCGCCACCCGCTCGACCGCAAGCGCCTCGAACAATGCCGAGTTCATCTGCCGCCAGTCGATGATGATGCCGCGGCCCTGGACCTGCGCCTGGAGCGGCGCGACGATCTGGTCGACGCGGTTGGGGTCGGTGGTCTGGACCTCGATCATCCCGACCTGGTCGCCGAGGAGAAGCAGGGTCTGGGCATCCTCGATCGGCATCACCACGAACGCCTTGTCATAATCGTAGACGCCGACCTCGAAGACGGCGCCGACGGTATAGGAGACGATTCGCGGGACCGTGCCGACGACGGTCGAGCGCCCTTCCGGGCTGATCAGCGCGATCTCGCTGCCGACATAGGCGCCGAGCAGCTCGGCGAGCCGCGACCCGATCGCCACCCGGCCGCTCTCGGGAACAAGCGAGCGAAGGTCGCCGGAGACGACGTTGCTGGTCAGGACGGGGTTGGCGCGGATGTCGTCGACCCGCATGCCGCGGACCAGCACGCCCTCGACCCGGCCGTTCGCCGAGGCCATCAGCGGCTGCTCGATCAGCGGAGTCGCCGAGGTTACTCCCGGAGTGCGGCGCGCCGCCTCGGCGATCTGCTGCCAATTCGACAGCCGCCCTTCATAGCCCTGGACGATGGCATGGCCATTCAGCCCGACGATCTTATCGAACAGCTCCGCGCGAAAGCCGTTCATCACGCTCATGACGATGATCAGCGCGGCGACGCCGAGGGCGACCGCGAACAGGCTGATCGAAGCGACGAGGAAGATGAATCCCTCGCCCTTGCCGGGAAGCAGATAGCGGCGAGCGACCATGCGCTCGTAGCGGTTGAGGATCATTCCGTCAGCCTCGCCAGCGCCGACTCCAGGCTCAGCTCCTCGCGCTCGTCGGTCGAGCGGCGCTTGAGCTCGACCGTGCCGCCGGCGATCCCGCGCGGTCCGGCGATCAGCTGCCAGGGCAGGCCGATCAGGTCCATCGTGGCAAGCTTGGCCCCGCCCCTTTCGTCGCGGTCGTCGTACAGCACCTCGACCCTCGCCTCGGACAATTGCGCGTACAGACCCTCGGCGGCAGCAACGGTGGGCTCGTCATCGTGGCGCATGGTGACCAAGCCGACCCGCCACGGCGCCACCGCTTCGGGCCACACGATCCCCGAATCGTCATGGCTCGCCTCGATGATCGCGCCGACGAGACGCGAAATGCCGATCCCGTAGCTGCCCATCTTGGGATGGACCTGGCTGCCGTCGGGCATCGACACGTTCATGCTCATCGCCGCGGTATATTTGTCGTCGAAATAGAAGATGTGCCCGACCTCGATGCCGCGCGACGTGCGCAGCGCATCGCCGGCCTCGCGCTCGCGGTCCATGTCGCGCTTCTCGTCGGTCGCCGCATAGTCGGCAGTCAGTCCCGACACGAACGCCTGGAGCTCGCCGGAATTGTCGGCGTCGACGCTCTCCGCCTCGGCCGAGCGGTCGCGCTCCCATGCCTGGTGGTAGAAGACCTCGCTTTCGCCCGAGGGCGCGAGGATGACGAACTCATGACTGAGGTCGCCGCCGATCGGCCCGGTGTCAGCCTGCATCGGGATCGCGGTCAGGCCCATGCGCGCAAAGATGCGCAAATAGGCGATGAACATGCGGTTGTAGCTATGCCGGGCGCCCGCCTCGTCGAGGTCGAAGGAATAAGCGTCCTTCATCAAAAACTCGCGGCCGCGCATCACCCCGAAGCGCGGGCGGACCTCGTCCCGGAACTTCCACTGGATGTGGTAGAGGATTCGCGGCAGGTCGCGGTAGCTCCGGACATTGTCGCGGAACAAAGCGGTGATCATGTCCTCGTTGGTCGGGCCGTAAAGCATCTCGCGGTCGTGGCGGTCGCGGATCCGGAGCATTTCCGGCCCGTAGGCATCGTAGCGGCCGCTCTCGCGCCACAGCTCGGCCGGCTGGATGGTCGGCATCAGCATTTCGATGGCGCCGGCGCGGTCCTGCTCCTCGCGGACGATCTTCTCGATCTTCTTCAGGACGCGGAAGCCGATCGGCAGCCAGGCGTAAATGCCGGCGGACGTCTGGCGGACCAGGCCGGCGCGAAGCATCAGCTTGTGGCTGGCGATCTGCGCGTCGGCCGGGCTTTCCTTCAGGACCGGCAGAAAACAGCGGGAAACGCGCAACGTCTGGGCTCTTTCGTCGAGGGCTGGAGGGGCTGCCCTAGGGCGCGAGTTTCCTCAAGGCAATGCAGTGCAGCGCGGGCCTGATGTGGCGCGCCAGACACAGACGATGCAGAAAAGCAAAGGTTGCGTATTCGGCGGGTGACAAGCGCTTGCGATGAGTCCAGCGTTGCTGCGCTCCGAACGCGGTCGAGGCCTCGGCCGGGATCGGAGGCGCGCCGGACAGGAGCGCGCTGAAATCGTCATGGGGGCTGACGAAGCAAATCGTCACGCAGGACGCCCGGGCAAACGCAGGTTTGTCCGGGCGTTTGCCGTCGCGCTGGATGCGCTGGCGTGGCTTTGCATGGAACAGGCGCGTATAAAGGCCGTTGCCTTCCTGCCAGCCGGAAGGCGCAACAACAGGAGGAAGTGATGCGATCACGCGTATTGCTCGCAATCCTCGTCGGCACGCTGGCCGCAAGCCAGCCGGTCTCGGCCCAGGTCACGAACGACACCGGAATTCGCACCGAAACCCAGGATCGCATGAGGATGCAGGGTCAATGGGAATTTCCGTGGGACCTGCTCGGCCTGTTTGGACTGCTCGGCCTATTAGGGTTGAGACGCGGCCATGACGAGGACAGCTATCACCCGGCCCCGGTCGAATGACCGGAATGCAACCAAAGGGGAGATTATCTATGCGCACGACAATGCTGGCGATCACCGCTCTGGCGGTCGCAGCCGCGGCCCCGGCAGCCGCCCAGGACAACGCCACGACTGCCGGCAATGACACGCTTGCAGGGAATGTGACGACCGACCCGGCGACCACCGACCCGGCGCTGACCACCACTGCCGACCCGGCACTGACCACCACGACCGATCCGGCGATGACGACCGCAGTGCCGCCGGCCGACACTGGAACGACCGACACGACCCGGACGCGGCAGCGCGACCGCGGCTTCCCGTGGGGCCTGCTCGGACTGGTCGGGCTTGCCGGCCTGCTCGGACGCAGCCGCCGCGACGATGTCGACACCCGCTCGGACAGGCGCTAGCGCTGAACATCGCGGGCTAGCGCGGGCACCGACCGAGGTGGCGGGCCCGCGCTTGCAAACCTTCTCTCCGCCACAAGTCATCAGGCCGATTCCGTAACGGAAGGCACCTCGCCTGCCGAGCTTCGTTGAGCGAGTGATGGAAAGCCAGCGAATTATTGCCGTCGGGCTACTGACCCAAAAGGACCTGGATTTGCTCGGCCCGACATTCAGCCGGGCCTATCCGATCGACGACACGCCCTGCTTCGACGAGCTGCTACGCGCGATCGACGAGGCGGACCGGACGGCTGGAAATCAGGCGCGCAAGGATTGGGAGCTCGGGCGGTAGGATATTCCGGGTCGCCGAGGCGCGCGACCCTGGCCTGTTTTTTCGCAACCGGCAGCAGCCTCCCTATCGTAGGGCGGTTCCACCACTGAAATCGTGAGATATGCGGCCGGCGCTGTTGTGCGTGAGCCTGGCAAGCCCTGTTTCTGCGAACACGCTATACGTGTGGTGTGGAAGGCTGGTCGGCAATGTGCCCAAGGGCTTCCGCTACCACAGCGCGATCATCGAGATCCCCGATGGGCCCGATGCATGGTAATCGGTCCGCACAGTGTCAGCCTGATCCCTTGCGGCGACGCCGTCGAGGCCTAAGCCTCGACGGGTCTCCGACGGTCAATCCGGACAATGGTTCGAATTATCTCGACTATTCCCTGGGCCGGAACACTCTTCCCGATGCTTCGGCTTATTGTTGAATGTGCCATTCGAGCTTTCCGTCTCGGTGACGGTTTGGCTGTTCGGGCTGTTGCCCACGTTGGTCTCTTTTACGCAGTAAACCTGGCCCCGGTCCCTGTAAAAGTCGCCGCCTTCGGCTTCACACTGTATCTGGCTGGGTGATTTGGCGTGCGCGGGCGTCGAAACCGCGATCGGCGCGACCGGTGTGAAGATCAGAGCCGCGATTGCGCTCAGGCGTACTGTATTCATTCTGAAAGCTCCTCGTTGGGGGACGGCGAAAGGAAGTTCGCGGACAATCAGAACGCACAAAAACATGTTCAGTGCCATGCAGTTAACCGGATTTCTACAACAAGAGCGGGCGATGGCCGGCGACGGCTGGGCTATCCGCCTCGCAGGGTCACCGAGTACAGCCACGCTCGGACGCACGCCGACGATGTCGAGCGCCGGCGCTGCCAAATTTGATAGGCCTGTAGGGTGGTAGCGGAGGAGGGACTTGAACCCCCGACACGCGGATTATGATTCCGCTGCTCTAACCAGCTGAGCTACTCCGCCCCAGGCGAAATCCACCGGGATAGGGATGAATCCAGCCCGTTTCCACGGCCGGGATGCCGCGCGCATATAGGTGCGGGGCGGGCACCGGTCAACGCGAGGAACCGCTTAGGGCTGCTCTCGTTGAGCGGCCATCAGGAGGCGATTGAATGGACCCGCTGACCCCGCTCGACACGCTGTGCCGAATCGTCCTGAGGGCGCGCGAGTATGAGGCACAAACGCCGACCGATTATGACGGCGGGGAAGCGGCCGACAATGTCGACGACGAGGAAGAAGGCGCGCTTTCGGTCCTTGACGATACGATCAACGACAGCGTGGAGGAGGAGCTTCGCGCCGTGCTCGAGGACCTCGGCGAGGACCAGCTCGCTGAAGTCGTCGCTTTCTGCTGGGTCGGCCAGGGCACCTACGAAGCCGGCGACTGGGACGAGGCGATGGAGGAAGCGCTCGACCTGGCGCGCGACGGCGGCCAGGCGGCGATCGACGAACTGATGGAAATGCCGATGCTCGCCTCGGTGCTCGAATCGGGCCTCGCGGCGTTCGAGCTCAGCTGCGACGGGATCGGCGACGTCAGCTAGCGCCCGCGGAAACGATACACGGCCAACGTCTCCCATTCTCCTTCGCGGTAGCGGTGAAGGCCGATTCCGGCGATCTGCAGCGGTCGCGGCTGGAAACCACGCTCCAACTCCGCCTTGAGCTGTCGGGCGGTGCGAGGCGCAACCTTGTTCTGTACCGTGACATGCGGACGCCATCCCCGCGAATCCTGCGCACCGAGCAAGCCGTGGAGGTCGTCGGCGAGGCGTTCGCGAAGCGAGTCGAGCTCATCCGAGACAATCCGGAAAGCGACTCCCCCGCCGAGATCCATGACGCCGGCGGCGACCGCGCGCGGGGCAGGCTCGCCGGTGAGCGCGGCAAGCCGCGAGCGCAGCTCGCCCTCGGCGGAGGGCGGCAGGGCATGGAAGATGGTGAGATGCGCGGGCACGCGGTTTCGCTCGGCCGGATAATGGCGTCGGCGAAGCCCGTCGAGCCAGGCGAAATCCGCGGCAGCAAGCTCGGCGGTGACGATGAGGGCGCCGCTCACCGTTCCGGCCAATTGTCCGGTGCAATCGGATCGAGCCCGCAGAAGCGTTCGGCGGCCAGGCGCGTCTTGAGCTGGTCGCCGCTCACCCGGGCCTCGTGCCAGGGCAGGCGGCGCAAGGTTTCGCCGACCCCGGCAACACCACCTTCCGAGACGACGACATAGGCAATGCGACCGCTGTTGCAGCCGGCCATGGCGTCGATGCAGCTGCCGAGCTCACGACCATCGTCGTTGACGAGGCTCGCCCGCGACAGAAGCGACACCGGGAACAGGGCTTCGCCGGGCGTGTCCTCGCTCCGGTCGGCGGCAGTCCGGGCACCGCTCTCGATCCTGCTCTGGCGGCCGAGCCAGCGCCAGATTCCAAAGACGTTGAGACCGGTCAGCAGCAGGTTGGTCCAGATCAGCGCGGGCTGGCCGGTGGCGATCCCGAGCAAGGTCCAGTTGATCGAGCCGATGGTGAAGACGATGAAGCCATAGCCGGTGATCCGCGCCCCGAGGTTCGAGGCGGTGATGAGAACTCCGGCGATGGTCGCGATCGGCGCGACCCAAGAGGTGATCAGTTCCATGGATGCGCCAATGCCGTCATGCTGAACTAGTTTCAGCATCCATGAGCTCGAGCTGCCGCGAAAATGGATCCTGAAACAACTTCAGGATGGAAAGCTGCCGCTGGGCGCGTCAGATTTCCACCTGGCTGCCGAGCTCGACCACCCGGTTGGTCGGCAGCTTGAAAAATTCCATCGCCGATTCGGCGTTGCGAAGCATCCAGGCGAACAATTTCTCGCGCCACACCGCCATCCCCGGCTTCGACGAGGGCAGCAGAGTCTGCCGAGCGAGGAAGAAGCTGGTGTCCATCATCTTGCAGGCCGGGCCGCATTCCTCGAGCTGGGTGAGCGCGGCCGGCACGTTGGCTTCTTCCATGAATCCGTAGCGGAGGATCACCCGGTAGAAGCCGGCGCCGTAATCCTTCGTCTCGAAGCGCTTGCCCGCCGAGACGTAAGGCACGTCCTCGATCCGGACGGTGAGCAGCATGATCCGATCGTGGAGCACCTTGTTGTGCTTGAGGTTGTGGAGCAGCGCATGCGGGACGCCGCTGGCGGCGCTGGTCATGAACACCGCGGTGCCCGGGACCCGCGTCGCACTCGAAGCGGCCGACTTGATGAAGATCTCGATCGGCAGGCTCGCCTCGTTCATCCGGTCGATCATCAGCTTTCGGCCGCGCGCCCAGGTGGTGAGCAGGGTGAAGGCGATCGCCCCGATCAGGAGCGGAAACCAGCCGCCGTCGGGGACCTTCATCAGGTTCGACGTGAAATAGGCGATGTCGACGATGAAGAAGACCGCCAGCACCGGCGCCGCATACCACCAGCGCCACTTCCACAAGGTCAGGACAAGCACGGTGAGCAGGCAGGTATCGATCAGCATCGCACCGGTCACTGCGACGCCGTAGGCGGCGGCGAGGTTGCTCGAGGTCTGGAAGAACAGGACGAGCAGGATGACCATGACCATCAGCGCCCAGTTGACGACCGGGATGTAGATCTGGCCGGCGGCGCGCTCGCTGGTGTGCAAGATCCGAAGCCGCGGAACGAAGCCGAGCTGGATCGCCTGCTGGGTGACCGAGAAGGCGCCGGAGATCACCGCCTGGCTGGCGATGATGGTCGCGCAGGTGGCGATGAACACCAAGGGCAGCCGGAACCATTCGGGCGCGAGCATGTAGAACGGGCTTTCGATCGCCGCGGGGTTGGCGATCAGAAGCGCCCCCTGCCCCATGTAGTTGAGCATCAAAGCCGGCATGACGAACATCAGCCAGCCGTTGCGGATCGCCTTTCGGCCGAAATGGCCCATGTCGGCATAAAGCGCTTCGGAACCGGTGACGGCGAGCACGACTCCGCCGAGAGCGAGGAAGGCGGTCCAGCCGTCGATGAAGAAGAAGTTGATCGCGTACCAGGGGTTGAGCGCCAGGAAGACGCTGGGATCGGCGGCGATCGAGATCGCGCCGAGCACCGCGAGGGTCGTCAGGTAAATGACGACGATCGGGCCGAACAGCGCGCCGACGCTGGCGGTGCCGCGCCGCTGGATCATGAACAGGCTGACGAGAATGCCAATGGCGATCGGCACGACCAAGGGCTGCAAGTTCGCCTCGACGATCGTCAGGCCTTCGACTGCCGACAGGACCGAGATCGCCGGAGTGATCATGGCGTCGCCGTAGAACAGGGCGCAGGCGAAGACGCCGAGCAGGACGATCCCCGCCGACCAGCGAAACTCGGCGTTGCGCGAAATCAGCGCCAGCAAGGCGAGGCTGCCGCCCTCCCCCTTGTTGTCGGCGCGGGTGAGGATGGTGACATATTTGAGCGTCACGACCAGCATCATCGACCAAAAGATCAGGGAAATGACGCCGAACACGTGGATCCGGTCGACCGGCAGCGGATGATGCTCGGCGGCAAAGGTCTCGCGGAAGGCGTAGAGCGGGCTGGTGCCGATGTCGCCGAAAACGATGCCGATCGCCAGCAAAGTCAGCCGCGTAAGATTCGCCTGCGGAACATGGCCGGCCGGACGGTCGGATGGAAGGATCGGCGCGTCCGCGTCAGCGGCGCCTGGTGCGGCTGTGCTCATGACATGGGGCTGTGACGGATAGGTCCGCGGTTGCGCATCCTGATGCTCCGCCCGCCCGGGCGGCGGCGCGCCCTAGCACCGCCGTTTCAGGGCTGCAATCATTGGCGACAAGAGCCGGGCAGCGGTCTATAGCGCCGCCGAAATTTGCCAACACAAGAGGAATCGATGCGGGTCGGGGTACCGAAGGAAATCAAGAATCACGAATATCGCGTCGGGCTGACGCCGGCATCGGTCGCCGAGCTCGTCGCCGCCGGCCACGAGGTGGTGGTCGAGGCCAGGGCCGGCAGCGGCATCGATTGCCCGGACGCCGCCTATCGCAAGGCGGGTGCGACCATCCTGCCGACGGCGGCGGAGGTGTTCGCCGCGGCCGACATGATCGTCAAGGTCAAGGAGCCGCAGCCGCAGGAGATCGCGCTGCTCGAGCCCCGGCACATCCTCTTCACCTACCTCCACCTCGCCGCCGACAAGCCGCAGGCGGAAGGGCTGATGCAATCGGGAGCGACCTGCATCGCCTATGAGACGGTGACCTCGCGCAGCGGCGCCCTGCCGCTCTTGAAGCCGATGAGCGAAGTCGCGGGGCGGATGTCGGTCCAGGTCGGCGCCCATTATCTCGAAAAGGAGCAGGGCGGCCGCGGAGTCCTGCTCGGCGGAGTTCCCGGAGTCGCCCCGGCGACGGTGGCGATCCTCGGCGGCGGAGTCGCCGGCGTCAACGCCGCGCAAATGGCGGTCGGAATGCGCGCCGACGTCACCATCTACGACATTTCAAACGAGCGGCTGGCCGAGCTCGACATGTTCTTCGGCTCGCAGATCAAGACGGCCTATGCCTCGCGCAATGCCATCGCCAACGCGGTCGAGAAAAGCGAGCTGGTGATCGGCGCGGTTCTCGTCCCGGGCGCCGCCGCGCCCAAGCTCGTCACCCGCGACATGCTCAAGACGATGAAGCGCGGCAGCGTCGTCGTCGACATCGCCATCGACCAGGGTGGATGCTTCGAGACGTCCAAGCCGACGACCCACGCCGACCCGGTCTACGAGGTCGATGGAGTGATCCATTATTGCGTCGCCAACATGCCGGGCGCCGTCGCTCGGACGAGCGCGTTCGCGCTCAACAACGCGACCTTGCCGTTCGCGCTTCGGATCGCCAACCTCGGCGCCGAGGAAGCGATGCGCCAGGATCCGCACCTTGCCGCCGGGCTCAACGTCTCGGGCGGCAAGATCCGCCACGAAGCGGTGGCCGAAGCGCTCGACCTGGAGTTCGAGGCGGCCTGATCAGTCTGGGCGGACGACGATCCGACCGCCCTGAATAACGAGGCGAACTTCATTGGTCGCGGTAATATCGGAGGCGGGATCGCCGGCGACGGCGATCAGGTCGGCGGCCTTCCCGGGCTCGATCGTGCCGTGAGTCTTGTCGATCCCAATCGCGCGCGCATTGTGCAGCGTCGCCGCCTTGATTGCGTCCAGAGGGGTGAGCCCGCATTCGACCAGACGCCGAAGCTCGCCTTGAAGATCGCCGACGATCACATGGCCGTCGGTGCCGGCGCCGATCGTCACCCCGGCCCGATAAGCGGCGCCGGTCGCGCGGCACGCCCAGTCGCGCATTGAAGCGAGCCAGGCCGGCAGCGGCTTGGGACGCCGCTCGCCGTCCGCCATCAGCGCCGGTTCGAGGATCGTGCCGCGCCGGACCATCTCGGCGTAGAGCGCCTGGAACGGCGCTCCTTCAGGGTCCGTGGAGGCATAGTCGAACTGCTGGACCCAGACCGACGTCCCCTGCCTGAAGGTGTCAGGGACATCGCTTCGGCCGAGGCTGATCATCCCCTTGGAATGGATGATGCTGTCCGCGCCGGCACGAACGGCATGCTCGACGCCCGCCGGGAAGATCACAGAATGAGCCCAGACGAGCATTCCCTGGCGATGCGCCTCGCTCGTCAGCCTGGCGACCAGGTCCGGGCTGAGCGATGCATAGAGCTTGAGGCCGGTTGCGCCGGTGGAGCGGGCGTCGGCGACGATCTTGGCAATGTCGCTGTTGGCCGTCACGACCCGCGACCATGGAGACGTGCCGGGGCGGTTGCCTTCCGCCGACTTTTGCGCCCGGTCGTCCTCGAAAAAGCCGGCGCCGAACATCACCGCCGGATAGTGAATGGCGGGAGAAGCGATTTCGCCCCGAGCGGCGCGCCGCGCCAGATCCCCCGTAATCCGCGCGTCCCCGGCAAGATCGCGGACGGTGGTCACGCCGCTTTCGAGGACCGCCTTCAGCTGCGCCTCGCGGTCCTTCGAATCATTGACGTGAACATGGGCGTCGATGAGCCCGGGCAGAAGCGTATGGCCGGGCAGATCGAGGATGCGCGTGCCCGGCGGCAAGGGCCGGCTGCCGGCTGGAAAGATTTCGGCGATCTTGTCGCCCGACAGCAGGACCGTCTGACCGGTCCTGGGACCGGCTCCGGTACCATCGATGATCGTGACATTGCGGATGGCCAGCGGAGCCGCGTGAGCGACTGTCGTGATCGAGGCCGACAACCAGAATAGGTGCTTGAGCCAGCGCATCCCGGTCTCCCCTGCTGAGCGCCGGAATCATAACAGAAACGCTGCCGTCAGGGAGTCTCGGCCCCTTCCCTCCGATCACCGCCAAGCGCGGCCAAGGCATCCTCGACCAGCGGGCGCCAGCCGGCGTCGGCCGGAGCCGAGGCGAGCGCCTCGCGCCAGTTGCGGACGGCGCCCTCGCGGTCGCCGGAGCGGGCCAGCGCGAGGCCGTAGAAGAAATATGCCGCCGGATGGCCCGGCGCAGCCTCCATCGCCCTGGCATAAGCGAGCTGGCTGGCCGGAGTCAGCACTCCCGAATGCTCGACCAGCGCGTTGCCAAGGCCGATCCACAATTGCGGATCGCCGGGGTGCTGCCGGATTGCGGAGCGCAGCACGCCGGCGGCATTGCGCGTATTGCCGCGGCGGGCATAGGATTCGGAAATTACCAGCCAATGCTCGGCTGGAGTGAACTGTCCGAAGAAAGCGTGGCGGATTCGGGTCAGCGGAATCGGCGCTTGCGACGCCGAGGCCTCGCGCGGAGCTCCGGAAAGCGATGGACGGCCCTGCAGCGCATAGCCGGCCGCCCCGGCGAACAAAATCGCCGCAGCAAGTTGCAAAAGCGCGCGGCGAACGCCGAGCAGTGCAAGCCCGCCGAGGCTCGAGGCGGCAATCAGCGCCAGGATCAGCCAGCCGGTCATCGCCGCCTCCTGACGACTCGCCGGCGCAATAGAAACACACCGATTGCCAGCAGCAGCACAGGTGCGCCCCACAAGGGCCAGGTCACCGGCTCGGCCGGCGGGCGGTAGCTCACCCAATTGCCGTAGCGGTCGATCAGCCAGCGGCGCACTTCGGACGGCCGCTCGCCGGCGACGATCCGCTCGCGCACCAAATGGCGCATGTCGCCGGCCATGTCGGCGTCCGAATCGGCGATCGACTGGCCCTGGCAGACGAGGCAGCGCAGCTCCTCCATAAGAGCGCGCGCCTGAGCTTCCTGCCGGGGGTCGGGAAGCTGGCGGTTGGCCCACGGCGCCGCCGGCAGCGAGGATTGCGCGATCGCCGGCGAAGCGAGTGCCAGCGCCATCCCAATTGCCAGACAGTCATTGCGAGCGAAGCGAAGCAATCCAGTGCGGGCTGTGGATTGCCTCGTCGCTTGCGCTCCTCGCAATGACCGCTTGACCGAGGGCCTCACCGCGCCTTCTCCAGCTCGGCGAGGATGGCGGGAATGTCACTACGATTGATCACGCCGACATGCTGGTGGCGGATGATTCCGCGGCCGTCGACGACGAAGCTTTCCGGGACCCCGGCCGAGCCAAGCGCGAGCTGGACCCGGCTGTCGTAATCGGCGCCGATCCGCTCGAACGGGTCGCCGTGGCGGGCGAGGAAGGCGGCGACGTCCTCGGGCCGGTCGCGAATGGCGATGCCGTCGATCCTGACGCCGCGGCGCTTCAGTTCGTCGAGCACCGGCGCCTCGGCGATGCAGGGCACGCACCAGCTGGCGAAGACGTTCACAAGCCGAGGCTCGCCGCTGGCGAGGTCGGCCGAGGACAGCGGCGGCTTGGAGGGAATGGCCGCCGGAAGCGCGAACTCGGGCACCGGCTGGCCGGCGAGGCGCGAGCGGATCACGTCGTCTTTCGGAGTTGCAAGGCGCCACGCCAGCGCCAGCAACAGCAGGCCGAGCAGGATGACAGGCGCGAAGCGGATGGCGCGGCTCATGCGTAGCGCGCCGGCTTCTCGCGCTGCCACGGCCAGCGGCCGCGCATGGCGCGGCCGATCAGGGCCAGCAGCCCGCCGAGCGCGATCAATGCTCCGCCCAGCCAGATGAGGGTGACCAGAGGCTTCCACCACAGGCGGAGCTGCCAGCGCCCCTCGCCATCCGGCGGGCCGATGACGGTGTAGAGCTGGCCGGTGAGCACCGTCTTGATCGCCGCTTCGTTGGTTTCGGTCGGAGGGTCGGTGAAATAGCGGGTCTGCGGGCGAAGAGTCACGCGTCCGGACCCGCGCGAGGCGCGAAGCTCGGCCTCCACCGCCGTCCAGTTCGGCCCCACCGCCGGGGTGACGTCATGAAGCTGCACCAGCCATGGCCCGACCGAAACTCGGTCCCCGGGCCGGGCGGCGACCAGCGTCTCCCGGGTGAAGCCGCTCTCGGCAGCCATTCCGGCGATTGCGATCGCGACTCCGAAATGGGCGATCGCCATGCCCCAAGTGGCGAGAGGGGCGCGCAGCGGATTGCGGCCGAGGACCGGAATCAGGCTGGCGGGAGCGAGACCGGCGGCGACCGCGATGCCGAACTTCTCGAGCCAGCCGACGTCCGGCGCGGCGAACGCGGCGATGGCGAACGCGGTGACGGCGATCATTGCCGGGATCGCCAGCTTGCCGCCGACCGGGGCGGTCTGGCGCCGCCAGCTAAGCAGCGGCCCGACTGCGATGAGGGCTGCGAGAAGCAGGGCCAGCGGACCGGCAACACTGTTGAAGTAAGGCGGACCGACCGACAATTTGTCGCCGCTCACCGCCTCGACGAACAGCGGATAAAGGGTGCCGATGAAGACGATTCCAAGGATCACCGACAGCAGGAGGTTGTTGGCGACCAGCCCGGACTCGCGGCTGACGAGCTCGAACGGCGGTCCCTCCTTGAGCGCGGCGGTGCGCATCGCGAACAGAATGAAGGCGGCGCCGACATAGATCGCCAGAAGCACGAGGATGAAGGTGCCGCGCTGCGGGTCGACGGCGAACGCGTGGACGGACGTGAGGATTCCCGATCGGACGAGGAAGGTGCCGACCATCGACATCGAGAAGGCGACCATGGCCAGCATCATCGTCCAGGCGCGAAGCCCGCCGCGGGCGGCGAGCACGTTGATCGAATGGAGCAGGGCGGTTGCCGCCAGCCACGGCATCAGCGAGGCGTTCTCGACCGGGTCCCAGAACCACCAGCCGCCCCATCCGAGCTCGTAATAGGCCCAGTAGCTTCCCGCCGTGATCCCAAGCGTCAGGAACACCCAGGCGATCAGCACCCACGGCCGCATCGCCCTCGCCATCGCCCGGTCGACTTCGCCGGTGAGCAGGGCCCCGACGGCGAGGCTGAAGGCGACCGACAGGCCGACATAGCCGAAGTAGAGGGTCGGCGGATGGAAGGCGAGGCCAGGGTCCTGGAGCAGGGGGTTGAGCCCCCTCCCCTCCACCGCCGCGGGATCGAGCCGGGCGAACGGGTTCGACGCCAGCAAGAGGAAGGCGTGGAAGCCGAGCGCCAGCGCACCCTGGGCGCCGAGCGCGGCCGTCAACGTTCGCTCGGAGAGGCGCCGCGAGAACAGGGCCAGCACCGTCCCCGACAGGCCGAGCACCGTCACCCACAGCAGCATCGAGCCCTCGTGGTTTCCCCAGGTGCCGCTAAGCTTGTAAATCAAGGGCTTGGCGCTGTGGCTGTTGGCGGCGACCAGCTCCACCGACAAATCGGTTCGAGCGAACAGCAATAACAGCGCGGTAAAGGCCAGAAGGCACATCAGCCCCTGGACGATTGCCACCGCTCTTATCGCACGTCCGGCGGCGAACCAGCGCCGCCCTTCGCCGACGGCGAGGATCATCTGCAGCAGCGACAAAGCCGCCGCCAGCCACAGAGCGGCGAGCCCGGCTTCGGCGATCACTGCCCGGCCTGGGGCGGCGGCGCTCCGGCGCCCGGTTGCGCCAGCTGCGGCGGCATGTAGCGCTCGTCATGCTTGGCGAGGATATTGTCGGCGACGAAGGTGCCATCGGCCGCCAATCGCCCTTCGGCGACGACTCCGCTGCCCTCGCGGAACAGGTCGGGGGCAATGCCGCGGAAGCTGACCGGAGTGCGCGCGGCGCCGTCGGCAACGGTGAAGCGGATCGTCACTCCGTCCTCCGCCCTTTGTATCGACCCGACCTCGACCATCCCGCCGAGCCGCATCGCCCGCCCCTCCTCGGCCTTGCCGGCGGCGACGTCGGCGGGCGTGTAGAAATATGCGGCGCGGTCCTGGAGGCCGAGCATCGCCAGCATTACGGCACCGAGTAGCGCTGCGGCGGCAAGCGCGACGAGGACCATGCGCTGATGCTTCGGCCGCGCGATCATCGTCGCTTGAGCTCGTCGGCGCGCTTCTCGGCGCGGCGCATCGATAGCCGCGCCCACAGGATCAGTCCCGCGGTCAGCAGGATGGTCGCGGCATAAGCGGCGAGGATGAAAGGCCAGTGGTTCATTCGGCGCTCGCTCTGCGCAGCCGCGCTTCGACCTTGGCTTCGGCAAGCTCGGCGCGCATCCGCATCAGCACCGCGGCGGCGAAGATCATCGCGAAGCCGAGCGCCGTCAGCGGCAGAGGCCACAGGATCGACGAGTGGATGGTCGAGCCGCCGGTGATGCTGATGCTCTGCCCCTGGTGAAGGGTGCGCCACCACAGCACCGAATAATGGATGATCGGCAGGTTGATCGCTCCGACCAGGCCAAACAAGGCCGCCAGCCTGCCCTCGCCGCCGCGCTCGCGCTCGGCCCCGGCCAAAGCGATGTAACCGAGGTACAGGAACAGCAGCACCAGCATCGAGGTCAGTCGGCCGTCCCATTCCCACCACGTGCCCCAGGTCGGCCGGCCCCAGATCGACCCGGTCGCAAGGCAGAGGGCGGTGAAGGTGGCGCCCGCCGGAGCGATCGCCCGGCCGGCGACGGCGGCGAGCGGGTGGCGCCAGACCAGCTGGCTGACCGAAGCAGCGGCCAGCCCCGCCCAGCCGCCCATGCCGAGCCAGGCGGCCGGCACGTGGACGTAGAGGATCCGGACGCTATCGCCCTGGAGATAGTCGGGCGGGGTCAGGGTCAGCCCCGCCGCCATTCCAGCAATAGTCAGCGCGAGACCGATCGCGAGCAGCCAGCCGGTCGCCGGGCGGGCGATGCGAAGGAACCGCGCGGGATTGGCGAAGCGGTGCATGAGCGGGCGCTGTCTAGCACGTCATTGCGAGGAGCGAAGCGACGACGCAATCCAGCTGCAAGACTGTGGCCACCTGCAAGATTCTGGATTGCTTCGCTTCGCTCGCAATGACGCTCACCCCCGACCGATCAGCCGCTTGGCCATGGCGTCGGCGACCGAGGCGGGATCGCGCCCGCTTGCCGCGCTTTCGGCCCACACCTGCTCGAGCCGCTCGGGAATGCCCTCGATTCGCCGGCGCACGAGGGTCGCATCGCCGTCGCCGAGATATTCGGTGCAGACGTTGATGATGCCACCAGCGTTGATGACATAATCGGGCGCGTAGAGGATGCCGCGCTCGTGCAGCCGCGAGCCGTCCTCCGGCGTGGCGAGCTGGTTGTTGGCGCCGCCGGCGACCACCGCCACGCGAAGCTCCGCAATGCTCTCCTCGCTGAGGATTGCGCCGAGCGCGTTCGGGCTGAGCACGTCGGCTTCGAGGGTCAGAATCTCGCCCGGATCGACCACTTCTCCGCCGGCCGCCTCGGCGAGCTTCCTGGCCTTGTCGGGATCGATGTCGGCGATCGACAGCCGGGCGCCTTCGCTGGCGGCGTGAAGCGCCACTCCGGTTGCGACCGCGCCGGCCCCCTGGACCGCGACGTGCAGGCCGGAAACGCTGTCCTTGCCGAGCGCTCGGCGCACCGCCGCCTTGAGTCCGAGGAACACGCCGAGCGCGGTGTGCGGGCTCGGATCGCCGCCGACGGCCTGGCCCTCGGCCGGAAGGCCGGCGACGAACTGCGTCTTGCGCCGGACCTCGATCATGTCCTGGACGCTCATGCCGACATCCTCGGCGGTAATGTAGCGGCCGCAAATGCCATCGACCGCCTTGCCGAACGCGTGCAGTAGCTCGGGCGGCTTGCGCCGCTCCTCGTCGGCGAGGATGACCGACTTGCCGCCGCCGAGCGGCAGACCGGCCATCGCATTCTTGTAACTCATCCCACGCGACAGGCGCAGCGCGTCGGTCACCGCTTCGGAATTCTCGGCATAATGCCAGAAGCGGGCGCCGCCGGCGGCCGGGCCGAGGTGGGTCGAATGGATGGCGACGATTGCCTTGAGGCCCGAGCGTTCGTCGGTGACGAAGTGCAGCTCCTCATGCGCGTCGAAGTCGGGCAAGCCCCAGGGGGTGGTCATTATGATCGTTTTGTCCGTGTGGTCGATGTGAGCGATGGGGCGATCGACGGGACTTGAACCCGCGACCCCTGGTACCACAAACCAGTGCTCTAACCAGCTGAGCTACGATCGCCATGATGCGCCGGCGGAAGCCGTTTTCCTTGGGCGCGGCCGCTCCTTAAGGTTCGCCGCTACCCAAGGCAAGCGAAGGTGGGGACCGGCGGCCAATTCGACAATGGATAAGGTGCGCCTCGGCCAAATGGGCGAACGGAAGCCCGGCAGGATATCTCGCGACGCAAGAAGTTGTCGAGCAGCCGACAAATGCCATCCAAGTCGAATCCGCGCTTCGTAGAGTTCCTAATCAATCTTGTCGCAATTCATCATAGCCAAAGCTTGCCTACGCTATTTACAGGGAGCATCATTGTTTCGGGGAGTGAAACATGGCGAGTCGGCGAGCAAAAGCGACTGCCGCTTCGGGAGTGTCGTTGGGCAGTACCCTGATCGCGGCCGGTCTTGAGCCGCGCCTGGCGGCTCAGCTCGAAGCCATGCCCCACAAGGTCGTGCAAGTGGAGCCGCGTCGTCCATTCCGCGAACAAGGCGTTCCGCGCGACGAAGTCATGTTCGTCCGCTCGGGGATGCTGTCGAAGTTCAAGACGGATGCTTCGGGTCGTCGCCAGATCGTCGCGTTGCGCTTCCCGGGTGAAGGGATACTGCCGCGCGAAGGCCTCGCCGGATACGGCATTCAGGCGATCGTCCGAAGCGAAGTGATGGTCGGCAAGGCTGCCGATTTCAATGCCATCGTCGACGACAACCCCGAGATGCAGCGCTTCTTCTGGCGGCTGATCCAGCGCAACGAGGCGATCGGCTATGAATGGCTGGTCAATTGCGGCCGCCGGGATTCCGTCGCCCGGGTCGCCCACCTCCTGTGCGAGACGGTGACCCGCAGCGGCATCGATGCGCGCACCGAGCCTCTTACCAATCCCTTCACCCAGCAGCAGATCGCCGACATCACCGGCCAGACGTCGGTGAACGTCAACCGGGTCTTCGCCGATCTCGAGCGGCAGGGCCTGATCGAACGCTCAGGCCGCGACATCGCCTTCAAGGACTGGGACGAAATGCGGCGCGTGGCGAGCTTCCAGCCGGCATATTTGCAGTAGATACTTGCTCGTCCGCGCGGCTTGGGCTCGGCCGTCAGTCCCCAGGATCAGCTGAGCGAGATCATCCCCGTGCTCGCCGATCCCCCGGATCGGCTGCGCGCGATCCCCATGCTCGCCGATCCCCCGGATCGGCTGCGCGCGATCCCCATGCTCGCCGATCCCCCGGATCGGCTGCGCGCGATCCCCATGCTCGCCGATCCCCCGGATCGGCTGCGCGTGGGGATGGTGGGCGCGGCAAGGATTGAACTTGCGACCCCTGCGGTGTGAACACAGTGCTCTACCACTGAGCTACGCGCCCCGACGGGAGCGGTGCAGATAGGTGGGGCCAGTCGGCCTGTCCAGCCCTACTGGACGGCGTCCTTGAGCACCTTGCCGGGGCGGAACTTGGGCTGAGCGCTCGGCTTGATCTGGATCGGCTCGCCGGTGCGCGGGTTGCGCCCCGTGGAAGCCTTGCGGCGAGTGACGGAAAAATTGCCGAAGCCGACCAGCCTGACTTCGTCACCGCGCTTCAACGCCGAGGTGATGACCTCGAGCATCGTTTCGACTGCACGAACCGCATCGTTGCGGTTCAGCCCCGCGCGATCAGCGACCTGGCTGATCAGTTCCTGCTTGTTCATCCCTCCGACTCTCCCGACCGGCGCCCCAGACTCGGCAACGCGAAGCGGAAACCTTAAGGCAAGAGTCTAAACCGAAGTCAAAGCCCTTCCGCTACACGGGCTAGTGAAGCGGTGCGCCGGCTTCGGTGCCGCTGCCGTGCGGCGGCGGCTCGGCGGCATGCTCGTCGGCGTCGGTCCATTCGATCGGCTGCATCGGCTGGGCCAGCGCCCTGGCCAGCACCTCGTCGACGTGAGTCGCGGAAATGATTTCCATTCCCTCCGTCACCGTCGCTGGAATCTCGACCAGATCCTTCTCGTTCTCGGACGGGATGATGACGGTGGTCATGCCGCCGCGAAGCGCCGCCAGCAGCTTCTCCTTGAGCCCGCCGATCGGCAGCACCCGGCCGCGAAGGGTGACTTCGCCGGTCATCGCGACATCGCGGCGGACCGGGATACCGGTCAGGGTCGAGATCATCGCCGTGACCATGCCGATGCCTGCCGAGGGGCCGTCCTTCGGCACTCCGCCTTCGGGCAAGTGGACGTGGATGTCCTTGCGGGCGAAGATGCTCGGCTTGACCCCGTAAGCGGGCGCTCGCGCCTTAACGAAGCTCATCGCCGCCTGGATCGATTCCTGCATCACTTCGCCGAGCTTGCCGGTGGTCTTGATCTGGCCCTTGCCGGGGACGGTCACCGCCTCGATGGTCAGCAGCTCGCCGCCGACCTCGGTCCACGCGAGTCCGGTGACGGCGCCGATCTGGTCCTCCTCCTCGCCCACTCCGTAGCGATATTTCCTCACTCCAAGGAACTCGTTGAGGTTCTTCTCGGTGAGCTCGACCGTCTCGACCTTGCCCTCGAGGATCTGGCGGAGCGACTTGCGGGCGATCTTGGCGAGCTCGCGCTCGAGCGTCCGAACGCCGGCCTCGCGCGTGTAGTGGCGGATGATCCCGCGCAGCCCGTCGTCGGAGAAGCTCAGCTCCCCAGCCTTGAGACCATGCGCCTCGGTCTGCTTGGGGATCAGGTGGCGCTTGGCGATCTCGACCTTCTCGTCCTCGGTGTAGCCTTCGAGCCGGATGATCTCCATCCGGTCCATGAGCGGCTGCGGCATGTCGAGCGAGTTCGCCGTCGTGACGAACATCACGTCCGACAGGTCATAGTCGAGCTCGAGATAATGGTCCTGGAAGCGGCTGTTCTGCTCCGGGTCGAGCACCTCGAGCAGCGCCGCCGACGGGTCGCCGCGGAAGTCCTGGCCGAGCTTGTCGATCTCGTCGAGCAGGAACAACGGGTTCGATGTCCCCGCCTTCTTGAGGTTGGAGATGATCTTGCCCGGGAGCGAGCCGATGTAGGTCCGTCGGTGACCGCGGATCTCGGCCTCGTCGCGAACCCCGCCGAGCGACTGGCGGACGAACTCGCGGCCGGTCGCCCGGGCGATCGAGCGGCCGAGCGACGTCTTGCCGACTCCGGGCGGGCCGACGAGGCACAGGATCGGTCCCTTGAGCTTGTTGGTTCGCGCCTGGACGGCGAGATATTCGACGATCCGCTCCTTGACCTTGTCGAGACCGTAATGGTCCTCGTCGAGGACCCGCTGGGCTTCCTGGATGTCCTTCTTGAGCTTGGACTTCCTGCCCCACGGCAGGCCGAGCAGGATGTCGAGATAATTGCGTGCCACCGTCGCCTCGGCCGACATCGGCGCCATCGCCTTGAGCTTCTTCAGCTCGGCATTGGCGCGATTGCGTGCTTCCTTCGACAGGCGCGTCTTGCGAATCTTCTGGGCGAGCTCCTGAAGCTCGTCGCCGCCCTCCTCGCCCTCGTTGCCGAGCTCGCGCTGGATCGCCTTCAATTGCTCGTTCAGATAATATTCGCGCTGCGTCTTCTCCATCTGGCGCTTGACGCGGCTGCGGATCTTCTTCTCGACCTGGAGAACGCCAAGTTCGCCCTCCATGAAGGCGAACACCATCTCGAGGCGCCGGGCCGGGTTGAGCTCGCCGAGCAATGCCTGCTTGTCGGCGACCTTGACCGACAGGTTGGAGGCGACCGCGTCGGCGAGTACCGAGGGATCCTCGATCTCGGCGAGCTGGATTCCGGTCTCGGGCGGAAGCCGTTTGTTGAGCTTCGCGTAATTCTCGAACTGGTCGATGACCGAGCGCATCAGCGCCTGCGCCTCGGGGCCCTGGGAATCCTCCTCGGAAACCTCCTCGATCTCGGCAGTCATGTAGCCGTCGGCGCCGACCAGGTTCAGCAGGCGAGCCCGCTTGCCGCCCTCGACCAGCACGCGGACGGTACCGTCGGGCAGCTTGAGAAGCTGCATTGCCGTGGCGACGACGCCGAGGTCGTAGAGCGCGTCGCGATCGGGATCGTCCTCGGTCGGATCGAGCTGGGCGACGAGAAACAATTCCTTGTCCGCCGCCATCGCCGCCTCGAGCGCCGCAACCGATTTGTCGCGGCCGACGAACAATGGGACGATCCGGTGCGGGAAAACGACGATATCGCGAAGCGGCAGGATGGGGAGAGTTCGGCTCATGGCGCCTATATGGGCGGGCGGCATTCGCAGCGCAACAAAGCCGCCGCGGAACCGGGCCAATCGATCAATCTTTTGACTCGCGCAGCTGAGAGGAATGCGAGTCATGGTCGACGACAAGGCAAAATTGAGCACGGGCCCCAACGAGCGGGCGCGCAACGAGACCATTGCCGGAACCGGGCCGGGCGTTCCCGACGATGCCCGCGGCCCCGGCGAAGATCTTCCCGAGCCGCCGAGCGATGAACAGGTGGAAGCGGCCAAACGGTCGCTGGGAATCGAGCCCGGAGAGCGCGACACGCTACCGGTCGAGGGGCAATAGCGGCGAGCCGAGCCCGTCGGCACCGGTGGATTCTGGAACCGTTCATCTTCTCCGGCTACATTGGCGGAAGGCGACAAAGGGGTTCCATGTCTTATCGATTGTCCTTGATTCTCGCGGCGTTGACGCTGGCAGTGCCGGCCTCGGCGTGGGACGGCGCGCCCATCGAGCCGATCGACCTGCCGCCGAGCGTCGAGCAGGGCGTTGACATGATCTACATCGACGACGAGCTGGCGCCGCCGCGCTTCCGTGGTTCGGCGACGGCGCAGCCGGCCAGCTTCGACAGCTGGAACGGTGCCGCCGTCGACCTGTTCGAGACGGTCCACCCGCTCTACACCGAGCTCCGCCGCGGACTGGTCCGCTACCAGATGCGCTGGGGCGACCTGCCGCAGACGTCGGTTCCTGCCGGCCCGGCGCTGAAGGTCGGCGCCGAGGGAGAGCGGGTCGAGCTGCTTCGCGAGCGCCTCGGCCTTGCCGCCGGCACTCGCTTCGACGAGACGGTCGAAAAGGCGGTCCGCGAATATCAGGAGGCGCACGGGCTCAAGGTCGACGGGATCGTCGGCGCCAAGATGCTCGAATCGCTCAACCTCGGCTACGCCCATTACGAGCGGATCCTGCTGATCAACCTCGAGCGCACCCGGCGCCTTCCTCTTCCCGACGAGCGGAAGCGGTACATCCTGGTCGACGTCGGAGCGGCGCGGCTGTGGATGTACGAGAACGGCAAGCCGGTCGATTCGATGAAGGTCATCGTCGGCACCAGGGAAACGGCGACGCCAATGATGGCCGCCAATCTCCGCTTCGTCAGCGTCAACCCCTACTGGAACGTGCCGCCCGAGCTAGCTCAGAAACTGATCGCGCCGAGGGTCATGGCCGAAGGCCTCACCTATCTTTTCGACCGCAAATATGAAGTGCTGTCCGACTGGAGCGACGATGCCGTCGCGATCGACCCGCAGACCGTCGACTGGCGGGCGGTCGCCGAGGGACGCAAGGAGATCCGGCTGCGCCGCGGCCCCGGCCCCGGCAACTCGATGGGCGACATCAAGTTCATGATGCCCAACGATTTCGGAATCTACCTCCACGACACGCCCGACAAGGCGCTGTTCGCCAAGGACGACCGCTGGATCAGCAACGGCTGCGTCCGGGTCGAGGACGCGCAGCGCCTCGCCCGCTGGCTGTTCGGCTATGTGCCCAAGGGCCGGACCAAGGACGTCGAGGAGAATGTCGACCTGCCTCAGCCGGTGCCGGTCTACATGACCTATCTGACCGCAGGCGCGACCGCCAAGGGCGTCCAGTTCCGTGCCGACCCCTACGGCAAGGACGAGGCGCTGCTGGCGCGGTTCGCCTCGCCGCCGAGCACGATCGCCGCCCGCTAGGGCGCAGCCGACCCCTGCGCCTGGAGCAGAAGCAGCGCCGGCGGCAGGTTCTGCAGGGCATGCACCGTCGCCGGCACCGCCAGCGCCGCCAGCAGCGAGCGCTGCCGCCAGGTGACGAACAGGGTCGAGAAGACCAAAAACGGCCACCAGATCACCAGCCCCCAGGCGGGCGCCATCAACGAGTGGGCGATCCCCCAGAGCGCAGCGCTCACAAGCACCGCCGTCGCCGGAGCCGTGAAGCGCAGCAGCAGCGTCAATATGCCGGCCATGATCAGGGTTTCGACAAGCGGGGCGAAGATCACCAGCATGAACACCGCGAGGGTGCCGTCGACTTCGAACGACGGCTGGCTGCCCGGAGGCATCAGGGTGGTGACCAGCCAGGCGAGCAGGATGCTGGGAACGAAGGCGGTCACCCAGCCGGTGGCGATGGCGACCAGCGGCCGCCGCGGCTCGAGCAGCGGGCGAGGAAGGAGGTTGAGAGGTCCGGCGGCGGAGTAGCCGCCGCGGTCACGGTTCACGCGGCGTCGCCCGCCTTATCCTTCTTGGCGTAGACGCGGACCGGTTCCTTGGTGCCCATGACCACATCCTTGTCGATGTGGACCTCATCGACCCCGTCCATCGACGGCAGGTCGAACATGGTGTCGAGCAAGATCCCCTCGAGGATCGAGCGAAGCCCGCGGGCACCGGTCTTGCGGTCGATCGCCTTCCTGGCGACCGCATGCAGGGCATCGTCGGCGAAGCCCAGCTCGACGTCCTCCATGTCGAACAGCTTCTGATACTGCTTGACGAGGGCGTTCTTGGGCTCGACCAGAATCTTGACCAGCGCGACCTCGTCCAAATCCTCGAGCGTCGCGATCACCGGCAGCCGGCCGATGAACTCCGGGATGAGGCCGAACTTGAGCAGATCCTCGGGCTCGCAATGCTTGAGGACCTGGCCGGTCTTGCGCTCCTCGGGCGCGGCGACATGGGCGCCGAAGCCCATCGACTTGCCTTCCATGCGGTCGGAGATGATCTTCTCGAGACCGGCAAAAGCGCCGCCGCAGATGAACAATATGTTGGTCGTGTCGACCTGCAGGAACTCCTGCTGCGGATGCTTGCGGCCGCCCTGTGGTGGGACGGAAGCAGTCGTGCCTTCCATGAGCTTCAGAAGCGCCTGCTGAACCCCCTCGCCGGAGACGTCGCGGGTGATCGAGGGATTGTCCGACTTGCGGCTGATCTTGTCGATCTCGTCGATGTAGACGATGCCCCGCTGCGCCTTCTCGACATTATAGTCGGAGGCCTGGAGCAGCTTCAAAATGATGTTCTCGACGTCCTCGCCGACATAGCCCGCCTCGGTCAGGGTCGTCGCGTCGGCCATGGTGAAGGGCACGTCGAGAATCCGCGCCAGGGTCTGGGCGAGCAGGGTCTTGCCGCAGCCCGTCGGGCCGATCAGCAGGATGTTGGACTTGGCGAGCTCGACCTCGGTGCCGGTCTTGGCGCCGTGCGCCAGGCGCTTGTAATGGTTGTGGACGGCGACCGAAAGGACGCGCTTGGCGCGGTCCTGGCCGATCACATAATCGTCGAGCACCTTGCAGATTTCGGCCGGGGTCGGGACCCCGTCGCGGGTCTTGACCAAAGCCGACTTCGATTCCTCGCGGATGATGTCGTTGCACAGCTCGACGCATTCGTCGCAGATGAACACCGTCGGCCCGGCGATGAGCTTCCTCACCTCGTGCTGCGACTTGCCGCAGAAGCTGCAGTAGAGCGTGCTCTTGCTGTCGCCGCCGGAAAGCTTGGTCATTTCGTCCCTTACACCCTGCGAGGCCGAACGGCCCCTGAACGGCCGATGCTAGACTCGTTTATCGCATATTCCAACGCACTGACGGTTAACGCCGCCCCGGCAGAATCTGTCCTGTCCCGAATATGGATAGTGGCGGCAAGCGGGGCAACCCCGCTTAAAATCACTAATGTCCCGTAGAAGACGACCATTTTCGTGAACCTAGCGGTCGGTCGGCACCGTCCGTCGATCGCCGGGTCGTTCAGCCGTCCCATGCGGCGAACCTGTCACAACCGGGGGCCTGTAGGACAGGACAAAATCGGCCGTCAGGCGACGCCGCCAAGGAACCTCCCGTGCCCTTGTCCGGTTCGAAGCCGCGAGAGGAGATCAGCAATGGCGCAAAAAACCGCAGGCGGGAGCCCCGGCGGGCTGACCAAGAAGGGCGGCGATGCCGGAGCCCAGGGCGGCCGCGGCGGCGGCGGCAAAGGCGGCAGCGGCGACAAGGGCGGATCGAAGAAGGGCAAGAGCGGGAATAAGTAAGGCAGCGACGGCGATGTTCTCGAGGAGCTCGAGCTCGACCTAGACGCGAGCCTGGGCGCCGGCGAATTCCTCGCGTCGGACCGCGAGCAGCCATTCGTAATCGAAGTCGCCGCCGCGGTCGCGATAATGGCCGAGTTGCGCCAGCCGATCTTCATCCTCGATGGTGACGGTTCGGCCGGCGCACGAGATCAGCCGGTCGGCAAGCAGCGCCGACCACATTCGGCTGGCGTGGACCGGCGTCATTCCGGTGACGTGGGCGACCTGCTCTCGCGACAGGTGCATGGTGAAGCTGTTCGTCACGCTGCAGTCGGTCGATCGCAGGCGGTGCAATATGTCCATCAGCAGGAAGGCTACGCGCCCCTTTGCCGAATTCAGGCCGAGGCTCGCCAGCCGGTCCCCCGCGGTGATCCGTTCCGCCTGGGCGAACATGTACATGATCGCCGCGAGACGCGGCAGGCGGAACAGCCTGGTCAGCAGGATTTTCGGGAATGGCGCGACGACGGCGTCCGATATCGCTTCGATGTCCTCGGCGTGATGGCGCATCGGAATGCTGGGCATCGCCAGCAGGTCGCCCGGAAAATGCAGGCGCCGGACCTGATGCGAACCGTCGGCAAGTTGCGTGTAGCTCATCACCCAGCCGGTCATCAGGACGAAGGCGCTGTCTGCCGGTTCACCAGCCCGAGCGATCAGCTGGCCTCGCGCGACCGGAATCGCCCGGGACTCGAGCCGATCGAGAAAGGCCAGCTCCGCCGGGCTGATCCGGAATCGTCTCGTCACCCGTTCTGCAAATGCGCCCAAAGCCCGCTCCGCGGTACGATCTTCACTGATTGAATGTCGCGAAGCGCGCCAATGTTCCTGCGTAACAAAAGTTATTCCTCCCGCGCCTAGGCCGGATGTATTTCTTTTCGTCTTCAGGCCGAGCGGGGGCTTGAGGGAGGAACATGATGATCCGGCTTCGGATCGCGTTTCGGATTGCCGCTGTTGCGCTGCTCGGCAGCACGCTCACATCCTGCGCACTTGGCGAATATCTCGGCCTGCTGCGGCCGAACGTGCTCGGCCAGCTCGATCCCGAGATGGCCACGCTGATGAACGAGCTGCCGAACCTCGACGAGCCCAACGAAGCCATGATCGGGCGGCTCTACGCCACCGGCGGCGCCTCGCGCCCGGCGCTCGGCCCGGACGGGATCTTCCGCGACCGGATCCGAATCCCGAAGGACGAATACCTCTGGTACCCGGCGATCATCATCATGCCGCGCGGCGGAACGCTCGAGCTCGACATCACCAACGAGGACATTCGTCCGCACGCGATCTACGCGCCAAGCAACGTCGAGCGCCAGGTCGTCGAGTTTCCTGCGTCCACGCGAGGGGTCGTCCGGGTCAGCCTCGACCAGCCGGGCCTCTATTGGTTCGGCTGTCCGGTGGCGAACCATGCCGGTCGCGGGATGCTCGGCTTCATCCTCGTCAAGGGCGAGGTCCCGCCCGAAGCGCGGCTGGACCGGCCGCGGCAACCACAGCCGGGCAACAGGAGGCCGCCCCGTGACCACATCCACTAGGGCGCTCGCGGCTGCTCTTCTGCTGACGGTTGCCGGCGGCTGCTATCCGTCCGACCAGGGGCCGCGATGGCCGGTGACGCAGCCACAATATTCGTTCGAGCAGATGGACGCGGCCAACCCGCAGATGGCGCCGCCGGTCGCCAACGCCGTGACCTTCGAGCGCATCGTCCGCGCCCGGTCCGAGCCGCACAATTGGCTGACCTATTATGGCGCTTACGACGGTCAGCGCTTCTCCCAGCTCGACCAGATCAACGCCGGCAATGTGTCGCGGCTGGTGCCGACCTGGGTGTTCCAGGCGGCGCCGATCGGGCTGATGGCCAACCCGCCGAGCTACTCGCTCGAAGCGGCGCCGATCGTCGTCGACGGCGTGATGTACCTGTCGGGCTACGACGGCTACGTCTGGGCGCTGAACGCGGCGACGGGCGAAGAGCTGTGGCGCTACCGCCACGCCATCCCGCTCGACCTGCCGCTGTGCTGCGGCAACGTCAACCGCGGCGTCGCGGTGGCCCGCGGACGCGTATTCTACTCGAGCCCGAACGGCACTCTCGTCGCGCTCGACGCGACGACCGGGCGGCCGGTCTGGTCGCGGCAATGGCTCGACCCGCGCGCCGGCGAAAGCTCGACCATGGCGCCGCTGGTCGTGAAAAATCTGGTCATCGTCGGCTCCTCCGGCGCCGAATATGGCGTTCGGGGGCATATCGACGCCTTCGACATCGCGACCGGCCAGCGCGTCTGGCGGCGCTATCCGGTGCCGAAGCCCGGAGAACCGGGTTCCGAGACTTGGGGCAATAATGAGGCGTGGCAGCGCGGCGGCGGATCGGCCTGGATCACCGGCACCTACGATCCCCAGCTCGACCTGCTCTATTGGGCGACGTCCAACCCCGGCCCGGATTTCGACGGCAGCGTCCGCCCCGGCGACAATCTCTACACCAACTCGGTGCTCGCGCTGGACCCCGACGACGGCTCGATGCGCTGGCATTACCAGTTCACGCCGCACGACGTGTGGGATTATTCGGGGGTCAACGAGAACATCCTGTTCGAGCAGGGCGGCCGGCGGCTGCTCGCCCATTTCGACCGCAACGGCTACCTTTTCGTCCTCGACCGCGTGACCGGGCAGCGGGTCAGCGTCACCCAGTTCGGCGACCGGGTGACCTGGGGCCGAATCGATCCGGCGACCGGCGTCGTCAGCCAGCGGCGCGAGCCGACTCGCGAGGGCATCGAGATCTGCCCGGGACCGGCGGGATCGAAGGAGTGGGTGCATGCGAGCTACAGCCGCACCACCGGGCTGCTCTACGCGCCGATCATCGACGCCTGCGCGACCTTCCGGACCTTCCCGACGCCGTTCAAGGAGGGCCTGACCTACCTCGGCGGCGAATATGTTGTTCACCCCAACCAGGTGCACGGCGGCGGGGTCAAAGCCTATCGCCCCGACGGAACCCTGGCGTGGCACTGGCGCTACAAATTCCCGATCGTCGCCTCGGTGCTCAGCACCGCCGGCGACGTGGTCTTCGCCGGCACGCCGGACGGCTTGTTCATCGCCCTCGATGCCCGCAGCGGGCGCCAATTATGGCAATTCCGCACGGGCACCGGAATCCATTCGAACCCGGTCAGCTATAGCGTCAACGGCCGCCAATATGTCGCGGTGCCGACGGGCTGGGGCGGCTGGATCAAGGGTTTCTCCCCCAACCTCTACGGGCACGAGCGCGGCGCCGCCGTCTTCGCCTTCGCGCTTCCGGAATAACGGGCGGAGTCGCCGAGGTCGGCGCCGACCAGCGGGCGATCCCGGGGCCACAGCATCTCCCCTCCCCGAGCAGGCTCAGGGAGGAATGGATCAGACCGGAGTCACATCGGCGGCGCCGGTGGTGTCGCCGGTGCCGGACTCTGGGCGCTTTTCGAATACTTCGTCGATGATGCCGAATTCCTTGGCCTCGTCGGCTTCCATGAACTTGTCGCGGTCCATCGCCTTCTCGATCTCCTCGATCTTCTGGCCGGTATATTTGGCGTAGAGCGAGTTGAGCCGCGAGCGCATCCGCAGGATTTCGCGGGCCTGGATTTCGATGTCGGCGGCCATGCCCTGGGCGCCGCCCGAAGGCTGGTGGACCATGATCCGGCTGTTGGTCAGCCCGATTCGCATCCCCGGCTCACCGGCGGCGAGCAGGAAGCTGCCCATCGACGCCGCCTGGCCGATGCAGACGGTGCCGATCTTGGGGCGAATGTATTGCATCGTGTCATGGATCGCGAGGCCGGCCGTGACCACTCCGCCCGGCGAGTTGATGTACATGAAGATGTCCTTCTTCGGGTTCTCGGACTCGAGGAAGAGCAATTGGGCGGTGACGAGGCTGGCCATATGGTCCTCGATCGGCCCGGTGATGAAGATGATCCGCTCGCGCAGCAGCCGCGAGTAAATGTCGAAGCTGCGCTCGCCGCGGTTCGACTGCTCGATGACGATCGGGACGAGCTGCGAGACGATGTCGGGATGATCCATGATTATGCGCGGGTCCTTCCGGGTTTGGAGCGGCCTACATCGGGCCGAACGCCAGGCGGTTCAAGCCGGTCGTTTGACAATCGAAGAGCGGACGCGCACCGGCGCGCCCGCTCTTACCGATGCCGGCGTGGACTAATAGCGAACCGTTGCCCGGGCGTAGTAGTAGCGGCCCGGGACGTCGTGCGCGGACTGCGCGAAGTTGTTGGATTCGCAGGTCACGCAGCCCGGGGTCCTGACTCCGAACAGGTTGTTGACGCCAAGGGCAAAGCCGAACCTGTCCTCGGCAATTCCGGTCCAGCGAAGCTGAAGATCGGTGTAGAAAACCGAGTCCATGACGTTGCCGCCCTGCTCGCGGAGCTTGGAGACGTAGCGGCCGGTGACGCTCGCGCCGAACTTCGCCAGGTCCCAGTCGACGATTCCGACCGCCTTGTATTTCGGGAAGGACTGGGCCGGAGCGCCGACCTGGGTGCCTTCGCGGCTGAGACGCTGGGGACCGGTGGCGCCCGGGATGATCACGTCGAAGTTGCGGAGAAACGTGTTGTTCCAGGTGAAGCCGAACCTGCCGATCCCGGTGTTGACCCCTCGATAGGCGAGATTGACGTCGATCGCCTTGGTTTCGATCGCGGCGATGTTCTGCAGGAAGCCGACGACTTCGACGAGCGCCCCGTTGACCCGGGTGACCAGCGCGCACGTCGCCGGATCCTTGGTCAGCAGGCAGTTCATGACCGTGTCGGCGCGCGGAATCGTCTGGATCGCCCCCTCGACCTCGATCTTGTACCAATTGGCCTCGACCGAGAAGCGCGGCAGCCAGGACGGGCTGTAGACGCCGCCCAGAACCCAGCTCTTCGACGTTTCGGGTTCGAGGTTCTGGTTGCCGCCGACGATCACCGAAATCTGGGCGTTCGCCTGCTGATAGCTGCCGTCGGCGGGGACTCCGGCGGCGATGCAGGCGGCCCGAACCTCGGGATCGTTGGAAAAGCGCCGCGGCGCGGTATTGCCGGGGTGCGACGAGCAAGGGTCATTGAGGACCTCGTCGAAGCGCGACTGGGTTCCGAACAGCTCGCCGATCGACGGCGCCCGGAAACCCTCGGCGAAGGTGCCGCGGAGGCGAAGATCCTGGATCGGCTTCCAGTTGACGCCGGCCTTGAAATTGGTCGTCGACCCGGAGGTTGAATAGTCCGAATAGCGGACCGCGCCTTCGAGCTCGAGAAGGTTGACGAAGGGAACGTCGGCGAGCAGCGGCGCGCGCAGCTCGGCATAAGCTTCCTTGACGTCGTAGCCGCCCCGAGTGGGACGCGCCGGGATGTCCGAGCTGAAGCCGGCGGCAACCACCGGATCGGGGTCGAACCGGCCCTTGAGCTTGCGATATTCGAGGCCGACCGCCATTCCCAGCGGCCCGCCCGGAAGATCGAACAGGCTTCCCGACATGTTACCGGTCACGTCGAAGATCGTCTGCTTGCTGCTGTCGTTCTGCTCGAACATGACGAAATCCATCATCGCCGGGGTGATCGACCCGGCGCCGCCGAACAGGTTGAACGGAACGCACGGCGCCGTGCATCCCGCGATCGGGCCCAGGGCCTGCTGCAGCCGCCCGGAATGGATGTTGCCGAACATGTCCTGCTCGGCCTTGTTGCGGCCGTAGACGGCGTTGACGTCCCAGAACCAGTCGCGTCCGGCGATACCGAGCCGGCCGTCGACAGTGGCCACGCCATAGGCGGTATCGACCGTCTGGTGGAAGCGGCGCGGACCGCCCTCGACGAAGCGCCGGAAAATCGCCCCGACGTTGTTGTTGCTGCCGCCGAGATCGACCCCGAACGGATTGTACGGGTTGGACGCGCTGATCACGATGTTGCTGAGCACCGGCGTCAAACCGGAGATCGGTCCGATACCGAAGGGAAGCGGCGCAGCCTGATTCTTCGACTTGCGCCGGTTCCATAGCGCCTTGGCGGAGAAATTGACGTCGCTCGCCAGTTCGTAGCGCAGGTTGCCGAACGCCCCGTAGCGCTCAAGCGGAATCTGGATGTAATTGAACGGCTGGAAGTTGAAGCGGTCGGCGGGACTGACGAACTGCCGGAAATCGGCGGGAGTCGTCGTCCGGCCGATCACGGGCGCGATCAGCGTCGCATCCCCGGTCGGGAAGACCGATCCGATGTAGCGGCCGTCCGGGATGAAGCTCGAACAGGTGGCGACGCAGGCGGTAAAATATGGTTCGGGGAAGGCCGAGAGCGCCCTGTCGCCCGACCACACCGGATCCTGCTTGACGTAATTGCCGCCGACGACGATTTCCAGCGGGCCGGAATCGCCATTGCCCCAGCTCAGCTGGTAATTCTGGGTGAATCCGTCTCCCGCGCCGTAACCGCCGAGCTGGGCGGAGCCGAGAAAGCCGCTCTGGCGGCGCTTGGTGATGATGTTGACCACGCCGGCGATGGCGTCCGAGCCGTAAATCGCCGAAGCGCCGTCCTGGAGCACCTCGATCCGCTCGATGGCGCTTGCCGGGATCGAGTTGAGGTCGGTCGAGCCCGGCACGCCGCTGGCCGACGCGCCGAGCACGTAGCGGAGCCCGTCAACCAGGACCAGGACCCGGCGCGAACCGAGGTAGCGAAGGTCGATCTCGGCCGCCCCGGCGCCGACGCCGCCGCCGTCCGGCGGATTGCCAAGGTTGCCCGAATTGTTGAACTTGCTGTTGAGGCCGCCGCCCGAGCTGGGCAGGCGCTGAAGCACGTCGTTGACCGAGTTGAGGCCAGTCCTGGCGATGTCCGCCTCGTCGACGAAGACGATCGGCGCATCTTGCGCCAGCGGGTCGCGGCGGATTCGCGAGCCGGTGATGATGATCTCGCCGCGGCCGGTCGGCTCCTCGGCGGTCGAAGCGGGGGTTTCCGGGACATCGGGCGGAGGCAGCGTCGATTGCGCTGAAGCCGAGGTCGCGATGGTGAGCGCAGCCAGAGCCGCGCCGGCGCGAAGAGCGATGTCGATCCGCTTCATGGAATTTCCCCCTGTTTTCCCCGGCGTCTGACGCGCCGAACGGAGGGGAATTACTCCAATCCGGCCGGCGGAGACAGTGACGAGTTGCGACGCTGGCGCAAAGGTGCCTCGACTGATGCAGCTTTGCTACAGTCGCCTCGAGCCGGCTCGGACAGCGCCAGGTAGGCGAGCCGGCGCATCTCGCGGCGGCCGCGGGTGACGGTGTCGAGGATCAGGCCGGCGAAAAAGCACAGCACGGCGACGATGGTCATTCCGGTGACGAGGATCGCGGTCGGCAGGCGCGGCACCAGCCCGGTTTCGGCATAGGTGACGATCAGCGGGATCGATAGGACGAAAGCCGCGATCAGCAACAGGGCGCCGACCGAGCCGAAGAACAGCACGGGGCGCTCGATCCGGTAGAGGGTGGCGATGGTCTTGAGGATCCGCCAGCCGTCGGCGAAGGTCGACAGCTTGGAGGTCGAGCCCTCGGGCCGGGCGCCGTAGGCGGTCTCGACCTCGCCGACCGGCATCCTCAACTCGAGGGCGTGGACGCTGATCTCGGTCTCGATCTCGAAGCCCGACGACAATACCGGGAAGCTCTTGACGAAGCGGCGCGAGAAGACCCGGTAGCCGGAGAAGATATCGGAAAAGCTTCGCCCGAACAGCCGGGCGAGCAGGCCGGTGAACAGCCGGTTGCCGAGCAAATGACCGCCGCGATAGGCCGCCTTCGCCTCATGGCGGCGGGTGCCGACGACCATGTCGAGCTGATCGGTCAGAAGCAGATCGACCATCGCCGGAGCGGCTCCCGGATCATAGGTCAAATCGCCGTCGGCCATGACATAGACGTCGGCGTCGACGTCGGCGAACATTCGGCGGACGACATGGCCCTTGCCCTGCTGCCGCTCGGTCCGGACGATGGCGCCCGCCGCCGCCGCCCGCTCGCAGGTGCGGTCGCTGCTGTTGTTGTCGTAGACGTAGACGACGGCGCCGGGCAGAGCGCTCCGGAAGCCGGCGACGGTCTCGGCGATCGCCGCCTCCTCATTGTAGCAGGGGAGGAGAACGGCGATGCGTGGACCCGACTGACCAGCCATGTTTCCCCCAGAACCGTTTGGGCTGAGCCTGTCGAAGCCCTGACCCCTTCCTAAGAAGAAAGACAGCCCTTCGACAAGCTCAGGGCGAACGGAGGTTATTTAGCCGGCTTCACCGTTTTTTTTTGCTTCTTGGCCGCGGGCTTGGCTTCGGCTTTCTCTGCCGCTTTGGCAGCCGCCTTGTTGGCCGGCTCGCTCTTCTTGGGCTTGGCGGGCCTGGGCGCCTCGTCCTTCGATTCGACGACATCGGCCTTCTTGGCCGCTGGCTTGCCCGTCTTGGCCTTGCCCCTGGCCGGCTTGGCGGCCGGAACGTCGTGGCCGCAGCCAGGGCCGTGGACATGCCCCTCCTCGCTCTCGAGGTCGGCCTCGAGCTCCTCGCGGGTCGCGGTGCGGTCGGTGATCTCCGCCTTCGAGAAGAGGAAGTCGACCACCTTGTCCTCGTAGAGCGGAGCGCGCAGCTGGGCGGCGGCCATCGGGTTCTGCTGGATGTACTGGACGAAGCGGTTGCGGTCCTCGCCCTGATACTGGGCCGCGGCCTGGCCGATCAGCCGGTTCATTTCCTGCTGGCTGACCTCGACGCCATTGGCGGCGCCGATTTCCGAAAGGAGCAAGCCGAGCCGGACGCGGCGCTCGGCGATGCGGCGATAATCCTCGGCCTCTTTCTCAATCTCGGCGAGAGCGGCCTTGGGATCCTCATCGTGCTCGGCCTCGTGGCGAAGCTGGGCCATGATGTTTTCATATTCGGCCTCGACCATCGATGCCGGCACTTCGAAGTCGTGGCGCTCGGCCAGCTGGTCGAGCAGCCGCCGCTTCATATGGGTCCGGGTCAGGCCGTTCAGCTCCTGCTGGAGCTGGTCGCGAAGCAAGCCTTTGAGCTGCTCGAGGTCGCTCAGCCCGAGCGACTTGGCGAGATCGTCGTCGGCCTTGGCTTCACCGGCGGTCTTCACGGCCTTGACGGTAACCTCGAAGCTCGCCGCTTTGCCCTTCAGATTTTCGACCTGATAGTCCGCCGGGAAATTCACCTCGACCTTGCGCTGGTCGCCGGCCCTGGCGCCGATCAACTGATCCTCGAAGCCGGGGATCAGGCGGCCCGAGCCGAGCTCGACCTGCATGTCCTCGCCGGAGCCGCCCTCGAACGGCTTGCCGCCGACCGAGCCCGTAAAATCCATGACGACCAGATCGCCCTGTGCCGCCTTGTGGCGATTGGGGGCGTCCTTCCAATTCTTGCTGGCGCCGGCGAGCCGCTGAAGCTGCTCGTCGACGGCGCTGTCGCTCACTTCGACGGTCAGCCGCTCGAGCCTTAGCTTGTCGATATCGGGCTTGGGGACGTCCGGCAGAGCCTCGACGCGGACCCGCACCTCGGCGTCCTTGCCCGGCTCGTAGCCGTCGTCGAGCTCGACCTCGGGCTGCATCGCCGGGCGGATCTTCTGCTGCTCGAGAAGCGACTGGATCCCGTCCTGCACCGCGCCGCTCAGCGCCTCACGCTGAAGCGCCTCGCCATGCATCTTGCGGATGAGGTTGGCCGGCACCTTGCCGGGGCGGAAGCCGGGCATCCGCACCTGGGGCGCGATGCGCTTGACCTCCTCGGTCACCCGGGCATCGATATCCTCGGCCGGAATGGTCAGCATGAAGGCCCGCTTGAGGCCTTCGGTCTCCGTCTCGACGGTCTTGATCGTCACGTCCTCAAATTCCTTGAACTCTGAACCGCGGCCGGATTTCCGGTCTCGCCTGTCCCCCGGACAGGCTCGCTGCGGAAATGGTGCGCGCGGAGGGACTCGAACCCCCACATCTTGCGATACTGGAACCTAAATCCAGCGCGTCTACCAGTTCCGCCACGCGCGCGCGGCCCAAGATGGGCGGGCCTATAACAGGGAAGCGAGCAAGGGCAAGCCGGATGGCCGGGGCGGCAAGGCAACCGATTGCAGGCCTGCCGGTTTGACACCAGGCGAAAGGAGCAATTCGCCAATGGCCACCGAACCGCCCGAAGGACCCCAGGAAACGCCGCCGACGCAGCCGCCCGAGCCTTCCCAGCCCGGCCGTCCCAGCGAGAACCCGCCGGAGATCTCGCCGCCCGGCCCCGACATCGACCAACCCGCGCCGACCAGCCCGGGCAGCGATCCGTCACCGACGCCGATCTCGCCGATCGGCTCGGGATTGGTCCCGCCGCCCGACTGATCCGCCGCTAGCGGCGGCGCCGAGCGGAAGCGACCAGGGCCTCGAAGTCGCCGATCGCGTTCTGGTAGTAGTGCGAGCGAGCGGCGTCGAACAGGATCATGTACAGCCGGCCGTCGATCACCGCACCGACCGCGCGGCCGCGCCGCCACAGCTCGTCGCTGTCGAGATGCTCATAATCCCACTGGAAGCCGTTGGCGCCGAGGAACGGGTGCGGCGCAAGCGCGGTGGTTCGGAAATCGACCGCCCCGCCGCGCACCCGGAACAGGCTTTCGATCATCGCCGTGACTTCCGGAGCGGTCATGTCGGACCGGAACATCGGTACCTGCCGGTCCTCGGTGCTCCGCTGACGGATCAAATGCTGACGGTTCCTGAGGCCGGTGACGAAGCTCATCCCGTCGAGCAGCGGCCCGTTCAACGTCCAGTCCTCGACCTGGCGGATGTCGTCGAACAGGCGCGGCCGCTGCCGGTTCCACGGCCGCGGCGGAGTCACGGCCATCGAGCCGTCGCCGACCGAGACGCTGCGCACCCCGACCAGAGTATAATGGCGGCTGAAGCCTTCGCCGACTCCGGCACTGGCGCAGCCGCCGAGCGGCAGCGACAAAGCGACGGCGGCAAAGAGGATCCTGGTTTTGCGCATCATGAGGCGTGAAGCTCCCTTTAGCCGATCATCTGGCGGATGTAGGGCGCGTCCGGCGCCGCCGGGTTGAGGTTGAGGTAGCGGGCGAGCGCGGCACGTCCTTCGACCTGCCGGCCCTGCTTGATCAGCGACAGGCCGTGCCACCGCCAGGCTTCGGCCGGGGCGTCGGGATAAGCGACCGCGATCGCATAGCCGGCAGCGGCGCGGGCGTCGTCGCCCGGCCGGTTGCGGAGGCGCCAGACCTCGGCTTCGTAGAAGCGCAGGAGGCCGTTCCAGCCGTCCCTCGCCAGCGTCTCGATCAGATATTGGCTGGCGCCCGGGTCGTTGAGCTTGACCTGGTCGTCGAGCAAGGTCTGCCGGATCGGGGCGATCGCCTGCAAATAGCGCGCCCGGCGGTTGTCATAGACCCGGCCCGGAACCGAGACCTCGGCCGCCGAGGCCCGGATGTCAGCCGTCCTGCTTTCCGGCGACGGGTGGGTGGTGAACAGGTCCCAGCGGCGCTCGCGGCGCTTGCGCCGGTAGCGGGCGCTGGCGTCCATCTCGCCGACCAGCTGTTCCCAGACGTGCGACGCCTCGATCGCCGGATAGCCGTTCTCGGCGAGAAGGCGGACGCTCATCGCGTCGGCTTCGGCCTCCATCTGCCGGCTGTAGCGGAGAAGCGAGAGCATGGTGCCGAGCTGCGCCAGCTGGGTCAGGTCGCCGGTGTTGACGCCAGTCGCGCCTCCGGCGACGCCGGCGACCATGGCACCGATGGCGAAAACGTCGCTCTTGCGCCGCATATCGCGCCACGAGCGGATCATGTGCCGACGCAGGAAGTGGCCCGATTCGTGGGCGATGACCCCGGCAAGCTGAGCTTCGTTGCGCATCCGCAGAAGCAGGCCCGAGAACACCACCGAGAAGCCCGAGGGGAACATCATCGCGTTGAAGTCGGGGACGCGCGCGAGATAGATGCGCATGTCCTTGGCCGCGGGCCCGCCGACGGTTCCGATCAGCTCCTGAAGATACTTCGTCAGGGCCGGATCCTTGATCAGCAGGTTCGAGCCGGCAATCTCCTCCTCGACCCGGTCCATCATCTGCCACAGGCCCTGCTCGTCGGCATCGGTCGGGCGGAAGCCGGGACCGATCAGCGGGACCATGTCCTGCGGCCGGACCCGCGCCTGGGCGACGCCGGTCATCGACGCGGCAGCCAGCGTCCCGCCGCCGATCAGCAGCGAGCGGCGGCTCAGTTCAACACAACGCATGCACATTTATCGATTCCCCGCAGCTGCGCGCCGCACATCGCGACCCGGCTTCATTCGGTTGAGAAGGCGGTCGACAAGCTGCGCCGCGCCTTCCGGCGTGCGAATGTCGCCCATGTTGATGCCGGCGATCTGGGTGCCGGCCTGAAGGACGTTGAACCAGACCACCTCGCCAGTCTTGAGATCGACCAGCGAAGCATAGGCGAACTGGCCGCCGCCGCCGATGTTGGGCGCGCAAAAGCCGACGAGGCAGCCGGCAATCCCGAGCACCTGTAGGGCGACTCGCCCGGTCGAGGCGAAGCTGTCCTCGGCAAAAAGGAACAGCGCATAATCGTGGCCGGTGCGGCGGCCGAGCTCGACCGCGTCCTGGCCCAGGGTATATTCAAGGCCGCGGCCGCGCTTGGTCGGCAGATAGGCACCCATGAACTTGTGCAAAGCGATCGAGCGGCCGACCGCGGCGTGCAGCCGCTCGAGGTCGGCGATGGTTTCGGCGGAGACTCCCGGCAACTGGTCGCGGCGCTCGAGGATCTGCACCTGGCCGCCGCGTTCCGCCTGCTGCGCCCGGATCGCGGCCGTCAAATTGGTCCGGGCCTGCTCCGTCCAGTCGGCGCGCGGCTCGACCATGCCGCCGGTCGTGACCGAGCCAACGGTCACGTCGGGACGCATCACCAGCAGCCGATAATTGCCCTGCGGCGGAGTGAATTGCAGATCCGCCACCTGCTGTGTCTGCACACAGCCTGCCACCGGCACGGTCAGCGCAAGCGCGACTGCGATCCCCATGTTACGCATAACGATTCCTCTCCCGGGGCCGAACCTGCGGCCTACCCCAAGGTTCCACTGCAATCCCGTTCCTGAATGCAGTGTGAAAATCGCTAATAATTTGAAAGGCCTAGCGGAGGGGACAAGCGATCCCGACAATGCCCTTCAGGCACTTGCCGTCGATCGGATCGGCGATCCGGCCAAGTCCGAGCATCGCCGCCAGGGTCGGCATGATATCGACGGTCGCAACCGCCTCCGGCCGGTCGGCCGGCGCCATGCCCGGCCGCCAGAAGATGATCGGCACCCGCCGGTCATGATCCCAGGGCGTGCCGTGGGTGGCGACATAGCCGGGGCCGGGCCGAGGGATCGGAGTCACCATCCGCCGGAACAGGACGACAAGGTCGCCTGACCGCTCGGCATCGAACGAGGCGCGGGCGCGCTCGGCCAGGCTCCAGCGATCGACCGGCCCGGTGGGGATCGGCATTGCCGCCAGCTGCTCGCGGGTCAGCACGGCCTCGACTTGCGGATGGGCGCGGTAGGCCGCCGCCGCCGAGGCCAGCGCCCGGGCCCGGTTGGCGGCGCTGAGCGAGCGGTCGACATAGACGTCGCCGCCGACGTCGCCGAGCAGCACCGGGCCCTGCAGGCCGAGCTCGCGCCCCAGCCTCTTGCCCATCTCGGTCGCCGACAGGATTGCCTCGGCCCGGCTGGCATCGGGCATGCCCTGCTCGCGGAGCCGCTCGGGAATGTCCTGGCCGCCATGGTCGCTGGTCAGCGCGACCGCATAATCGAGGCCCTGGCGGTCGAGCTGGGCGAAGAAGTCGCCGAGCTCGCGGTCGAGCGCGAACATCTGCAGGCACATTTCCGAGCCGTTGGTGCCGAAGCTGTGGCCGACATAGTCGGTCGCGGCGAGGCCGATGGCGAGCACGTCGGGAGTGGTGTCCGTGCCGAGACCGAGCTCGTTGATCAGTGCGGCGGCGACGGCGAGGGTGGCGCCGTCGAGCTCGGGCGAGGCACGGAAGGCACGGGAATCGCCGGCGGCTCGGCCGAAGCGGCCGGCGCCGACCGTCGGCCCGCCCGGCTGGGTCGGGATGGGGCGCGCCTTGGCGGCACAGATGGACGGCGGCTCGAGCGGCTCGACCGAGGCGGCAAGCGCGGCGGCGATTGCGGCGTTGGCGGCGGTGACGCTGGCCGGAACCGGGGCGGAGGCGAGGTCGGTCGAGAATTGACGCCCGTCCCAAAACCAGCGCTGGTCGACGATGCGGCCGGACATCATCACCGCGGCGCGGTCCTTGCCTGCGACGGCGACGTGCCGGCTCTCGGGCCGGCCCGCCTTCATCATTTCGCCAAGCGTCCGTACCCTTAGGTGGGCGGGCGAGACGGTGTAGCGCAGGGTCGCGCCCTCGGGCGGGGCGATACGCACGTCCTCGGCGCAATAGACGCTCTTGTTGGCGCGAGCGAGCGACTGATCGATCCAGCCGTTGGCGATGATCCCGTTCCTCGCCGGGTGAGCGCCGGTGAGGACGGTCGAATGGCCCGGGCAGGTCTCGGTGGCGGCATGGGCCTGGTAGCCGTTGCGGAACACCGTCCCCCGCGCCATCCGGCCAAGCCCGCCCATCAGCATCGGCCGATATTCCTCGAACAGGTCGGAAGACAGCTGGTCGACCGAAATGACGATCAGCAGCCGGGGCGGCGGAGCCGGCGGCGGCGGCCCCATGATCGGCGGAGTGGCCGACGCGGCGGTGGCGGCCAGACCTGCAACTGCGGCAAATAGGGATTTACGCATAGGTGCTCCGTCAGTGCGAGCGGAGCGAAGCAATCCAGCCGCACCGCCATTCCAATGGATTGCTTCGTCGCTACGCTCCTCGCAATGACGAAATCAATCGAGCTTCGCGCGCAGGCGTTCGTTGACGAGCTGCGGGTTGGCCTTGCCGGCCATCGCCTTCATCACCTGGCCGACGAAGAAGCCGAACAATTGCGGCTTGCCGCCTTTATACTCGGCGACCTTGTCGGAATTGTCGGCGAGAACCTTGTCGACGGCGGCATCGATGGCGCCGGTGTCGCTGGTCTGGCGGAGGCCGCGCTTGTCAACGATGTCGGCGGCGCCCTCGCCGGTCTCGAGCATGATCTCAAACACCTGCTTGGCGATGGTGCCGCTGATCGTCTTGTCGGCGACGAGGCCGAGCAGCTCGGCCGCCTGCTCCGGCTTGACCGGGCAATCGGCCACGGTTCGGCCGAGCCGATTCAGGGCGCCGAACAGTTCGGCGACGACCCAGTTCGCAGCCTGAGCGGGAGCCGCGCCCGCGTCGAGCAGCGCGTCGAACCAGCGCGCCGTCTCGACCTCGGCGGTGAGGACGCTGGCGTTGTAGGCGCTGATTCCAAGGCCCTCGAAGCGCTTGCGCTTGGCGTCGGGCAGCTCGGGCAGCGAGGCGCGGCACTCCTCGACGAATTCCTCGTCGAGCTCGAGCGGAAGCAGGTCGGGATCGGGGAAATAGCGATAATCGTGGGCATCCTCCTTGGAGCGGAGCGCCCTTGTGACGCCCTTGTCGGGGTCGAACAGCCGCGTTTCCTGGACGACCGCCCCACCCTCCTCGAGCAAAGCGACCTGGCGCCTGGCTTCATGCTCGATGGTCGCCATGACAAAGCGGACGCTATTGACGTTCTTGGTCTCGGTGCGGGTTCCGAACGGATCGCCCGGCCGGCGCACGCTGACGTTGACGTCGGCGCGCATCGAGCCTTCCTCCATATTGCCGTCACAGCTGCCGACGTAGCGCAGGATGGATCGCAGCTTCCGCAGATAAGCGCCTGCTTCCGCAGGGGAACGCATGTCCGGCCGCGAGACGATCTCCATCAAGGCGACGCCGCAGCGGTTGAGGTCGACGTACGACATGGTCGGATGCTGGTCGTGCATCAATTTGCCCGCGTCCTGCTCGACGTGGATTCGCTCGATGCCGATGCGCTTGGCGCTGCCCTCGTCCTTGTCGTCGAGCAGGATCTCAACCTCGCCCTCGCCGACCAGCGGATGGTAGAGCTGCGAAATTTGATAGCCCTGCGGCAAATCGGCGTAGAAATAATTCTTGCGGTCGAAGCGGCTCCAGCGGTTGATCACCGCCTCGAGCGCAAGGCCGGTGCGCACCGCCTGGCGGATGCATTCGCGATTGGGCACCGGCAGCATCCCCGGCATCGCCGCGTCGACCAGCGACACCTGGGTATTGGGCTCCGCGCCGAATGCGGTGGCGGCGCCGGAGAAGAGCTTCGACGCGGTCGCGGTGATCTGGGCGTGGACCTCGAGCCCGACCACGACCTCCCAGTCGCCGGTCTCGCCCTTGATTCGGAAGGGTGCAGTCGCGTCAGCCATCACCACCACCTTTGCGGCTTCGCGGTGAACCCGGCGCGTTCCTCAATGGCGAGGCCGGCGTCTAGCACGGTCTGCTCGTCGAGCTCGCGGCTGATGATGTGAAGGCCGAGGGGAAGCCCCTGCCCGTCGAGCCCGCCCGGCACCGACATCGCCGGAAGGCCGGCGAGGCTCGCTGGGACCGCGAACACGTCGTTCAGATACATCGCCAGTGGATCGGTGGTCTCGCCGATCCCGAACGCGGCGGACGGAGCGGTCGGGGTCAGGATCAGGTCGCATCGTGTGAAGGCCTCGGCGAAGTCGCGCTTGATCAGAGTCCGCACCTTCTGCGCCTTGGTGAAATAAGCGTCGTAGAAGCCGGCCGAGAGCACGTAGGTGCCGATCATGATCCGGCGCTTGACCTCGGCGCCGAAGCCCGCCGCGCGGGTCGCCGCATACATGTCGTGCAGTCCGCCGCCGTCGACTGTCTCGCGCAGGCCATACCGCACCCCGTCGTAGCGGGCGAGGTTGGACGAAGCCTCGGCCGGGGCGATGATGTAATAGGTCGGAAGCGCGTAGCGGGTGTGCGGAAGGCTGATCTCGACCGGCTCGGCCCCCGCGTCGCGAAGCCATTCGATGCCCTGGTCCCACAGGCGGTTGATGTCCCCGGGCACCCCGTCGATGCGATATTCCCTGGGAATGCCGACGCGCTTGTCCCTGAGATCGCTGGACAAGTTCGCTTCCCACGGCGGCACCGGCAGGTCGAGCGAGGTCGAATCCTTCGGGTCGAAGCCGGCCATCGCCTCCAGCAGGATGGCGCAGTCGCGCACTGTCCTCGCCATCGGCCCCGCCTGGTCGAGCGAGGAGGCGAAAGCGACGATGCCCCAGCGCGAGCAGCGGCCGTAGGTCGGCTTGATCCCGCAAATGCCGGCGAAGGCGGCCGGCTGGCGGATCGAGCCGCCAGTGTCGGTGCCGGTGGCGCCGGGCGCGATATTGGCCGCGACCGCGGCCGCCGAGCCGCCGCTTGAGCCGCCGGGGGTCAGGGCCGCGTTGCTCCCGTTCCGGCGCTTCCACGGGCTGATCACCGGACCGTAGGCGCTGGTCTCGTTCGACGAGCCCATGGCGAACTCGTCCATGTTGAGCTTGCCGAGCATTCCCGCCCCGGCCTTGCGCAAATTGGCGGTGACGCTGCTCTCGTACGGCGGCTTGAAGCCCTTGAGGATCCGGCTGCCGGAGGTGGTGTCGACGCCTTCCGTGGCGAACAGATCCTTGATGCCGAGCGGGATTCCGGCGAGCGGCGGCAGGTCGCCGTTGCCGCGCGCGTTGTCCGCCGCATCGGCCGCCGCGAGCGCGTCATCTGGAGTCTCCACCGTATAGGCGTTGAGCGCCCGGGCGCCGGCGACCGCGGCGTTATAGGCCTCGGCCACTTCGCGCGCGGTGAAGTCGCCCTTGCGGAAGCCGCCCTGAAGCTCTGCGATGGTGAGGGTGGTGAGATCGGTCATTCTATGACCTTGGGCACGGCAAAGAAGCCGTGCTGCGCGTCCGGAGCGTTGGCGAGCACGGCATCGCGCCGGTCGCCGTCGGTGACCTGATCGCCGCGCAACCGGAGCTTGGTGTCGATCACCGCGGTCAGCGGCTCGACTCCGTCGGTGTCGACCTCGGCGAGCTGCTCGACCCAGCCAAGGATATTGTTCAATTCCGGCGCCAGGGCGCTGATCTCCGCATCGCTCATGGCGATGCGCGCAAGCCGGGCGATATGGCGCACCTGTTCGGGGGAAACGGACATGGGCGGGCCGATAGCGGGGGGAGGTAACGCCTTCAAGCGCCCCGCCGCGAATGTCGGCCGCTCACGGGCAGTGCGGCCCGCGCCGGGCGCAACGCCTTACCAGAGTGGACGGGTTGGCCGGTGCCGTTCCCTTGTGATCGCGCCGCCGATCAGGTGCGGCTTGAACTTGCGCGTCATCGACGCTGCCCCGTCGCTGCTCATGCAGACCAGCCGGACGCCGCCGCCAGGCAGGCTCTCGATCGCGGAAATGCCGACCTTGGCGGCAAGGCACTTGGCGACCACCTGACCTTCGTCGAGCGCGACGAACAGGACGCGGCTCAATTTCTGTCCGCCCATCCGGCGACTTGGAAGTTCAAACCCATGACGATGCTCCCTTCGGTAAGCGGGAGCACATGAGTCTCTCAGCCGCGCGAGGCCTACAGTTAGAAATGTCGCGCGATCCCTTATCCTAGCACAGCCGGCGGAAGGAACCTAACCGCCGAGTCCGCGATCATCGCGAAGCGGTTGCCCGCATGCGTGCGCTCCCCTAACCGGCCGAACCCATGTGCGCCCGCCGCTTCCTCGCCGTCATTTTCGTCCTGACTTTGCTGGTCGTCGCCGGCGCCTTCGCCATCTTCCAATGGGGCAACGAGATTCTCATCCGCCAGTCGGTGCCGAGCGGCAAGTTCGAGGCGCCCGCCGAAGCCGGACCCGATTACGCGGCAATCGGGCAATGGATCGCCCGCCCGGACATGGTGATAAGGTCGAACCCGGCCGCATGGCGTCCCGACGATTTCCCGCCGCGGACGCTCGATGCCAAGCGCCTTGCCGTCTTTTACGTCCATCCAACCACCTATCTCGAGCGCGACCGCTGGAACGCGCCGCTGAATGCCGGCGGCGAAAGCGATCGGCGCGCCGAATTGTTCGTCCAGAGCCAGGCGAGCGCATTCGGCAATTCCGCCGCGGTATGGGCCCCGCACTACCGCCAGGCGGCCTATGGGGCCTTCCTGCTCAACAGCGAGGACGCGCATCAAGCGCTCGATTTGGCCTACTCGGACGTCGCCGCGGCGTTCGGCGAATTCCTGCGCCGAGTTCCGGGCGACCAGGGCGTCGTCCTTGCCGGTCACAGTCAAGGGGCGCTGCACGTCTCCCGGCTGCTGGGCGAGCAGCGCGAGGTCCTGCGCGACCGGCTGGTCGCCGCCTATGTCGTCGGCTGGCCGCTGGGGGTTCGCGCCGACCTTGCGGCTATGCAGCTGCCGCCCTGCACAAGGCCCGAACAGGCCGGATGCGTGCTCTCGTGGCAGAGCTTCGCCGAACCGGCCAATCCCGGCCTGGTCCTCAGCGCGTGGGAAGGCACGACCGGGCCGACCGGCGTTCGGCGCCAGCGCCGCGACATGCTGTGCGTGAACCCGCTGACGGGCACCCGGGACGGCGTCGCGCCACCGCAGGCCAATCCCGGCACCCTGGTCCCAACCGCCGACATGGCCCAGGCGAGCATCATTTCCGGGCGGGTCGGCGCTCGCTGCGAGAACGGTTTCCTGCTGATTGACGGTGACATTCCCAACCTGGGTCCGTTCGTGCTGCCGGGCAACAATTACCACGTCTACGATTTTGCCCTGTTCTGGGCGGCGATCGCACGCGACGCCGAGCGGCGGGGTCGCACCTGGATCGAGCGATGGTCACGACGGACGTAGCCCAGTTCGCCGCGGCGCTGCCTGATGGCGGCAGTCTCGCCGGACTCGATGTCGGCACCCGGACGATCGGCCTGGCGCTGTGCGATCCCGGCTGGAGCTTCGCCGGCCCGTCCGAGACCATCCGGCGGACCAAGTTCACCGCCGACCTCGAGCGGCTACGTGAATTCAAAGCGAAGAACCGGATTGCCGGCCTGGTCGTCGGCCTGCCGCTCAACATGGACGGCAGCGACAGCCCCCGGACCCAGTCGGTGCGGGCGTTCGCGCGCAACCTCGCCGCCCTGGACCTCCCCATTCTCCTCTGGGACGAGCGCTGGTCGACCCAGGCCGTGACAAGGGCAATGATCCAGGCCGATGTCAGTCGGGCGCGCCGCGCCGAGAAGGTCGATGCGCTGGCCGCCGCTCATATCCTGCAGGGCGCGATCGACGCGCTGGCCAACCTGTCGCAGGGCAGCTAGGCGAAGCGCTCGTGGACCTGATCTCCATCGACGATCTCAGCGACGACGCGATCGCCGCGATGCTCGGACGTGCCGACCACTGGTTCGACTCGAACCGGAGCGGACGTTGCAGCGACACCCTTCGCGGCACCATCGTCTTCAACCTGTTCTACGAGAACTCGACGCGGACGGCGATGTCGTTCGCCACCGCTGCGCACCGCCTCGGAGCCTCTGCCATTGCCCTTTCGGTCGAGCACAGCTCGGTCCGGAAGGGCGAGACGCTTGAGGATACGGCGCGGACGTTGAGCGCCATGCACCCCGACGTGACGGTCTTCCGCCACCGCGAAAACGGCGCTCCGGGGCTGGTGGCCGAGATCATGGACTCGCCGGTGATCAACGCCGGCGACGGCACCAACGAGCATCCGACCCAGGCCCTTCTCGACGCCGCCACGATTCGCCGCCGCTTCGGCCGGATCGAGGGTCTCGAGGTCGCGATCTGCGGCGACGTCGGCCACAGCCGGGTCGCGCGCTCGAACGCCAAATTGCTCCCGCGGCTCGGCGCGAAAGTGCGCCTGGCCGGGCCGGCCGAGCTGCTCCCTGCCGACCTGCCGTGCAGCGGCTCGGTCGACGAGGCGATCGAAGGCGCCGACGTGGTGATGATGCTGCGCGTTCAGCGCGAGCGGCTCGATTCCGACCTCGGCGATGCTCCCGGCGAATATCTTGCCCGCTACGGCCTCACCGCGGAACGCCTGGCGAAGGCTGCGCCCAGCGCGGCAGTCATGCACCCTGGGCCAATGAACCGCGGGGTAGAGATCGCCGACGAAGCCGCCGACGATCCCGAAAGATCGTTGATCCCGCTTCAGGTCGAAACCGGCGTCGCCGTGCGGATGGCCTGCCTCGAGTGGGTGACCGGTCGGCTCGCCTAGCGCGAGGCGAAGCGGACCGGCGAATCGCCAGCCATCGTCCGGACAAAGCAGCTTCCGCCCTGGCGGCGAAGCGCAATGCAGACGTCGCGCGCCTGGCTGTCGCTGGCGAAGCCCTTGACCGCGAGGCGGTAGACGGTCCCCGAAGGCCCGTCGAAGCGGGCGCTGACGGGGGTGAAGGCCTTGAGCGACGAATGGTTGCGGGCGAGCTGGTTCCAGGCGGTCTCGACCCGCTGCGGCGAGCCGTAAGCCCCGAGCTGGACGACCGAGCTGGAGTTCCCCCGGATTGGATGGACCGCCGGAGCCGGGGTCGCTTTCGGAAGCGCCGCCCTTACGGACCGGGCAGGCTTGACCACCGGCGCCGGCTCGGCGGCCGGCGAAGCCGCCTGGAACGTCGGTGCCGGCGGCGGCGCATACGCAGTCAAGGCCGCGGACGCCGGGGGCGCATAAGCGGTCAGGGACGCGGTCACCGGCGGCACATAGACCGGAGCCGGTAGCGCAGGCTCGGCGACGGCCACCGCGACCGGTACGGGGAGCGGCTGGTCATAAGCTTGCGGCTGAGGCGCGGGTTCGGGCGCGGCCATCACCTGCGGAGCGGCAACGGGCGCAAAAGCGGGCGCGGCAGCGGCGGCGAACCGCTCGTTGCCGCCCTTGAGCGCAAGCCGGGTCGGCTGGCCGGGATCCGACGCTGCCGGAGCGACTCCGACCAGCGCCGCCACCTGGTCCGAAGCGCGGATCGGCTTGGCGAGCGCCATCCATTGCTGGATTCGCGAGTCGACGAGGTCGGCCGAGAGATCCTGGCCGGCGATGATTCGGGCTGCTTCCCAATCGCCGGCGAAGGCATGGGCAAGCGCGAGATTCTGACGAACGCGGGCATCCGCACCGGGGCGGCGAGCGGCCTGCTCGAGCAGCTGCGCAGCCTCGGCCGGCCAGCCGGCAAGGGCGAGAGCAAGGCCATAGTCAGCGGCGGCTATGCCCGGGGCGGCCGAGTCGAGGAAGGTGCGCGCCTCGCTCCCCTTGCCCTGGGCGATGAGAACCAGCGACAGCTTCAGCACGACGTCCGGCTGGTGAGGCTGGAGCGTCAGCGAATCGCGATAGGCAGCTTCCGCCGAAGCGAAGCGGCCGGCGCCGAAATAAGCGCTGCCGAGCAGCAGGCGCAGATTCGCGTCGGAAGGACGGTTTTCGACGGCCCGCTCGGCAAGGTTCACCGCAGTGGAATAATCGCCGCTAGCGAGCGCGGCATTGGCGCGGGTCGCGATGCCGATGTTGGATGCTTCGACGACTTTGCCGGCGAGCGCAGAGCGTTTCGACATCGGCGACGCGCAGCCGCTCAGCGCAATGGCGATGGCAAGTGCCGACAGAGCGGAGCCGAAGCGGAGCGTATTGGGCATCGGATTATCCCTTGCGTTTGGCCTTCTCGGCCATGGCGTCGAGTTCGGGCACGGCCGCGAGAAACTGGTCAAGAGCATCGGTTACCACTTGCTGGGCCGAACGGCCGTCGACCGCACAGGCAAGGCGCAGCTTGAGGTGACGCTCGGGGTCGAGCCGGAGAGTGAAGGCAGCCTTGCCCTTGGACCCCGGTGCCGAACGCGCCCGCGGCGCACGGCGGGGCCTCGGCGCCGGAGCTTGGACGGCCGCCGGCATGGCGACGGCAGCCACCGGGCGCTGTGCTTCCTCCTCGGAATCGTACAGCTCGGCGGTTTCGTCATATTCCTCGTCGATGTCGTCGTCGGCGGGGGCGAGGCGGTCTTCGATCTCCGCCTGCTGATCATGGACGGGGGAGCCGATCGGGGTCAGCGCCGCGATCGGATTGCGCAGGGGCTGGACCGGAAGCTCTTCACCGAACGCGTCATGCTCGTCGTCGCGCGCGGGGACCACCGCCGGCTTGGGCGGCTCGAAACCCATGTCGTCCCAGCCGAGATCGTCGAGACCGCCGCCGACCTGGCCGAAGCCCTGCGGGCGCATCGCCGGCCGGGCCGCGCCCTTGCGGGCGAGAAGACCGGAAGACAGGGAGGCGAAAACCTTGGGTTCGCTCTTCACCAGGACGGCCTCCTACTGGCCCACCACGCGACGGCCGAAGCCGCCGACGGGACGCGGGCTGGCCGCACCAATTCCGGGCGCCGCGTTCGGCGCGGCAAAGACGGTGCGGCGGAAATTCTTCTCGAGCCGGTCCGAGACGTAATCCCAAAGCTCGATGACCTCGCGGGCCGAGCGGCCCTGCGGATCGATCTCCATCACTGTCCGGCCGTCGATCATCGAAGCGGCGAAGTCGGTGCGGTGGTGGACGGTGACCGGGGCGACGGTGCCGTGCTGCGACAAGGCGACCGCGGCCTCGTAGGTGATCTTGGCCTTGGGCGTGGCGGCGTTGACGACGAAGATGAGCGGCTTGCCGGCGCGATCGCACAGGTCGACGGTGGCGCCGACGGCGCGAAGATCGTGCGGGCTCGGCCGAGTCGGAATGACGATGAGCTCGGCGACGGCGATGACGCTCTGGATGGCCATGGTGATCGCCGGCGGGGTGTCGATCACGGCGAGCCGGAAGCCCTGCTGGCGAAGCACTTCGAGATCGGAAGCGAGCCGGGCGACCGTGGTTTGGGCGAACGCCGGCATTTCCGCTTCCCGCTCGTTCCACCAGTCGGCGAGGCTGCCCTGCGGGTCGATGTCGATCAGGCAGACGGGCCCTGCGCCCGCCAGCTGCGCCTGCACCGCCAGATGTCCGGACAGAGTCGTCTTTCCCGACCCGCCCTTCTGCGATGCCATTGCCAGAACGCGCATGCTTTTCCCCTCGCCCAATACGTCCGTTCAGCGGCGGGAGTGACACTCAAGCCTCTAAAATCTGGTTAACAGCGTCACGACCCTGTTGCCGTTCGGTCAATCTTGGATAGGCTGGGAAAAACACCGGGGTTACGGGGAACAGGCAGTGCGGATTCCACGCTTTGTGCGGGCGGTTGCAGCGCCTTTGTGCGCCGCCGTCGCGCTTGCGGCACCGGCATCCGGCCAGAACGTCAGGGCGGGCATCGAGGCCTGGCAGCGTGCCGAATATGCCGAAGCGATCGCCATCTGGCGGCCGCTCGCCGAAGCTGGCGATGCGGACGCTGCGTTCAACCTCGGCCAGGCCTATCGGCTCGGCCGCGGCGTCCCGACCAACCTCGCCGTCGCCCAGACCTGGCTCGAACGGGCGGCGCGCAAGGACCATGTCGACGCCCAGACGACACTCGGGCTCTTGCTGTTCGAAAGCGGCAACCGAACCGGCGGCCTCAGGTGGCTTCGGTCGGCGGCGGAAAAAGGCGAGCCCCGGGCCCTGCTGGTCTATGGCACGGCTTTGTTCAACGGCGACGGGGTGCAGCGCGATCCGGTGCTCGCCTACGCCTATGTTAGCCGCTCCGCCGCCCAGGGTTTCGCCCCGGCCAAGTCGACGCTGGCCGAGATGGACGCGATCCTTCCCGTCGAGCAGCGCCAGAAAGGCGTCGCGCTCGCGCTCGAAAAAGCTGCCAGCCGACCGCCGCCAGCCACCGAGACCGCGACCAAGGTGCCTGTGAAGGCTGCGCCGCCCGCGCCGAAGCCGCTCGCCGCCATCCCTGGACCGGCCGCGAAGGGCCAGCCGCCCGCGGCAGCGCCCAAGGCGCCCGCTCCGGCCGCAAGCCAGGCGACCGGCAAATGGCGAGTGCAACTCGGCGCCTTCTCGCAGCGGTCGTCTGCCGAAGCGCTGTACAACAAGCTCGCGGGGAGCGGGCCGCTGGCGGGCAAGCAATCGTTCCTGGTGGCGGCAGGCGCCGTCACCCGGCTCCAGGTCGGACCGTTCGAGAGCCGCGCAGCAGCCGCTGCTGCCTGCGCGTCGCTCAGCGCCAGAGGGCAGCCCTGCTTCCCGGTCGCCGGCAACTAGCCGGCGTTCACCCATTCTTTCTTGCGGATACCCTGGGCCCACAGCAGGGCGTCGAGACCATGGTGGTCGAGCCTTCCGTCGGCGACCTCGGCGAGCGCGGGCTTGGCGCGATAGGCGACGCCAAGGCCCGCTTCCTCGATCATCAGCTTGTCGTTGGCCCCGTCGCCGACGGCGATGACGTCGCCTTTGTCGAGCCCGAGCTCGCGGCGCGCCTCGACCAGCGCCGACCGCTTGGCGTGGGCATCGACGATCTCGCCGTCGACGGATCCGGCGAGGCGGCCGCGGTCGATCGCCAGCCGGTTGGCGCGGACCCGGTCGAAGCCGACCATCGCGGCGACCGGCTCGGCGAAAGACGTAAAGCCGCCCGAGACCAAGAGACAGCTGGCGCCGCCGAGGCGCATGGTGCGGACCAGGGTGGCCGCGCCCGGGTTGGGCCGCACCCGCTCGGCGAGGCAGCGGTCGATCATCGTCTCCTCGAGGCCAGCGAGCAGCCCGACCCGCTCGCGCAGCGCGGACGGGAAGTCGAGCTCGCCCTGCATCGCCAGCTCGGTGATCCGCGCGATCCTCGGCTTCAGGCCGGCGAAGTCGGCGAGCTCGTCGATGCATTCCTGGCCGATGATGGTCGAATCCATGTCGGCGACCAGCAGGCGGCGGAAGCGCGGCTCGTCCCCCTGGACGACGACGTCGATGTCCTCGAGCGGGTCGAGCGCCCAGCGCGCCGAGGCGAGATCGCCGGCGAAAGCCAGGTCGGCGGCGTCGCCGTCGTCGATCCACTCGGCGAAGCGCGCGCCGGGATCGACTTCCCTCAGCAGGCCGAGCGCCCGGTCGATCAGCCTGTCATCGAGCCGTCCCGCTGCTATCAATGTGGCAATGGCCATCGCTTCTTCGCGTCCTCCTCTCGCCTTAATTGCGGGGCCGACGGCGAGCGGCAAGTCGGCACTTGCCCTCGCCCTTGCGCAGCGCTGCGGCGGGGTGGTGGTCAACGCCGACAGCGCCCAGGTCTATCGCAACCTGAAGGTCATCAGCGCGGCGCCGGGCGATCAAGACCTTAAGCGCGCCGAGCACCGGCTCTATGGCGTGCTGGACGGCAGCCGGCCGTGCTCGGCAGCCGACTGGGCGGCGATGGCACGCGAACAGATCAAAGGCGTCCATGCCGAGGGCCGGCTGCCGATCCTTGTCGGCGGAACCGGGCTTTACCTGCGAACATTGCTCGACGGCATCGCGCCGGTGCCGCCGATCGACCCCGAGGTCCGGCGGCAGGTGCGCGCGGCAGCCACCGCCGACAATTGCAAGCGGCTGGCCAAGCTCGACCCCGAGGCAGCGCAACGGCTCGGGCCATCCGATACGACCCGAATCGCCCGGGCCCTTGAAGTCGTGCTTTCGACCGGCCGCCCGCTTGCCGAGTGGCAGGCGAAACGCGACGGCGGAATCGGCGATTCGATCGAGCTTCGGCCGCTGATCCTGCTGCCGCCGCGCGACTGGCTCTATGAGCGCTGCGACGCGCGGTTCGAGGCGATGATCGCGGCAGGCGCGATCGCCGAGGTCGAAGCGCTGCTCGAGCGCGGGCTCGACGGCGACCTGCCGGTGATGCGGGCGATCGGAGTGCCGGAGATTGCCGCCTTCCTTCGCGGGCACATGACGCGCGAGGAGATGATCGCCTCCGGCCGGCAGGCGACGCGCCGCTACGCCAAGCGCCAATATACCTGGTTTGCGCATCAGCCGCCGAGGGACTGGCCGCGGTTCACCAAGCCGCTGGAGGGCCAGGCGGTTGCCGAGGCGCTAGCCCTGCTTGGCGCGAACGGCTAGGCGCACGGCCGATGGAACTGCTGCGCGAGGCCGACATCGACCCCTCCCCGATCGAGGGCAAAAGGGTCGCGATCATCGGCTTCGGCAACCAGGGGCGGGCACAGGCGCTCAACTTGCGCGACAGCGGCGTGGATGTCGTCGTCGGACTTCGCGGCGGATCGGCAAGCGCGAGGCTGGCCGAGGCTGCCGGGCTGAAGACCGCCCTGGTCGAGGAGGCCGCGGCATCGGCCGACGTGGCGATGCTGCTGGCGCCCGACGAGGTTCTGGGCGACCTCTACCAAGTGGTCGAGCCGAACCTCCGCGAGGGGGCGGCGCTCGGCTTCAGCCACGGCCTCGCCGTCCATTTTGGACTCGTCGAGCCGCGCTCCGACCTCAACGTCTTCCTGGTTGCTCCCAAGGGCCCCGGCACTGCGCTTCGCTCGCTCTTTCAGGCGGGTGAAGGCATGGTCGCCTTGTGGGCCGTGGCGCAGGACGCCAGCGGCCGTGCCCGCGACATCGCCCTCGCCTACGGCCGGGCGATCGGCTGCGCGCGCGCCGGGCTGATCGCCTCAAGCTTCGCCGAGGAGTGCGAGGCCGACCTGTTCAACGAGCAAGCGGTGGTTTGGGGGGCAGTGCCGGAAGTGCTGGTCGCCGGATTCGAGACCCTGGTCGACGGCGGGATCTCGCCGGAGGTCGCATTCCTCGAATGCGTCGGCGAGCTCAAGCTCATCGCCGAGCTGATCGAAAAGCGCGGCATAGCCGGGATGCGCGAGGCGATCTCCAACACCGCCGAGCTCAGCGCGTTGCTGGGCGGGCGAAGGATGATCGACGACGAGGTGCGAGGCCGCATGGGCGCAGTCCTCGAAGAGATCCGAAGCGGCCGTTTCACGGACGAACTCAGGAGCGAGCGGGCAAGCGGGTATTCCCGGCTGGAGAACAGCCGCCAACAGTCGCGCCGACAGCGGATCGAGGAGGTCTTCCGGCGCTTGCGCGAGGCCGGACTGCGCTAGCCGATGATTTCGGCCGCCACTAGCGGTCGCTCGCCGACCGAAGCCCTTTCGAGATAGGCGCGCTGCAGCTTGCGATGCGCGTCGGCGGCGTCAGTGTCGGTAGCCGCGAGCGCAAGCTCGAGCTCCTCGGCCGCGCGCCGCGCGTAATAGACGCGGTCTTTGTGCTCCATTGCCCGGCTCCTCGCTTGCGTGCGACCATCGTAACACGGACTCGGCCGCAAGTCGCCCTCCACCGGACCGCAGACAGCAAAAAAGGGCGCCTCACCGAAGCGAAGCGCCCTCCTTTGCCAGCGAGACGAGGCTTTAGAAGCGAGTGCCGACGGTCAGCGCCAGCTGGGTGCGGCTAACGTCCTGCTCATAGTCCGAATAGCGAACTTCGCCGCCGACATAAGCGCGGCCGCCGAGCCCGAACTGGCCGCCGGCGCCGATCCTCCAGCCGTCGAGATTCTCCGACTCGCCGACGCCGCCGATCTTGCCGCGGACCTGAAGGTTGGTGTAGCCGCCCTTCAGGTAGACGTTGGACGTGCTGCTGAGCGGAAGGCTCATGCGCGCGCCCGCATAGAGGTCGCGGCCGAAGCTCAGCTCGGCAGTGCCCTCTTCCCATTTGGCGGTCGAGCCGCTGATCTCGGCATCGACGCCAAGCGCCATCGATGGCCCCATGGCAAAGTCGTAGCCGACACCGGCGCCGTAGACGGCGCCCTCTTCCTTCAAATCCTCAAAGCCCTGGATTTCGATCCGCGGCCGGTCGTAGCCGACAATCGCTTCGGCCCGGGCGCCCGAGGGGGCAGTGATGGTTTGCGCCGCGGCAGGGGCAGCCACGATCGCCAGCGTCGAAATCGCGCTGATTGCAATGATCTTTTTCACCAATAACTCCTGTATTCTTATGTGAAGGACTCTGTTACAGCCCCTGTTGGTAGACAGCATCTAAGTGTCTCCCCTGCCCAAACCAAACTCGGTTCATCGCAATTCGCTGCATGTGCTTGAGTAGTTTGCAGTATTTTGTTGCAAGCCGGCAACTTCGCCCTGAACAAGCGTTCAGTAACACGACAACTTAACAGTATTTCTATGAATATCGGTTCAGCTTTGCGCTCAATCCAGCAGGCGCACTGCTCCGATCCCAGCGATTGCTGCGCCGAGCGACAGCAGGACCGAGGCGATCACATAGGCGATGCAGGCCGCCTGATCGCCGCGCTGCCAAAGCATCAGCGCGTCGAGGCTGAAGGCGGAAAAGGTGGTGAAGCCGCCGAGCAGGCCCGTCACCAGGAAAAGCGCGATCGGGTCAGTCCCGCCGGCCGAACGGGTCAGCAGCCAGCCGGCCACCGCGCCGACCGCAAAGCTGCCGGCGACGTTCACGACGAGGGTGCCGAACGGAAAGCTCGGCGGCAGCCACAGCCGGCAGAGATGGAACATTGCAAGGCGAAGCGCCGAGCCGACTCCGCCGCCGAGGAACACCAGGAGATAAGGCGTTGCCGCCGACGTCATGGCGTCGTCATTCGCTTACCGTCTCCCGAACAGTTTCTCGATCTCGCCGTGGCCGAGCTTCACCCAGGTCGGGCGGCCGTGGTTGCACTGGCCCGATCGCGGCGTGACCTCCATCTCGCGCAGCAGGGCATTCATCTCGGCGACCGACAGCAGCCGCCCGGCCCGGACCGACCCATGGCAGGCGATGGTCGCGGCGACATGGTCGAGCCGGTCGCGAAGGCCGAGCGCCTGACCGAGCTCGGCCAGCTCGGCGGCGAGATCGGCGAGCAGCGCCCTGGCGTCCGGGCGGCCGAGCATTGCCGGGATCGAGCGGACGAGCATTGCTCCGGCGCCGAACCGCTCGATTTCGAGGCCCATTTCGGCGAGCTCGGCGGCCGCCTCTTCCAGCCGGTCGCAGTCGGGCTCGTCAAGCTCGACGACCTCGGGCATCAGCAAGGCCTGGCGAGCCACTGCCCCGCCATCGCGAGCTGCCCGCATCCGCTCGAGCACGAGCCGCTCGTGAGCGGCATGCTGGTCGACGATCACCAGCCCGTCCTCGGCCTCGGCAACAATGTAGGTCGCCGCCACCTGGCCGCGGGCCACGCCCAGCGGATGGGACGGCACCGGCTCGACCGCGGGCTCGGCGCGGGCGGCGGGCGCATGATCGAACAGGCGATGCCCCTCAGCCACTCCCCCAAGGCCATCCGTCATGCCCGCGAAAGCGGGAGTTGCGCCCCCGCCGCCCGACCAACCGGAGCCCGCGGCGGCGCGACGATCCCAATCCTCGCTCGTCGTCCACATCACCGGCGCCGCCGCCTGCTCGCGCGCGGCGCTTCGCTGGCCGGCTTCGTCGAGCACGTGGCGGAGCGCGCCGACGATCAGTCCGCGAACCGCCGACGGGTCGCGAAAACGGACCTCGGTCTTGGCCGGGTGCACGTTGATGTCGACCTCGCCCGGCGGAACGTCGAGGAACAAGGCCGCGATCGGGTGACGGTCGCGGGCGATCAGGTCGCGATATGCGGCGCGCAGGGCGCCGACCAGCAGCCGGTCCTTCACTGGGCGGCGGTTGACGAACAGATATTGCTGGTCGGCCATGCCGCGGTTGAAGGTCGGCAGGCTGACCACGCCGGCAAGCGCGAGGTCGCCGCGGCGGAAATCGATGCCGACGCCGTGACGATCGAGCTCCGCGCTGAGTAGCGCCGCCACTCGCTGCGGAGTGTCCGACGGCTGCAGAGTCAGCACTCGCCGGCCATCGTGATCGAGGGTGAAGGCGACGTCGCTGCGCGCCATTGCGAGGCGGCGGACGGCATCGAGGCACGCCGCATATTCGGAGCGCGGCGAGCGAAGGAACTTGCGGCGCGCCGGCACCTTGGCGAACAGGTCGGCGACCCGAACACGGGTGCCAGGGGAAAGCGCCGCCGGCCCCTCGCCCGCCATCGCGCCATGGTCGACCTCGACCCGCCAGCCGTCCGAGTCGCGGCGGCGACTCTCGATCGTCAGCCGGGCGACGCTGGCGATCGACGGCAGCGCTTCGCCGCGGAAGCCGAAGCTGGTGACCTCGTCGATGGCGTCGCCGGGGAGCTTCGAGGTGGCGTGGCGCTCGAGCGCCAGGCGGATGTCGCCCGGGCCCATCCCGCACCCGTCGTCAGCCACTTCGACGAGATCGAGCCCTCCCGCGGCAAGGCGGATGGCAATCGTGTTGGCACCGGCGTCGAGAGCGTTTTCGACCAGCTCCTTAAGGGCGCTCGACGGGCGCTCGACGACCTCGCCCGCGGCAATTCGATTGATCAGCTCGGACGGCAGCCTTCTTATTGACATGTTAAGGGTCCTAGCCCAATCCAAAGCCGCCCGCGAAGCGCTGATTTTTCGCGAAAATTCAGGCCGCATTCAATGGGAAGTGTTTAATCGTCGGTGAAGCGGACGACCGTCGGTCATCCGCCGTTGCCGAGCTAGGCGAGAGACGGGGAAGAATGTTCTGGACTCGGTGGTTCAAGTGGATGTCCCACGACATGGCGATCGACCTCGGCACCGCCAACACTCTGGTCTATGTCCGCGGGCGCGGGATCGTCCTCAACGAGCCGTCGGTGGTGGCCATCGAGACGATCAACGGGGTCAAGAAGGTCAAGGCGGTCGGCGACGACGCCAAGCTGATGATGGGCAAGACCCCCGACCAGATCGAGGCCATCCGGCCGCTTCGCGACGGAGTCATCGCCGACATCGATGTCGCCGAGCAGATGATCAAGCATTTCATCCATAAGGTGCACGGCGGCAAGATGCGCGCCTGGCGGTTCCCGGAAATCGTGATCTGCGTCCCTTCCGGATCGACTTCGGTCGAGCGCCGCGCGATCCGCGACGCCGCGTCCAACGCCGGAGCGAGCTCCGTCTATCTGATCGAAGAGCCGATGGCGGCCGCGATCGGCGCCGACATGCCGGTGACCGAGCCGATCGGATCGATGGTCGTCGACATCGGCGGCGGCACGACCGAGGTCGCCGTTCTGTCGCTTCGCGGTCTCGCCTACACGACTTCGGTGCGGGTCGGTGGCGACAAGATGGATGAAGCGATCAGCTCCTACGTCCGGCGCAATCACAATTTGCTGATCGGCGAAGCGACCGCCGAGCGGATCAAGAAGGAGGTCGGAATCGCCAAGCCGCCGACCGACGGCATCGGCAAGACCGTCCACATCAAGGGCCGCGATCTGGTCAACGGCGTGCCCAAGGAGATTTCGATCAACCAGGGGCAGATCGCCGAGGCGCTGTCGGAACCGGTCGGGACGATCGTCGAGGGCGTCCGGATCGCGCTCGAGAACACCGCGCCCGAGCTTGCCGCCGACATTTGCGACCAGGGCATCGTGCTGACCGGCGGCGGAGCCCTGCTCCAGGGTCTCGACGAAGTGCTTCGCGACGAGACCGGCCTGCCGGTGACCGTGGCCGAGGATCCGCTCACCTGCGTCGCGCTCGGGACCGGCCGGGCGCTCGAGGAAGAGCAGTTCCGCGGCGTTCTCCAGACCGCCTGAGGGATTGACCGGTGGCGGCACCGGCAGGGCCGCGTCCGGGCTGGTCACGGCGCGCGCAATATGGGCTGTTCTTCAGCTTCATCGCCGCCATCGTCGGCCTGATCGTTGGCCTCATTCTGCTTGCGATTTCGATAGTTGCTCCCAATACCTATGGTGCTTTGCGAGGAGCTGCGATTGATCTTACCGCCCCCGTGAGCGGTGCCCTCCACGAGGTCACGGCGACTGCGCAAGGGCTGGTCAGCGGTGCCGGCGCCTATTGGGATGCCGCCCACCAGAACGCCAGTCTCAGGCGCGAGCGCGACCAGATGCGCCAGCGGGTGATCGAGGCCGAGGCGATCCTCCAGGAAAATCGCCAGCTCAAGGCGGCGCTCGAGTTGCGCGAACGCAACCGCCAGGCGATCGCCACCGGGCGGATCGTCGGCTCGTCCTTCTCGAGCCCGCGGCGGTACGCGATCCTGTCGGCCGGGACCCGCGACGGGATCGCAGTCGGGATGCCGGTGCGGTCGGCCGACGGGCTCGTCGGGCGAATCATCGACGCCGGTGCGCTCGCCTCGCGAGTCTTGCTCGTGTCCGACCGGGCAAGCATGGTGCCGGTACGGATTCTTCGCACGGGCACGCCGGTGATCGCCCAGGGCCGGGGCGACGGCACAATCGACCTGAGGCCGCTCGAGGTGGGCCGCAATCCATTTCAGCCCGGCGACGTCGTCGTCACGTCGGGCACCGGCGGACTCTATCCGCCGCTGGTCCCGGTGGCGCGGGTCGCCAGGCTCGACGACGATGGCGCGATCGCCGTCCCCCTCGCCGATCCGTCGAGGACCAGCTTCGCCATCGTCGAGCCACCTTACGAGCCGGAAGCGGTCGCGGTCGAAGCGGGCCGGCGGGACATCGACTGATGGTCAGGGCCGCACTCGCCAGCAAGCGCCGCATCGGCCAGGGCCCTCGCCCCGCCGCCGCTTACGTCCCGGCGATTTCGGTGCTCGCTGCTTCCTATCTGTCCGCGCTTCCGATTGTCAGCCAGACCGGCTGGTGGCCGGATTTCGGCTTCCTCGTGCTGATCGCCTGGCGGCTGCTCCGGGCGGACGCGTGGCCCGCCTGGTGGGCGGCACCGCTCGGTCTCGCGCACGACTTGCTGACCGGGTCGCCGATCGGGCTGTCGGTGGCATTGTGGACGGCGGCGATGCTCGCGCTCGACATGGCCGACCGCCGCACCATGTGGCGCGATTATTGGCTGGAATGGGCGCTGGCGGCGGTGCTTCTCTTCGCCAGCGAGACCGCGGAATGGCGAGTCGCCGACTGGATGGGCGCGTCTTTCCCATTCGTTTCTATCGTGCCGCCGCTGCTCATCTCGATCTTCGCCTTTCCCGTTGCCGCCTGGCTGGTCGGCCGAATCGATGCCTGGAGGCTGGGGCGATGAGGAACGGCAACGGCGCCAAGCGCTTCACCAGCGTCCACCAGTCGCTGACCTTCTCAAGGCGGATGATGCTGGTCGGCGGTGCGCAGGCCGCGCTCGGGGCAATCCTGCTCGGCCGCCTCGGCTGGCTATCGGTCGCCCAGAACCAGCATTACCAGCTGCTTGCGGAAAGCAACCGCGTCCAGCTCATCGTCGTCCCGCCGAGGCGGGGCTGGCTGGTCGATCGCTACAACAAGCCGATCGCCATCAATCGCAGCGACTTTCGAGTCGACCTGATCCCGCAGCAGCTCGAGGATCCGGAGCAGACGATCAAGACGCTCGCCCAGCTGCTCGACCTCGGCATCGAGGACGTCGATCGAATCATCGAGGAGCTGAAGTCGGCACGCGGCTTCCAGCCGGTCCAGGTTGCCCAGAACGTGCCTTACGAAAAATATGCGGCGGTGACCGTTCGCCTGCCCGAGCTCCCGGGCGTGCAGCCGATGCGCGGCTTTTCGCGCTACTATCCGGACGGTCCCGCGGTCGGCCATCTCACCGGCTATGTGGGGACTCCGTCAGCCAAGGATTACGAGGAGGAACGCAACCCTCTATTCCTCACTCCCGGCTTCAAAATCGGCAAGGAAGGGCTTGAAAAGACGCTAGAAGACCGTCTTCGCGGAGTCCCGGGCGGGCAGCGGGTGGAAGTCACCGCTCGAGGCAAGCTGGTCCGCGAGCTGACCCCCAAGCCGGACCGTAGCGGCCAAACGGTTCAGCTGGCGCTCGATTCCGATCTCCAAGAATATGCAGCTCGCCGGATCGGCGAGGAATCGGGCTCGTGCATCATCATCGACTGCCTGACCGGCGACGTGCTGGCGATGGTGTCGATGCCGGCCTACGATCCCAACAGCTTCTCCGGCGGCATCGGCCGGATGGAATGGAAGATGCTCTCGGAGGACGAGCGCAAGCCACTGCTCAACAAGGTGCTGAACTCGCTCTATCCGCCGGGCTCGACGATCAAGCCGATGGGCGCCCTGGCGCTGCTTGAAAACGGGATCAGCCCGACCGACCGGGTCCACTGCCCCGGCGGCTATCAGCTCGGCAACCGCTTCTTCCGTTGCCTCGGCCGCCATGGCTCGGTCGACATGCGGCGAGCCGTCGCCAAGAGCTGCAACACCTATTTTTACGCGATGGGCCACCGCATCGGCTACGACAAGATCGCGCCGATGGCCCGGCGGCTGGGGCTCGGCCAGAGGTTCGACCTGCCGGTCGTCAGCCAGAGCTACGGAACCGTCCCCGACAGCGAGTGGAAGGCGCGGCGATACGAGCAGAACCGGCGGCTGATCGAGCGGCCGGACTGGACCGCGTCCGACACGCTCAACGCTTCGATCGGCCAGGGCTTCCTGATCGTCAATCCGCTTCAGCTGGCGATCATGTCGGCGCGGATCGCCTCGGGCCGCGATCTTCAGCCGCAGCTCGTCGGCGTCCATGAAGAGCCGGCGCCGATGCTCGGCATCGACGAGGAGCATCTCGAAGCGGTCCGCGGGGCGATGTGGGAGGTGGTCAATGGTGACGGCACCGCCGGAGCCAGCCGTCTGCCGCTCGACGGCATCCAGATGAGCGGCAAGACCGGCACCGCCCAGGTGCGAAGGATCGCCGGCGGCCAGCGCGGCCAGGGCGGCGAGCGACGGTTCCGCGATCACGGCCTGTTCGTCTTCTACGCGCCCTCGGACAAGCCGCGCTACGCCGGCGCCGTCGTCATCGAGCACGGCATGGGCGGGTCGCGGGCCGCCGCCCCTGTCGCCAAGGACGTACTGACTTTCCTTTACGACCGGCAAAAGGCGATGGAATCGCTGCACGCGCTCGAACAGCAGTGGGGCGGAACGCTCGCCGAGCGCAACGAGCGCCGGGCCGCGGCAATTCGGGCGGCGGCCGCCGCCGCCCGGGCGTCGGCATGATCTCCTCGGCGATTATCCCGCAGCCGCTGGCGAGGCTGCCGTGGCGGCTGATTTTCCTGGTGATCGGAATCGGCGCCATGGGCATGATGACGCTCTATTCGACGGCAGGGGCGTCGATGCAGCCCTGGGCGTTTCGCCAGGCCCTAAATTTCATTGCCTTCCTCGCCCTCGCCATCGCGATGTCGTGGGTCAAGGAATCGACGATCAAGAGCCTCGCCTTCCCGGTCTACGGCATCATCCTCGTCCTTCTCATCCTGGTCGAGGCGATCGGCTTCGTCGGCAAGGGCGCTCAGCGCTGGATCGACCTCGGGCCGGTCAAGCTTCAGCCTTCGGAGTTCATGAAGCCGGCGATCGTGCTGGTGCTGGCGCGATTCTACGACCTGCTGCCCGCCGGCGAGATCCGCAAGTGGCGGGCGATCTGGCCGGCGGCGATCGTTCTCGGAGCGCCTGCGGCGCTGATCCTCGCCCAGCCCGACCTCGGAACGGCCACCATGGTCGTGCTCAGCGGGCTCACCGTGATGTTCCTCGCCGGCCTGCCGCTGCGGCTGTTCATCGGCGGAGCGACCGCCATTGCCGTCGCCGCGCCGATCGCCTTCGCCTTCATGCACGAATATCAAAGGAAGCGGGTGCTGACCTTCCTCGACCCGGAGAGCGACCCGCTCGGCGCCGGCTATCACATTAGCCAGTCGAAAATCGCGATCGGCTCCGGCGGCCTGTTCGGCAAGGGGTTTCTGCAGGGCAGCCAGAGCCACCTCGACTATCTCCCCGAGGGCCATACCGACTTCGTCTTCTCGGCCTTCGTCGAGGAATGGGGCTTGTTCGGCGGAGCGCTTCTGATCCTCGCCTTCGCGGCGGTGATCAACTGGGGGACCAAGGTCGCGATCAACGCGCGCACCCGCTTCGCCCAGCTTGCCGCCGCCGGCCTCACCGCGACGATATTCTTCTACGTCGCGATCAATCTGATGATGGTCATGGGCCTCGCGCCGGTGGTCGGGATCCCGCTGCCCCTGGTCAGCTACGGCGGCTCGGCGGTGATGACCGTGATGCTCTGCCTCGGAGTGCTGATGGCACTCGAGCGCCAGCAAAGGACCGGCAGCCGGCTGGCCTGACCCGCGCCCTTGAATCCGCCGCGGTTGCGCTCCATCTGCCGCCATGCTACCGGCCCGCCGCCCGGCAAAGCGGCAGTGCCGCCGGTGCATCTGCCTTAAGGCATTGGACGCATAGCTCAGTTGGTAGAGCAGCTGACTCTTAATCAGCGGGTCCTAGGTTCGAGCCCTAGTGCGTCCACCACCTTCCATTCGTCCGGCGGCGCGCGGTCGGCGCAAATCTCGACGAAACGGGTGGTCATTCGCAAGCCGCTGCGGCTAAGCGCGGATGCATGGCTGTTCTCGTCACCGGCGCCGCCGGCTTCATCGGCGCGGAAACGTCGCGAGCCCTGTTGGCACGCGGCGAGCAGGTCGTCGGCATCGACAACCTCAACGATTATTACGACCCCGCGCTCAAGCAGGCACGTCTGACCCGCCTGGCCGACGAGTTCGCCGATCGCTTTCACTTCATCCGCGTCGACTTCGCCGACTCGCAGGCGCTCGAACGCGAGCTGTCGGCGGTGGAGTTCGACCGAATCGTCCATCTCGGCGCCCAGGCCGGCGTTCGCTACAGCCTCGAGAACCCCGCCGCCTACGTCCAGTCGAACCTCGTCGGCCACTGCAACCTGCTGGAGCTGGCCCGGTCCCGCAATTCGACCCATTTCGTCTACGCGTCCTCGTCATCGGTCTATGGCGGCAACAAGGGCCTCCCGTTCCGGGTCGAGGACCGGGTCGACCATCCGCTTTCGCTCTATGCGGCGACCAAGAAGGCGGACGAGCTGATCAGCGAATCCTATGCCAGCCTGTACCGCCTGCCGATGACCGGGCTGCGTTTCTTCACCGTCTACGGGCCCTGGGGGCGGCCCGACATGGCGATGTGGATCTTTACCAAGGCGCTGTTCGAGGGAGGGCCGCTGCCGCTCTACAATCACGGCCAGATGCGCCGCGACTTCACCTACATCGACGACATCGTCAGCGGCGTCGTCGCCTGCCTCGATTCGCCGCCTTCCGACGATGGCGCGTCAAAGGCCGGCGGGAGCACCGCCCCCCACGCGCTCTACAACATCGGCAACAGCCGCAGTGAGGATCTGATGCGGGTGGTGGAGCTGCTCGAGCAGGCGACCGGCCGCAAGGCCCTGCTGTCGCCGGAGCCGATGCAGCTGGGCGACGTCAAGGAGACCTTCGCCGACATCAGCGCGATCGAGCGCGACCATGATTTCAAGCCGGTCACGACCATCGACGAGGGCGTTCCGCGCTTCGTCGAATGGTACCGGTCCTATCACGGCGTCTAGCCTGCAGCCTGGGGGGAATCCGATGGGCCTGCCGCCTGCATTGTCGAGCCTTCGCCTGCCGGTGATCGGCGCGCCGTTGTTCATCGTCTCGAACCCGGCGCTGGTCGTCGCGCAGTGCAAGGCCGGGATCGTCGGCAGCTTCCCGTCGCTCAATGCCCGTCCCGCCTCGCAGCTCGACGAATGGCTTCACGAGATCACCGAGGCGCTCGCCAAACATGACCGCAGCCACCCGGACGCCCCGTCGGCGCCGTTCGCCGTCAACCAGATCGTCCATCGCTCGAACGACCGGTTCGAACAGGACATGGAGGTGTGCGCGAAGTGGAAGGTGCCGATCGTTATCACGTCGCTCGGAGCGCGCGAGGAGCTCAACCAGGCCGTCCATTCCTGGGGCGGGATCACCCTTCACGACATCATCGACGACCGCTTCGCTCGCAAGGCGATCGACAAGGGCGCCGACGGCCTGATCGCCGTCGCCGCCGGGGCCGGCGGGCATGCCGGGCGATGGTCGCCATTCGCGCTGGTCCAGGAAATCCGGCGCTGGTTCGACGGGCCGCTGGTCCTGTCGGGAGCGATCGCCACCGGCGGTGCAGTCCTCGCTGCCCAGGCGATGGGCGCCGACCTTGCCTATATCGGCTCGCCGTTCATCGCCACCGACGAGGCCCGCGCCGCCGACGAATACAAGCAGGCGATCGTCGCCGCCGGCGCCAGCGACATCGTCTACTCCAGCCTGTTCACCGGAATTCCGGGCAATTATCTGCGCTCGTCAATCGCCGCAGCCGGGCTCGATCCCGAGAACCTTCCGGGAGCTGGCCCGGACTCGATGAACTTCCAGTCGGCGAGCGGAGCCAAGGCGTGGCGCGACATCTGGGGGTCCGGCCAGGGTGTCGGAGTCATCGACCGGGTTCAGCCCGCCGGAGATCTCGTCGCTCGGTTGGGAAGCGAATATCGGGCTGCCAGAGGAAAGCTCTGCGGCGGCTGAGCCGCTGCTTCAGGGCTGTCCGCCGAGGCCGCGCTCGAGTCGGCCCATCAACGCCCGGGCCGGGCTTTGCGGAGGCTCGTCCATCAGCTGGCCTTCGTCGAGCCTGCGAACCCGCGAATACAGGTCGGAACTGGCGTTGATCAGCCGCTTCGCCGCGGGCGGAAGGCCGTCGACCACCCCCGGATCGCTTTCCTGCGCCTTGCCGAGGCGGCGTTCGGGCCGGCGGCCGTCGGCGAGCTGGAGCTCGCCCGTGTCGATCGCGCGCTGAGTGAGCAACCAGGCGACGATATGCATGATCCTCGTCGTCACCTTTAGCGATTCGCAGGCGAAACCTACTCGGGCGAAGGGATCGAGCAGCTGCCGCTCCTCCCTTCCGGCGTCGTCGAAATAGGACCGCGCCTCATCGGCCAGCAGCATCGCCTCCGTATAAAGGGAGTCGATCAGCTTGGGTGTGATCCGCACTTCTGGCGGCGCAGAATCGCTCGAATTGTCCATTCGCGACAACCTGCCATTTTCCACGTCCGGAGTGAACGCCCGGGACGGTGCCCGCGTTCGATTCAATCGCCACCGTCCCGAAGCGAGACGGTCAGGCGATGATGTCCGGGATGTTGCGGTCGAGGATCAGTTGGATCTCGTCCTTGAGCCTGAGCTTGCGCTTCTTGAGCCGCGCGATCTCCAGCTGGTCGGCCTCGCCCGCCTCCTGCCGTGCCGCAATTTCCTCGTCCAGGCGGCGGTGCTCGGCCTTGAGCGCCTGCAGCTGCTGGGCAATGTCCGCGTCCATCGGCCAACGAGTGTAGCGCAAAGGGCCGCGGCCGTCACGAAGTCGGATGCCGGCCTGGCCGCGCGACAAGCTGCTCGGCGGCGGCGTCGAGCCGAACGGAATCGCGAGACAAGCATGCCGATTCGTGATTTACTCGCGGGTGCTGTCACTCGTGTTCACGAAAGGAATGGCACCGATGGACAAGGCACATGTCGAGGAACTGGCATCGAAGCACGCCGCGCTGGACGCTCTGATCGACGAAGAAGAGCACCGCCCGCTCCCCGACATCATCCGACTGCACGAGCTCAAGAAGGAAAAGCTCAGGCTGAAGGACGAACTCGCCGGCCACTTCACGCATTAGCCGGCTGCTGCGGGACGGCAATTTGTCGTGCTCGCCAGTCCCCGGACCGGATGCACGTCAATCGTCCCGCGAAACTTTCTCGATCTTTTCGTGGCGCTCCTGCGCCTCCAGCGTCATCGTCGCGATCGGGCGAGCATCGAGCCGCGCGAGCGAAATCGGCTCGCCGGTCACCTCGCAATAACCGTATTCGCCTTCGTACAGACGACGGATGGCGCAATCGATCTTGGCGATGAGCTTGCGCTGACGGTCGCGGGTGCGAAGCTCGATCGACCAGTCCGTCTCGCTTGATGCGCGGTCGGCAATGTCGGGCTCGCGAAGCGAGTCGACCTGAAGCTGCGCCATGGTCGCGCGCGATTCCTCGATGATCGCTTCCTTCCAATCCTTGAGCTTGCGAAGGAAATAGGCGCGATGCAGGTCGCACATGAACTCGTCGCCGTCGGACGGGCGATAGCCGTCCGGCAAAATCAATCGATCGAATGGTAGTCGATCGTCGCCGTAAAGATCGACAAGTGCGGTGGCCATAATCCCTCCCCAGTACGCCCGCCGCCGCCGCGACCGGGCCCCGGTCGGCCGGAGGCAATTACCTGAAACTTTCCCGGGACTTATGGCCGGGAAAATCCCTGATCCCCGAGCAGTGGCCTATAATTAAGGCCCGCTGCCTTAACAAGGACTGACCCGGCGCTCGTGAAGAAATCCCCAACATGTTGCGAATATGGCGCAATCACCGGCGTTGCGACCGGCGCATTCGTCCCCCATAGGCGCCCGTGATGCGTATCCTGCTGACCAACGACGATGGGGTTCACGCTCGCGGGCTTGCACTGCTCGAGCAGATTGCCCGGCGCCTGTCGGACGATATCTGGGTCGTCGCGCCGGCCGAGGAGCAGTCGGGAACCGGTCATTCGCTGACGCTGACCCAGCCGGTCCGGCTTCGCCGCCACGACGACCGCCGATTTTCGGTGACCGGGACTCCGACGGACGCGGTCATGCTCGCCCTCGCCCATGTCATGAAGGACAGCCCGCCCGATTTGATCCTGTCCGGCATCAATCGCGGGGCGAACCTTGCCGAAGACGTCACCTATTCAGGCACCGTCTCGGCGGCGATGGAAGGCGCGCTTGCCGGAGTCCGCTCGATCGCGCTGAGCCAGAGCTACCCGCGCGAAGGCATGGGGGACACCGTGCCGTTCGCCGCGGCTGAGGCTTGGGCCGAGCGCGCGCTTGCCCCGCTCGTCGACCTGCAGATGGACGCGGGGACCCTGATCAACATCAATTTCCCTGCGCTTCCGCCCGAGGAGGTGCAGGGCATCCGCGTCTGCCGCCAGGGCATCCGCGACTACGGCCGCTTGCGGATCGTCCAGCGCACCGACCCGCGCGGGTACGATTATTTCTGGTTCGGGCTGGGGCCGATGGTGCAGACTCCCGGCCATTCGACCGATCTCGAAGCCATCGCCGACGGGTTCGTATCGGTGACGCCCCTCCATCTCGACCTCACGCACGAGCCGTCGCTTCCCGACCTCCACCGTCTTTTCGCCGCCGTGGAACCGAGGGTAGCACGACAGTCAGGTTAGTTGGTGCAATTTGGCGTGGGCCGTAAAAAGAGCGGCCCGTGGACGATGTTTGGCTAGGCCAAGCCCGCGGGAAGGCAAACAACGGCCGACATTGTCCTATCCCTACTGGCGTATGATTGAATACGAAACGCAACCTTGGAGACGGCCTTGGCTCGTTACAAAATTAGCGCCCGCAATGCCGCTGGGGGATTTGGCTTAGACGAGCCGCTGACCGCAGAGGATGCTTATCAGAAAGTCCTGGAACTCCGCGACGCCGGCTATGACAACATCACCCTTACCGACACGGAAACGGGCGAGCGAATCACTGATGTTGAGCGACTGCTGTTGCGCAAACGCAATGGCTAACTATGACCGGCGGCTTCGATTCGCGGCCTGGTCGCAGGCGATCGCAGCGATGATTCTAAGCGTATCCTGCAGCCCTTCACCCGCCGAGGCGGATCAGACGGCAGTTGCCGCTGCGAAACCCCCTAGTCCCGCCGAGCAACTGCGTTATGAGCAGTTCCGCGCACATGCTGCGCAAGCCAATGAAGATCGCCGGCAGGCTCGGGCACACGCCGAGCAGGCGCTGACGGCGAGAAACAACGAATTCCAGCGCACCAGTGAGTAACTTTTTTCGCCGCGACAGATCTGCTGTGTGCCGAGGCCGTCCTCGCGCTGCTGGCCCAGCCTGCCACATCCCTGATCATCAGGGCAAAACAGCGAGGTTAATTTTTCCAGGCCAACCTCGGCACCCCTCGGCATGTAAAATAACGTGCAGCGCGAGAGACTTAGCATCGCAGTGGTAGACCGCAAAACTCCCGTCGCTGAGACAAATAACAGAACCCTATGCGCATTCTTTCGGCAAATCTTTCAATGACTTATATCACCTTTTTACTATTGCGCCCGCTCGGCGTGACGATTATAAGAGCAGCACTCGTCCCGAGCGACCCCGACGGGATTTGAGGCAGCACTCCACGGCTCGTGCAACGGGTTGCACCAGGGAGAGCAGCAAGGGGCAACTGAGGTGACAAACCTCAGGTGACCCTCATGCTGCTCGGGGCCGTGAGGTAATCATGACCAACATTGTTGAAACTCCTGCTGCCCGCCAGGGCGGCGTTCGTTCGCGCAGGCGGATCGCGGACAATCAGTCGTTGCCGACCGCGTTCGTTTTCGACCCTGCCGATCTGCGTCTCTTCATCAAATATGTCTCGCCGTCTGACCTCAAGCCGCCGCGGCGCGCGGTGCGCAAATATTCGAAGCGCGCGATGCAGCGGATGCAGCGGGCGATCAGCGAATTTGGCTTCATCGTCCCCATTATTGCCGATGCGAAGGGCCGGATCATCGTTGGCCACCGCCGCTGGCTCGCCGCCAAGGATTTGGGGCTGAAGCTCATTCCGGTGATCGAGATCTCGCATCTTTCTGAAGAGCAGCTGCGGATGTTCACTCTGCTCGACAATAAGCTGTGCGAGGACGGCGAGTGGGACCTTGACGAGCTTCGCATCGAGTTCGGTGAGCTCAGCCATTTTGCCGATCTCAACATCGAGGACACCGGCTTCTCGACGGCGGAGTGCGACACCCTGTTGATCGCTGCAGCGGACGGGTCGGAGCAGCAGTCAGAAGACGAGGTGCCGGAGGTCCAGTGGATCCCGGTTACTCAGACGGGCGACATCTGGCTGCTGGGGAACCACCGGCTGATCTGCGGCAGCTCGCTTGACGCGGAGACGTTCGAGAGTTTGCTCGGCAGCGAGCGGGCCGAGATGGTGTTCAGCGACGCGCCGTATAATCTTTCGGCAACGACGATCTCGGGCAAGGGCAAGCACCGCCATGGCGACTTCGCCATGGCCTCCGGCGAGATGCCGCCGAGGGAATTCACCGGCTTTCTTGTCATCTCGTTCGGCCTGGCGGCGAAGTTCAGCGTCGACGGCTCCCTGCATTTCCAATGCATGGACTGGCGGCACATGCGCGAGATGCTCGACGCTGGCTACAGCACCTATTCCGAACTCAAGCAGCTGATTGTCTGGAAAAAGCATTCGGCGGGCATGGGCAGCTTTTACCGCTCGCAGCACGAGCTTTTGTTCGTGTGGAAGAGCGGGACCGCGCCCCACATCAACAACTTCGGGCTTGGCGAGACCGGCCGCCACCGCAGCAATGTTTGGGATTACCGGGGGAACGCCGGCTTCCATGCCGAGCGCGATGACGAGCTTGCCTCGCACGCGACCGTCAAGCCCTGGTCGATGGTCGCCGATGCGATCCGTGACTGCTCGAAGCGCGGCGGCATCATCCTCGACCCGTTCGGCGGCTCCGGCACGACCCTGATCGCTGCGCAGCGGACCGGTCGCAAGGCACGGCTGATCGAGCTTGATCCGCTCTATTGCGACGTGACGGTCCGCCGCTGGGAGAAGCTCACCGGTGAGAAGGCTGTGCTTGCCGCGACGGGAGAGACCTTTGCGGACGTCGAGGCGGTCCGCACCCCGGTTGATGAGGGGTTCAGCCAGGGCGAGCCTGACCACTATGACGCCAGCGATGAGGAGGCGGCGTAATGGCCAAGCGCAGCCCCCCTCCCAGCGCCAAGGTTGGGCCCGGAAAGCCGCCGCGCAGCACGCAATTTAAGAAGGGTCAGTCCGGCAATCCCGGCGGGCGCCCGAGGAAGGAGCGCGATTTTGCAAAGCTGGTCGACAATGCCCTCGACGAGGTGATCGCTGGCACTGAAAACGGCAAGCCGATCAAAATCACCAGACGCGAATATATCGTCAAGCGGCTCGTCAAGGAGGCGGCCGACGGCAACCTCAAAGCGATCGATCGGGTGATCAGTCTTGTGAGCACCTCGGCTCGAGAGGTGAACGGGTTGGTCGGCATCGACCCGGCGGTCGTGGCGAGTTTCCTTGCCCGCCATGGCAATGGCTCGGGTGAAAGTGGAGCGGCGGCATGACTTACATCCCGCTGCAGCTTTACGACGCGATGGCGCGGGTCGACTTCCCGACATTCGCGGCACGAGCCATGGCAACGCTCGAGCCGGGCAATCCCTATGAGGAGAATTGGCACGTTCATCTGATCTGTAAACACCTTGAGGACGTGCGGCATGGGGTTACCCGACGGCTGATGCTCAACATGCCGCCGAGAAGCATGAAGAGCATCCTGGTCAGCATCGCCTTTTCGGCCTGGGTGCTCGGCCACGACCCGACCCGCCGGATCATGTGCCTGACCTACAGCAAGGAGGTCGCGCAGGCACAGGCCAAGCTGTTCCAGCGGCTGATCAACGCCGACTGGGTGCGCCGCGTCTTTCCTGATCTTAAGCCCGTGCCTAGCAAGCTGCTCGAGTGGGAGACGTCGCTGGGCGGCTACCGCCTGGCGGCATCCATGTCCGGCAGCGTTCTCTCCCGCGGCGCCGACATCATCATCCTCGACGATCCCAACAAGGGCCAGGAAATTTATTCGAAGACGGCACGCGAGAAGGTCAAGAACGCCTATGACCATACGGTCACGACGCGCCTTAATCACCAGAAGAAGGGCGCGATTATCTGCGTGATGCAGCGTCTTCATGCCGACGATCTCGCGGGCCATATGCTCAAGCAGGAGCATTGGGAGGTGGTCCGCATTCCTGCGATTGCGCTCACTCGGGAGCGCTGGGATCTCGGTTTTGGAAAGATCAAGATCCGGAGAGCTGGAGAGCTGATCCAGGCCGCCCGCACCGGCTTTGACGAGCTTGAGACGCTCAAGCGGAAGATGGGCCGCACCGCCTTTGACGCTCAGTTTCAGCAGATGCCCATGCCGGAGGACGGCATCGTCATCAAACGTGCGTGGCTGCGCTATTCGGATGCGGCTCCGGACGAGTTCGACTTCAAGCTGATTAGCTGGGACACGGCGTCCACGATTTCCGAAAACGCCGACTGGTCGGCCGGCACCGTCTGGGGATTGGCCGGCGGCGAGATCCACCTCCTGCACGTCGAGAGGGTGCGGTTGGAGGTCCCCGACCTTTGCGACCGTATCGAGCAGATGCATGTCGACTGGCGCGCCGATCTGACCCTGATCGAGGATGCCGATCTCGGCCGCGGCATTGCCCAGGGCCTTCGCCGAACGTCGCTGCAGTGCAAGCCGCTTCTTGTTCGGCCGAGGATCGAGAAGCTGGCGCGCATGCAGGCCAAAAGCGTGATGTTCGAAACCGGGAGGGTGATCCTGCCGCGCGAGGCTCCGTGGCTCTCGACCTATCTCGACGAGCTCCTCGGTTTTCCCAATTGCGAAAAGGACGATCAGGTCGATAGCACCTCGCAGGCGCTCGAATGCTTCCAGCACCGATTTGCCGACGAGTTTCTGCCCGAGGGAGCCGTTCGCACCCGCCCCCCGGGGCGCAAGCGGCCCAAGGGCCTTCCGCGCCACTCGCCGCGTCGTCCGTAGTCGGCAGGCGGCTCGAGTATGCTCCGGCCCCGCCGCCGGATGAAGGCTTGATGCGGCCCGCCCCCCCCTGCGGCGCATGAACAGCGACCGAACTCCGGTGCGCGGCCTGGTCCTGCGGGGCCTGGAATCGCTGGGTTGCCGCCAGCGCAGAAACGACTGGACTTCTAAGCGCACAAGAGCGTTGGTGCCGACGTGAAGCGCCGAGTGGCGTCTTGACCTCGACCGGCCGGCCGGCGGGGCTTCTGGTGGTGGAACAACCCTTATGGGAGACCACCCGATGAACATCCAGCTCTCACCAGCAGCCCTGCCCGCGGCGCTCGATAGTCCGTCTGCCGCGGCCGTTGCCGACACTAGCCTGCTCGCGACCCCAGACACTCAACTTGGCGGCCCAGCCCGCTTGCCAGATGTTGCGGCCCTGCCGAGGCTGCTGCCCTGGCCGGAACTCGACCAGCTGGGGTTGTCCGCTGCCGACCGGCAGTGGCGCCGGGGCGGGATTGGCGGCAGCGACGCCAACATCATCCTGTCAGGAGATACTGAGCGGATTCGCGCCCTGTGGCTTCAGAAACGCGGCGAGGCCGCTGAGCCGGACTTGTCCGATATACTGCCGGTCATGCTCGGCTGCTGGACCGAGCCGTTCAACCGGATGTGGTTCGAGAAGCTCACCGGCCAGCCAGTGCTTCGCATCGGCCAGCGGATAAGCTGCAGCACCCACAGCTGGCGTCGCTGCACGCTTGATGGCTACGTCTCTGCATCAGGCGCGATCTGGGAGGCCAAGCACACCAGCGCCTTTGCCAAGCCCGAGGAAGTGCTCGAGCGCTACATGCCCCAGCTCCAGCATAATATGGCCGCGGCCAAGGCCGAGCGAGCGATGCTCTCGGTGATCTTCGGCAATCACAGATATGAGATGTTCGAAGTGGCTTGCGACTGGTTCTACCAGCTCGATCTTCTCCAGGCCGAGGAGGATTTCTGGGAGTGCGTCCAGACTGGTCGGGAGCCGGTGGCGGCCCTTCCGCCTGCCCCGCCCAAGCCTATCGGCGTTCGCGAGATCAGCTTTGAAGGCAACAATCTGTGGGCGGCAGCCGCGGCCGACTGGCTGGAAGCGAGAGAAGCGGCCAAGCGCCACCAGGCCGCAACGAGCCAGATCAAGGAGCTGGTTGAGCCCGACGTCGCCCGCGCCTTCGGCCATGGCATCGAGGCCAAGCGAAGCAAGGCCGGCGCCATCTCGATCCGCGAGCTTGTGCCATGAGCCCGCGCAGCGACAGCCCGAATGGCGAGAGACCGCACGCCGAAAGCCCGCTGGCCAGGTGCCCGCATGTCTTCCGCGCGATCACCCGGGTCATGGCCGCCTTTGCCGATTCCGGTATCCCCAAGAGCCGGTTCAACACCCAAAGCCAATATCATTATCGCTCGATCGACGACCTCATGAACCGACTGGGCTCGCTGCTGGTCAGATATGGCCTGTGCATCCTGCCGCAGGTGCTTCGCCGCGAGTGCGAGGATCGTCGCGGTGAGTCCGGAGCGCTGCTCGTCAGCGTGCGCCTGCTGGTGCGGTTTGACGTGGTTAGCGCCAGGGACGGCACGCGCTGCACAATCAAGGCATGGGGCGAGGCATTGGACGATAGCGACAAGGGCACGGCTAAGGCCGTGTCGGCGGCTTACAAGAGCGCGATGCTGCAGCTGTTCTGCGTGCCCGTGAGCAGCGACGATGCCGATGCGACGACACCGCGGCTGAGACAAAAGACCCACACTACCGAGCCAGACCAGGGCTGGCCTGCCTGGGCAGCCGATATCATCGACATGATCGGTGTGTGTGAGACCAGCGAGGCGCTTGAACGGGTGCGAACCCGACAGGCCCGCCTGCTCGCGGCCCTGCGGTCCGAACGGCCGGAGCTGTACGGGCAAATCGGCGAGGCGTTCAGCAGCCGGACGCAGGCGCTGGTCGCACGTAACGTGAACAAGCCGGCGGCTGCCGCCCCCATGGCAGCACCGGCATCTTCTAGGAAACCACGGCGACGGAGCCAGGAGGTGGCGGAATCAGCTTTGGAGCCGGCCGATGGCTGAGCTGCGGCTGCCGAGCCGCATCCAGAAGGAAAGCCATGCGAGGACCTCGCGATCCTGCCCTCCTCATCGCGCGTGGGTTCGAAAGCATCATTGCTCGGTGCCAGGGTGCAGGCGCCTACCGATCGAATGCGCGCATGTCCGTGTCCGAACGAATGGCGGCACGGCCCTCAAGCCGTCCGACCGCTGGTGCGTCAGCCTGTGTAGATATCACCACGCCGAGCAGCACCGGCTGGGGCTAAAATCGTTCGAAACGCGTTACGGAATTGAGCTGCGAGCGCTTGCCGAGGAGTTTGCAAGAAAATCGCCACATTGGCGGCGGCTACTGTTCTGAAGTTCAACCAAGAAGCTCAGTTGTAGCTTTTGCGCCAGATTCAAGCTGCCGCCTTGTGAGCGTCATGGTGCTCCCTCAGCCATGACTGAAACATCAGCACCGCCCAGATCGCCGGCGTCGAGTCCCTTCGGCCGGCGAGATGCTGCTGCCAGCGGCGGCGGACGATTTGCGGGTCGAACCAGCCTTCGGCCTTGAGCGCGGCGGGGTCCAACAACTCTTCTGCCCAAGGCCGCAGCGGCCCCTTAATCCATTCGCCCACGGGCACTCCAAAGCCGGCCTTTGGCCGGTCGACGAGCTCACGTGGTACGTGCCGGTCAAGGAGCCGGCGGAGGATGTGCTTGCCCCTACCCTCGCGGATTTTCATGGCGATCGGAATCCGCGCCGCCAGCTCCGCCACGCGATGGTCGAGGAACGGCACTCGCGTTTCAAGGTTGACGGCCATCGACGCCCGATCGACCTTGCACAAAATGTCGTCGGGCAAATAGGTGACCGCGTCGCGATACATCATCCGAAGCGAATCCGGCGCGCCGGCGGCGAAATCCATGTCGAGCGGCAGTCCGGGATCGCCCCCGCCGAGCACCGGCGACTGCTCGAGGCTCCATTCGTCGAGGAAGCTCGCATAGACGTCATCAAACGAGCGCGCCGATCCGGCGACCCGCAATGCCTTTTGAACTTTCGCGCCGAGGTGCGGCGGGGTGCGCCCCGGAATGAGGCTGACCGCGCTGTTCCAGAAGCGCAGGGGCAACCGGCCGAGCGTCGAGGCGGTGAGGCTTCGAAGCGGCGGCGGGATCCGTTGCACGTGCTGCCACAGCTGGGGAGCCGCGAAGTGGCGGTTGTAGCCGGCGAACAGCTCGTCGCCGCCGTCGCCGGTAATCGCCACCTTCACCTGCTCGCGCGCGAAGCGGCTGACGAGGTGCGTCGGGATTTGCGACGAATCGGCGAAGGGCTCGTCGTACATGGGGGCCAACAGCGGAATGACGTCCCTCGCCTCCTGTACGCTCACATAATGCTCGTGATGAACGGTTCCGAGGTGGGCCGCGACCCGCTTGGCGTCTTCGGCTTCGTTGAACCCTGCCTCCTCGAAGCCGATCGAGAAGGTGCTAACCGGAAGCGTCGAATTCTTCTGGTAGAGCGCCACAACCGTCGAGCTGTCGATGCCCCCCGACAGGAAAGCGCCGACCGGGACGTCGGCCATCGACTGGCCGCGGATCGCCGCCGACAGCGCCTGTTCGAGCTCCTCAAGCGCCTCGGCCTCGTCGCGGATCAGATTTTCGAGGCCGGCGGCCATCACCTCGCGGTACGACCAGTAGCGCTGCAGCCGGATACCGCCGCCGGCGGCTTGCTCGGATGGCGGCGAGTCGAGCGGCGACGCCGCCGCCTCGAGCGGCACCGTCAAAATGCTTGCGGGCGGGAGCTTGTAGATGCGCTCGTAGATCGACAGCGGCGCCGGGATGTAGGTCCGCGACGCATAGAGGCCGAGGGCTCGGCGGCTGACCGGGTTGGCGAAGCCGGGATGGGTGCGGATCGCCTTGAGCTCGGAGGCGAAGACGAAGTCGCCGCCGCCGACCCAGCCGTAGTACAGCGGCTTTTCGCCGAACCGGTCGCGGACCAGGTGCAGCCTGCGCTCGCGGCGATCCCACAGGGCGAAGGCGAACATCCCGACCGCCCGCCGCACCGCTTTTTCCAGGCCCCAGACGGCGATCGCCTCGAGCAGGGTTTCGGTGTCGGAATGGCCGCGCCAGTTCGGCGCCGCGCCCGCATCTTCGAGCGAACGGCGAAGCTGGCCGTGATTGTAGATTTCGCCGTTGAAGCTGAGGACGAAACGTTCGTCATGCGAGTGCATCGGCTGGTGTCCGGAGGGCGAAAGATCAACGATGGAAAGCCGCCGGTGTCCAAAGCCGACCCCTGCGCCTCCGTCGATCCACACGCCTTCGTCATCGGGGCCGCGGTGGCGGATCGGGTCGATCATCCGCTCAACTAACGGAGCGTCGATCGGCCTGTCGGACAGAACACCCGCGATTCCGCACATTCACAATCACCTCAATCGGAAGTCGACCGGTGCCTCTCTATACGAATACCGCCGCCCGAGGAATCGTCTCGACAAAATTCCGCCGGCCTGCCAACCGCTCCGTTGCCGACCTTCATCTGCTCACTAGGAACCAGGCGTGCACCAAAATCTTCCAGGCGGCTGCAAAATTATTTCCTTCCACGTGAGGGGCGACGAGCGAGGGAGCTTGGTGGCGCTGGAATCCTGCCGCAATGTTCCGTTTGAAATCGCGCGCGTTTATTACCTGTTTGGCACCCGTGGAAGCGTCGTCAGGGGCTTACACGCCCACCGCCGTCTACAGCAGCTCGTGGTGGCGGTGAGTGGCTCATGCACGATGCTTCTCGACGACGGTTTCAGCCGGTGCCGCCTCAAGCTTGATGACCCGGCCAAAGGGCTGACTCTCCCGCGAATGGTTTGGCACGAGATGTCCGACTTTTCAGACGGTTGCGTGCTACTCGCACTTGCGGAGGCACCATATGACGAGAGTGACTATATCCGTGATTATGGCGAGTTCCAAAGGTTGCTGCGATTGGCAGTCGATGTATAGCTCTCGACATTTGGCAACGCGATGACCACGGCTTAGAGCGAACAAGTGCGATACACCTTCTCGCCTGTTCACGAATGCAACATGTGCAGCTCGCCGAGAAGGCGAATGCTAGGAATGCGGTTAAGCACGACGCAAGGGTTTCGCCCGAGGAAGGCGGAGGGGATCGCGGTTCCAGTTAAGCAGTGTAGTGTTTGTGCTCTGATCTATGCTGATCCGCTGCCAATTCCCGACAGCCTTGAGGATCATTACGGCCTGGCAGCGGAACACTACTGGAGAGATGCTGGTCACTGGACGCTAACACACGACTACTTCGCTGACGAGATCGCGCACGCAAGAGAACTGCTCAGAGACCAAATCACCGCGCTTGATGTGGGCGTGGGACTAGGCAAGGCCATGGCCGCCATGCGCAACCACGGATTTGATGTTCGGGGGATTGAGCCATCGGCAACGTTCCGAGAGCTCGCAATCAAGTCCATGGGTCTGCCGCCCGACCAAGTGATTCACGCTGCCGTTGAAACGGCCGAATTCGAGCAGAACTCCTTTGACTTTGTCAGCTTCGGCGCAGTGCTTGAGCACATCTACGACCCCTCCGCCGCTCTTCAACGTGCGCTATACTGGCTCAGGCCGGGCGGAATCATCCATGCCGAGGTGCCGTTCGCCGGCTATTTCTTTGCGAAGATCATTAATTTATTTTACCGAGTCCGTGGCACCAATTACGTGACGAATATCAGTCCGATGCATAGCCCATTCCACCTATATGAATTCACATTGAAATCGTTCCAGGAGAATGGGCGTCGAATTGGCTACGAAGTCGCTCGTTCAGAAATAAAGGCATTTACCGTGTTGCACCTCCCGAAAGTCCTGCATCCCCCTTTGGAATGGTGGATGCGGCTCACAAGGTCAGGCATGCAGCTCACTGTTTATCTTCGGAAGTTGGCGTGACTAAGGCCGACGGCTGCGGCACTGGGTGGTAATGTGCTCGGTGTTCTCCCGTTGCTGATGACCTCGCCACCCTCTCCCAATGGGGTCGGGAACCAGCTAAGGTTCACGCCATGAATCTCGCTAGAGTGCTGGGCGGCAGGTTACAGAGAGCCGCATTCCGGAGCATCGGCCGCACGGGTGTCGACGTTCGCCTGAGACGCAATAGCCAGTATACGGTAAGCGGACTTCATATCGCATGGGCGCCCGACGAGAGTAACATCACGAGAGGGCTAGTTGTAGAACACAGGATTGCCGGTCGCGACGTTCGGTTCTTCGTCAGTGATGAAAATGATTTACTTCAGCAGCACCATCTGATGGGGCAGTTTTTCGAGAATAATGAGCTGGAAGTAATCGCTAAACACTTTGAGGGCGGAACATTCGTCGACATCGGCGCAAACGTGGGGAACCACACTCTCTATGCTGCGCTATTCTTGAAAGCTGAGCGAGTTATTGCGTTCGAACCTAATCCCACAGCTTTCAAAATTCTGGGCTACAATATTCTTTTGAATGGAATTGCTGAGAAGTGCAGACTCCACAACCAGGGCTTGTACAGCAAAGATGCAAATGCCTCCGTCGTACGCTCGCCTGAGCGCAACTTAGGCGGTACACGCTTGGCCGTGGACCAAACAGGATCCCTCCGACTGGTGCGAGGTGATGATGCGCTGCGGGGCGACCGAATCACCTTCATTAAGATCGACGTAGAGGCGCTCGAGATTGCGGTGCTCGCAGGACTTCGGAAGACTATACACACGCATCAACCGGCGATGCTCGTTGAGGTAGACGATAGCAATCGACGCTCCTTTTTCGATTTCCTGGAGAGCGTCGGCTACTGCATTTCTAACGAGCTAGCTTCGATCGGGAACAGCAACTTCCTGATTCGACCGGGCGAGCGAGCAGTCTGATCAGACAACGAAGCCAACGGACGCTGGAATCGATTGGCTAAGAAGATGTTGTCTCTGAAGTACCAGTGCAATGGGCTGGGCTTTGGGACTGGCTGGACTAGGGCGGAGAGGTAAAAATGATCGACCCATCAGCAATGATACACCCTCTGGCGGATGTATCCGAAAAGGCTGACATCGGCGCCGAAACTGCGGTGTGGCAATATTGCGTTGTTTTAGCAGGAGCACGGATTGGCGCTCAGTGCAATGTAAACGCGCATACGCTCATCGAGGGGAGAGCGATCGTCGGCGATTGCGTGACGCTGAAGTGCGGCGTCTATATATGGGACGGTATCGTCTTGGAGGATGATGTCTTTTGCGGCCCGAACGCAACGTTCACCAATGACCGCTTTCCTCGGTCGAGAATTCGACAGGCCGAATATCCTACAACGCGCGTTTGCCGAGGCGCTTCGATCGGTGCCGGAGCTGTCATCGCGCCTGGTGTCACCATCGGCGAGATGGCGATGATCGGTGCAGGGGCGGTGGTCACCCGGGATGTACCTGCAGGGGAGACATGGATCGGAGTACCGGCTAGACAGCAGACGGCTTGATCACGACAATCACCGAGCCACTCCAGCGTCCACTGCCGACCGCAGCAATTGCGCCATGGCCGGCCCTGTCTTCTGAATTGAATAATGCTCCTCGACGCGCTTGCGCCCTTTCGCGCCCATGCAGGCACGAAGCGCAGGGTCGTTAGCCAGCGCCATCAGCGCCTCCCGCCACTCGTCTTCCGTGTCGGCGAGAAAGCCGGTGACCCCATGCTCAACGATCTCCCTGTTCGACCCGACCGGAGAAGCGACAACTGGAAGGCCGCAAGCCATGTACTGGATCAGCTTGTAGCCGCACTTGCCGCGCTCAAATGGCCCATCGGCGAGCGGCATGATGCCGATGTCGCAGCTCGAGATCGTCGCCACCTCGGATTCCTCCGACCACGGCAGGGACTCCATCGGGAATCCTTGGGCGGAAGCATCGATACCAATAGCGGCGAATCGCGCGTGGCCGGAGGCCGACAAGTCTTCGAAGAGTCGGGAATACGGCCGCAGATAGACGGAGGTGGACTGCTGACCGATCCAGCACACACGCGCCGGCCCATCACCAACGTCCCGCTGCCGGCGCGCCGAATAACGGTCGAGATCGACCACGGTCGGGACGACCTCAACGCGCGCTGCACCGGCCTTTCTGGCTCGCTCAGCGATGGCAGCGCTGCCGGCGACCACCAGCGACGCGTGTCGCATCGCTGCCGGATGCTTGCTTTGAAGCAAGCGGCGGACGATCGGCAGTCGGTGCATTTCGTACAGGTCATAGACCGCGTCATCATAGTCGAGGACCCGCGGGACGTCTCTTGGAAGCAGCGCGCGCTCGATCCGGCCAGGCACCCATAGCAGCAATTCCTTTTCGATCCACAGCAGGTCGTAATCCCCGAGGCGCAGGAGGCCGGCGATTTGACGCGCATATCCCAAGGCAAGGCCGGTGACGTCGCGGCGACCTGCCTGGAGGCGCGCAACATAGGAGTCCGGCAATAGCGGCCGAACTTCGACCTCAATCCCCGCGGCTTCAAGCCACGGCAAATACTGCCAGAAGCGCATCCGGCTGCTGGCGCCGAGGCGGCCGTAGCGCGGCAGCGCAAGCACGCGGAGGCGTCCACGTTGCATCGTCCCGCGCCTCATTCACTAAACCTCGCCGCGAGCGCAGCGCGGAGTGCCGCTTCATAGCCGTCGATAGCACATTCGAGTGAGTAATGCTCGAGCCCGCGAGCCCGGCAGCGCTGGCGGAACGCTTCTCGCTGCGACAGAACCTCGTGAACGAACCAACGCGCTCCCGCGCTGAGGCCTTCATGGCCGTAGTCGGAGAGGCAGCGGCCGACTTCGCCATCAACGAGGGTGTCGGTGTCGCCGACACCCGAAGAGGCGAGCACCGGTACGCCGCACAGCAGATATTCACCCACCTTGATCGCCGACACGGCCTGCATCGAAAAGGTAGCGTGGATCAACGCGAGGCCGAGGTCACCCGCGCCGACCCAGGCTGGAACTTCATTTGGAGCGGCGCTGCGCATTATGCAGTGCGGCGCCAGATCCGAGTGGCGCGCAAGCATGACACGCGCTTCGTGCTCGTTCGGCATGAGCAGCAGCAGGCGGGCGTCGGCGCGAAGAGCACGCACTTCCCGGAAGAAGCGCAGCATGTCCTCGCCCCGATACTTCCCGCTGAGTGAGGTTCCCACGTACACCAGCAGAGGCTGGCCCTCCACAACTCCCATCTCCCTTCGCCGAGCCCGCCGATCTTCATTCGACGGCGCGCGAAATAGGCTTGCGTCGCGCGCATTGGCGACCACGTGAAAGCGCTCGGCGCCGACGGCTGCCCGCTGCGATAGGATCTCGATGGCGCGCGAGGTCCGCACGGTGACTGCGTCGGCTCGTCTAACCGACCACGCCTCCAGCCGGCGCAGCAGGCGGTAGGATATTCCCCTGGACGATGCGCCGGCGAACTCGACTCGCTCGTCGTGAGGAAGACCGTCGGCATCAAGAAGGACCGGGACACGCCTCCTGCCATGCCCGGCCGCCGGGATCGCGGCCATCGCCGGAAAAGTGCTTCGCGGCAGAAGCAGCTGAATTTGGTGCGCCCGCATCGCCCGTCGCACCTGCGCGATGCCGAAGATTGCAGTGACGAGACTACCTAAGGCGAGCGGGCGGCGCCAAATGGACGCACTCCGGTAGACCACGCGCGCGGCGCGGCAGGAGCGAGCGATGGCGGCGCGCTCGCGGTCGTTGCCCCAGGTGAACTGCAGGACGTGGAAATCGAAGCCGCGCTCGCGCAGGGCGGCCAGGATCGGCAGGAACAGGGCCTCGAGATAGGTGGAGTTGGGCCCGTCCCAGGTCACAAACAGGACCTGCACATTTTTGCTCACACGGCGGCCCTGCCGCTGCAAATACGGCCGTCAGAGATCACCTGATGAGGTCCTTCACAAAACTGCGCCATCCTAGGAAGTACCGATACTCTCCACGTAATAGCATGAAGACTGCCCGCACCCTTCGCAGGCCAAAGCTTGATTCGAGAAGATTTATCCGGTTTGTCAGCGCAATCTGAGCCCTCCGAAGTTCCGACACTGAAACTGAAATGGCACGAGCGCACGTGAAGGTATCGTTAGGGTAAGCTGTTAAACGTTCTTCAATTGTACGAAGCACTTCTCGGCGATTAGCGTAGATGGAGCGCATGTCGATGCCGCGAGACCATCTGAAATTATCTTTCCAAGCGATCACCCCGGATCCCTGTAAAACCCACTCGGAGGCATTCTGTTCATGACGTCTATAGAGTTGGAGCGTCTGCTCAAGGACAAGACGGCCTCCAATGGCGTCCGCAACTGCATGTAGCCACCGGTCGTGACCGTAGTTCAGTGGCGGTATTGGAAGTGCGAGGTGGCGAAGATTGCTTCGAAACGCGGTGGCGCAGCCAGTATTAAACGTCCGCCCGGCAGGACCCCAGATGCCGCTGGAGCGCATGCTACCTATTACCGTTTCACCCGTACAATCTAGTTTCTGATCCGTGAGTTCTAGGTCGTTAATTACGAGAATCGCATCCGGTCGTGTGTGAAAGATCTGCTCCACCGTGCGCAGTTTTGCAGGGAGCCAGACGTCGTCTTGGTCGCTCAAAAAAATGATATCCCCGGTGCATGCCGATATAGCGCGTTCGAAATTCCCTTCAGGACCTACAGTTTTGCTGTTTTTCAGGATCCTCACTGGGAAGGGAGCTCTCGCCCTGAATTCCTCTAGAATCTGTACAGTAGAGTCTCCAGATGCGTCGTCGCTGGCGATTAACTCGTCTGGCTGTCGCCACTGAGCCACAAAACTGTCGAGCTGCTCCTGCAAGTAAGCCGAGCCATTATACGAGGCCAACGCAACAGAGATCCGCATTCGAGACTACAGTGGAACTGGTTTTTGAGCAAGCACCGCCAGAAACTCTTTCCGGGACGGAGCAAGAGCCTCAAGCAGGTATGCAACTGTACTCTGCAAGCGAACACCGAACGGTATGGGTGTGTCGCTGTGTGGCTTTAGCCGCCGCTTGATTCGGTGGCTCATTGCAAACATGGCAGAGCACGGGCTCGGCTGAGCAAGTCTTCTGGTCTTAGGGAATCCAGCGAGACTGAGTGCCAAGTCGAGTGATACCGGATTGAATAGCACTAGGTGTCTCGGCGGCTCGAGACCGCGCCAATGCTCTGCGAAAAGCATATGTCCGATGCTATTGATATTGGGCGTAACTAGCCACAGGAAACCCCCAGGCTTGAGAAGGCGGTGGCAGGTCTTCAGCACCCCCACGGGATCATGAACATGTTCAATTACGTGGTTCAGGGTAACGAAATCGAATGTCTCCTCAGCTGCAGGAAACGTTTCCAAGGTTCCTAGGTGAACATCAAGGTTTCTCGCTGAGCAGTCCGCTACGACAACAGGATCTGTGTCAATCCCCATCGCTCGCCACCCCGCCTCTATCGCCCGCTCCATGAAGCTTCCATTCCCGCATCCAACGTCGAGAACCCTACCCCTGAGGCTGCGAGGGAGATGACGATACTCCATGTCAAGGCGGGCGCGCAGCCCAGGCATGATCAAGGCAGCAATTGAGCCTGCTCGGTTAGCCGGCTGCAGCTCAGTACCATACTGCCTATTTCTGTAACCGTTTGCGAGCGTGCGCTGTAGCCGACGACAGGGCGACAGTTGTGCAGCCGGTACCTGCTGCGGTGTTTCGTGTGTATAATATGCCTCATAAGCGAGATGTATGCTCTGTACATTCGGTCTTTCGTCGATATACCCCGAACAGCAGTCGCCGCATATCCAAAGCTTCCACTCTCCCGGCGCGCAGTAGTACGTCCAGTCGCGTAGTCGCCCATAGAGAAGGCTGCGCTTTCGACTCGAGCATACTGGACACTTGCCCACGGACTCCAAACTCGCGGGCTCCCACCATCGCAGAGTCGACTCGTCGCCAGCGTTGTCAGCCGCTCGGTTAGAGCTTTGCATGCCGGTACAACATTGCTCTCGCAAGGACCTTGGCGATTTCCACATCCTTGCAACCTGCCCACATGTCTATGAGCTGCATAGAGGGGAATCTTTGATATATTTTGAGGCGCTGCTCAAATTTTCGCTGCATCCTTTGGAGCTCGCGCCGAAGTAGTTGAAAATTTCTGCGGACGGCCCTCTCGCTGCGAATCGCGCGATCGAGGTCTTCCTTACGTTGCTCTATACCGATCAGCGCCCAGGTAACCCGGCGCGCTGCCTCCATGTACAGTTTCCTTAGATCCGCAACGCTCTTAAAATTAGTGATGTTCTGGTCATGTGTACGGTAGCTAACTAGCTTTTTATCCAAGAAGGCAATGCGGCCCAACAAATGGCTTCGGAATGAAATCGCATTATCTTCGAACACTACTTGAGGCAAAAGTGGTCCAAATACATCGAATACTTCGCGCCGCCACGCGTGAGTGGCTCCGATTACTGGTGAAACGTTGCGTACGATAGAGCGGTCGGTAAAGTTCCGCCGAGGACGAGGGAATCGGCGCTGCAACAGCTGCCCTGTCTCATCGATGAATCTCGCCGCTGACCAGACGGAAAATACCTTATCGGGGGCTGCGTGGAAGGCACACACTATGGCCTCCACGCGGTCAGCATCTGAAATGTCGTCGGCGGCTGCGGCAACGATAATGTCCCCTGCAGCTAACTCCATGATCCGATTGACATGTCCACCGATGCCCCTGCGTGACTGGTTCCGATTCAGAAGCACGGCATGCGGCCCTCGATATTCCCTGAGCAGGTCCTCAATTATTTTGAAAGTGTTGTCCGTCGACGCATCGTCAGACAGGATGATCTGCAGCGGCGTATACGTCTGTGCTAGGGCTCCCTGAACAGCTTCGCGAACATACCGCTCCTGATTGAAGCTGAATAGTACGAATGTAACGAGCGGATTTTGAACCGTCACGCTCGACGTCTCCGGAAGGCGGTCCCATAAAATTTCCCGATGGTGAGCATGATTGCATATGCCGCAAGGTGTTTGGGATAGCGCCATATCCACCTGCGAAGTCCAGAAGCATGCCGAAAGCGAGGAAGGAACTCAGCCAGCTTTGGGCCAATGGGCACGCCGCAGGTGCGACAGCTGCGCAGCAACAGCCAAGCATGCACAATTGCGTCCCTCCCAATCACTTCCGGTCGCACTTCCGGAAAATCCCGGACGAACTGAAGCAACCACAGGTAAGAATCTAGCGCCGACAGGGAGCGCTCGGTCACAACTCGCGTTGTCGACCGCGGATTAACGCGGTAAAAGTATCTTTTTTCACAGAATGACACTTGGCGGGCGTTCGCAAAGAGCACTCGCGTAAGCAGCTCGTCAGCATTTATCACGGTTTCTTGGAAACCCGCGTAAGCAGTCGAGTAAAGACTCGTTCGAGCGACACCGAGCGGATGAATTCTCCAGTTGCCCAGTGTTTCCACCACTGCCTGCCTGCCGGATTTCGGGAAATCCTCTGCCTGCAGGCGCATGCTCGGCCATATATTCCCGGCGTCGAAGCGCCACATATCCCAGATGCAGATATCGGATCCTTGGCTCCGCGCGATCTTGAAAGCGCGGGCGACTGCGTCGACCTCAATGAAATCATCCGCGTCCACCAGCGCGACCCAGGAATGGCGCGCGCGATCAAGCCCTGTCCGCCGCGCAGCTGCAGCGCCGCCATTCGCAGCGCGAGCAATCACTTCGACATTGTCGAATTTGGTAGCCAGCATGTGAGCGACGGCAAGCGAGTCATCGCTCGAGCAGTCATCGACAATGATTATCTGGGCGGGGGGAGTCCCTTTTTGAATGGAGTCGACACATACAGGCAATAATTCTCGATTGTTAAAGCACGGGACGATCACGGACACGGGCACGTGTGCCGCACAGGGTTTGAACTTAGGCACGCCGCCACTCGCCCATTTTGACGCGATAGCACTTGTCGGCGCATTCGTTGAGCACGGCACCTTTCACGCAAAGCGCCTAAATTGTTCAGTGACGTCTCGCATAACCCCTTTCGGCGCAGTTCTCCATAGAAGTGCTATCACAGAGACAAGTAGACAGCCCATCCCTATCCACCAGGTAGGTGCACCGAATTGGCCGAGCTTCGTGAATATTAGAGCCACGATCAATAACATTAGGTGAGCAATAACCACAAGCCCGAGGCTATTCAGCAAGCCGGAGAACCTCATAAGCAATAGACAATCTGCCGCGACTCGCACCAGAAACGCCAGCGCCGCCCCCACGAGCCCACCATATTTCACCCCGACATAAAGCAGCACCAGATAGGGCAGGAGCTCTCCCAAATGGCACTTGGCGACGAGATCGGGGCGTCCGACTGCCCGAAGTTGCGAAAATGGAATTTGCGCGCATGAGTTCAACCAGAATGCAACGATAAGAATTTGAGCGGGTTCACCGGCGTGCGCTGCGAACTCGGGAGTGATCCACCATCCGATGAATGGCTTGATCGCGAGCACTCCTGCTAACGCAATGGGTGTGAGGGCACATATCAGTGTCTTCGAGGAGTCGATGACTAGTTTGCCGGCCGCTTCGGTCTGCCGCGAGGCGATGCGCGGGAACAGTGCCGCGGCAAGAGCCGCGGGTAAGACGACAAGGCGTTCAGTTAACTGGAAAGGTACTGCATACTGGGCGACTGCTCTTGCACCCAAGAACGTGGCTATCGCGAATCGGTCCAAGGCCACCATAAGGGGACCCACGATGGAGGACAGAGTCACCCAGCCGCCGAAACGAAGCAGCTGACCGGCGGTAATGCGCGACAGCACCACCCCGCCACTCGCCGGCACGTGAATAAAGCAGCGCCAAAACAGAACCAGAATAGTCAACGCACGCGAGAGCACAACCGATCCGATTAGCTTTGGTAGTTCGGGTCCCCACGCGAGCGCAACGAGCAGTGGCAGTGTCTGTGCAATAGCCGACCCGAGAACTCCGATGATACTGAGTTCCAGGAATTGGCTGCGGCCCTGCAGGGATCCGATCAGGACAGTAGATAGCGTTGCGACGGGCACCGCTGTCACCATCCAGGGAACGGCATCCACGAGTTCCGCCCGTAGTGCGGAATCGCTGACCAGATGATGCGCAGCATAGAGGGTTGCTGTCGAGAGTAAGATCCCCCCTCCGATGCCAAGTGCGGCATTCATCGCCAAAGCAGTCCAGAAAACCCGCGCACGTTTTGCCGGCATGCTGCGCTCGAGCGCCGCCATTCGTTGGCTTGCGGCTGTTCCAAGACCTAGATCGAAGACGCCGAAATAGCCGAGTAGCAGCCAAGTGAGTGCAAGCACGCCGTATCGCGCATCTCCGATCGCCTGCAGGAACAATGGGATCGTCGCCAGCGCCACCCCCATGGGAAGCAGAGCTCCCAAGAGATTATAGGATGTGTGCTTGCGAAGACTCATGGAGCGTTAAGTGCGGCCGAACTGTTGCCGTGGAGCCAGCCGCAGACCCTAGTTTGTGCTCCTGCCGTCACGTTGCTAACCAAGGATCTTAGTCACGGCACCCAACACTTGCGACACTTGGCCGTCCTGCATCTGCGGCCACAGCGGAAGGCTGAGCACCTCTTCGGCCATTCGCTCGGCCATCGGGAACGCTCCCGCACCAAAGCCTAGGTCGGCATAGGCGGCCTGGCGGTGCGGCGCGATCGGGTAATGCACTAACGTGCCGATTCCGCGCTCGGCGAGCGCTGCGGCCAATGCATCACGACGGGGGTGACGCACGACGAACAGGTGCCACGCCGGGGTCGCATGCTCCGGCACGCTCGGCAGAACGAGGCCGCTCCCGGACAGCGCCTGGCGGTAGCGGTCGGCAATGCGCGCACGGCGCGCGTTCCACTCGTCGAGATGCTCGAGCTTGACCGTCAGAACGGCCGCCTGCAGCGGATCGAGACGACTGTTCACGCCGCGCACCTCGTTCACATATTTCACCCTCGAGCCGTAGTTGCGCAGCACCCGCACCCGCTCCGCGAGTTCCGCATCGTTGGTCGTCACCGCACCCGCATCTCCGAGCGCGCCGAGGTTCTTGCCGGGATAGAAGCTCCACGCGACCGCATCCGAGTGCGCGCCCAGCCGGCGTCCCTTGTAGCGAGCGCCGTGAGACTGCGCCGCATCCTCCAGCACGCGGACGCCATGCCTCTCGCCAATCGCGAGGATCGGGTCGAGATCCGCCGGAAGGCCGTACAGGTGGACCGGCAGGATCGCCCGAGTGCGAGTTGTGATCGCCGCCTCCACCCGCGCAGGGTCGAGGTTATACGTCGCCTCGTCAGGTTCGACCGGCACGGGTACCGCGCCGCACTGGCTTACCGCCAGCCACGTCGCGATGTACGTGTTGGAGGGCACGATCACTTCGTCGCCCGAACCGACCTCCATCGCGAGCAACGCCAGGTGCAGCGCGTCGAGTCCGTTGCCAACGCCCACCGCGTGCTCAGCGCCGCAATAGTTTGCGAAGCGACGCTCGAACGCTTCCACTTCGGGTCCGAGGATGTACCAGCCCGACGCGAGCACGCGCGACATGGCCGCTTGCAGCTCCTCCTGCAGCTCCTCGCTGGCGACCTTCAGGTCGAGGAAGGGGATCATGTGCCGGCCCCCACCTCGGCCGGGGAGTCGCTCGCGATCCTGCGGACGACCTCCGCAAGCGAGTTGCGCCAATGTGGCATGGTGAAGCCGAAAGCGCGGGCGAACCGGCTGCTGTTGAGAACGCTGTTCGCGGGCCGGCGAGCCGGCGTCGGCCAGTCCGCTTTGCGGATGGGGCGGACCTCGGCAGAGCGCAGCCCGAGCCCTCGCGCTTCGTCCATGATGGCCACGGCGAAACCGTACCAGCTGGTCTCTCCTGCGTTCGCAAGATGATAGGTGCCCCAAAGGCCGCCAATGGCCTCGGCCGGATGCCGCCCGAGGACAGCCGCAATGCCATCGGCCAGGTCGAGAGCCGACGTCGGGCTCCCGCGCTGGTCCTCGACCACGGTGAGCACGTCCCGCTGCCGGGCAGCCGCCAGCATCGTCCGGACGAAATTACGCCCGAAGGGGCTGTACAGCCAGGCGGTGCGCAGGATCAGGTGCCGCGGGTTGGCGGCGCGAACGGCCTGTTCTCCCGCCAGCTTCGAGCGGCCGTAGGCGCTCTGCGGCGCCGTCAGGTCCGTCTCGCGATAGGCGCTACTGCCGCTCCCATCGAACACGTAATCGGTCGACAGCTGGATGATCGACGCGCCGACTTTCGCGGCAGCGCCCGCTGCCTCCCCTGCCGCCTCCGCGTTGATTCGAAAGGCGAGCGCCTCCTCGCTCTCCGCCTGGTCGACGGCGGTGTAGGCGGCTGCGTTGATCACCGCGTCGGGGCGTGCAGCGAGAATTGCCGCGTCGACGCTGCCGCGCTCGGTGAGATCCACCTCGGGACGGCCAGCGAACAGCAGTTCGTGGTCGACGAGCCGCTCCGACAGGCTGCGGGCCAATTGCCCATCGCGGCCGGTGACGAGAATCCTCATGCCGCCGTGCCGAGCCGTTCCCCGCCATAGCGGCCCTCGCGGATCGGCCGCCACCACCACTCGTTTGCCAGATACCAGTCGACTGTCTTGGCCAGGCCCGTCTCGAAGCTCTCCTGCGCACGCCAACCGAGCTCCCGCTCGATCTTCGTTGGGTCGATGGCATAGCGGCGGTCGTGGCCGGGGCGATCCGCCACGAAGCGAATGAGGCTGCGCCGTGCCTCACCGCCGGCCAGCGGCTCGCGTTCGTCGAGAAGGTCGCAGATGGTCTCGACGACCGCGAGGTTGGTGCGTTCCGCCCGGGCGCCAACATTGTAGCTCTCGCCGGGGCTGCCTTGGGTCAGCACCAGCTCGAGAGCCGCCGCATGGTCGTCGACGTACAGCCAGTCGCGGACATTCTCGCCGCGGCCGTAGACGGGAAGCTCGCGGCCCTCGAGGGCATTAAGGATGATCAGCGGCACCAGCTTCTCGGGGAAGTGGTAGGGCCCGTAGTTGTTTGAGCAATTCGACAGCACGGCCGGCAGGCCGTAAGTATGGTTCCAGGCACGCACAAAATGGTCGGACGCGGCCTTCGATGCCGAATAGGGCGACGACGGTGCGTAGGGCGTCTCCTCGGTGAACACGCCGCCTTCGAACGGCAGGTCGCCGAACACTTCATCGGTCGAGATGTGATGAAAGCGGAAGGCTTTGCGCGCTGCGTCCTCGAGGCTGCGCCAATAGTCGAGCGCCGCCTCGAGCAAGCGGAAGGTGCCGACCACATTGGTTTCAAGGAAAGGCGCCGGCCCATCGATCGACCGATCGACGTGGCTCTCGGCGGCGAGATGCATGATTCCCTCGATGCCATGCTCGTCAAGCACGGCACGGATCAGTGTGCCATCCGCGATGTCGCCCTGCACGAAGCGGTGGTTGGGCGCGCCCTGCAGGTCGCGCAAACTCTCCAGTGTGCCGGAGTAGGTCAGCTTGTCCACCGTCACGACCATGTACTCGCGCGCGACCAGCCGGCGCACGACCGCGCCCCCGATGAAGCCTGCGCCGCCGGTCACCAGCACCCGCCGCATGGTCAAAACAGCTCCGCCTGTTCGAGCAAAGGCGCCGCTTGGTCCTTTGGCGACAGGATCCACTCCTCCCGCGTGAGCGGCCATTCGATCCCGATCGCGGGATCGTCGGCGCGGACCGCTCGCTCGTGCGCCGCGCTGTAAGGCGCGGTCACGCTGTACTGGACGTCGGTGTCGGGCTCGAGCGCCAGGAAGCCGTGCGCGAAGCCCTCGGGAACCAGCAGCTGGTTCCACTCGCGCGCGGAGAGGTGCATTCCGAACCACCGGCCGAAGCTCGCGCTTGAGGAACGGATGTCGACCACCGCATCGAACACGGCGCCGCGGCTGACCCGAACCAGCTTGGTTTGCGCAAACGGCGGCAGCTGGTAGTGCAAGCCGCGCAGCACTCCGCGGACCGAGCGGCTGTGATTTTCCTGCACGAAGGCGAGGTCGAGGCCGGACTTGCGCCACTCGGCCTGGTTCCACACCTCGGAAAAGAAGCCCCGCTCGTCCTCGATCCGCCGTGGCCGGATCTGGAGCACGCCGGGCAGCGGCGTCTCGCGCACGTCAAGCATCTTTCAGCTCCCGCACGCGCCGCCTTAAGTAGGAAGCGTATTCCGTCCTACCGAGGCGATCCGCGCGCGCTTCCACCTCGGCGCCGCTCAGCCAGCCCTGCTCCAGCGCGATCTCCTCCGGACACATGATCTTGAGCCCCTGCCGATGCTCGATCGTGCGGACGAACGAGCTGGCGTCGTGCAGGCTGTCGTGCGTCCCGGTGTCGAGCCAGGCGAAGCCGCGGCCGAGCCGAGTGACGGTCAGTTCCCCGAGCTCCATGTAGGCGCGGTTGACATCGGTGATTTCGAGCTCTCCGCGAGCCGACGGGGTGAGCCCCGCGGCGATGTCGACCACCCGCTGGTCGTAGAAGTAAAGCCCGGTCACCGCCCAGTTCGACCGCGGCGCCGGCGGTTTTTCCTCGATCGATAGCGCGCGCCCGTTCGCATCGAACTCGACCACACCGTAACGTTCCGGATCTTCAACGGCATAGGCGAAGACCGTCGCGCCGCGCTCGAGCATAGCGGCGCTACGGACCACCTCGTTGAGGCCGGCGCCGTAGAAGATGTTGTCGCCCAGGATCAGCGACACCGGCCCGTCGCCGACGAAGTCGCGGCCGATAATAAACGCCTCGGGCAGGCCGCCCGGCTGCTCCTGCTCAGCATATGTCAGTAGAAGTCCAAACTCCGTACCATCGCCGAGGAGGTGGCGGAAGCGCGGCACGTCGACGGGCGTGGATATGATGAGCACGTCCCGGATGCCCGCCAGCATCAAAACGCCGAGCGGGTAGAAGATCATCGGCTTGTCGTAGACAGGAAGGAGCTGCTTCGAGACGGCCAGCGTTGCCGGAAACAGCCGGCTGCCGCTACCCCCAGCAAGAATAATGCCCTTCATCTGCTGACCAACTTCACTGCCAAGACCATATTAAAACCTCGCTAAACACCGATCGGCGCATGGGCAACGCCAGCCGGGGAAAGCTGTCTAACGATCATCCTGACGGATAGAAACGATACGGAACCCACCAAGCCGCATGCACTGCATAATTTAGCCACGTGAACTGCACCATGAAGCTGTACAGAACGACGAACGCAGCGCCGAGACCGCGAGTGGTGAAGATTCCCGCTATGCGGGGGAGAATTGCGAGTTGTAGGGGTAATAGATACAATGAAATACGATCGACTGCCGTGGTAGAAGGCAGCACGAACAAGAGAACTAGCAACGCCACAGACATGAGCGAGAAGTTACGCCAAATAAGTCTCTCTGACTCCTCGAATCTGAATCGATTTTTAAATAAGAAGAAAGCTACTGCAGGGATAGCGCACATTGTCACGCGGATGGCGGCGCCTTGTGAGGCGTATCTGGCCTCAATGTAGTTCACGATGAACCTCTTCGTCTCGCTTGCTAGAAACAGATCATAAAAGAGCGCTGTAACTGTACCAGCGACCAAAAAATTAATGAGTTTGCTGCGCTCTGTCGCCAGAGCGATCAGTGGGAAGGCGACCACGGCGGTTCTGTGGAACATGGCAGCGACTGCGACGTAAGCTGCGATGCGGAGCATCGACGCACCTTGCAGTCGAGATGCGAGCCCAGCCATCAACAGGCCAAGGGCAACCGCTTGGCGTGTATACCCCATTGCAACGACAATGACTAAATATGGCACCGCGACGACGAGTACCAACCACGGGTGCGGTTGAGTTTGCGCGAATCGAACTAAGCCGAAAGTGAAGATGGCCGCGCAAATTAGGTTGACCAGCCAAACCTCAGCTCCGAGGTTTCCCGCGAACCAATTAACGAACTGGTATCCAACCTCACCGACGGCGACAGCGTCGGAGAGGCTTTTGGTCGCTGTGTACCGGAACATTAGAACGTAACTGTCCCAGTCCGCTCCCACTCGGTAGCGGAGTCCCACAAGCGCGACGATCACGAGCCCCCCCAGCATGAGCGGGATAAACGGGTTCTGAGCGCCGGGGTGGCGGCCGTTCCTCGGTGTGTTAACGGCACTAGCCAACGCTGGGACGGCAAAGAAGGCGAAGAGAAGCCAATAGACGGCCATTTATGCTAATCCAGGAGTTCGATAGGCTAGGAAACCGAAGGCCGGCAACTTTCGAATGAGATGTGGAGGAGCTGCTAATGCCGCCCTCAACGGGTGGCAAGCGAGCCATTTCAGACGTCTGCCCCCGCTTCCCCTGTTGTTTCACTCACTCCGTACAACTTGGGCTGCAAGCGGGCGGTCACCATCAACAAAGTTGGAATCAGCATCGTCAACACCACGTCCTTGGCGCCTTCCGCCAGCTGGTGGGTCAGATCAGGCCATCTTTCGGTATGCATGTCGAGGACCTCGTTGGCGAAAACCACGGCCAGCACGCCGAGCCACGGAAGCCAGCTCGAGACCGGGCGCCGCGACAGCTTCGCCAGGGCAAGAAGTAATACAACCCCGAGAACCACATGCAACGCGTCCATGCTGGCGTTGCTGGCGTATTCCAAAAAGGTTTTAGCGTCGCGCCAGCGGGTGATGAGGGCCGAAAACATATTGCTGCCTTGCTTGAAAGCTCGACGGCACGGCGCCGAATGACGGTTGGAATCGCAATTTTGTCGAGATTGGCGAAACCTTAACCCTTTTTGGGTGTTCCCATCCCTAGCGCTCGTGTGGCGCAATTGGCTTACTATTGCGGGTGGCGCGGGGACAGACTATAGCCCGACCATCAAAATCAAACCCCTGGGCAAGGGAGACGGTAATGAGTTCCGGAAGATACAGGCCGATAGCAGCCGGGTTCGCGTCGATTGCGCTGATCGTGAGTTCGACAGCCGCGCAGGCTACTGCGACCACGGCCGCCGTTGCTCAGTCGACGCAGAGCGCGACCGCGATCAGCCCATGGGTGGCTTTGAGCGCGTTCGGCACTCCTGCAGCGGTTGCGACGCTCTGCAGCGCCGGCGCCGCGACCGCGGCCCAAGGCGCGGCAGTCGCCCAGGCGACTGGGCAGCAGGGCTGCGTTCTCCCAGTAACGGATATGGCTCCGGTTCCGGTCGTTGATACGACGCCGCCACCTCCGCTCCCGGTCGCTAGCGGAGGTATCGGCATCTGGCCGCTGCTGCTGGCCCTTGCCGGCATCGCCGCCGCGATACTGTTGCTGCGCGGGGATGGTGACGACGAGCCAGTCAGCCCGTAGGCTCAGCAGGCACTACCGAATTCAGGCCGCCCGCGCATTGCGCGGGCGGTTTTTTTAATCTCGCCGCTCACCTGCTCCGCTGCTTCGCGCCGGACGTTGCCCTGCTGCACGATTCAACCGCCTTCCAGATGGGCTCGAGCAAGGGAAACAGTGGCTCGGTTCCCTCGACGACCACGCGCTCTCCCGTCGTCGTCGCGGCGGTCACTCGAGCTCGCGTCGTCTGGCCATGGAGAGGAATGTCGTTTCCGGGGGCTGGAAGTTTCTCGGGCGCAACTTGGAGCGCGATCCGGGCAAGCCGCGCGATCGCCGTCCGCAAGCCGGCGCAGGATGATGCCCGGACCTCATGGAATTCGACGAGCGGGCCGTAGAATGCCGCGAGATCAGTATGCCGCTCGAAAATTTGTTTCAGCGTTTCGTCTGACGGCGGGTTTCTCGTCGCCGGGGCCGTCCACCCCTCCCGGGCGAGCAGGCGGGTGAGCATTTCGGGCCGGAAGCTGTCCTGGATGAGCGTGTCGCGCTCCCGACCATAGAGCGAACCGGGGACGAAGGCGTAGCGGTACCGGTAATCACATGTCCCGGCAGCCTCCCCGTCGAGGCTGTTCCCGGCACAATAACGATCCAACCTGTCCATCCGGATCGTCCCGAAGTCGTAATGGACGAGCTCGCTCTCGATTACGGTTCCCCAGAAGCGCTTGCCTTGCCATTCCCCCTCATTGGGCAGGGCCTTGACAAGGGCCGGCCTGCGGCCGCGGTCGATCCAAAGGTGGTAGACGCCGTAGATCGGCGGCAGGTCGTAGCCGTCGGCCTGCTGGGGCAGGCCGGGCGGATAGATCGCCGGCGGCGGTGGAGCGGCAAACGCCGATCCGCCCAACAGTGCCGCGCCGAAAAGTGTTCCTACCAGCCGCACTGCCGCCCGCGGTTCTGCTCAGCAAGCCAGCCCTGAAGCGGCGCGAAATATTCGAGCATCGGCCGCGCCGACATCTGCCTGGTTCCGGTGAACGCCTCGAGCGCGTCCGGCCAGGGCCGCGACTTGCCCATTTCCAGCATGGCGTTGAGGCGCCGCCCGACTTCGGCATTACTGTAAAAGGAGCAGCGGTGAAGCGGCCCGGTCCAGCCGGCCTGGCGGCACGCCGCTTCGTAGAACTGGAACTGCAGGATCCGGGCGAGGAAGTAGCGGGTGTAAGGCGTGTTGCCCGGAATGTGGAACTTGGCGCCAGGATCGAAATCGGCCTCGCTTCGCGGCACCGGCGGAGTGATGCCCTGATAGCGCAGGCGAAGATCGGTCCACGCCTGATTGTAGTTCGCCGGGGTCACCTGGCCGGAGAAGACTCCCCAGCGCCAGCGGTCGACCAGCAGCCCGAACGGAAGGAAGGCGACCTTGTCCATGGCCTGGCGGAGCAAGAGGCCGATATCCTTCGACGCCGGCGGAATCCGGCTGCGCTGGAGGAGCCCCACCTGGGCGAGATATTCGGGCGTGACCGACAGAGCGATCATGTCGCCGATCGCCTCGTGGAAGCCGTCGTTGGCGCTGTCCTTGTAGAGGAACGGCTGGTCCTTGTAGGCGCGCTGATAATAATTGTGGCCGAGCTCGTGGTGGACGGTGACAAAGTCGTCGGCGTTCACCTTGGTGCACATCTTGATTCGGATGTCGTCCTCGTTGTCGAGGTCCCAGGCCGAGGCGTGGCAAACCACCTCGCGGTCACGCGGCTTGGTGATCATCGACCGCTCCCAGAAGGTCTGGGGGAGCGGCGCGAAGCCGAGCGAGCTGAAGAAATTCTCGCCGGTCTTGACGATGCGCTCGGGCGTGTAATTCGCGCGGACGAGAAGATTGGTGAGGTCGTAGCCGATGTCGCCGGCGCCCGGCGGGGCGACGATGTCGTAGATTCCGCCCCATTCCTGGGCCCACATGTTGCCCAGCAGGTCGGCGCGGATCGGCCCGGTCGGCGGCTGCACCGCCGCGCCGTAGCGGGCACTGAGCTTGGCGCGAGTGAAGCAGTGCAGCTGGTCGTAGAGCGGCTTGACCTCGCCCCACAATTGGTCGGTCAGCGCCGCGAACTCGTCAGCCGGCATGTCATAGCCCGACCGCCACATGGCGCCGGTGTCGGCATAGCCGAGCTCGCGCGCGCCGGCGTTGGAAAGGGCGACGAAGCGCGTGTAGTCCTGACGCATCGGGCGGCCGACATTCTGGTGCCAGCTGACCCACATCTCCTTGAGATGCTCGGGGTTGCGAACCGTGCCCATCAGGGCCTCGAGCTCCACCCCTGGCAGCACCCGCCCCTGATAGGTGCCGCGGCCCTTGCCATATTGGCTCTGCAGCCCGGTCAGAAGGGTCGACAATTCGTCGGCGGCGCCCGGCACGTTCGACGCGGGGGCGACGATGCTCTGGCGCAAGATGTCGAGCTTGCGGCGCGTGTCGAACGACAGGCCGGGGACGCCCGCGAACTTCGCTGCTTCGTTGGCGAGTCGAACCTGGGCGGCGGTATATTCGGCCCCGGCCTTGGCGGCGAGCCAGTCGGTGTCCTCGGTGATGTAGGTCGCGTTCACCCAGGCGGCGCGGTTCACATAGAGGCTGAGGTCGGAAAGCTCCTTCTCGGCGCGGGCGACGAACGCGTCGGCCTCGACGGCACTGGTCGGCGCTTCCGGCGGCGGGGCGGCCTGCGGCGGAGCTTCGACGACCGTGGTCGCGGGGCTCAGGGCGTCGTGGGTGGCGCAGCCGGCCAGCGCGAGCGCCAGAACGGAAACGGAGGCGGCAAGCTTCATCGCGAAGATCCTCGCAGCTTACTGGGAATGGCTGGAGCTAAGCTCCGGCTTGTCCCGCCGGTCAAGCCGCTTCGATGCAGCGCCCTGCTCATTCGGCGAGGAAGCGGGCGACGGCTTCGCCGAGCTCTTCCCTGGTCACCGAGCTCATGTGCGTTCCGGGAACCTCGACCAATCTCCCGTCCGGAAGCGCGTCGGCAAGTTCGGCGGCCGAGCCGTTGTCCTGATCCTCGCTCCCGCACACCACGAGCGTCGGCATTGAGAAGGCCCCGAGCCATTCGCCCGGCGCATCCTCGAAGCTTTCGAGCAGATGGGCTGCGGCGATGCGGTCGACCTGCATGGTGCGCATGAACTGGATCGCCAGCCAGTAAGGATCGCCGCGATGGCTGGTATCGAACTTGTCGATCGCTTCGAGGAAGAAATGCTTGCGTCTCTCCCAGTCCTGCAGCCCCTGCAGCCCCATCCCGCCGAGGACCGCCTTGCGCGGCCGAAGCCCCTCGCCCACCCCCTGGACGGTAGTCCGCGCCCCCAAGGAAAAGCCGCCAAGGTCATATCCCTCAAGGCCAAGGTGGCCGACCAGCTCGTGCAGGTCGCGGGCGAGGATTCCGCGCGGATAGGCCTCGACCTCGTGCGGCCTGGCGCTGAGCCCATGCGCACGAAGGTCGGGCATGATGACGCGCAAGCCCTCGGCGGCAATGCGCTGGGCGTGGCCGAACTTGATCCAGTTCATCCCGGCGTCGGAGAAGAGGCCGTGGAGCAGGATCACCGCCCTCCCCTCGCCAGTCTCGCGCCAGGCGAGTTCGACGCCGTCCGACGCGGTCCAGCGGTGGGTGGTGGCCTCACTCATCCTTCGTTAATTCGCTTATTTTGAATTGTTTGGGTGCAATGCCCCTTGCCTACCTCCATGATCGCGCGCTCATTTTTAGTGGCACAGCTGATCGGTTATGTAGTCTGAACGCGGCTGCGATGGCGTCGGTGCCCGAGCGACCTGCTTAATCAAAATCCAGCGTTACCAGGTCAATTTCAGAACTTGCCGATCCGGCACTCCAAGGCAAAGAAAACTGGTCCAGGGCAAACCCCGGACCAGTTTTTCTTCGCTGTTCGACCTTAACCGCGCTCGGGAAGCGGTGGTGGAGGCGGCGGCGGAGGCGGCGAAACCGGGCATGGGTCGGTTGCCAGCACCACCGTGCCGTCTGGGCATATCCGAGTCTGCGGAGGCGGAGGCGGAGGCGGCGGAGGTGGAGGCGGAGGCGGAGGCAACGCCACAACTGGTGCGCCGAAGTTGAATATCAGGCTCGCGAGCAGCGAGTGCGAGCGCCAGCGACCGCTGGAGTCTATGAAATTCAGCCTACGTGTGTTGAAAAAACGATATTTCAGGCCGAGGTCTACATTCGGGCTGACAGCGGCGCGAAAGCCGGCGATCAGCTGCCAAGCGAAGGCCCTGTCAGCATCGCTGAAACTAATAGGGCGGGTCGATGCAACATCGGCACCGAGACTTACGCGAGCTATACCAATGCCGCCACCGCCATAGATGCCCCAGCCGTCGTCGTCGCCTAAATCGGCAAGTAGATTGACCATGGCAGAGCGCACTGTCCCGCGGCCATCGGCGTCGAAATCTCCGCCAGGTCCCGGCGATGTAATCCTCTGGTCGAGTCCCACCTCATCGACCGATGCACGCTTGTAGGCGAGCTCGCCCTCGGCGCGGAACATACCGAAATCGTAGCCGGCGACCAGGCCAACATCGAAGCCGGTACGGAAGTCGACCCGGACCGCATCCTCGATGGCGGTGACGCCATCGTTAAAATCGAGGTCCATATCTTTGACGCGCATTGGGCCGGCCTCGATGCCGAAATAGCCGGAGCCGTCGCGAGCGACGGCGGGCGTAGCCACCACCGTCGATGCGAGCGCCACCGCAATGGCAAGCTTGCGCATAAAATTCCCCTTTCAGTTGCGTCCTTTGGATGAACTGCAGGAACATATTATGTGACGGCCGATTGGCACGCAAGGCGGCGATTAAACCTGATGTTGCCCCCAATGCCTCAGCCGGCAGAACTTGATATAGCTTATGGTGCACGCGAAAAAATAGACCGCGGAGCAGGATCGCCCTTTCCCCCTGCCAGTCTCACCGCCCGGCGAGTTTTGCCCCCCGTCTGGCCGCAATTCGGCCGAGAGTAGCCGGCCCGTTGGAGGCGTGGCAAACTTCGCAAAGCTGAGGCTGGCTTGTATGAGGGCTCGCTCTGAGAAAATCTCGCAAGCGCAAGACCGCCAGTGCCATCTCGAGCTGGACCCAAGGCTGCTAATCATTTGATGAGTGTGCGAAGTGTCTTCCCCATGGAACGCACATCGTCACGAATATAACCAGGGCTTGCCTGCTCGACCTCTTCGAACAGCTCAAGAAGTTGGTACAACCGCCAGCGCGCGTAATTTACCAATAACTCTGCGCCTTCATCAGCCAGCAGCTCGCCCCGTTTGAGCCTATACAATCGTCGGAACAAGCTTCTTCCGGCCGCTCTGGTTCGGTTGTGGCCGCCCCCACGTCGATCGACCGCGAGTACGCCTGCCCCTTTCAGCGCCTGGTGCCACCCCTGCCGGGCGGCATTGACGAGGCGCTCTTCGTCCTTCGAGCGTCGTTCTTCGCCGACGTCCCTCTCAGTGTTTAAGCCAGCTTTATCTAATATGGACGCGGCAGCGGCACGTAAATCGTTCAGAGTGGCTGCATCCTTGGAGTGCGCGGATTCGAGTCGGCTGGCGATGACGGCAATATGGTACTCTCTACGAAGCATTTGCAGTTCATAGCGGCCGTTAACCGAATCACCGCCGCATCGTGTGTCGATCCCGCGAATGCGCTCTATGAACTCGCGTTTCAGCCTACTTGCCCTGGGCTCGAGGCTGGAACGTTCGGATGTTCGCGATTCTTTAGGCATTTCAGTATCATGCCCGGCATTGTTCCCTTTCGCAAATCCAGCTGAAAGGGCACCCGATGGCGAAGATTAAGAAGTCGAGATTACGTCGGAAATGATTTCTGCGGGCGCTGCCCCCTCTATCGCGATGTCCCACCTGAGATAACCGACGGACCTGACCGCCTGCGAGGTGCGCGATCGCACTCCACGCGGCGGCGCCAGCTGCCGGTAGCCGACGTTGAACGCGTCCGCGCTCCTTACTGCGGTTGCCAGTCGCTGGCAGTCTTTCGTCTGAACCTCCCTCGCCAGTCGCGCTTTTTGGGGACGAGCTGGTACTTTGCTGCGAGACTCACGACCCGATCAGCCGCACAAACAACAAAAACAAAGTCAAAAAAAGCGCCACGCTCAATAGCAATGCTTCCGGTTTCATTGCAGTCGTGAGTCCCAACTGCCTACGCGGTAGCTCGTTGAGATTACCCCGGTTCTAAAGACCGTGGTAGGCGCCATTGAAAGTATGGAGCATCATGCCGCGCATTCAGAATGCATTTTAATGGCTATCCTCTCAATGAACCTCGACAGACTTGAGATGATACTTATCAGAATCCTATGCTGGTACGTAAACGCACTTGGCCGCCGTCAAACGCTTTAGTGGTGTGGGCTGACGTTCCATATTCTGCGTTGAGGTCTACGCCGTTCAGTCTAAATGAGATTCCCGCCGAAGCAGAGAGCTGATCGTCAGAACCCGATTCTTCTCGGAGATCGAACTGGTCAAGCGGAGTATCTGAGTAACCAACTTTTTGTGAGTATGCGCTCCACGAACGGCGGCGGTATTCGAGCCGCAGGTTCGGAGAGAGCGTTCCACTGTAAACTGGAATGTCGAGCTGCGCCTTGCCCCCAACTAGCAACGTACTGGCACGACTATCGACGCGGCCGATCGAAAGCGCCATCGGATGTTCGCTCTCGATCTGACGGCCAAGCTTCACGTGAATATGATCGGCCCGGAGATAGGGCACGAGGTCAAGGGGCCCTACAATGAATCGTCCGCCAACGTTTAGCGCTGCAAATAGTGTGGTTCCGTCGCGAGTCGAACCAATTCGGCTATCGTCATTTGCGCCACGGACCGTGTCCATGCCCAACTCGGAATAACCCCCAAGCAGGTCGAAAATGATAAAAGGTTTTAAGCGTGCGCTGGCATAGCCCATGACGCTCTTGGCCGCTAGGCTGTTTTCCGTATGAGATCCGAATTCAGTTTCGTCGGTACCATATCCTACCGCAGCCCCAACAATGAGATCGTCGGTGACTCTAGCATCAATGCCCAAAGTTAGGCCTTTTGTCTCAAACCAGTTCCTGTCTGAATTGAAATCGATTGAGCCTGTGGCCCATCCTCTAAATAGGGCGCCATTATTGCAAACTTTCTCGGAGGCAGAGCTTGCAACGACACTGGCAGTAAGGTCGCCACTGTCATTTTGAGCGTTATGCTGCTTACCGGAGATGTAGTTCGTGCTCGGCTGAGCAGTTTTGCTCATCGTGATCCCTTGGTGTAGGCCACAGTCGAAGGTTGAATGTGCGGATTCCAGATGGCGCATAACGTTCGTCACCTGTGTTTCAGCGAGTCGCGTAGCGCCCTTAAACTGGGCGGTCAGAACATTCCTAAGATTCGTATCAGCTGTCGGCTGGGGCCGGGTGTTGACCAAAATTGTTACTGTGCCGACGTTCGAACTATGCCCGTTCATCCATGCGACGAATTTGAATCCGTCTGCTGCGGAGAATTCGGGTTTCGTTTGGTATGTCGCTACAGAACCGTTCAGCGTTACGCTTCCCTTGGAAGGTTCCTGGACAATTTCAAAGGTGAGGCCATTTGCAGTCATCCTGCTTAGGCCGGTTGTCTTTGAATTGCTGAGAATAACTAATTTTGAAAGGTCCACGGCAGCTTTGGCGGCATAATCGCTGTTCTCGGTGATAGTGATTGTGATGCTTGTCGATTCAGCCAGAATGGTTCCCACGCTGTCCGAGACGCTCAGACTATATTCGCGGCTGCCGCTGTTGCCGGCGCTGTCGGTCACCGTCACCGTGAACGTCGAGCTGCCCACCGCACTGGGAGTGCCGGACAGGAGCCCGCTCGTCGCCAGGCTCAGACCGGCAGGAAGCGAGCCCGAGCTCACCGCATAGCTGTAGCTGCCCGACCCGCCGGTCGCGCCGAGCGTCTCGCTATAGGCGCTGCCATAGCTCGCCCCGGCCAGGCTTGGCGGAGTCACCGTCAGGCTCACCGCCGAGACGCTCAGACTATATTCGCGGCTGCCGCTGTTGCCGGCGCTGTCGGTCACCGTCACCGTGAACGTCGAGCTGCCCACCGCACTGGGAGTGCCGGACAGGAGCCCGCTCGTCGCCAGGCTCAGACCGGCAGGAAGCGAGCCCGAGCTCACCGCATAGCTGTAGCTGCCCGACCCGCCGGTCGCGCCGAGCGTCTCGCTATAGGCGCTGCCAT
>Ga0247712_1000003_pt1 | contig 178454 bp, 188 predicted proteins | sample 44E_DmetaG_FD_186033 | JGI IMG/M metagenome (GOLD analysis project Ga0247712, IMG submission 186033) | Soil microbial communities from hillslope of Landscape Evolution Observatory, University of Arizona, Oracle, AZ, United States - 4-4-E_D | ecosystem: Engineered > Artificial ecosystem >...
GCGTCGGGGTGGGGGTCGGCGTCGGTGTCGGGGTGACCGGCGGCAGTACCGGCGGCTGCGCCGGGCGCGATACGCAGGCCGACAGAAGCGCTAACGAAGCCAGCGCGAGGACGCGATGCAGCTTCCTCACTCTTCCTCGTCAGTCTCGATCAGGAGCCAGTTGGGATCGCGGGAGGCGGTGTCGCGGCGGAAGGTCCACAGGTCGCGGGTCTGGACCGCATCGCTCATTGATCCGGCGACGACCTCGCCCGCCTGGTTGCGGGTCACGGCCGCAATGTCGGCTTCGAAGCGGACCGTGACGACGGCAACGGTCTGCTCGAGCGAGGCATTGGCGATCAGCGCCTGCTCGATTTGCACGAGCCGGTTGTCGAGGCTCAGCCCGTTCGCCTCGCGGTCGGCGATCGCTGATTCGAAGGTCTTGTAGACATGGTCGTCGACGTGCGGACGAATGGCCGCAAGGTCGCCCTTCCAGAACGCTTCGAGGATCATCCGGTAGGCCGACTTCGCGCCTTCGAGGAAGCGGGCGACGTCGAACGCCGGATCGGCGGCGAGGATCGCTCGAACGCCCGGTCCTGCGGTCGGCAGATAGGCCATGTCGCCGGCGTCCGGCGTCGAGGCGGGAGCGACTGCGGGTGGCGCCATCCGCGGCTCGACGACGGCGTCCGGGTCCGCAGGCTTGAGGATCGGCTGCTGCTCATGCCCGGTGCGCTCGCCGAGCACGCTGTAGAGGCGAAGCCCGATGAACAAAGCAACCAGCGCCAGGATGATGATGACCGTCAAACTTCGACTTTCTTTCGAATTGCGCGCTCAGCTACATAATGCGCGCCCGAGGCGGTTTCAAAGCCCGGATCGAGCGGCGTGCGCCATTGCGCCCCATTTCAGCGGCTGCTAGGCGCGCTCTCCAACGCGTGGGCCTTCGTCAGGCTCCGCCATCAACACCGGATTTGCAAGGCAACCGAACATGGCCGACCAGGATTCCATCAATCGCGGCAACGGCGGCGGCGACGCCAATCTTCCGCAAGCCGCCACCCTCGCGCAATATATCAAGGACCTGTCGGTCGAGAGCCCGAACGCTCCCCAGGTCTTCCAGTGGCAGACGCAACCGCAGCTGGAAGTCCAGTTCAACATCAATTCCGACAAGGTTGCGGACGACGTCCACGAGGTCGTTCTCAAGATCGAGGTCGGGGCTCGCAGCGAGCAGGGCGTCCACTTCCTCATCGATCTCTCCTACGGCGGCCTGTTCGGCCTTCGCAACGTGCCCGAGGAAGCAATTGCGCCCTTCCTCCTGGTCGAGGCGCCGCGGCTGCTGTTCCCCTTCATGCGGCAGATCGTCGCCGACTGCAGCCAGCAAACCGGCTTCCCGCCGCTCCTGCTCGACCCGATCGATTTCGGCGCCGCCTACATGGCCCAGCTTCAGGCCCAGGAGAACCAGGGCGGCGGCAGCGAGGGAGGCGAAGGCGGCGGCGGCGGGCCCAAGGCCGATTCGCCTGAAGACAGCTCGCAAGGCTGACGCTCCGGCCGGAGCGAGCGCCCAATGAACCTTCTCAAGGCGGGCGGCACCATCGGCGGCCTGACCATGGTCAGCCGAATCCTCGGCTTCGCCCGGGAAATGATCTTCAGCCGGATCATGGGCGCCGGCATGGCCGCCGACGCCTTTGCACTCGCCTTCCTCATTCCCAACCTGTTCCGGCGGCTGTTCGGCGAGGGCGCATTCAGCCAGGGCTTCGTGCCCCTGTTCAGCCAGCGGCTGCACGGCGAAGGCGGGATGGACGAGGCCAAGCGCTTCGCCGAGGAGGTGCTGGCGGTCTTCCTGCCGGTGCTGATGCTGATCACCCTCGTCTTCATGGTGTTCATGCCGGGGTTCGTGTGGGTGATCGCCTCGGGCTGGCGCGACGACCCGACCAAGTTCGCGCTGGCGACCGAGCTCAGCCGGATCACTTTTCCCTACCTCGTCTTCATCAGCCTGGTGTCGCTGTTCTCGGGCGTGCTTAACTCGCTGACCCGCTTCACCGCGGCCGCCTTTGCCCCTGCCCTGCTCAACCTGGCGTTGATCGCCGGCCTGCTCGTCGTCCCGGTCGGAGGTCCCGAGACCGCCCGCGCCATGGCGCTGGGGGTGATCGTCGGCGGAGTGCTGCAACTTGCGCTTTGCTGGGGCGCGACAGTCCGCGCCGGGATCAAGCTGCGGCTGCTGCCGCCGAAGATGACTCCGCGGGTCAAGGAGCTGCTGATCCTGATCATCCCGGCGACGCTCGGCGGCGGCCTCTATTACGTCAGCCAGCTGTTCTACGCTTATTTCGCGACCAGCCTGCCGCAGGGCAGCCTGGTCTATCTCGGCTTTGCCGACCGGTTGAACCAGCTGCCGCTGGCGATCATCGGCTCGGCGCTCGGCACCGCCATCCTTCCGGCGATCAGCCGCCATGTCGGCCTCGGGCAGCCCGGAGACGCGGCCCGCCTTCAGGGGCAGGCGACCGAGCTCGCCATGCTGCTGACCCTTCCGGCCGCAGTCGCGCTCGCCGTCACTTCGGGCCCGATCGTCGCGGCCCTCTTCCAGGGCGGCCGATTCACCGCCGAGGACGCCGCGACCACAGCCCTCGTCCTGTCGATCATCGTCGCCGGCCTTCCCGCCTATGTCATGATCAAGGTGCTGACTCCCGGCTTCTACGCCCGCAAGGACATGAAGACCCCGGTTTTGGTTGCCTTCACTGCCCTCGTCATTGGCGTCACCGCCAACTTCATCCTGATCCCGATCATGGGCATCGCGGCGCTTGCGACGACCACGGCCGCATCGGCCTGGCTCAATGCCCTCGTGCTCTACGTCATCCTCGCCCGGCGCGGCCACTTCCGGTTCGAAGGGTGGCTGGCTTCGCGCCTCGTCAGACAGCTGCTCGCGGCGGCGGCGATGGCCGCTTCGCTTTACGCCGTGCAGTGGCTTCTCGCCGGCCGCTTCGCCGGTTCAGTCGGCGACCGGCTCATTGGCGTCATGGCGCTCGTCTCGGTCGGCGGCCTCGTTTACTTCGCGGTCGCATGGGCTATCGGAGCCATCGACAGGCAAGCCATCCAGGTGCTGTTGCGCAGAAGGAAAGCCGCATGAACCAGGGCAGCGCGGCGATGCGCGTCGTTTCCGGGATCCAGCCCACGGGCGGGCTGCACCTCGGCAATTTGCTCGGAGCCATCCTGCGCTGGGTCCGGATGCAGGACGAGGCCGAGTGCCTGTTCTTCCTCGCCGACCTTCACGCGCTCACCGTCGACGTCGATCCGGCCGAGCTGCGCTCCAACGTCCGCGAGATGGCCGCCGCGTTGATCGCCAGCGGAATCGATCCGGACAAGTCGACCCTGTTCGCGCAGAGCGACGTGCCCGCCCATCCGCAGCTCGCCTGGATCCTCCAATGCACCGCCAGGGTCGGCTGGCTCAACCGGATGACTCAGTTCAAGGAGAAGTCCGGCAAGAGCCGCGAAGGCGCCTCGGTCGGGCTCTATACCTACCCGGTGCTTCAGGCCGCGGACGTTCTCGCCTATCGCGCGACTCACGTGCCGGTCGGCGAGGACCAGAAGCAGCATATCGAGCTCGCCCGGGACATCGCCATCAAGTTCAACACCGATTTCGACGTCGAGCTGTTCGTTCCCCCGGAGCCTTATATCGGCGGCGGGGCCGCCGCCCGGGTGATGAGCCTTCGCGATGGTCGCTCGAAAATGTCCAAGTCCGACCCCTCCGAGATGAGCCGCATTCACCTCACCGACAGCGACGATGCGATCGCTCAGAAAATCCGCAAAGCGAAGACGGATCCCGAGCCATTGCCTGACGACCCGGGCCTGCTCGAGCAGCGGCCCGAGGCCAAGAATCTCGTCGGCCTCTACGCGGCGGTGACCGGAGAGGCCCCTGAGCAGGTGCTCGGGCAATTTACCGGCCAGGGCTTCGGTCAGTTCAAGCCGGCGCTCGCCGATGCGCTGATCGCTTTGCTGTCACCACTGCGCGCGCGGCTCGAGGCGTTGCGCTCCGACCCCGACGAGCTCGACCGGCTACTGGCGCGCGGATCGCAGCGCGCGGCTACGCTGGCGGAGCCAACGCTGGCGGAAGCCTACCGAGCGGTCGGCCTGTCGCGCTGACGCCTCGCTTCATCGACAGTTCAGCGCTGTTCATGGTATAAGTGGCGGATATCCATCGGATTTCCGAGTCGAGGTGTAACATGCGTAGCCGTAAACTCGCGATCGCCGCTGCTGCCGGCATCGCCGCGCTTGGCCTTTCCGCCTGCGCAACCAGCCTGCCGACCACCGTGTCCCGCTACCAGGCGATGCCCGTCCCCGCCGGGCAGACCTTTTACGTCGTTCCTGGCGACGGCCTTCAGGGCGGCCTTGAGTTTGGCCATTACGCCTCGCTCGTGTCGCGACAGCTCGAGGCAAAGGGTTATCGGCCAGCCGGTTCCCCGCAGCTTGCCGACATGCTGGTCAAGCTTAGCTATGCGGTCGACGAAGGCCGGGTTGAACGCTCGATCGACCCGCTCGCCCGCTCCCGATACGGCGATCCCTTCTATAGCGGCTACTACGATCCGTTCTGGGGCCGCTATTATGGCCGTCCCTACTGGTCGCGGTACGGCTATTACGGCAGCTATCGCTCGCCCTTCTATTACGGCTGGGACGACCCGTTCTGGTACTCTTCGCCCTATGCGGGCTACGGCCGCGGCTTCCGCGAGCCGATCCGCGAGTACACCGTGTTCGAGTCCGAGCTCGGCATGAACATCGTCCGCCGCGTCGACAATCAGCCGTTGTTCGAGGGCAAGGCCCAGGCACGCTCGCAGACTGACGAGCTCGGGGTCCTGGTCCCCAACCTGATCGAAGCGATGTTCACCGGCTTCCCGGGCCGTTCGGGCGAGACGGTGAGGATCACGGTCCCGGCGCGCAAGCGCAGCTGACCCGGCAGGTCTGCTCGAATCGGAAAAGGCCCGGCCGGAGCAAGTCCGGACCGGGCCGCTTCCCGGCCTTTGGGGCGGCCGGAAAACCTCTTTGCCGACCCTAGCCTTCGAGCTGGCGAGTCAGCAGTCGGATGTCGGCGTCGAGCTCGGCATCGCTGGCGCGAAGCTTCTCGATCTGGCGAACGGCGTGGATGACGGTGGTGTGGTCGCGGCCGCCGAACCGACGGCCGATGTCGGGCAGCGACTTGGGGGTCAGCTGCTTCGACAGATACATTGCCACCTGCCTCGGCCGTGCCACTTCGCGGGCGCGGCGGGCCGAGGTCATCTCGGCCTTGCGGATCCGGTAATGTTCGGCGACCTGAGTCTGGATTTCGTCGATCGAAATCCGCCGCTGGTTCGCGCGCAGGACGTTGGCCAGGACCTCCTCGACGAAGGCGACGTCGATCAAACGCCCGGTCATCATCGCATAAGCGGCGATCCGGTTGAGTGCGCCTTCCAGCTCGCGGACGCTCGACGTCACGCGGCGGGCAAGGAATTCCATCACGTTGCGCGGCATGTCGACGCCGGGAAGCTGCGCGACCTTTGCCTCGATGATGTTGAAGCGAAGCTCATAGTCGGCGGCATTGATGTCCGCCACCAGGCCCCACGACAGGCGCGACAGGATTCGCGGCGCGATTCCGTCGAGGTCCTGGGGCGCGCGGTCGGAGGTGATCACCAGCCGCCGCCCGGCGGTGATGATCTCGTTCATCGTGTGGAAGAACTCTTCCTGGGTGGAGTCCTTGCCGGCGATGAACTGGACGTCGTCGATCAACAGCAGGTCGGCGCTGCGCAGCCGGCTCTTGAAGCCGATCGTGTCGTTTTCCTTCAGCGCGCGGATGAATTCGACCATGAACTTCTCGGCCGACATCGACACCACCCGGCTGCCGGGGTGGGTCGCGAGAAAGGCATGGCCGATCGCGTGCAGCAAGTGAGTCTTGCCGCGGCCGGTGCCGCCATGGACGAACAGCGGATTGAAGCTGACCGACTTTGCCGTCGCCAGCGTTCGGCCGGCGGTTGCCGCGACTTCGTTGGCCTTGCCGACGATGAACGTCTCGAAACGATAGCGCGGGTCGAAATTGGGCGCCTGCGGGTCCCGCGCCGCCGCCGTCGGCGCCGGGATTTCCTCGAGGATCAGTAACGGCGATGGTCGCGGGGCGTCGGAGGCGGCGACGACTCGCACTTCGCACACGACCGGCAGCACGGTTTTCCAGGCAAGCGCCAGGCGATCGCCGAAATGCGATCGAACCCAGTCAGCCATGAACTGGCTCGGCATGAGAATGTCGAGGCAGCCGCTGTCCGGGTCGAATTGCCCGAGCGCTGCCGGCTTCAGCCAGCCGTCGAAGGTGCGGGCGCCAAGGTCACGGCGCAGACCTGAGCGTATCGATTCCCACGCCGCCTCTAGCGGCGCCGCAATTCCCGCCTCGACCGCCACTTGGGACGAGCCCGACTGTTCGCCTTGCACTGGCCCCGCGCCTCCCTGAGCTCCCCAAGCCAGAGGCAAAAAGGGGCCGATACGCGTGACGTGAGTCGTGCGCTCAAGGCTGCTTTTCGCTCTAGCCCCCGAGACGCGGATTCGCGTCCGGAGAAAGTGTTTCTGGAAGCCTCGGGGCGGGCTTTCAAGTGTGATTTTTTCACAAATGTGAAATAATCAGCCTTGACAGCCGAAAACCGTCAGAATCTCGGGAAAAGCCCGGAAAACTGCGGATTTCTGAGTTAGATTTCCGTTAAAGCCCTCGCGAATCGCCGGAATCGCTCGCTTTTTTGGAACCCCCGATTCGGACCCTTTCAACGCGGCTCGAGGCAGCCGGTCCGGACGTGCAAAAATGGGGCAGTTCCGATCGACCTGAGGATCGATCTCAGCTTAGCGCGGCAACCCGCTTGGCCAGCCGGGAGAACCTGCGCGAAGCAGTATTCTTGTGGATCACTCCGCGAGCGACTCCGCGAAACAGCTCGGGCTGCGCACGACGAAGAGCCTCGGCGGCGACGTCCTTGTTGCCCGACTCGAGAGCCGACTCGACGGCCTTGATGAACGTCCGGATGCGGCTGATCCGGCTGTGGTTGATCTCGGCGCGGCGATTGTTCCGGCGGATTCGCTTCTTGGCCTGCGGCGTATTCGCCATTGCTGGTCCTTCTTCGTCGTCTCAATGAAAAAGCGGCGCAAAAGCCCTGGAGGCTGCGCCGGCGCGAGCGCTCCCTATAGCGAGCGGCTCCTTCGGTCAACGGCTAAGGCGATTGTCAGCGCTGGCAGCGCGGGCAGTAGAAGGTCGAACGGCCGCCCTGGACGATCCGGCGGATCGTCGCGCCGCACGAGCATTTCGCTCCTTGCCGGCCGTAGACCGCGAAGCTCGATGAAAAATATCCAAGCGTGCCGTCCGGGCCGATGAAATCGCGCAGGCTCGATCCGCCGGCGGCAATCGCCTCGGCAAGCACGCCCGGAACGGCCGCGGCGAGCCGGTCGAGCCGGGCGAGCGACAGGGAGCCGGCGGGCCGCCGGGGGTGGATTCCGGCGCGGTACAGCGCCTCGCAGGCATAGATGTTGCCAAGCCCGGCGACGATCCGCTGGTCGAGCAACAGTGCCTTTACCGGCGCCGTCCGGCCGTTGAAGACGGTTCGGAACCAGCGGCCGTCAAGTTCGAACGGCTCCGGGCCCAGCGCCTTGAAGTGGGGCCATTCGCCAAGCCCGTCGCTCGGCACCAGGTCGAGCGAACCGAACCGCCGCGGATCGTTCAGCGAAAGCCGCCGGCCCTCCTCGGTCTCCATCAGCAGATGGTCGTGAGCGCCGATCTCTTGCGGGTCGATTCGCCAATGTCCCGACATGCCGAGGTGGAAGATCAGCGTATCGCCGCGATCGGTGCCGATCAGCCCGTATTTGGCGCGGCGGCCGAGACCGATGACTCGCGCCCCCGTCAACCTTTGGCCGAGGTCGGGCGGCATTGGCCGTCTGAGGTCGGGACGGAGCGGCTCGACCCTCGTCAATCGGCGGCCTTCGAGCACCGCGGCGAGGCCGCGCACCGTGGTTTCGACTTCGGGAAGCTCGGGCACGATCCGGGCCTAGGTGACGTGCATTTGCAGGCCAAGCTTTTCGTTGGTCCTGAGCTTGTCGAAGGGCGTCGGCACAACCTCGTGCAATCCGCCCTTCGACTTTGGCTCCTGCGGAGCCTCCGCTCAGGACGAACGACTTTCGCGCTGACCTTTCCCGCACTAAGGCCACCGCCGATGACGAAACAGGTGAATTTCGGCGAGGAGCTGGTGACACCGGCGGAGAAGACCCGGCGCGTCGGCGCGGTCTTTTCCTCGGTCGCGCGCCGCTACGACCTGATGAACGACCTGATGTCCGGCGGAATGCACCGGCTGTGGAAGGACCGTTTCGTCGCCCGGGTGAAGCCCCGCGCCGGGGAAGAGATTCTCGACATGGCCGGCGGCACCGGCGACGTCGCCTTCCGCATGGCTCGCCGAGGCGCTCGGGTGACCGTCGCCGACATCAATGCCGAAATGCTCGCCGTCGGCCGCCAGCGCGCCGAGGCTGGGGCGATCGCGGGCCTAACGTGGATGCAGGAGAATGCGGAAGGCCTGAGCTTCGCCGACGCGAGCTTCGACGCCTATACGATCGTCTTTGGCATCCGGAACGTGACCGACATCCCGGCCGCGTTGACGGAAGCCCGGCGCGTGCTCCGACGCGGCGGGCGCTTCTTTTGCATGGAATTTTCGCGCAGCGACTGGCCAGGGTTCGCTGAGGCCTATGACGCTTATGCGGGCGCCGTCATCCCCCGGCTGGGCAAGGCCGTGACCGGCGACGAGGACAGCTATCGCTATCTCGTCGAATCGATCCGGCGATTTCCCGGTCCCTCCGAATTCCGTCGGATGATCGGCGCGGCTGGGTTCGCGAATATGCGGGCGGAGACGATGCTCGGCGGTCTCGTCACCATCCATTCGGGCTGGAAGATATGACGAACGCAAGTTCGTCGTACCCCTGCGAAAGCAGGGGTCCAGTTCAAGTAGACTGTCTGGGCTCCTGCCTTCGCAGGAGCACAGTCCAATGACCTCCCGCGTGACCCATCTCTGGCGCCTGCTCAAATGGGGCCGGACGCTCGCCCGCCACGGAGCGCTGCGCGGGATCGAGGAGGATCCGACGACTCCGCCGCAGGTCCGCCGAATCGCTCGCATCGCCCGCTTCGGCGCTCGCATCCCGCCGACTCCCGACTATGCCCGGGCGCTCGAGGACATCGGCCCGGCGGCGATCAAGCTCGGCCAGGCCCTGTCGACCCGGCCCGACCTCGTCGGCGAGCGCGCCGCCGAAAATCTGAGCCGCCTGCAGGACGATCTGCCCCCAGCCCCTTTTCCGGCCATCCGCCGGGTCGTCGAGCAGGCCTTCGACCGGCCGCTCGAGCGGCTTTTCGAAAGCTTTGATCCGGAGCCGATCGGCTCGGCGTCGATCGCTCAGGTGCACCGGGCGGTGACCGCCGAGGGCCGCGAAGTGGCGGTCAAGGTGCTCCGGCCCGGCATCGAGGACGAATTCGCCCGCGCCATCGACACCTATGAATGGGCGGCGGCCCACGTCGAAACCTATGGCGGTGAAGCGCAGCGGCTGCGGCCGCGGCTGGTCGTCGCCCATTTCCGACAGTGGACCTTGCGCGAGCTCGACCTCCAGCGCGAAGCGGCGTCGGCTTCCGAGCTTCGCGAGAACATGGTCGCCGAGCCCGGCTATTTCGTTCCGGACATCGACTGGCGGCGAACCGCCCGGCGGGTGCTGACGCTCGAATGGCTCGACGGAATCAAGCTCAACGACCGCGAGGCGCTGATCGCCGCCGGCCACGATTGCAAGGCGCTGGCGGCGACCCTCGTGCGCGCCTTCCTCCGCCAGGCCGTGGTCGACGGCTTTTTCCATGCCGACCTCCACCACGGCAATCTGTTCGCCCTTCCCGACGGGCGGGTCGCCGCCATCGACTTCGGCATCATGGGCCGGATCGATCGGCAGGCGCGGATCTGGCTGGCGGAGATCCTCTATGGCCTGATCACCGGCGACTATCGCCGGGTCGCCGAAATCCATTTCGAGGCGCAATATGTGCCGCCGCACCACAGCGTCGAGGAATTCGCCACCGCGCTCCGGGCCGCCGGGGAGCCGATCCGCGGCCTTCCGGTCAAGGAGATTTCGGTCGGCAGGATGCTCGAAAGCCTGTTCTCGATCACCCATGACTTCGACATGCCGACGCAGCCGCACCTGCTGCTGCTGCAAAAGACGATGGTGATGAACGAAGGCGTGGCGACGGCGCTCGATCCGGACATCAACATGTGGGAAACCGCCGAGCCCTTCCTTCGCGAGTGGCTTCGCTCCGAGCTCGGGCCCGAGGCTTATTATGCCGACCGCATCACCGAGACGGTTCGCGCCCTCAAGCTGGTCCCCAGGCTGATCCACCGGATGGACCAATATTACCCGCCGTTCGGAGCCGCACCGCCGCCGCCGCCGCTTCCCGAAGTCCGGGTGGTCCAACCGCGCAACTGGTGGGCTTACGGGATCGTCGCCGTTTCCTCCGCGCTGGCCGGGGCAGCGGCCGTGATGCTGCTTGCCTGAACATCGTCGCCTTCCGCCAGCAACCAGCCGGCGTTGATCAAGGATTCGACGCCGAGGCCAAGGGCGAGACCGGCGAGGATGTCGGTCGGGTAATGGCTTGCCCGCGGCACCTGCGCCGCGGCGATGACCAGTGCGGCCCCCATGGCCGCCGAGCGATGCTCGGGAAACTCGCGGGCGAAGGCGCTCGCCACCGCGATCGCACCCGCGCTGTGGCCCGAGGGAAAGCTCGATTCTTCCTTGGCGCTGCTGTTGCCGGGCCGCGGCGCGCCCTCCCCCCGCCGCTCGGCGCTCCGCGGGCGGGTGCGGTCGACCTGGTTCTTGACCGCGTCCTTGGCGAGCGTCGCCGATTCATGGGCAACGAGCATGCGCAATCCCGCGCGCAGCAGCCGCGGCTTCGACGCGAGGAGTCCGGCCACCAGCACCACGGCGGAAAGCGCGCGCAGCTCCGGCTGGTCGCCGAGCTTGCCGACGGGGGCAATGGCTCCACTGATCGGCGTGTCGCGAAGCTCGGCGGCTGCCTCCGTAGCCTTTTCGTCCCATTCGACGAGGTGTTTTGCCGCCTTTCGGATCGTGCTTGCGCTGCTCATGCCGCGCCAAATGCCCGACGCGCCCGATTTGTGCCGGGGGTTCGCGAACGCTATGCGGCCGCTATGGCACGGGTGCTGCTGATCGTCGGGGGCGGAATTGCCGCCTACAAGTCGCTCGAGCTGGTGCGGCTGCTCAAAAAGGCGGGCCACGCCGTGACCCCGGTGCTGACCAAGGGCGGCGAGCATTTCGTCACTCCGATGAGCCTCGGCACGCTCGCCGAGAGCCCGGTCTATTCGACCTTGTGGGAGCTCAAGGACGAGGTCGAGATCGGCCATATCCAGCTCAGCCGAGCGGCGGATTTCCTGTTCGTCTGCCCGGCAACCGCGGACCTCCTCGCCAAGATGGCTGCGGGAATCGCCGACGACCTTGCCACCACCTTGCTCCTCGCCACCGACAAGCCGGTGGTCGTCGCCCCGGCGATGAACGTGCGCATGTGGCAGCACCCGGCGACGGCGCGCAACGTCGAGCAGCTGAAGGCCGACGGAGTGCGGGTGATCGAGCCCGACGAAGGCGAGATGGCTTGCGGCGAATATGGCCCTGGCCGCCTTCCCGAGCCGCCGGCGATCGTCGAGTGGCTCAGCGACAACGGGCTTCTGGCCGCCAAGTGAGCCTCGCTGGCAAGCACATCCTCGTCACCGCCGGGCCGACCCACGAGCCAATCGACCCGGTGCGGGTCATCGCCAACCGCTCGTCCGGCCGGCAGGGCTTCGCCATCGCCGCCGCCGCCGCCGAAGCGGGCGCGAAAGTGACCTTGGTCGCCGGCCCGGTCGCGCTCGACACGCCGTCCGGCGCAGACCGGATCGACGTCGAGACCGCCGAGCAGATGGCCGAGGCGGTGATGGGCTCGCTTCCGTGCGACGCGGCAGTGCTGGTCGCGGCGGTCGCCGACTGGCGGGTCGACCCGGCCAAGTCCAAGCTCAAGAAAAGCGACGGCCCGCCGAAGCTCGAATTCTTGCCGACCCGCGACATCCTCGCCGAGCTTGCGCGGCACAAGCTAAGGCCGCGGCTGCTGGTCGGCTTTGCCGCCGAAACCGAGGAGGTCGTCGCCCAGGCGATCGCCAAGCGCGCCGCCAAGGGCGCCGACTGGGTGGTCGCCAACGACGTGACTACGGGCGTGATGGGCGGCACGCGCAACCGGGTGCATCTGGTCACCGGCGAGGATGTCGAGGACTGGCCCGAAGCGGGCAAGGAAGAGGTCGCTCGGCTGCTCGTTGAACGAATCGCGGCGGCGCTCGCCTAGCCGCAGGCGCGGCAGTCGGGATCGGCGGGGACGCGAATCTCTCTCCAGCTCAGCTTGATGCCGTCGAACACATGGACGGCGCCGGCCGCGTCCCCGCCGATGCCGACAATCGCTCGGACCGCCATGAGAGCCGCGAAACTGCCGACGGTCGCGGTCATGGCGCCGAGCACGCCCTGCTCGGCGCAGGTGTCGCAATCGTCGGCGTCGAACGCGTCGCCGACCCAGCAGCGGTAGCACGGGCGGCCGCGGAACAGGCCGACCTGCCCCTGGAACATCACCGCCGCCGCCGACACGAGGGGAATCCCGAGCCGCACGCAGGCATCGCTGACCGCAAGGCGGGTGGCGAAATTGTCGCTGCCGTCGAGCACCAGATCGTGCCCGGAGAGCAGCCAGTCGGCATTTTCGGCGGCGATCCGCTCACGGATCGCTTGCACCTCGACATGGCGATTGAGCCGGTGGACGAATTCGGCAGCGCGCTCCGCCTTCGGCGATCCGACGTCGCCTTCCGCGAACAGGGGCTGGCGATGAAGATTGGTCAGGTCGACCTCGCCGTCGTCGATGATGGCGAGCTTCCCCACCCCTGCCCCGGCCAGCGCCGGGATTGCCGCGCTGCCGATTCCGCCGGCGCCGACGACGGCCACCTGCGCCGCCCTCAGGCGCTTCTGGCCGACCCCGCCGACCTCGCGCAGGACGATATGCCGCGCGTAGCGTTCGAGCTCATTGTCGGTAAGTTCAACCATCCCGTTCGCCCTGAGCCTGTCGAAGGGCTGCCTTACATCCTTACAAGAAAATTGCAGGGCTTCGACAAGCTCAGCCTGACCGGCCGTCGGTTGTCACCTGCCTGTGCTTCCAAAGCCCCCAGCCCCGCGCTCGGTCGCTTCGAGATCGTCGACCTCGGCGAAATCGGCCTGCAACACCGGTGCCGGCACCAGCTGGGCGATCCGCTCGCCGCGGCGAACCTCGAACGGCTCGCTGCCGAGATTGGCGAGGATCACCTTCACTTCGCCGCGATAGTCGCTGTCGATAGTTCCGGGCGTGTTGAGGCAGGTGATGCCATGCTTGAGCGCGAGCCCGGAGCGCGGTCGAACCTGCACCTCGTAACCGTGCGGAATGGCGATGGCGAAGCCGGTCGCCACCGCGCGCCGCTGGCCTGGCTCTAGCGCAAGATCCTCGGCGGCGACCACGTCGAGACCGGCGGCATGGGCGGTCGCATAGGCCGGAAGCGGAAGGCCTTCGCCGTGCGGCAGGCGCTTGAGCTTGATCGCGATCACTTGCCTTTGCTCCTTGCCGGCTTCTTGCGGCCACCTTTTTTGGCCGGGCCCTTGGCCGCCTTGGCGTCGATCCACTCGGCCGCCTGCTCGAGCGTCACGCTCTTGGGCTCGATGGCCTTGGGAATGGTCGCATGGGTGGTCCCGTCGGTCACGTAGGGGCCATAGCGCCCTGCCATCACCTTGACCTCCTTGCCGCTCCCGGGGTGAGCCCCGAGCGTCGCGATCGGCTCGCGCGACGCGCCGCCCCGCTGCCGCCCGCCGCCCGCCGCGGCGTCGGCAAGCTTGGCCACGGCGGCGTTCATCCCCGTCTCGAACACTTCGGCGGTCGAGCCGAGCCGGGCATATTTGCCGTCATGGGCGAGGTACGGCCCGTAGCGGCCGATCGAGGCGGTGATCGGCTTGCCGGTCTCCGGGTGCGGCCCGATGTCGCGCGGCAGCGACAACAGCTTTTCGGCCATGCCCGCATCCACGTCGGCGATGGGCAAGTCCTTGGGAATCGAGGCGCGCTTGTCGCCGCGCTCGACATAAGGGCCGAAGCGCCCGCTCTTGAGTAAAATCCCGTCACCGAGCTCGGTCGGGCCGTCGCTTTCCGCTTCCGCCTCGCCCTGGCCGAACTTCCGCGTGTAGCGGCATTCGGGATAGTTGGAGCAGGCGACGAAGGCGCCGAAGCGGCCGGCGCGAAGGCCGAGCCGGCCACTACCGCAATTGGGGCAGACGCGCGGGTCGCTGCCGTCGTCCCGCGGGGGATAGAGCCAGGGCTCGAGGAATTCGTCGATCGCCGCGGTGACGTCGGAGGGCTTCTGCTCCATCACCTCGCCGGCCTTGGGCTTGAAGTCGCGCCAGAAGTCGTCGAGCAATTTCTGCCAGTCGAGCCGCCCGCCGGAGACGTCGTCGAGCTCCTCCTCGAGCTCGGCGGTGTAATCATAGCTGACGTAGCGCTCGAAAAAGCGCTCGAGGAAGGCGGTGACCAGCCGCCCGCTCTCCTCGGGGACGAAGCGGCCCTTGTCGAGCCGGACATATTCGCGGTCCTTCAGCGTCTGCAGGGTGGCCGCATAGGTCGACGGCCGGCCGATGCCGAGCTCCTCGAGCCGCTTGACGAGGCTCGCCTCGGAATAGCGCGGCGGCGGCTGGGTGAAATGCTGGCTCGCCTCGACCCCGGTCTTGGCGGGAGCGTCGCCTTCGCGCAGCAGCGGCATGCGCGCGCCATCCTCGTCCTCAGGTCTTTCGTCGCGGCCTTCCTCGTAGAGCGCGAGGAAACCGGGGAAGAGCACTACTTGGCCGCTGGCGCGAAGCAAAGCGCGTCCGGTTCCGTCGCTCAGCTCGACCGTCGTCCGCTCGAGCCGCGCCGAGGCCATCTGGCTCGCGAGCGCGCGATTGTAGACCAGCTCGTACAGCCGCGCATGGTCGCCGCTGCCGGCGCGGGATTGGGAGAAGTCGGTCGGCCGGATCGCCTCGTGGGCTTCCTGGGCATTCTTGATCTTGCTGGTGTAGCGGCGCGGCTTGTCGGGGACGAAACCGGAATCGTAGCGGTTGGCGATGGCCCGGCGGGCGTCCTTGATCGCTTCCTCGGCAATGTCGACGCCGTCGGTCCGCATGTAGGTGATCAGCCCCTGCTCATAGAGGCCCTGCGCCACCCGCATGGTGTGGCTGGCGGAAAAGCCGAGCTTGCGCGCCGCTTCCTGCTGCAGCGTCGACGTCGTGAACGGCGGCGGCGGGTTTTTGGAAAACGGCTTGGTCTCGACCGACGAGACGGTGAAGCGCCCGGCCTCGACCACGCCCTTGGCGGCATCGGCCTCGCTTTTGCTGCCGATCGACAGCCGGTCGAGCTTCTTGCCGTCGAGCTGGACCAGCCGCGCCTGGAATGCTTGCCCGCCGGCCTCGAACGTCGCGGCGATCTGCCAATATTCCTGGGCCCGGAACAGCTCGATCTCGCGCTCGCGGTCGACGATCAGGCGCAGCGCGACCGACTGCACCCGGCCCGCCGACTTGGCTCCCGGCAGCTTGCGCCACAGGATCGGCGACAGGGTGAAGCCGACCAGATAATCGAGCGCCCGACGCGCCCGGTAGGCGTCGATGAGGTCGTCATCGAGCGCGCGCGGCCGCGTCATCGCCTCGCCGACGGCGCTTGGAGTGATGGCGTTGAACGTCACCCGCTCGACCTTGCCCGGAAGCACCTTGCGCTTGCGGAGCACCTCCTGGACGTGCCAGCTGATCGCCTCGCCCTCCCGGTCGGGGTCGGTGGCGAGGATCAGAGTGTCGGCGTTCCTGGCTTCCTCGGCGATGGCTTTGAGCTGGCGCGCCTTGTCGGGATAGGTCTCCCACTGCATGGCGAAGCCCGCATCGGGATCGACCGACCCGTCCTTGGGCGGAAGGTCGCGGACATGGCCGAAGCTCGCCAGGACACGGTGCCCGGGCCCGAGATATTTTTCGATGGTTTTCGCCTTGGCCGGCGATTCGACGACGACGAGTTTCAAACTTCCACCATTCCTTTACGTACGTACGCGCGATGGTGGCGACCCAAGATTCCGCGCGTCAAGCCAGATGCATCATCGAGGCCGAGCTGCGTGCTCGCGCCGCTTATGCGGAGCCGGGCCGCCATTACCACGATCAGCGCCACCTCGACGATTGCCTTGCCCAGCTCGACACGCTCCACGACCTGTCCGACCGCGACCGCCTGCTGCTCAGCTGGGCGATCCTGTGGCACGATGCCGTCTACGAGCCAAGGCGGCGCGACAATGAGGAGCGCAGCGCTGAACTGGCACATCGCGAGATGGTCGCCTGCGGCGTTCCCCAACAAGATGCCGCCGAAGTCGCCCGCCTGATCCGCCTGACGCAAAGCCACAAGGCCGATTCCTCGGACCGCCTCGGGGCGTTGATGGTGTCGATCGACCTGTCGATCCTCGGCGCTGACCCCGACCGCTACCGGGCTTATGTGCAGGGTGTTCGCCGCGAATATGCCCATGTCCCCGATGCGATGTGGCAGGCCGGGCGCTCAGAGCTTCTCAAGCGTTTCCTCGCTGCCGACCCGCTCTACCCCGACCCCGGCTACCGCGAGCGGCTCGAAGCGCAGGCTCGCGGCAACATGCAGGAAGAGCTCAGCTCGCTGGGCGAAGGCTGACCTTGCCGCCGGCGTGGCGGTCGAGCCGGCCGGCGAGGTCGAGCTCGAGCAGCGCCATCTGCACCGCGCCGCTGGTCGCGCCGGACAGCCGGATGATCTCGTCGACCGGCACCGGCGACGGGCCGAGCAATTCCTCGACCAGCGACAGGACGCTGTTTTCGCTATTTGCCGCCTCGGGCTCGGCCAGCCGATAGTCCGACGGCGCCGACGCGACTCGCGGCTCGAGCGGGCGAAGCGCCTCCATCACGTCGGCGGCGTTCTGCACCAGCGTGGCGCCGTCGCGGATCAGCTGGTTGCAGCCCTGCGCGCGCGGGTCGAGCGGCGAGCCCGGCACAGCCATGACCTCACGCCCCGCTTCGGCCGCGAGCCGGGCGGTGATCAGCGAGCCCGACCGCGGCGCCGCCTCGACGACGACGGTGCCGAGGCTGATGCCGGCGATGATGCGGTTGCGGTACGGGAAGTGGCGCGAGCGCTGCTCGGTGCCCGGCGGCATTTCCGCCAGCACCAGCCCGCGGTCGTACAGCGCCTTCTGCCTCGCCTCGTTCTCCGGCGGGTAGAAGACGTCGATCCCGCCGGCGACGACGGCGATTGTCCCGGTTTCGAGCGCTCCGTCATGGGCGGCGCTGTCGATTCCCCGGGCGAGGCCGGAGACCACTGCCGCACCCTGCTGCCCGAGGTCATGCGCGAGGTGGCGGGCGAAGCGGCAGGCGGCGGCCGATGCGTTGCGCGCGCCGACGATCGCCACCGCTTGCCTGTCGAGCAATTTGAGATCGCCCTTGGCGATCAGCAGCGGGGGAACGTCGTCGAGCTCGGCGAGAAGCCGCGGGTACAGTCCCTGCCCCAGCGCGAGGTAGCGGGCGCCGAGCTTCTCGACCCTCGCCATTTCCCGCTCGGCGTCATCGCGGGTGCGCAGCGGCGGCGAGCGGCCGCCGCCCCGCCTCGCCAGGTCCGGCACCGCCGCCAGCGCCGCCGCCGGGCTGCCGAAGCGAGCGATCAGCTGGCGGTAGGTGACGGGGCCGATGCCGGGGCTTCGGACCAGCCGGATCCGGTCGATCAAATCATCGGTCATGGCGCGTCTTCCCGACTGGTGCCGCGGATTAGCGGCCGCTCAGGCCGCGTCCAATCCGCGGCTCGGTGCCCGCCTTGAGGCGGGCGAGGTTCGATCGATGCTTCCAGATGACCAGAAGCGCGAAACCGAGCAGCATCGGGAAGAGCGCGTCGGCGCCCAGCAATGCAGCGCTCACCGGAGCGCTGACGGCCGCCGCGATGCCGGCGACCGACGAGATTCGAACGAGGACCAGAAGCCCGAGCCAGAGGACGGCATAGACGAGCGCCGCCAGCGGCAGCAGCGCGATCAGCACGCCGAGCAAGGTCGCGACGCCCTTGCCGCCCATGAACTTCAGCCAGACGGGATAGAGATGGCCGATCAGCGCTCCGGCGGCGGCGAAGCGCTCGCCATCCAGGAACAGCGCACGCGCGAGCAGGATCGCGGCGGTCGCCTTGAGGCAGTCGAGCATAAGGGTTGCCGCGGCCAGCCCCTTGCTGCCGGTGCGGAGCACGTTGGTCGCGCCGATATTGCCCGAACCGACGGCACGGATATCGCCCTTGCCGGCGAGCCGGGTGAGCAGGAGACCGAACGGGATGGAGCCGAGCAGATAGCCGAGCAGCAGCGCGAGGAGCATGTCGGCGGTCAGCATTGCGAAGTCGTAGCAAATGGATTCGCCCGCGCAACCTTGACATCCGCGGCGGGAAATCCGGAAGGAGATGAACGGCCTCACCACATCCCCCCCCGATTTCGCGGGGAGGGGACCGGCGAAGCCGGTGGAGGGGTCCTTCGGTGTCGGGCACACAAGCGCTTGCCCTGAGCTTGTCGAAGGGCTCCTTTTCTCCTTAGTGCAGAGGATGGCAGGGCTTCGACATGCTCAGCCCGAACGGAGTGCATGTTGCGACCTGACGCCCCCCTGCTCTTCTTCGACTCCGGCGTCGGCGGCCTGTCGGTGCTCCAGCCGACGCGCGCTCTGCTGCCGACCGCGCCGATCGTCTATGTCGCCGACAATGCCGCTTATCCTTATGGCACGCGCAGCGAGGCGGAGATCGCCAGCCGCGTGCCCGCGCTTCTCGGCCGGCTGGTCGAGCGTTTCCGCCCGCGCCTCGCGGTGATCGCCTGCAACACCGCCTCGACCATCGCCCTCGACCATGTCCGGGCCGCGCTCGACCTGCCGGTGGTCGGCACGGTCCCGGCGATCAAACCGGCGGCGGCGATTTCGAAAAGCCGGGTGATCGGAGTGCTCGGCACCGAAGCGACCGTGCGCCAGCCCTATGTCGACAATCTCGCCGCGCAGTTCGCGTCCGACTGCACGATCGTCCGCCACGGGTCGGCCGAGCTGGTCGATCTCGCCGAGGCCAGGCTCGCCGGCGACCATGTCAGTGCGGACGCCGTCGCTGCTGCGGCAGCGCCAATGTTCGAAAGGGAAGGAGGCGACCGGATCGACGTCGTCGTCCTCGCCTGCACCCATTTTCCCCTGCTCGCTGCCGAGCTGGACTCGGCATTCCCCGGGCTCGGTTGGGTCGACGGCGGCGCCGGCATCGCTCGCCGCATCGCTTCGCTGACCCGCGATCAGGCCTGGCCAGCCCAGCCTTCGCCGGGAACGATGGTCTTCACCGCCGAGCCGCGGATGCCTCTGCTCGGCAACCTCGCGCAATACGGTCTGGGAGAGGTCCAAACACTTTAGGATCGTCATTGCGACCTCGGCATGGAGCCGGGGGAAGCAATCCAGCTCTGCGCCTATGGATTGCCGCGTCGCTTGCGCTCCTCGCAATGACGGAGGCCTTTAATTGCGAGTCGTTCGCAATGGCATTCGGCGACCGGCGGCGGTAATGGGCCGACGAAGAAACGCTTGGGCGGGTAACGTGGACTACGACAGCATCTTCAGGGCGGCGATCGACCGGCTGCACGACGAAGGGCGTTACCGCGTCTTCATCGACATCCTGCGTCACAAGGGCAATTATCCGAACGCCCAATGCTTTGCCGGCCATAACGGGCCGAAGCCGATCACCGTCTGGTGCTCGAACGACTATCTCGCCATGGGCCAGCATCCTGCGGTGGTCGAGGCGATGGAAAAGGCGCTGCACGAGGTCGGCGCCGGCTCGGGCGGCACCCGCAATATCGGCGGCAACACCCATTATCACGTCGAGCTCGAGTCCGAGCTGGCGTCCCTCCACGGCAAGGAGGCGGCGCTCCTCTTCACCTCCGGCTACGTCTCGAACGAGGCGGCGCTGTCGACTCTCGGCAAGCTGCTACCCGGCTGCATCATCTTCTCCGACGCTCTCAACCACGCCTCGATGATCGCGGGGATCAAGAATTCGGGCTGCGAGAAGCGCGTCTTCAAGCACAACGACCTCGACCATCTCGAGCAACTGCTTGCCGAGGCCGACCCCGAAGCGCCCAAGCTGATCGCGTTCGAAAGCGTCTATTCGATGGACGGGGACGTCGCCCCGATCGCCGAAATCTGCGATCTGGCCGACCGATATCAGGCGCTGACCTACCTCGACGAAGTCCATGCCGTCGGCATGTACGGCGCTTGCGGCGGCGGCATTTCCGAGCGCGACGGCCTCGCCGCGCGGATCACTCTGATCGAAGGCACGCTCGGCAAGGCGTTCGGGGTGATGGGCGGCTATGTCGCCGCCGACCGGACGGTCATCGACTGTATCCGCTCCTATGCGCCCGGGTTCATCTTCACGACCTCGCTGTCGCCGGTGCTGGTCGCCGGCGCTCTGGCCAGCGTCCGCCACCTCAAGGCGTCGTCGGCGGAGCGCGAGGCCCAGCAGCAGGCCGCGGCCATGCTGAAGGCCAAGTTCGAACAGGCCCGGCTGCCGCTGATGCCGAGCGTCACCCACATCGTGCCGCTGCTCGTCGGCTGCCCGGTCAAGGCCAAGCGCATCAGCGACATATTGCTAGCCGAATACGGCCTCTACGTTCAGCCGATCAATTACCCGACGGTGCCGCGAGGCACCGAGCGGCTGCGCTTCACCCCGGGCCCGCACCATAGCGCCGAAATGATGGACGAGCTGACCGGCGCCCTGGTCGAGATTTGGGACCGGCTGGAGATGAAGCTCGCCGCCTGAGCCGCTCGCTCGGCGCTGCCGACGTCGGACGAGCCTGACGTTCACTGCTGGTCCGGGAAGTTGTAGGAAGGTCTGCTGGCAATAGGCAGCAGGGGGCAGCGTCATGGCGACGATCGCCGAAAATCTGGGCTTGGCGGAGCGGCCGGACATATTGTCTGGAACGCCGCGGGCGCATGCAATCGACCGTTGGATCTTCGTGTTCATGGCGGCATGGTTCATCGCGATCGTGCTGGCCGGCTTCATTCCGGACTCGCTTGAGCAGATCGCAATGGTTCAGGCGGGATTGCGACCGCCTTTCCCGCTGGTCCTGCACGTGCATGCAGTGCTGATGGGTGCCTTCATGCTGCTGTTGCTGGCGCAGACCACGCTCATGGCGACGGGCCGCCGAGAATATCACATGCAGCTGGGGCTGGTCGGATATGCGCTGGCCGCGCTGCTGGTCGTCGTCGGCTTCATCCTCGTGCCTACGATATACCACCAGGTGTGGCAGGGCGCGCAGTCGGCTCCGGCGGAAGCGCGCGATCAAGCGCACGGTCTCGTGCGGATCCTCGAGAACGTCATGCTTCTACAAATCCGCATCGGCATATTGTTCCCCCTGTTCTTGGCCATCGCGTTCAAGGCGAGGGGGCGCAATGTCGGCATGCACAAGAGGATGATGTTCCTCGGCACGGTCATGGCACTGCCCGCCGGCATCGACCGAATCCCCTGGCTCCCGCACACCATGCCTGGAAGCCCGCTGTCGGCGGATCTTTACACGCTCGTGGCGATAGCGCCGATGTTCCTGTGGGACGTCACTCGCAATCGCTCCGTGCATCCTGCTTATGTGATCTGGCTGGCGGTAAACCTGCCCTTCGCGATTGCGGTGAACGGGCTCTGGGGAACCGAGTGGTGGCACGATACGGCAAAGCAGCTGATGGGCGTCTAGACCCCGTCAGCGTCCGCGACGGGCCCGGGCTGCTCCGGGGCGACCGGACGAAACGCTGTCCTACAGCCGCCGTTTTGCGCTAGGGTGGGCGACGATGATCCGAGCCGCACCATGCTTGCGCCCCGTCTCCGGACATTCTGCCCTTAAAGTCACAAAAATGGTCGTGTTCTACGGGACATTAGCGACTTTAAGGGCCTGCGCGGTGGTATCCGGCGGGCGCGGGCGCTAGGACATGGCCATGCGCATCGCCCTTGCCGCCGACCATGCCGGATATGCCCTCAAGGACGAGCTCGCGGCCTGGCTTCGAGAGCAGGGGCACGACATCGTCGACCTCGGCACCAACGGCCCCGACAGCGTCGATTATCCCGAGTTCGGCTCGAAGCTCGCCCGCGCCGTCGGCTCCGGCGAGGTGGACCGGGGGGTCGCCGTCTGCGGATCGGGAATCGGCATTTCGATTGCCGTCAACCGCGACCCGCGCTGCCGCTGCGCCCGCGTCGACGAACCGCTGTCGGCGGCCCTCGCCCGCGAGCATAACGACGCCAATGTCCTTGCGCTCGGCGCTCGCCTGGTCGGCGCCGACATGGCCAAGGCCTGCATCGCCGCCTTCCTCGGCACCACCTTCGCCGGCGGGCGCCACCAGCGCCGGGTCGACCAGCTTTCTTCCCTCCTTCAGGACAGCGACTGATGGCCTCTGCCGCCGACGAGCTCACCAGGACCGCGGCCTATGAGCTGCCGAGCGACTTCTTCACCCGTCGCCTCGCCGACGCCGACCCGGCGGTCGCCGATGCGATCCGGGCCGAGCTCGAGCGCGAGCAGAGCCAGATCGAGCTGATCGCTTCGGAGAATATCGTCAGCCGGGCCGTGCTCGAGGCGCAGGGATCGGTGCTCACCAACAAATATGCCGAGGGCTATCCCGGCCGCCGCTACTACCAGGGCTGCGAGCCGTCCGACCAGGTCGAGACCCTGGCGATCGAGCGGGCGAAGCAATTGTTCGGCTGCGCCTTCGCCAACGTTCAGCCGCATTCGGGCGCCCAGGCCAACGGCGCGGTGATGCTGGCGCTATTGAAGCCCGGCGACACCATCCTCGGCATGAGCCTCGCCGCCGGCGGCCATTTGACCCATGGCGCTCCGCCCGCCCAGTCCGGCAAATGGTTCAACGCCATCCAATATGGAGTCCGGCAGGACGACCATCTGGTCGATTTCGACGAGGTCGAGCGGCTGGCGAAAGAGCACGGGCCCAAGCTCATCATCTGCGGCGGCTCGGCTTATCCGCGCCATCTCGATTTCGCCCGCTTCCGCGAGATCGCCGACGGGGTCGATGCCCTGCTGATGGTCGACATGGCCCATTTCGCCGGCCTCGTCGCCGCCGGCGAGCATCCCTCGCCCTTCGGCCATGCCCATGTCGTTACCACCACCACCCACAAGACCCTTCGCGGCCCGCGCGGCGGAATGGTCCTGACCGACGACGAGGGCATCGCCAAGAAGATCAATTCCGCGGTCTTCCCCGGCCTCCAGGGCGGGCCCTTGATGCACGTCATCGCGGCCAAGGCGGTCGCCTTCGGCGAGGCGCTGCAACCCGAGTTCAAGAGCTATGCGCGCGCGGTCATTGCCAATTCCAAGACACTCGCCGGCCGCCTCAAGGAACGCGGCGCCGACCTCGTCGCCGGCGGCACCGACACCCATCTCGCGCTGGTCGACCTCAGGCCCCTCGGCCTCACCGGCAAGGACGCCGACGAAAGCCTCGAGCGCGCCGGAATCACCTGCAACAAGAACGGCGTCCCGTTCGACCCGCTGCCGCCGATGAAGACCAGCGGCATCCGCGTCGGCTCGCCGGCCGGCACCACCCGCGGCTTCGGCGAGGGCGATTTCCGCGACATCGCCGACATGGTCGCCGACGTCCTCGACGGACTTGCTGCCAACGGGCTCGAGGCCAATGGCGAAGTCGAGCGCGAGGTCAATGGCCGAGTCCGCGCCTTGTGCGCCCGCTTCCCGATCTACGAAGGGTAGCGGATGCGCTGCCCGTTCTGCGCGCACGAGGACAGCCAGGTGAAGGACAGCCGCCCGTCGGAGGACGGAGCGGCGATCCGCCGCCGCCGGCAGTGCGAGGCGTGCGGCGCCCGCTTCACCACCTTCGAGCGGGTCCAGCTTCGCGACCTCACCGTCATCAAGAAGGATGGCAAGCGCGAGCCATTCGACCGCGCCAAGCTTGAGCGCGCGATCGGCCATTCGACCCGCAAGCGCGACATCCCGCCGGCGAAGATCGAGCAGCTCGTGAGCGGCGTCCAGCGCCAGCTCGAGACCCGCGGCGACGAGGTTACGTCGGCCCGCATCGGCGAGGCGGTGATGGAGGGGCTCAAAGCCCTCGACCATGTCGCCTACATCCGCTTCGCCAGCATCTACAAGGACTTCAGCGATCCCGGCGACTTCGCGGAAATCGCCGAAAGGGTCGAGAAGGAAGCCGTTCCGCGAGACCAAGACAAATTGCTGTGAGCGAGCCAATCATCGTCCTCGTCCGGCCCCAGCTCGGCGAGAATATCGGCAAGGCGGCGCGGGCGATGCTCAATTTCGGGCTGACCGAGCTGCGCCTCGTCGCGCCGCGCGACGGCTGGCCCAACCCGTCCGCCGGACCGGCGGCGAGCGGCGCCGACGTCGTGCTCGAGCAGGCGCGGGTGTTCGAAACCACGCAGCAGGCGATTGCCGATTGCGAAACGGTCTATGCTTCGACGGTCCGCCGCCGCGACCTCGTCCTGCCGGTGCTCGGTCCGGAAGCGACGGCGCGGCAAATTGCCGGGTCCCCCGGCCGCTCGGCAATCCTGTTCGGTGCCGAGCGCTCGGGTCTCGAAACCGAGGAGGTCGCGCTCGCCAATGCCATCGTCACCGTGCCGATCAACCCGGCCTTCGCGTCGTTGAATCTGGCTCAGGCGGTGATCCTCCTAGCCTACGAATGGTCGAAGACGGTCGATCTCGCCCAGCCGCCGGCGAAGGAGCAAGAGCCTCGGGCGCCGCACGGCGAGGTCGAGGGGCTGATCGGCCAGCTCGAGCAATCGCTCGAGGACAAAGGCTATTTCCACCCGCCGTCGCGGACCCGGGCGACCAAGAACACGCTGCGGACGATTTTCACGAAAGCCGGCTGGTCGTCGCGCGAGGTCAAGGCGGTGCGCGGGGTCATCCGCGCGCTTGCCGAACCGAAACGGCGCTAGGACGATTGCGTGCAGGCAGAATCCGGGATTAGGGTCGCTGCCGCTAGTGCGTTGGAGATGGCGATGGCACGCTACCCTAGACTCTTGATCCCTGCAGCTGCGGCCCTGCTGGCAATCGCCGGCTGTGCGGGCGATGGTCAGGTCCGATCCGCTTCATCGGTCCGCAGCTTCGGCGAATATCGCTATGTCGGCGAGCAATTCGGCGGGCCGATCCCGCTTCAGCAGAGTTTCGGCGGCCTCGGCGGCGACCGGCTCGACCCCTGGCTCGTCTATACCGCGGCAGGCCGGCAGATCCTCTACTTCCGCGGCTCGGTCGGGACCTACAACGTCATCAGCAGTTCGCAGGCGGCGACCGTGAACCGCTGGTTCCGTGAGACCGCCGATGCGAACAAGGACCGTGAGCTCACGGACGAGGAAATCCGTGAAGCGCTGCAGCGCGTGCTCCTCGAATACACGCTCGCCGCCGGCAAGCATAATCCGCACAAGGTCGTCTGCAAGACGGTAACGAGGACCGACAGTCGGCTTCATGCCTCGCGCGTGTGCCTGACCCGCGCGCAATGGGCGGCAATCGCCGAGGAAGCGAACAACACTGCCCGGGATGAACTCCTCAACGGCCTGCCCCGGACCTATGGCGGAGGCGGCCCGCAGTAAGGCCCGTTCGGGTTGACTCGGCGCGGGCCAGTCGCCATGTGCGCCGCTCGCAATTGATCCCGCACGCCCGGTGAAGCGGTGATCGCGCCAGTCGCCCCTCGACAAGCGGGACAGGCAAGACTGGCGGTGCGGCCCCGGGCACATTGGAAACGCGAATTGGAGTAGACGATGACCAAGCGCACCAGCGCCAAGTACAAGCTCGACCGCCGAATGGGCGAGAACGTCTTCGGACGGCCCAAGAGCCCGGTCAACCGCCGCGAATATGGCCCCGGCCAGCACGGTCAGCGCCGCAAGGGCAAGCTGTCCGATTTCGGAATTCAGCTTCGCGCCAAGCAGAAGCTCAAGGGCTATTACGGCGACATCACCGAAAAGCAGTTCAAGAAGAATTATGTCGAGGCGACCCGGATGAAGGGCGACGCCTCGCAGAACCTCATCGGCCTGCTCGAGCGGCGGCTCGACATGGTCGTCTATCGCGCCAAGTTCGCCCCGACCATCTGGGCGGCCCGCCAGTTGGTCAGCCACGGCCACATCCGGGTCAACAGCGTCAAGTGCAACATTGCCTCGCGCCGGGTCGATGTCGGCGACGTCATCGAGCTTGGGCCGAAGGCGCAGGAAATGGCGCTGGTCATCGAGGCGCAGAGCCTCGCCGAGCGGGACATCCCCGACTATGTGGTTCCGGATGGCTCCACCAAGGCGACCTTCACCCGCGTCCCGAAGCTCGACGAAGTGCCTTATCCGGTGCGGATGGAGCCGAACCTCGTCATCGAATTCTACTCGCGCTGATGAGCTGAGAATTCGCAAGCCGACGCAAAGAAGGGCGGCCCCCACAAGGGGTCGCCCTTTTTCTTTGCTCTTGCTAGGCGCGCAGCATGTCCCCGCCCCTCCCGGAATGGGCACCGCACGAGGCGGTGTGGATCGGCTTTCCGAGCGATCCCGAGCTGTGGCTCGGCGACCTCAAGCCGGCCGAGAGGGAAGTCGCCGCTTTCGCCGAGGCCGTGCATGCCGACGGCAAGGGCGAAAAGGTGATCCTTGTCGCCGCCCACGAGGATGCGGCCGGCGCGGCGCGCCAGCTGGCGCCGTTCGCCGAGGTGATCGTCGAGAAGTTCGGCGACATTTGGCTTCGCGACACCGGCCCGATCGTCTTGGGCAGCGGCGGCCGTCGCCGCGCCGCCTGTTTCCGATTCAACGGTTGGGGCGGCAAATACGACCTCGACGGCGACCAGGACATCGGCGAGCGACTGGCCGGCCGCGCGGGCTTGGCCCCCTCCAGCTTCGACTGGGTGCTCGAAGGCGGCGCCATCGACCATGACGGGTCGGGCACGGTTCTCACCACCGAGCAATGCCTGCTCAACCCCAATCGGAACACGCTGACCCGCGGGGAGGTCGAGGAGCGGCTGAGCGAGGATCTCGGCTTCGAGCGGACGGTCTGGCTCGGCTCCGGGCTGCTCAATGACCACACCGACGGCCATGTCGACAATCTCGCCCGCTTCGTCGCTCCCGGCCGGGTCGCGATCCCGACGCCCGCGGCAGACGATCCGAACGAAGCCGTCTATCGCGATGCGGCAAAGCGGCTGAAGGCAGCGAAGCTCGACGTCGTCAGCCTGCCCTCGCCCGGCCGAGTGCTCGGCGCCGAGGGCGACGTAATCCCGGCGAGCTACATGAACTTCTACATCGGCAATTCCGCGGTCGTGGTCCCGCAATATGGCGCGGCCAACGACGGGGCGGCCGTCGAGGTCGTCCAGGCGCTGTTTCCCGACCGCAGGGCCGTGGGCCTCCGCGCCGACCACGTGCTGACTGGCGGCGGCAGCTTCCACTGCATTTCCCAACAGCTGCCGTCGTGATTATGTGCGCACCATGACCAAGGTCACCGTCGCCGCGCTGCAGCTACCCCTCGGCGGGAGTGCCACGGAGAATATCCGCGACGTCGCCAAGCTGGTCCGCGAGGCCGCGGCCAAGGGCGCCGAGGTCGTCCTTCCGCCCGAATTGTTCGAAGGCCCCTATTTCTGCCGCGAGGAGGACGAGAGCCTGTTCGCCAACGCCCGCGCCGCCCACGAGCACCCGTCGGTGCTGGCGATGCAGGACCTTGCCCGCGAGCTGAAAATCTCGATCCCGACCAGTTTCTTCGAGACTGACGGGCCGCATCATTACAACAGCCTCGCCATGGTCGGGCCGGACGGCAAGGTCGCGGGAATCTACCGCAAGAGCCACATCCCCGACGGGCCGGGCTATGAGGAGAAATTCTATTTCCGCCCCGGAAACACCGGTTTCAAGGTGTGGGAGGGCCCGCATTATTCGCGACTCGGAGTCGGCGTCTGCTGGGACCAATGGTATCCAGAGACCGCCCGGGCGATGATGCTGATGGGCGCGGAAATCCTCTTCTACCCAACCGCCATCGGTACCGAGCCTCACGATCCGGAGCTCGACACGAGCCGCCTTTGGCGACGGGCGATGATCGGCCATGCCGTGTCCAATGTCGTTCCGGTCGTCGCCGCCAACCGCGTCGGCACCGAATGCGGCCAGACCTTCTACGGGATGAGCTTCATCTGCGACGAGCGCGGCGACATCCTCGCCGAATTGGGCCGCGACGAATCCGGCGTCATCACTGCGACGCTCGATCTCGCGGCGGCCAAGAAGCACCGCGCCGCCTTCGGCTTCTTCCGCGACCGCCGGCCGGAGCTTTACGGGCGGCTGGTCGAGGACCGCTAGCGGCGGGAACGACCGCTCAAGTCGGCGATTGATAGCGAATGGCAGGCGGTTGGACCCGAGACGGAGCGGTTCAGGACCAGATCGACGATACGGTGAAGGACGCCGTTGCGCTCGCTCGGGCGCTGATTCCACGCGGTCCGAGCGCGAAGGAATGCGATGAGTGCGGCGAGGCCATTCCTACCGCTCGGCGCAAGGCGGTGCCGGGCGTACGCACGTGCGTCGCTTGCCAGTCCGAGCGCGATTCGAAGATCGCTCATTCGGCAATCAACCGCCGCGGAAGCAAGGACAGCCAGCTGCGCTAGTCTGACCCAGGGCCGCTCAGCGCGAGCGCCCGCTCAAACACGCTTTCGAACATCGCCTGATCGAGCCTGCCCGTGTTCTGGTTGTAGCGCGAGCAATGATAGCTCGACAGCAGCACTCGCCCGTCAGGGGCGACATGCTCGGCCCCGTGGCCGAATTTCGTCCCGGCCGGCGGCAGGCCGAGCGCGCGGGCGGCGGCGACATGGGCGATCTGGCCGAGCGCCACCACCACTCGCACCTGTCCCAACGCCGAGAACGCCGCCTCGAGATAATTGCGGCAGGTGGCGATTTCGCTTGGCTCCGGCTTGTTGGCCGGCGGCAGGCATTTGACCGAATTGAGGATCACCGCTCCGGTCAGCGTCAGGCCATCGGCCGGATCGGCGGTATAGGTGCCTTTGGCAAGGCCGTACTTGAGCAAAGTCGAATAGAGCAACTCTCCGGCATAATCCCCGGTGAACGGGCGGCCGGTTCGGTTGGCGCCGTGCTTGCCGGGCGCCAGGCCGACGATCGCCAGCCAGGCGTCGCGCGCTCCGAACGCCGGCACCGGCGCATTCCACCAATCGGGATGCTCGGCCCGCATCTCGTGCCGGAAGTCGACCAGCCGCGGGCACAAGGGGCAATCGCGCGGCGCCTCCGCCTGGGGAATCGGCGACAGGTCGGCGGGCTGGATCATCTCCCCACACGTAACCGTCTGTCCTGAGCTTGTCGAAGGACTGCAATTTCTTCTAGCGCTCGGACTGGAAAGGCAGCCCCTCGACAGGCTCGGGGCGACCGGTTGTTGTTTGGCCGACCACCTCTATGCCATTGCCATTGGCTCGAACCGCCCGCACGGGCGGTTCGGCCGCCCGGCGCAGGTGGTCGAAGCGGCGATCGCCCGGCTCGACCGCGACTTCGGCCTGTTCGATGCCTCGCCGATCCTGCTCAACCCCGCGCATGGCGGCGCCGGGCGCGACTTCGCGAATGCCGTGGCGCTGATTGAAAGCCAATTCCTCCCGCCCGACATGCTGGCAGCGCTCAAGGGCATCGAGCGCGAGTTCGGAAGGCGCAGCGGCCGGCGCTGGGGCGCCCGGGTCCTCGACCTCGACATTGCCGACTGGAGCGGCGGCCGGTGGCACTCGCGCGAGTTGACGGTGCCGCACCCCGCGGTCGAGCGCCGGGCGTTCGTACTTGAGCCGCTCGCGACCATCGCGCCGGGTTGGCGCGTCCGCGGCAGCCTGACCGCGCGGCAGCTTGCTCATCGCCTTGCCGCGCGGCGTACTCGGCGGTAACGCGTTTCGCTGCTGTGTGGGCCCTTAGCTCAGTCGGTAGAGCAACTGACTTTTAATCAGTAGGTCGCTGGTTCGAATCCAGCAGGGCTCACCAGCACCGTTCGCCGGTCGCGCTGTTGCCGAGCGCTGACTCGCAATTGCTTGCGCTCGAAGTCTATCGACAGCTTTTCCAACCCTCGCAGCCCGTTCATTCCGAGAAGGATCGCCGGCTTGTCTTCGAGGCCAAGCAGCCTGAACATGTAGGCGTCGGCAAAAACGGTCGGAAGATTGGTCAGGCTGAGCTTGCCGAGGTCGAGAGCCTTGAGGATCATATGATCCCCGACCAGAGTCTGACCGGTCACCGAGACCAGCACGACCTTGCCGAGCTCGGGCAGGGCGCGGCGATTGGCGAGCGCACGGCGAAGCGGTTCGTTGGCCACTGAAACCTGCGCCCCGGTATCGATCACGATCGTCACCGGAATCGAGTCGGCCTTGGCGCGGGTGACAACCAGGCGGCCGTTGCGCCGCTTTGCCTCGATGACAATGGCGTCGCGCTCTTCCAGTGAAACCCGCTTCGCGGATGGTACGATGGCGATCTGACCTGCGCTGAAATCGATCAGCAGCCGCTGCGCACTGAGCGAGTCGATGCCGAGGATTCCGTCGGCACCGATATTGGCCCGGGCCAGCAACGGCGCGCGCGCGACCTCGACCTGCCTGCCGCCGATCTCGAGACTCGGAACCTCGACCGTGGTCACCGCCGTCACTCCGGTAACGCTGTGCAGCCGCGCCTCGCCCGCCGGCGCAAGGCGGAGACTGGCGGCCAGTTCCTTGGAGATCGCGGTCCGCTCCGATCCCGTATCGACGAGGAACTGAAAGGGACCGCGATCGCCGAGCCTGACCTCGACGGTCATGCGATCGTACGGGTCGCCGCCCAGATCGGCCTGATGCGCCCCGCTGGACGCGGCCTCCTCCGGCAGCGCCGCGACCGTCTCGAATTCGGTGGTTCGGTCTTTCGAGGATAGCGACACGGGCGCCAAAAGCATCAATGCCGTCAGCAGCCGGGGCAGAAAGCGCATCCGCAGTCCTTCTCCGGCGCACTTTACACTCGCTTGAAGGCCGTTGCGAGGCCTCGCAAGTGTACTTCGCTCCGGCGCGGAGCCAAGCTCAACCCTCTGGTAACGCTCGCGGGTTTAAAGATGGGCGGCGCGGCGGCCAGCCAGCCTGTCGGCGGGAGTCTTTTGTGGACGAAGTGCCAGTTGAAACGACGCTCTATTCTTTGTCCGACGAGCCGCCGGCTCCTTTCGGCCAGCGTCAGGGCGAACGCCGCGATGGCGAACGGCACCTGAGCCTGTTCCGAGTCGGATCCTTGACCTTGGGCGACCGCCGCGAGCTGTGCCTGATCCGCAATGTGTCGTCGGGCGGGATGATGGTCCGCGCTTACTGTCCGATCGAGCCCGGTACTCGGCTGTCCGTCGAGCTCAAGGAGGGGCAGAATGTCGCCGGGACAGCCGCCTGGGCCGATGGCAGCAACGTCGGCATCACTTTCGACAAGCCGGTCGACGTCGTCGAGCTGCTGGCGACGTCGATGGACGGGCCGCGGCCACGCATGCCGCGGGTCGAGGTGCGCTGCTTCGCGACCCTGCGCGACGGCGCTCGCGTGCTTCGACTCTGGACCCGGGACATTTCACAAGGCGGTGTCAAAGTTGAAACTCGTCACGAAATCGCGAGCGGCGCGACGGTCGTCGTAACCCTGCCCGGGCTCGAGCCGCAGGCGGGAACCGTGCGCTGGCAGGACAAAGACTGCTATGGAGTCACGTTCAACAAGCTGATTCCGCTGCGGGTTCTGGTGGCCTGGCTGCACCAGCAGCGCGAAGCCATGCGTTCGGCGAACTGACGCTCCGATCCTATTCGCCGGGCCGCTGCGGCGACTTGCTCCACACCCAGTTTTCGATCAGCCGCCGCTCGTCCGCAGTCAGCGGACGGCACGTCAGTCCCGGGCGCTTGAACTCGGGAAGGATCCGGGGCTTCGGCGACGGGATGTGGCGAAGCACCTCCTCGGGCGCGAGCTTCTCAGCGAAAGCGACTCCGGCATTGCAGCCGGCCACCCATGCGATCCTGCTGGCAACCTCGAGGTCATTCCTGCGGAACAGGACCTCGGCGCCTTCGGCCGGCAGTTGCTCGCCCTCGATCAGGGCGCCGTCGGTCGACAGGTTGCGCAGCTTGACCGGAATTTTTTGCCCCCACGCCTCGATCGTCGCTGCAAGCAGGACGTTCGAGCGCCGTGAGCGTCGGTTCTGCGGGATAGGCTTGTGCTCCATGCCTCAACCATAGGGCGGAGAGGGTAAAGCATCGTTTAATTTGCCGCCGCGCAGCGGCGATACAGCAGCATCAGATTGTTCGCCGGCATGGCGCGGGTCCCGACGAGGCGGAACGAGCGCTTCTCCGCCTCGGAGGTGAAATCCTCGACGCTTCGCAATCCCCATCGCTCGTCCCGACTTCGGAGATCTGCGTCAAAAGCAAGGTTGCTCGCAGCGGTGTCGATCGTTTCGCTGAGCCACGGTCCGTAAAGGATCAGCGGCGCGCCGGCACCGAGCAGCCGGGCGGCGCCGTCGAGCAGCCCCAGCGCCGCTGACCACGGGCTGATGTGGACCATGTTGATGGACAGGACGACATCCGCCGACCGGACCGGCCAGTCAGATTCGCGGGCGTCAATCACGACCGGCTCGCGAACATTGGCAAGACCGGCCTGCTCACGCCATGCCCGGATCGACTGGAGCGCCTGTGGGTCGACGTCGCTCGGCTGCCATTCGAGGCGAGGGAAGCGCTCGGCGAAATAGACCGCATGCTCGCCGGTACCGCTGGCGACTTCGAGCACCACGCCGCTCTCCGGAAGCCAGTCGGCCAGCACCGCGGCGATCGGCTCGCGGTTGCGAAGCGCTGCTGGCGCCGAGCGGCGAACAGCTGTGACGGGGTCTTCGTAGAAGCGTTTATCGCCGCTCACCTACTCAGCAGCCTCGGCGGATGGCGGATCGCGATAGACCAGCACCGGCTTCCTCGCCGCCAGCGTCTCGTCGAGCCGCCGCCGCGGCGCATGGACCGGAGCAGCCTTGAGATCAGGTTCGCCGGCCCTCGCCCGTTCCGCGAGGCTGCGCATCGCGGCGATGAACTGGTCGAGGCTTGCCCGAGATTCAGTCTCGGTCGGCTCGACCAGCATGGCGCCGTGGACGACCAATGGAAAATACATGGTCATCGGGTGGAAGCCCTCGTCGATCAGGCCCTTGGCAAGGTCCAGCGTCGCCAGGCCCCCGCCGAAGCCTCGGTCGGAGAAGATCGCCTCGTGCATGCACGGGCCGCTTTTCGCGAACGGCGCGTCCAGCACGTCCTCGAGCGCGCGCAATATATAGTTGGCGTTGAGCACGCAGTCCTCGGCGACCTGGCGCAGGCCGTCGGCGCCGTGGCTGAGCATGTAGGAAGCGGCGCGGGTGAACATGCCCATCTGGCCGTGGAAGGCGACCATCCGTCCGAAGCTCCGGCCGTGATGCTCGCCGACGGTCTCCTCCTCGACCAGCACGAATCGATCGCCTTGCTTTTCGACGAAGGGCAGGGGAGCGAACGGCGCCAGCGCCTCGCTCAGCACTACCGGTCCCGACCCCGGCCCGCCGCCGCCGTGGGGGGTCGAGAAGGTCTTGTGGAGGTTGATGTGCATGGCGTCGATGCCGAGGTCGCCGGGCCGGACCTTGCCGACGATGGCGTTGAAATTGGCGCCGTCGCAGTAGACGAAGCCGCCGGCGGCATGGACGGCGTCGCTGATCGCCTTCATGTCGGGCTCGAACAGCCCGCAGGTGTTGGGGTTGGTGATCATCACCGCGGCGACGTCGGATCCGAGGCGAGACTTCAGCGCATCGAAGTCGACCCGCCCGTCGGCATTGGCCGGAATGCTTTCGACCCGGTAGCCGGCAAAGGCGGCGGTCGCTGGATTGGTGCCGTGAGCGCTTTCGGGGACCAGTACGACCTCGCGGGCGTCGCCGCGTGCCTCGAGCGCGGCGCGGATGCACAGCAGGCCGCACAACTCGCCATGCGCCCCGGCCTTTGGGCTCATCGCCACCGCCGGCATGCCGGTCAGGGTCGTCAGCCAGTAACCGACGAGGTCGATCAGCTCGAGCGCGCCCTGCACCGTGTCGACCGGTTGCAGTGGGTGGATGTCGGCAAAGCCCGGAAGCCGGGCGACCTTCTCGTTGAGGCGCGGATTGTGCTTCATCGTGCAGCTGCCCAGCGGAAACAGGCCGAGATCGATGGCGTAATTCTGGCGGCTGAGGCGGGTGTAGTGGCGCACGGCTTCCGGCTCGCTGAGGCCGGCCAGGCCGATTGGGCGGCTGCGCTCGAGCCCGGCGAGGCGATCCCCACCGCATACCGCCTCAACAATGTCGACCCCGGTCTGCTCGGCCGAACCGATTTCGAACAGTAAAGGCTCCTCGAGCATCAGCGCGCGATTGCCGGTTACGGTGTCGGCGCTTCCCGGCTCATTGGCAGGCGTCGTTGGGCGCCAGCCGGACGGATTGACGGTCACTGGCACACCTCCCCCAAGCCCGCTTCAAGCGCTTCGATATCCTCGTCGGTGACGGTTTCGGTGACCGCGAGCACAAGGCCGTTCTGCAGCGCATCAGCGCCGGGATACAGCCTTCCGAGCGACACTCCGCCAAGCACGCCCAGGTCCGCTAGCGCCCGCACCGCCGGCCGCGCCTCGACCGGAAGCTCGAGCGTGAATTCGTTGAAGAAACTCTGGTTGACCAGCCGCACGCCGGGGATCCGAGCCAACCGATCAGCGACTTCGCACGCGCGCGCGTGATTCAAGGCCGCCAGCCGGCGCAGGCCCTTTTCGCCAAGCAGGCTCAGGTGCGCCGAAAAGGCGAGGGCGCACAGCACCGAGCTGGTGCAGATGTTCGACGTCGCCTTCTCGCGGCGGATGTGCTGCTCGCGGGTCGACAGGGTGAGGACGAAGCCGCGCTTCCCTTCCGCATCGACAGTCTCGCCGGCGAGACGGCCCGGCATCTGGCGTACATGCTTCTCGCGGCAGGCGAACAGGCCGACATAGGGCCCGCCGAACTGCAGGCCGACACCGATCGACTGGCCCTCGCCGACGACGATATCCGCGCCCATTTCTCCCGGCGAGCGGATCAGCCCAAGCGCCACCGGCTCGGTAACGACGGCGACCAGCAGGGCGCCATGGGCGTGCGCCGCCTCGGCAATCGGCGTCAGGTCGGCGATCCGGCCGAGGATGTCGGGATATTGGACGACGACGCAGCTGGTGTCGCTGTCGATCGCGGCAATCAGCCGCTCGGCGTCGGTCTCCGGGCCGAGCTCGGGAAGCGCGACGTTCAGCCGGTCGCCGGTGAACTTTGCCATCGTTTCGGCAACGCTGACGTAATGTGGGTGGAGTCCAGAAGAGAGCACCGCCTTTGTTCGCCGGGTGATCCGCCGTGCCATTCCGATCGCTTCCCAGCAGGCGGTCGAGCCGTCGTACATCGAGGCATTGGCAATGTCGCAGCCGTACAGCCGAGCAACCTGCGTCTGGAACTCGAACATCATCTGCAAAGTGCCTTGGGCGATCTCGGGCTGGTAGGGCGTGTAGGCCGTAAGGAATTCGCCGCGCTGGATGATATGGTCGACGCTCGCCGGGATGTGGTGGCGGTAGGCGCCGCAGCCGAGGAAGAAGGGCGCCTCGCCGGCGACCAGGTTCTTGCGCGCCAATGCCGTAAGCTGGCGCTCGACGGACAGCTCCGAGGCATGATTGGGCAGCCCTTCGAGCGGCCCGTCGAGCCGCGCCTCGGGCGGAACGTCGCGGAACAGATCGTCGATTGTCCCGGCTCCGACAGCGGCGAGCATTGCGCTTCGGTCAGCATCGGAAAGGGGAAGATACCTCACGCGTCCCGACCTTTCGTCATCCCCGCGCAAGCGGGGACCCAGAAAAGGGGCAGGGCTAGGTTCCCGCTTTCGCGGGAATGACGAGTCGTGGTCATAGCTTCCTCATGATGAAGCGAAGGCGGACGTAATCGGCTACATTGGTGCCGACGGCGCTGGCGACGGCGGCGGCAATGTCGGCTCTCTCGTCCTCGGGAACCCCGGCCCGGTCGAGCCAGCCCTTGCGGAAGGTCGTCACCCAGGCGGCGACGCCGTGGTCGAGCGGGGTCGGACGCTCGATCAGTCGGGCGTCGATCCCCTCGAAACCGGCCGCCTCGTAGATGGCGGCAAACCCTTCGGGCGACGGATACCAGCTGGCGCTTTCCGCCGGCGGCACATAGCCGCGGATGACGAGCTCGGCGTCGAGCGCCTCGCGCAATTGTTTGAGATTGCCCTCGCCGCCCATCTCGCCGGCGAAGCGGCCGCCGGGTTTCAACGCGTTGCTGATGGCGGTCGCCACCGCTTCCATTTCCAGCATCCAGTGCAAGGCCGCATTGGAAAAAGCAGCGTCGAACTCACTGTCGAACGCCATGTCGGCGGCGTCCATCTCGATCACTTCCAAGCCGCGCGCGCGTGCCGCCGCGACCAGCTCGGGCGAACTGTCGACGCCGATTGCTGTCGCGCCCCGCTGCGCGATCCGTTCGGTCAGCGTCCCGTCGCCGCAGCCGACGTCGAGAATATGCTCGCCCGGTTTCGGGTCGAGCAGGTCGAGCGCCGCCGCTCCCAACTCGGGCACGAAGCTGCCGACCCGCGCATAATCGCCCGCATCCCAGCGGCTGGTCGAGGCGGCGGCCCGGATCAGAGCGTCTTCACCCAGTCGCGATAGCTCTGCTCGTCCATCAGTCCCTCGACCTCGGCCAGATCGTCGAGCCTCAGTTTGAAGAACCAGCCCTCGCCTTCGGGGTCGCGGTTGATCAGTGCCGGGTCGTCGGCGATCGCCTGGTTGCCCTCGACGACTTCGCCGCCCACCGGCGCGTAAACATCCGATGCAGCCTTGACCGATTCGACCACCGCCGCCTCGCCGCCTTTGGTCAGCGTCCGGCCCGCTTCGGGAACCTCGGCGAAGACGATATCGCCCAGCGCCTGCTGCGCATGGTCGGAGATTCCGACTGTGGCGGTGTCGCCCTCAATTCGAATCCACTCATGCTCGCGGGTGAAATAGAGGCTCATGCACTGGCTCCCTTGCGGTGATAGCGGTGGGGGACGAACGGCATCGTCACGACCTCGGCGTCAAACAGCTTCGATCTTTGCTCGAGCTTGAGCCGAGTGCCTGGCTCGGCGAGGTGCGAGGCGACGTAGCCCATCGCGATCGGCCGCTGCAGCGAGGGCGAGAAGCCGCCGCTCGTGATCCGACCGACCTCATTGCCTTCGCCGTCGAGGACCCGAGCGCCCTCGCGCACCGGCTGGCGCCCGTCGACAGCGAAGCCGACCCGCTTCTGCACTGGACCGTTCTCGAGCTCGGCAAGAATGCGCATGGCTCCCGGAAAACCGCCCTCCGCCCGGCGGCGCTTGCCGATGGCGAAGGCCAGGCCGGCGATGATCGGCGTCGTCGTCAGGTCGATGTCATGGCCGTAGAGCGGCAGACCCGCCTCGAGCCGAAGCGAATCGCGCGCGCCAAGGCCGATTGGCTTGACTCTGTCGTCTTCGAGCAAGGCGTCGGCGAGCGCCTCGACGGCGGTGGCGGCGATGGAAATCTCGAAGCCGTCCTCGCCGGTATAGCCGGAGCGGCTGATCCAGACAGGCTGGCCGAGCGCTCGGAAGGCGCCGCCCTGCATGAAGCCGAGGTCGGCGACGCCGGGCGCGAGCGTGTCCAGCGCCTGGACCGCCCGCGGCCCCTGCAACGCAAGCAGCGCCTGCTCCTTCATATGGTCGACCACCACTTCGCGCGGCAGGCGCATCTTCAGCACTTCGAGGTCGCCATGCTTGGTGGCGCCGTTGACCACCAGGTAAAAATCTTCGCCTCGCCGGGTGGCCATGAGATCGTCGATGATGCCGCCGTCCTCTGCGAGCAGCAGCGAGTAGCGCAGCCGCATGTCGCCGAGCAGCCTCAGCTCGCCCGGAAGTAGCGTTTCCAGCGCGGCGTCGACATTGTGGCCGTGGACGAGGATCTGGCCCATGTGGCTGACGTCGAACAGTCCGGCGCTTTCCCTGACCCAGAGATGCTCGGCGATGATGCCTTCATACTGGACCGGCATCTCATAGCCGGCGAAGGGCACCATCCGCGCGCCGCGGCGGCGGTGCCAGCCGTCGAGCGGAAGCTTCACCGAGGGTTCGGATTCAGCGCCCTCGCCCCCTTCGGGGTCACCGCGATAGGGCTCGCCGCGCGCCTGGGTGAATTGGTCGGTCGGGCCGCCGTGGACTTCCTTGCTCATTCGCGCGCTCCTTCGCGGGTAGCGACAGTCCTGCGCCCCGGCGCTTCCGACCATCACCCCCGTCTGTCGCTGCGCCTGAGAGCTTTGCCCCTTCGGCGGCTCCGGCCTTGCGGCTGGAACACTTTCCAGACTGTCTCGGTCCGCGCGGTCCTTTGGCCTGAGAGATTCCGGGGGCGGTTGCTCCTTCGGCGCCCCGGGCCGTGTCCGATCCGGGGTCTCTCCCGCGCGGCCATCCGGCGACCGCATGCGGCCTCCGGCGACGCGCGGAGCCTTGGCGGGCGCAAGCCGTTGAGTCAACGCGCAAGGGAGCAACAGGAGGCAATCCGATGATCCGGCCGCTGAGCGGGCTTGTCTCGGGAATGATCGTCGCCCTGATCGTCATCATCGGCGTCCAGTGGCTCGGCTATCAGATCGTGCCGTTGCCCGGTTTCGATGAAGCCCAGCCGGTCGGAACGGATCAGCCGCTGGGCACGCAGCTGTTTGTCCTGCTTGCCTGGACGTCCGGGGTGCTGCTGGGCTCGGCGGTCGCGGTGAGAGTGTCCCGGCGACCTTGGGCAGCCTGGGTGATTGCCGCCGCCATCGCCATCTCCGCCTTGTTTCGCTTCGCCATGATGGCCCAGCCCACCTGGTTCATGGCCGCTTCGATACCGCTGCTCCTGCTGGCCGGTTTGATCGGGCAGCGGCTGGCGCGAGTCTGGCGAAGCCTGCCTAGCGAGTAGCGTTGTAGCGCAACTGGTCCTGCGTCAGCTGGAAGCCGACCAGCTGCTCGAAGGTCGCGCGAGCCACCGCCGACCGCACCGCCGGGTCGTTGAGTGGATCGACCGCTGCCTGCGGGTCGCCGGGCCGACGTTCCTGGGTGAGCAGCCGTCGCACGTCCTCGGGCAGGGTTGCAGCCGCGCGCGACACGCGCACCGTGGCCTGGGCCGAGGTCCGGCCGCGCTGGCTTCCGGCTGGGAAGTTGACGGCGACGTAGGAGACGCTTTTGGCGACCACTTGGTTGCCCCCCTGCAGCACCGAGTTGAAATAGGGGAGCACGACCTGCCGTGGCGGTCCCGCATCGCGCCTCACCGCGACGACGTCAAACGTCGCGGTCGAGATGATCTCGGCCCCTTGCTCGTTGCAGTGGGCGCGAAGGTTGGTGATGGTGGCGGTGACATCGATCGCCGATGCGTCGGTCGATCCCGCCGGAGCGAACAGGGTGATGTCGCCGGTTCCCGCCGGGACCCCGAGGATCGGGCAGGCGCTCCGGCGAGCGAAGACGCCGCCGTCAACGAGCATACGCTCCCGCGCACAGGCCGGGAGCAGGGTGATGGCGAGCAATGCAAGCAGGCGGAGCTTCACGGGGGACGGCTTCCTCGACTGGACGGAACGGGAGTTGCGCCGTTCATAGGAACCGCCTTCAATCGCTGCAAGCAATCGCTTACATGGCAGGCCATGGGTACCCCCCGGCCTTCCCTTCGCGTCCTGATCGCTGCACCACGCGGTTTCTGCGCGGGCGTCGATCGCGCCATCCAGATCGTCGAGCTCGCGCTGGAGCGGTTTGGCGCGCCGGTCTACGTTCGCCATGAGATCGTCCACAACCGCTTCGTCGTTGATCGGCTGCGCCGCATGGGCGCCGTGTTCGTCGACGAGCTCGACGAAGTTCCGGACGACCGGCCGGTAGTCTTTTCCGCTCATGGCGTGCCCAAGTCGGTGCCGGCAAATGCGCGAGAGCGCGGCCTGGCGTTCGTCGATGCGACTTGCCCGCTCGTCTCGAAGGTCCATCGCCAGGCCGAGCGGCTGACTGAGGAAGGGCGCCACATCCTGTTCGTCGGCCACTCCGGCCATCCCGAGGTGATCGGCACCTTCGGCCAGGTGCCTGCCGGCTCCATGACCCTGATCGAGACCGTCGAGGATGCCGCCGAGGTCGAGGTTCCGGACCCCGACAACCTTGCATTTCTGACCCAGACGACGCTGTCGGTCGACGACACGGCGGCGATCGTCGGCCTTCTCAAGCGGCGCTTCCCTGCCATCCGAGCGCCTCGAAGCGAGGACATCTGCTACGCCACCTCCAATCGCCAGGCGGCGGTCAAGGCTATCGCTGCGCAATGCGACCGAATGCTGGTCATCGGCGCACCCAACAGCAGCAACTCGCTTCGCCTCGCCGAGGTGGCCGAGCGCATGGGCGTTTCCGCCCGGCTGATCGAGCGCGCCGCCAGTATAGACTGGGAATGGCTCGGGCAGCCGCAAACGGTCGGAATCACCGCCGGCGCCTCGGCGCCCGAGCTTCTCGTCCGCGAGGTCGTCGACACGCTTCGGGAGCGGTTCGATGTGACCGAGGAAGAAGCCGATCACTCGCCCGAGAGGATGGTCTTCAAATTGCCGCGCGAGCTGGTCGCCTAGCTTGGTAATCGTCATTGCGAGCGAAGCGAAGCAATCCAGCAATGCAGCTCAAGGTGCTGGATTGCTTCGCCGCGACGGTCCTCGCAATGACGGCGTTCCATGACTGACCTTCCTTACGTCGAAATCTTCACCGACGGTGCGTGCCGGGGCAATCCGGGCCCGGGCGGCTGGGCGGCGTTGTTGCGCTCCGGCAGCCATGAAAGGGAGCTCGCCGGCGGCGAGCCGCTGACCACCAACAACCGAATGGAGCTGATGGCGGCGATCCGCGCGCTCGAGGCGCTCAAGCGACCGTCGCAAGTCGAACTGCACACCGACAGCAATTACGTCCGCGACGGCATCACCAAGTGGATTCACGGCTGGCGGCGCAACGGCTGGCGGACGGCCGACAAGAAGCCGGTCAAGAACGCCGAGCTGTGGCAGCAGCTGGTCGATGCGGCCGCGCCGCACCGCGTCGAATGGCATTGGGTCAAGGGCCACAGCGGCCATGCCGAGAATGACCGGGTCGACGCCCTCGCCTGCGCCGAGGCAGACAAGCAGCGCGGCTGAAGCTCCGGTCTCAGCGAAGCCGGTCCGGAAGGAAGGGCTGCGGGTCGATGTGTGCGACGGTTGCGTCGGGAACGGTTCCGAGCAGCAGCGCCGCCGCCAGCTTCGCCGCCGCGGGCGCCGTCTGGATTCCGAATCCGCCCTGGCCGGCGCACCAGAAGAAGCCGGGTTGTGACGGGTCGAAGCCGTAGACCGGCAGCCGGTCTGGGGCGAAGCTCCTGAGGCCCGCCCATCTGCGCTCGACCGCCTCGATAGGCCAGTCGACCACTTGCTCGAAGCGGTCGATGGCGACGGCGACGTCGATCTCTTCCGGCGCGGCATCGCAGGGGTCGGTTTCGATCTCGTCATGCGGGCTCAGCCAGAGCGTCCGGTCGCCTTCGCCCTTGAAGTAGAAGGTGCCGTCGGCATCGCTGACCAACGGCAGCGACTTGAGCCCGCCGCGTCCGACGCGCAGCTGCACCATCGTCCGGCGCTTGGGCGCGATTCCGATCGGCGCGACTCCGCATGCTTGCGCGACCGGATCGGCCCACGCCCCCGCGGCATTGACGATGATTGCCGCTTCGACGCTCGCTCCGTCTTCCAGCTCGACGATCCAGCCCTCGCCTCGCCGCTGCGCCGACATCAGGCGGGCATCGTTTCGCACCTCCCCGCCAAGCCGGCGAAGCCTTGCCAGGCAGTCGGCGTGGAGCGCGGCGACATCGATGTCGGCGCAGCCCGGCTCGAACAGGGCCTTGCGCCATTGCGGGCGGATTCCCGGAACCATGCGCTCGAGCTCGTCGCGCTCGACCCGCCGAGTCACGACGCCTGGCGGAATCTCGGCCCATCCCCGCTTCGCGATATGCAGCGCGCCTCGCGGCGACAGCAGGCCGCCCCCCTCCAGGGCTCCGCGCGAAGCAGCGGTCAGGCGCGCGACCGCCGGCCCGCCGTAGCTTTCGAGCCAGAATGCGGCCGAGCGGCCGGTCGAATGATAGCCGCAGATCGATTCCGAATCGATCAGGAGCACCTTCGCCTGCCCGGCGATCTCGGCGCCGAGGCTGGCGCCGGCGATTCCGCCGCCGACGATCAGGACATCGTAACTGGCCACGGGCGCCGGTTACGGTTTCGAAAGCCGCAGCGTCTAGTGGTCGCGGCATGTCGGATGTTGGCGTCACCCAAATTGCGTTGCTCGCACTGCTGGCGCTGCTGCTGATTGCGGCGGCGGCGATCGACGTTCGCACCTACACCATCTCCAATCGGCTGAATCTTGCCGTCGCGCTCCTGGCGCCGCTCTACTGGTGGTCGATCGGCCTGCCGCTGTGGCCCGAAGCGGCGCTGCAGGTCGCGATCGCCGCCGGCGTGTTCGCATTGCTCGCCGCCGCTTTTTTCGTTGGGATGATGGGGGGCGGCGACGTCAAGCTCGCCGCGGCTCTCGCGCTCTGGTTCCCGCCCGGCTCGACGCTTCGCTTCCTCGTGATCATGTCGATCGCCGGCGGGGTACTGACGTTGGTCATGCTCGTTTTGCACCGCGTGCGGCGCAGGCCGGGGCGCCCCGAAATTCCGTACGGGGTAGCGATCGCGATCGGCGGTCTCGCCATTCTCGCCCAACGCTTTCTTAACCAATTTGCCTGATGTGTGAGGACATTGACGGGGACCCTGAAGGGGAGGCGATCGCGCCATGGATGTGAAGAAGCTCGCTCTGCTGATCGGAGCATTGGTCATTGCGGTAGTCACCGCAGTCATGGCCAAGAACATGTTCGCAGGAGCCGGAGCTGCGGAAGCTCAGGCGGCGCCGGCCGTCCCGCTTGGACCCAAGGTGCTGGTCGCCCGCAAGGCCCTCCCCGTCGGAACGATCATCGAAGCCGACAGCCTGACCTATCAGCCCTGGCCACAGGAGCTGATGCAGAGCGCTTATTATACCGAGGGCTCCGCCGACGGCGACATGAAGAAGCTGCTCGGCACCGTGGTCCGCCATCCGATCACCGCCGGCCAGCCGGTCACTCGCGGCGCCCTGGTGGGCCCGGAGGACCGCGGCTTCCTCGCCGCAGCGCTCGGCCCGGGAATGCGCGCGATCACCGTTCCGGTGAACGCTTCGACCGGCGTGGCCGGCTTCGTTTTCCCGGGTGATCGCGTCGACCTGGTGCTGACCCAGGACGTCCTGGGCGGAGGCGATGGTCCGCCGCTCAAGGTATCCGAGACGATCGTCCGCAACATCCGGGTGCTCGCCACCGATCAGCGTATCAGCGAAAAGGGCGAGGACGGCAAGACGGAGGTGAAAACCTTCTCCAACGTCACGATCGAGGTCACTCCGCGCATCGCCGAGAAGATCGCCGTGTCGCAGAACATGGGCACGCTGTCGCTGTCGCTGCGCTCGATCGCCGACTCGACTTCCGAACTCGAGCGCGCCGTCGCGTCGGGCGAAGTGAAGTTGCCGCAGAGCGCCAATCCTGCGGAAGAGCGGCGACTGCTGCTCTCGGTCGCCAACCGGCCGATCGACAGCAACACCACTTTCACCACGGGCGGTGACGTATCGCGCTTCCAGCGCCGCACGGTGCCGGCAAAGCCGGCCGACAAGTCGAACGCTGCAGCCGCCGCGCTGGGGAACTTTGCCAAGGCGCTGACCGGCGCCGGCGCACCGGACGGAAGCCCGGTTCATACCGGTCCGGTCGTCCGCGTCGCCCGCGGCAATGAAGTCACCGTCGTTCCGGTGGGAGCTCGCTAAAATGACCATCCGCAAAACCTTTCGCCGGGCGCGCCTCGGCACTGCGCTCACGGCCCTTGCCATCGGGCTGGGCACCGTCAGCGCCTCGGCTCCGGCCGCTGCCCAGTCGATGGCTGCGCGGCCTTCGGAGACGCTCAACCTCAGCCAGGGCACCGGCACTCTCGTCCGCCTATCCTCGCCGATGAGCGACGTGTTCGTCGCCGACGACAAGGTCGCCGACGTTCAGGTGCGTTCGGCCTCGCAGCTGTACATCTTCGGCAAGGGGGCCGGCGAGACGACCGTCTATGCGACTGGCCGCGACGGCCGCGTCGTCTACGCGGCCAACGTCCGGGTCGGTGCCAACTTCGGTACCGTCGACGAAATGCTGCGCCTGGCGATGCCCGATGCGAGCATCCAGGCGACGCCGATGAACAACATGGTGCTTCTCACCGGAACCGTCGCCCAGCCGTCGGACGTCGAAGAGGCGCAGCGGCTGGTCCAGGCCTATATCGGCGACGGCGCCAAGGTCGTCAGCCGGCTGCGCTCGGCCACTCCGCTCCAGGTCAGCCTGCGGGTGAAGATCGCCGAGGTGAACCGCTCTCTGCTCAAGCAGATCGGAGTCAATCTGCTGGCATCGGACACGACCAGCGGCTTTCAATTCGGAATTGCCCAGGGCCAGGGTATCCGCATCCCGCCCGCCGACGATTCCGAAGACAATACCGTCAGGGTGATCCGCAACACGATCGGCTCGACCCTGTCGGGAAGCGGCCGGCTGTTCGGCCTCGACATCCTTGGCTCGCTTGACCTCGCCGAAGTCGACGGCCTGGCGACGACTCTTGCCGAGCCGAACCTGACGGCGCTGTCGGGCGAGACTGCCAGCTTCCTGGCCGGCGGCGAGTTCCCCATCCCGGTGTCGCAATCGCTCGGCTCGATCTCGATCGAATACAAGCAGTTCGGGGTCGGCCTTGCGTTCACTCCGATCGTGCTTGCCGACGGCCGCATCTCGATGCGCGTCCGTCCGGAAGTCAGCGAGCTTTCGACCGAAGGTTCGATCCGGCTCAACAATTTCGACGTTCCCGCGCTCACCACTCGGCGCGCGGAAACGACGGTCGAGCTCGGCTCCGGCCAGAGTTTCATGATCGCCGGCCTGCTGCGCAACTCCAACACCAACCAGATCGACAAGGCGCCGTTCCTCGGCGACCTGCCGATCCTCGGCGCCCTGTTCCGCTCGACCCGATACCGGCGTCAGGAAACCGAGCTGGTGATCGTCGTCACGCCATATCTGGTTCGCCCCGTGTCCGGGCAGCTTGCGCTGCCGACTGACGGCTACCGCGCGTCGACGGACGTTCAGCGGGTGATCGGCGGCCAGACCTTCACCGGTCAGAGCGGCCGACCGCCGGTCCCGGCCGCTCCCGCCCCCGGCGTGGGCGCCGGCGCCGCTGCAGTTGCTCCGGGCTTCAAGCTGTGACCCGGCCCGCCATCAGGAAGGATGCGAAGATGCGTTCGAAACTCTCTCTCCTGGCTGTTGCCGCGGCGCTTGCCGGATGCCAGCACGGCGTCGACGTTCCCCAGCGGGGACTGGCGGCGGTCAACGTTCCGACCGTCAGCCGTTCGGACTATGTGTTCGACGTCGCCGCCCCCTACGGCGCGCTCGGCCCCGCCGAGGCCGCGCGGCTCGACAATTGGTTCCGCAGCCTCGACCTTCGCTACGGCGACATGATCTACCTGGACGGGCCCCACGCGGCCTCGGCGCGGTCGGATGTCGCTCGCCTCGCCGGCCGCTACGGGATGCTGGTGAGCAGCGGCGCGCCGATGACGACCGGGCAGGTTGGTCCGGACACGGTTCGCGTCATCGTCAGCCGGAGCCGCGCCGAGATGGCGGGTTGCCCGAACTGGGGAGTTCCGGCCCAGCCGAATTACGACAATCGCACCATGCCGAATTACGGCTGCTCCGTGAACGGCAATCTCGCCGCGATGGTCGCCAACCCGCAGGACCTGGTCCACGGGCGTGACGATGTCGGCGGCAGCGATTCCGTCGCCGCGGCAAAGGCGATCGACATGTATCGCAACTGGCCGCTCACCGGGATCGTCGACGGCCAGCAGAAGCGGCCGCTCAAGGACGTCAGCACCAAGAAGGACGAGAACTGATGAACGCCCCCTTTCAGGCACGCGCCGGGTTGCGCGATCCATTCACCGCCTTCGTTTGCGACGACGCGACTGCCGATATGCTTCGGCCGGTCGCGGTCGAGCACGGCTGGAGTCCGGAAAAGGTCAACAAGGGCGGGCTTCGCAACGCCGTCCAGTCGCTGTCGGTGTCGGCGAGCCCGAACATCCTGTTCGTCGACTTGTCCGAATCCGCCGATCCGCTGAATGACATCAACGCGCTTGCCGAGGTCTGCGAGCCCGGGACGATCGTCATCGCCGCCGGCCAGGTCAACGACGTTCGGCTTTACCGCGACCTCGTCGCCAGCGGCATCCACGACTATCTGCTCAAACCCTTCAACGTCGACCAGCTGAGGGACACCTTCGCCAACGCCCAGATGACTCTGTCAGGGCCGCGCGGCGAAGCCCAGGCCGACAAGCCGCACGTCATGGCCGCGGTGATCGGAGTCCGCGGCGGCGTCGGCGCATCCACGCTGGCGACCTCGCTCGCCTGGCTGCTCGGCGAGCGGGCCCATCGGATGACGGCCCTGCTCGACCTTGACGTGCACTTCGGCACCGGCGCCCTGGCGCTCGACCTCGAACCCGGCCGCGGCCTGACCGACGCGATCGAAAACCCGAGCCGGATCGACGGCCTGTTCATCGAGCGGGCCATGGTCCGTGCCAATGAGCGCCTGTCGGTGCTGTCGGCGGAAGCGCCGATCCATCAGCCGCTGGTGACCGACGGCACCGCTTTCTTCCAGCTTCAGGAAGAGATGCGAAATGCGTTCGAGTCGACGGTCCTAGATCTGCCGCGCCACATGCTGATCAACCACCCGCACCTCGTCCATGACGCGCACGTCGCGGTCGTCGTGTCGGAGCTGACCCTGGCCGCGACGCGCGATACCATCCGCATCCTCGCCTGGCTGAAATCCAATGCCCCGCAGACCAAGGTCGTCGTCGTTGCCAACGGCGTCCCCTCGGGCGGTGCTCTCGAGATCAGCCGCAAGGATTTCGAGCAGTCGATCGAGCGTCCCGTCGACATAGTCTTCCCGTCCGACGGCAAGCTCGCCGCGCAGGCGGCCAAGCTCGGGAAGCCGATGGCGGAGGTCGCCGCCGGCAAGATCGCTGCGCCCTTCAATGCCCTGTGCAACATGGTTCTGAGCCATGCCACCGAGGAAGGGCTGACGGCGGACTCCAAGGCGGCGGTCGGCGCCAAGTCGCTGGTCGATAATCTCAAGTCGATGCTCGCCAAGCCAAAAGCGAAGGCGGCGTAAGTGGGGGGCGGCAGGCAGGCGCCGCGCGCGCCTGCCTGCGGTTCCAGTGAGGAAACGGACGTCGGATGCTCTTGATCATCATCCTGTTTGCCGGATTGGGCTTGACCGCGTGGATGCTGGTCTCGGCCATGAGCGGCCCGTCCGCCTCGAAGGCGGTCAAGCGGCGCGTCGAGCTCATCAAGGAGCGTCATGGCGATGTCGTTGCCGGCAATGCGCAGGCGCAAATCCGCAAGCTGATGCAGGCCCGGGCGAGCCGGATCGAGGGCTTTGCCTCGTCCCTCATCCCAAAGCCGGCGCTTCTCCGCCGCCGCCTCGAAGCGACCGGCAAGGAAATCAGCCTGGCGAAATATATGACCGTGTCGGCGGGCCTTGCCGTCGCCGCGGTCCTGGTCCTGACGTTCCGCGGAGCTCCGTTTCTGCTCGCGATCTTCGCCGGCTTGTTCGTCGGCGTCGGGCTTCCGCACATGATCGTGAGCCGGCTGATCAAGCGTCGCATCGCCAAGTTCAACGCCAACTTTCCCGACGCCATCGAGCTGATGGTCCGCGGCCTGCGTTCCGGCCTTCCGATCACCGAGACCCTCGGCATCGTCGCCAGTGAGATTCAAGGCCCGGTCGGACTCGAGTTCCGCGCCGTCGCCGATAAGATGAAGATCGGCCGGACGATGGAGGCTGCACTCCAGGAAACCGCCGACCGGCTCGGCACTCCGGAGTTCCAGTTCTTCGTCATCACCCTGGCGATCCAGCGTGAGACCGGCGGCAACCTTGCCGAGACCTTGTCGAACCTTTCCGACGTTCTTCGCAAGCGCGCCCAGATGAAGCTCAAGATCCGCGCCATGAGCTCCGAGTCGAAGGCGTCTGCCTACATCGTCGGCTCGCTGCCATTCGTCGTGTTCACGCTCGTTTGGCTGATCAACCCGAGCTACATGGCCGGCTTCTTCAGCGATGAGCGGCTTATGGTGGCCGGACTCGGCGGCATCGTCTGGATGGGCATCGGCGCCTTCATCATGGCCAAAATGGTCAACTTCGAGATCTAGGGGGAACGCGCGACCATGCAGCCTGGGCCTAGCCTTCTCGGAATCGACGTGATCATGGTCGCGACGCTGCTCAGCGCCGTCGCCACCTTTGCGGCCATCGTCGCCATTTATGCCGCGACGACGGTGCGCGATCCCATGACCCGGCGGGTCAAGGCCCTCAACGAGCGCCGCGAACAGTTGAAGGCCGGAATCGTCGCCTCAACCAACAAGCGCAAGAAGCTGACCAACCGCAGCCAGGCCGCGGACAAGGTCCGCTCGATCCTCGTCAGCTTCAAGATGCTGCAGGAGGACCAGATCAAGAAGACGCAGCTGCGGCTGATGCAGGCAGGCATCCGAACCAAGGACCTCGCCTTCTTCATCATCTTCGCGCGCTTCGTCCTGCCGGTCGTCCTCGGCCTCGCCGCGGTGATCGCCATCTACGGCGTCGACATGTTCCCCGAATGGTCGTGGCTTCGCCGCTACATGACCGTCGCCGGAATCCTGATCGGCAGCTACAAGGCGCCGGACATCTGGCTGAAGAACAAGGTCACGAAGCGCAGCAACGCGGTTCGCAAGGGCCTTCCCGATGCGCTCGACCTGCTGGTCATCTGCGCCGAGGCGGGCCTGACCGTCGACGCGGCTTTCGGCCGGGTGTCGAAGGAGCTCGGCAAGGCCTATCCGGAGCTCGGCGACGAATTCGGCCTGACCGCGATCGAGCTGGGCTTTCTCAACGAGCGCCGCCAGGCGTTCGAGAACCTCGCCCAGCGAGTCGACCTCGAGGCGATTCGCGGCGTCGTCACGACCATGATCCAGACCGAGAAATACGGCACTCCGCTGGCGTCCGCGCTGCGCGTGCTGTCGGCCGAGTTCCGCAACGAACGGATGATGCGCGCCGAGGAAAAAGCCGCTCGGCTGCCGGCGATCATGACCGTTCCGCTGATCCTGTTCATCCTGCCGACCCTGTTCATCGTCATCCTGGGTCCGGCGGCCTGCGCGATCAGCGACAGCTTCCTCAACGGCTAGCGTTTCAGCGGTGGAACGTTAGCCGCGCACCCGCGCTTTAACCCTCGAGGAAACCAGTTCGAGGGGATTTGCGATGGTGTCGTTCACTCCCGACCAGTGGATCATTGTCGCCCTGGTCTTCGTCCTCGGCCTCCTGGTCGGGATGTTCATGACCGCCGGCGGCCGGCGCAAGTGGAAGACCCGCTACAAGGACGAGATCAGCCGCCGCGAAGCGCTCGAGCGCGAGCACCGCGACCGCGAAAAGCATTGGGAGGAGCGCGAGAAGGAATGGCGCGAGCGCGATTCTCTGCGCGACGCGGCGATCCGGGACCGCCGCGACCCCGACGAGCGGCCGCTGTAGTCGTCATTGCGAGGAGCCCCGGAGTCAATCCGGGGGCGACGCGGCAATCCAGCCTGGATTGCTTCGCTTCGCTCGCAATGACCGCTAGCCTTCGATCCTCGAGAAATCGGCCACCCGATGGACCGCATCGCGGAATCGCGCGAGCAGGTCGAGCCGGCGCGCGCGCTTGGCCTGGTCGGGGTCGTTGACCGTGACATGGTCGAAGAAATCGTCGATCGGCCGGCGAAGCGAGGCCAGCGCCGCCATCGCGGCAGTGAAATCCTCGGCCTCGACCGCCGCGCTCGCCCGCGGCTCTGCGGCATCCAGTGCCTCGACCAGCGCGCGCTCCTGAGGCTCCATTTCTCCCCTCCGTTTGAGGGAGGGGTTGGGGGTGGGTGCGTTCCACTTTTCTTTCTTCAAAATGTTTGCCGCGCGCTTGTAGGCGGTGAGCAGGTCGGCACCGTCCTCAGTCTCGACGAACGCCTGAAGCGCCTTGACCCGCGCCAGCAGCCGGACGAGGTCATCCTCCCCGCCAAGTGCGAACACCGCGTCGATCAGATCGTGCCGGACCCCCGCCTCGCGCTGCTGCACCTTGAGACGGTCGGCGAAGAAATTGAGTAGCTCACCTTCTGCGATGGACAGGCGAAGGTCATTCTCGACTACGAGGGAAATGGCGCCGAGCGCGGCGCGCCTGAGGCCGAATGGATCTCGCGAACCCGTTGGTTTCTCGTCGATTTGAAAGAATGTTCGAAGCGTATCCAGCTTGTCGGCCAGCGCCACCGCGACCGTCACCGGCGCTCTCGGCACCTCGTCCCCCTGCCCGACCGGCTTGTAATGATCGCGCACGGCGTCGGCGATGGCGTCCGGCTCGCCCTGGGCGCGGGCGAGATAGCCGCCGATCACGCCCTGGAGCTCGGGAAACTCGCCGACCATTCCGGAGACCAGGTCGGCCTTGGCCAGCCGCGCCGCACGCTCGGCCTGATCGGCGAGCTTGGCCACCGCTTCGTCATTCCCGCGCAAGCGGGAACCCAGTTTTTCTCTTTTCGGAGAGGCCCCCGCTTCCGCGGGGGTGACGATATGTTGTTCGACCAGCCAGCGCGCCAGCTTCGCCACCCTTTCGACCTTGTCGGCGACGCTGCCCAGCTTCTCGTGGAAGACGATCCCCGAAAGCTTCCTGGCCTGCTCGTCGAGCGGCACCTTCAGATCCTGCTCCCAGAAGAAGCGAGCGTCGGCCAGCCTGGCTGCAAGCACCCTTTTGTTGCCCTCGACGATCGCTTCGCCGCCGTCCTTGGCGACGATATTGGCGACACAGACGAAGGCGGGCGCCAGGGCGCCGTCGGCGCCGGTGCAGGCGAAATATTTCTGGTTGGTGCGCATGGTGAGCACGATCACCTCGCGCGGCACGTCGAGATATTCGGGGTCGAAGCGGCCGAGCAGAGGCACCGGCCATTCGGTCAGGCCGGCATTCTCGACCACCAGTCCTTCGTCCGCCACCAGGCTCAGCCCCACTTCCCTGGCCGCCGCCTCCGCCCCCTCGCGGATCATCCGCTCGCGCTCGTCCTGGTCGACGACGACGTGGCAGGCCCGCAGCTTCTCGCGATAGTCGTGGGCGCCGCCGATGGTGATCGGCCCGGGATGGTGGAAGCGGTGGCCGAGCGTCGTCGCTCCGCTCTCGATCCCGTCGATCGCCACCGGCACGATCTCCTCGCCGAGCATGGCGACGATGCCATGCAGCGGCCGCACCCAGCGCAGGTTGCCGTCGCCCCAGCGCATCGACTTGGGCCAAGGAAAATCGCGGACGATGCGTTCGATCGCCGGCCCGAGAATGTCGGTGGCGCGCCGTCCCGCAGTCTCGCGAATGGCAAAATAGACGCTGTCGCGCTCCTCGAGCTGGTCCTGGCTGAGGCCGGTCTTGCGAAGGAAGCCCTCCAGCGCCTGCGGCGGAGCTCCGACCCGCGGCCCCTTGACCTCCTCGCGGCTCGCCTCCGTCTCGGACGGAAGCCCGCGGGTGATCAGCACCAGGCGGCGCGGGGTCGAAAAAACGTCGATTGCCTCGGCCTTCAGTCCGGCTTGATCGATCTCGGCGGCGAACATCTGCGCAAGCTGATTGCGCGCCGCCGACTGCATTCGCGCCGGGATCTCCTCGGACAAGAGCTCGAGCAGGAAGTCGGCCGAAGTCACGACCAACAAACCGCGTTCGGCCCCGGACCTGATCCGGGGCTGTCGAAGCCCTGCCTTGTTCCGGTGCGGAAGAAAAACAGCCCTTCGACAAGCTCAGGGAAAACGGTCGTGATGGCCCTAGGGAGGATCATTGCGCCCACCCCTTCCCCTCGATCCACGCCGCGCAGGCCGCCTTCGCAAGGTCGCGCACCCGGCCGATATAGGCCTGGCGCTCGGCGACCGAGATCACTCCCCGCGCCTGGAGCGTGTTGAAGATGTGGCTCGCCTTGATCGCCTGCTCATAGGCGGGGATCGGCAACGGCTTGTCGCGATTGAGGCAGTTTTCCGCTTCCGCCGCCGCCTTCCGGAAGAGGTCGAACAGGGCCTCGGTGCCGGCGACCTCGAAATTCCACGCCGACATCTGCCTCTCGTTGTCGAGGAACACGTCGCCGTAGCTCACTGCCTCCCCATTGAAGTCGAGGGCGAAGACATTGTCTTTGCCCTGGATGTACATGGCGAGCCGCTCGAGCCCGTAGGTGAGCTCGCCCGACACCGGCCGGCAGTCGAAGCCGCCGACCTGCTGGAAATAAGTGAACTGGGTGACCTCCATGCCGTCGCACCAGACTTCCCAGCCGAGGCCCCAAGCCCCAAGGGTCGGGCTTTCCCAATCGTCCTCGACGAAGCGGATGTCGTGCTTCAGCGGGTCGATGCCGATTTCGGCGAGGCTGCCGAGGTAGAGCTGCTGCAAATCGGGCGGGCTCGGCTTCAGGATCACCTGGTATTGGTAATAATGGCCGAGCCGGTTGGGGTTCTCGCCGTAGCGGCCGTCGGTCGGCCGCCGGCACGGCTGGACATAGGCAGCCTTCCACGGCTCGGGGCCGAGCGAACGAAGCACCGTGGCGGGGTGGAACGTGCCGGCGCCCATTTCGAGATCGTAGGGCTGGAGGATCACGCAACCCTGCCCGCTCCAATAGCGATGCAGGGTCAGAATTAGGTCCTGGAAGGACAGTGCCACGTTCGATACGCCCCTGTTGTCGCGGCGGCTTTGGCCGATGGCGGCGGACTGGGCAAGTGGACGCGGCCCGGAGCCGACCCTACATGGCTAGCCCCGACCCGAGCGAGAGGTGGATTGATGCTCAAGAAGTTGCTGCAGCGTAGCCTGGGCCTGCTCGGCCTGTTCGCGATCACCAGCTGCGCCGAAATCCCCGCAGCGCCGGCGTCGGCCGCCGCGGCCACCGCCCGTCCCGCGCTCTGGACGGTAAGCGACCGCGACACGACCATCTATTTGTTCGGCACCATCCACATGCTTCCCGAAAACTATCGCTGGCGCACGCCCGCGTTCGATCAGGCGGTGAACGCTTCGCAAACCCTGGTGGTGGAAACCATCATCGATGAGACCAATCCCCAGGCGCTGGTCGCCGAGATGGCCCGGATCGGCTTCGCCACCGGGCTTCCGCCGATCACGGAGCGCGTTTCCCCGGAGAAAAGGCCGCTGCTCGAGGCGGCGATGGCGCGCCAGCCGATTCCGCGCGCTGGCTTCGACCGGATGAAGACCTGGGCTGCCGCCTTCATGCTGCTCGGTACCCAGTTCCAGGAGCTCGGCCTCAGCGGCGGCCACGGCGTCGAGGCCGTTCTCAAGCGCGAGTTCTCCGCTGCCGGCAAGCCGATCACCCAGCTCGAAAGCAATGCCGAGCAGCTCGCGTTCTTCGATTCCTTGCCCGAATCGGCGCAGCGCGGGCTGCTCGAAGGCGCGCTGGAATCGACCCAGGCGATGCGCACCGAATTCAACGCCATGCTCGATTCGTGGGCGCGCGGCGACGTCAACGCCATCGGCGAGACGTTCAACCGCCATCTGTCGGAGACGCCGGAGCTCAAGACTGCCCTGGTCACGCGCCGCAACCAGAATTGGAGCAACTGGCTGGCACGGCGCATGGCCCAGCCGGGGACGGTGTTCGTCGCGGTCGGAGCCGGGCACCTTGCCGGCGACGATTCGGTCCAGCGGCTGCTTCAGCAACGCGGCTTTCGGGTGCGCCGGGTGCAATGAGCGCCCGGCCGGCGGCTGCGGCACTCGGCTCGTCGCCAAAAATTCACTTGTCGCGGAAAACGCTAGACATTTCTTAACCGGTCGGTGACCATGATTGCCGAGGGTATCGGGCTGGGGGGCACGATGCACCGAGTGCAGGGGCGCGGCGTCCCACGCGCCATCAGGCTCCGCCATCCAGTGCGGCGGAGGCCCTGCGCCGGCCGCATTCATTCAACCCATTCCGGACCCGCAGCGAAGGGTCGAGGGAATGATCACAGCAATGCTCGCCGCGGCACTGGCCACCTCTCCTGCGCTGGCAGTGGCCGAACGCGAGCTGGTGCCTCCCCGCCCGGCGATGTGGGTGGTCGGCGACGAGGACACGATCATCTATCTTTTCGGCACCTTCCACGCGCTCGACGGCAAGTCGCAATGGTTCAACGATAGCGTTCGAACCGCCTTTTACTCGTCGGGAGAGCTGGTCCTCGAAACCTTGCTTCCGGCCAAGCCGCTGGCCCGCCACGACATGGGTGTCCAGAGCGCCGCGGCGGCGCCGATCAAGCCGGGCGCTTCATTCCTGGCCTCGACCCGGGTGGCTTTGTCGGCTGGCCATTCGCGCGGCCTTTCGGTGGAAAAGGGCGCCGACGCCGTCCTTCGCCGGGCGGCCGACGAGGTCGGCAAGCCGGTCAGCGGAATCGAGACTTTCGAATTTCAGCTCGCGATGTTCGCCCAGATTCCCGCGAGCGCCGCGCCGCGCCTTACGCCGGCCCAGTCGCAGGCGGCGATGGGAACGCTCGCCCACACCTTGTCGATCATGCAAAGTGCGTGGAACCGCGGCGACGGGCGGATTTTTGCCGACATGCTCGACGACATGCGGCTTCGCTCGCCCGAGACCTACCGGGTCCTGTTCGTCGACCGCAACGAACGCTGGGCGGAATGGATCAAGCAGCGGCTCGAGCAGCCGGGAACGGTCTTCGTCGCCGTCGGCGCCGGCCACCTCGCCGGCCCCGACAGCCTGCAGAACAAGCTTGGCCGGATCGGCGTGCGCTCGGCCCGGATCAACTGATCGCTCGCCGGGGTGCGGCCCCGATTTGCCAATCCGCGCCCCCTCCCCTATAGGCGCGCCCTTCCCGGCCATGGTCATCCCTGGAGGCGTGGCGGGAGCAACTTTTTCGGAGAATAGCGAATGAGCGAACAGCTGACGCTGCCCGCTGAAGCGCGCGACCGGGCTGGCAAGGGAGCCTCCCGGGCATTGCGCCGCGACGGACGGGTGCCCGCCGTGATCTACGGCGACAAGAAGGAACCGGTGTCGATCCACGTCGAGGAGAAGCTCCTCGCCAAGATGCTGTCGACCGGCCACTTCATGAACACGGTGGTGATGGTCGAGGCCGACGGGCAGTCCCATCGCACCTTGCCCAAGGACGTGCAGTTCCACCCGGTCACCAGCCGGCCGATCCACGTCGATTTCCTGCGCATCGGCGAGCACAGCCAGGTGACGGTCGCGGTTCCGGTCCGCTTCGACAATGAAGACGCCTCGCCCGGCCTCAAGCGCGGCGGCGTGCTCAACGTCGTCCGCCACGAGCTCGAGCTGGTCTGCGATGCGGCCCACATCCCGGACGAGATCCACATCCCCCTCGACGGCCTCGACATCGGCGATTCGATCCACATCAGCAATGTCTCGCTGCCGGAGGGGAGCCGCTCGGCGATCGAGGACCGCGACTTCACCGTCGCCACCATCGTCGCTCCGTCGGCGATGAAGTCGACCGAGGAAGAAGCTGCTCCGGAAGGCGCCGTGCCGGCGATCGAGCAGGGCGATGAAGCCGAGGAAGGCGCCGAGGGCGAGGGAACCGGCGAAGCCGAAGGCGGCGAGGAGGCCTAGGGCCGCACGTCCCCCTGACCAGATCAATCGCGCCCATCCTGCTTGCGGGGTGGGCGCTTTTGTTTGAGGAACGCGCGATGCAAATCTGGGTCGGCCTCGGCAATCCCGGCGCGCGCTACGCGATGCACCGCCACAACGTCGGCTTCATGGCCGTCGACGTGATCGGCGAGGTCCACGGCTTCCCGCCGCCGCGCAAGGCCTTCCGAAGCCTCGCCAGCGAGGGCCATATCGGCCGCCACAAGATTCTCCTGATGCGCCCGCAGACCTACATGAACGACAGCGGCGACGCGGTTCAGCAGGCCCTTCGTTTCTACAAGCTCGGCCTCGATGCTCTCACCGTCTTCCACGACGAGCTCGATCTCGCCCCCTTCAAGGTCAAGGTGAAGGTCGGCGGCGGCACCGCCGGCCACAATGGCCTGCGCTCGATCGACCAGCATCTCGGGCCGGATTTCCGCCGGGTGCGGATCGGCATCGGCCACCCCGGCCACAAGGATTTGGTTACCCGCCACGTGCTCGGCAATTACAGCCGCGCCGAGATGGACCCGCTCTCGGACCTGCTCGCCGCGATCGCCGCCGAGGCGCGCTGGCTCGCCGGCGGCGACGATCCCCGCTTCATGAACGAAATCGCGCTCCGGATGCGGACCGAATGAGGGTCCGCACCCTGTTCGCGACGCCGCTGTACGAGGCCGAGATCGCGGACGAAGCGCTGCTCGCCGCGCTCGCCCACTCCATCCGCACCCTTGCCATCGACGACAGCGCCGGGGCCGATTGGAGCCGCGCGCACCATTATCCCGGCTACACCAGCTACGCCTCGCTCGCCGACCTCCCGCGCCACGACCCCGCCTTCGCCGACCTGGCGAAGCTGCTCACTCGCCACGCGGCGACCTTCGCCGGCGAATGCGGGTTCGAGCTCGGGCGCCGCCCGAAGCTCGACAGCGTCTGGGCGAACCTGCTCAAGAGCGGCGGCCATCACGCCAGCCACATCCACCCGCACAGCATCATCTCGGGGACGTTCTATGTCGCGGCGGCGTCGGGCTCCGGCGCCATCCGCTTCGAGGATCCGCGCCTGCCGATGATGATGGCGGCTCCGCAGCGGCGCGAGGACGCGCCGGAGGAACTGCAGCCGTTCGTCAGCGTCGAGCCGCGCCCCGGCCTGCTGTTGATGTGGGAAAGCTGGCTGCGCCACGAAGTGCTTGCGGGCAGCGGCAGGAGCGAGCGGTTGAGCGTCAGCTTCAACTTCGCCTGATTTTCGTCACCCCGGACTTGATCCGGGGTCTGCCTTCCTACTAGCGGGGCGAAGACAAGGCGGATCCCGGCTCGAGGCCGGGATGACGCACACTCATCCGGAGAATCCATGGGCTTTCGCTGCGGTATCGTCGGCCTGCCGAACGTCGGCAAATCGACCCTGTTCAATGCGCTGACCGAAACCGCCGCGGCGCAGGCGGCCAATTATCCGTTCTGCACGATCGAGCCCAATGTCGGCCGGGTCGCGGTGCCCGACGAGCGCCTGCAGAGGATCGCGGGCATCGCCAAATCCGCCAACGTCATCGAAACCCAGATCGAGTTCGTCGACATCGCCGGCTTGGTGCGCGGCGCGTCGAAGGGCGAGGGGCTCGGCAACCAGTTCCTCGCCAACATCCGCGAGGTCGACGCCATCGTCCACGTGTTGCGCTGCTTCGAAGAAGGCGATGTCACCCATGTCGAAGGCCGGGTCGACCCGATCGCCGACGCCGACACGGTCGAGACCGAGCTGATGCTCGCCGACCTCGACAGCCTCGAGCGGCGCGTTCCCAACCTCGTCAAGAAGGCGCAGCAGGGCGACAAGGACGCCAGGATCGAGGCCTCGGTGCTCGGCCAGACGCTCGAGCTGCTGCGGGCCTCGAAGCCGGCGCGGCTGGCCAAGCCGAGGGATGCCGAGGAAGAGAAGGCGCTGAAGCGCGCGCAGCTGCTGACTGCCAAGCCGGTGCTCTACGTCTGCAATGTCGACGAGGGCGATGCCGCCGCGGGCAACGCTTTGTCGGAAAGGGTCGCGGCCAAGGCCGAAGCCGAAGGCGCGGGTTCGGTCGTGATCTCGGCGGCGATCGAGGCTGAAATCGCCACCTTGCAAGCCGACGAGCGCGACGCCTTCCTCGCCGATCTCGGGCTTCATGAGACCGGCCTCAACCGCATGATCCACGCTGCCTACGCGCTGCTCGGGCTCATCACCTTCTACACCGCCGGCCCCAAGGAATCGCGCGCCTGGACGGTGCATCGCGGCGCCCGGGCGCCCGAGGCGGCCGGCGAGATCCATACCGACTTCGAGCGGGGCTTCATCCGCGCCGAAACCATCGCCTATGACGATTATGTCGCCTCCGGCGGCGAAGCGGGAGCGAAGGAATCCGGCAAGATGCGCTCGGAAGGCAAGGACTATGTCGTTCAGGACGGCGACGTGCTGCTGTTCCGCTTCAACGTGTGAGCGTAGCGCCAAGTGAGCAGCACCCACATCAGCCCGAACGCCCAGCCGCCGACGACGTCGCTCGGCCAGTGGACGCCGAGCAGCACCCGGGTGATGCCGACTGCCACGGACAAGAGGATTGCGGCGGCGATCGCCCACCGGCGTCGCCTGTCGTCGTCGACGAGCAGTAAGGCGAGCAATAGAAAGACGATCATCGCATTGGCGGCATGGCCGCTCGGGTAGGCGAAGCTTTCGGCGATCACCATCGGGTTGTCCTGCGCTGGGCGAAGCCGGCCCATCAGGCCCTTCTGCGCCTCGACCAGTAGCCGGCCGAGGATCGGCGCGGCGATGACTAGCAGCGCCAGGCGCCGCTGGCGGCGGTACGTCAGCCACGCAGCGGCGAGGAACGGCAGGGCGAGCAGGATCGTCCAATCGCCGAGCTGGGTGATGGCCAGCACCGGCACGACCCACGGCCGCTCGGTAACGTGAACCGACGTCAGGATCGCCTGCTCGGGGTCACTGGCGCCGACCAGCAGCATTCCGAGCCAGATTGCCGCGAGCAGGGTCACGGCGCGGCCGACTCGCGGCTTCGCAACCGGGTGCTTCTCGGTCCTGTTCGGTCCGCTCATCCACCGCTCAACCGGCGGACTGTGCCAAGTGTTTCACTGGCGCGACCTCGCCTCGAGCGATCGGGCAGGGCCGGCTATGGCAAAACCGTTGCGATCTGCTACCCGTCCGGCTGGAGGAGCAGCCGATGATCTATTTCGAGGACCTGGAGATCGGCGCCGAAACCGAGTTCGGCAGCTACGAGGTCACGCGCGAGGAGGTGATCGACTTCGCCCGCAAATACGACCCACAGCCGTTCCATTTGTCCGACGAGGCGGCCGCCCGCACCCATTTCGGGCGGCTGGCGGCGAGCGGCTGGCACACCTGCGCGATGACCATGGCCGTCATTGCCCGCCGGGTGGTGGACCAGCAGCAGGCCGGCCTCGGCTCGCCGGGCGTCGACGAGCTGCGCTGGCTGAAGCCCGTCTATCCCGGCGACACCTTGCACGTCAGCGGCAAGATCATCGACAAGACGCCGTCGCGCTCGAAGCCCGAAATCGGCTCCTTCCGAACGCGGACGACCGTCACGAATCAGGACGGCGTGCCGGTGTTGACCTTCACCTCGATCGTCCTGATCTGCCGGCGGCCCGCATAGGGGCAGCCCGGCTGGCTCAGCCGGCGACCCCCTCCTTGCGCTTGGCCCGCTTGCTCTTGGCGATGTTCTTCGGGTCGAGCGGCCCGGTGACGCGGACCTTGCGCTTCGCCTCTGCCCAGATGTTGCGATAGGCGAAGTAGGAAATGACCGTCGTGAACAGCAGGAAGATGACGGCGACGAGGCCGTACTGGTGGCGCCGCTCGAGGCTCGGCTCGGCCGTCCACACCAGGAACGCGGTCACGTCCTTGGCCATCTGGTCGATGGTTGCCGGCGTGCCGTCGGCATAGTTCACCTGGCCGTCGGCGGCGAACGGCGGCGGCATGGCGATGTTGAGGTTGTGGAAATAGGGGTTGAAATACAGCCCCTCGCCGGGCGCCGCCTCCGGATAGTCGCGAAGCAGTTCCTGCGGCGGGTTCCGGTAGCCGGTGAGCAACGAGTAAATATAGGCCGCTCCGCCCTCGCGCGCCTTGACGATCAGCGACAGGTCGGGCGGCAGCGCGTTGTTGTTCGCCGCCCTTGCCGCGACCTCGTTCGGATAGGGATCGGGGAAGGCGTCGGGCGGGGTCGCCTTTCGCGTCGTCGCCTCGCCGGTGTCGGGATGGACCGCCGGCACCTCGATCGCCCACTGGTCGGCTATCGCCGCCACTTCCGCCTCGTTGTAGCCGAGGTCGTGGAGGTTGCGGAACGCGACCAGGTTCAGGCTATGGCAGGCCGCGCACACCTCCTTGTAGACCTGGAAGCCGCGCTGCAGCTGCTGGCGGTCGAAATGGCCGAGCGGCCCGTCACTGGCCAGGCTCAGCTTCTTCGGATGCTCATGGAACTCATATTCCGCGGTCTTCGACGGCGGTTCCTTGAAATAGGTGTACAGGTCGGTGAACAGCGAGATGGTCAGCACCGCCGCGAAGCCGAGACCGATCAAACCCAGGATGATGCGCAGCATCTTTGTGTTGCCCCCTTTACTCGGCGACCGTCGTGGTGCGCGGCGGAATGCCGGCGGGCGCCGCCTCGCGCTCCTCGCCGTGCAGCACCGAATCGGAAATCGAGTTCGGTAGCGGCAGCGGCCGCTCATATTTGGAAATGAGCGGCAGGATGATGAGGAAGTGCACGAAATAATAAGCCGAGGCGATCTGGCTCACCGCGACGACGGTCGGCGTCGCCGCGCGTCCCCCGGCCCAGCCGAGCAGGACGATGTCGAACACCAGGATCCAGAAGAAGGTGCGGAACACCGGCCGGTAGCTTCCCGAGCGCACCGGCGACTTGTCGAGCCAGGGCAGGAAGAACAGCAGCAGGATCGAGGCGAACATCGCCAGCACGCCCCACAATTTGGCCGGGATGATGAAGTCGACCGTAAAGGCGCGAAGGATCGCGTAGAACGGCCAGAAATACCATTCGGGGACGATGTGGGCGGGAGTCGCCAGCGGGTTGGCCGGAATGTAATTGTCGGCGTGGCCGAGCGCGTTGGGCGCATAATAGAGCACCAGCGCGAACAAAAGCAGCATCAGCCCGGCGAACCAGCCGTCCTTGGCGGTGTAGAAGGGATGGAAGGGCAAAGTGTCCCGTTCCTCCTTGACGTCGACCCCGGTCGGATTGTTCGACCCGGGGATGTGCAGCGCCCAGATGTGCAGCACGACCACCGCGGCGATGACGAACGGCAGCAGATAATGGAGCGAGAAGAAGCGGGTCAGGGTCGCCTGGTCCGGCGCGAAGCCGCCGAGGAGCCACACCCGGACCGGCTCGCCGACCAGCGGGAAGGCCGAGAAGAAGCCGGTGATGACCTGCGCGCCCCAATAGCTCATCTGCCCCCAGGGAAGCACATAGCCCATGAAGGCGGTGGCCATCATCAACAGGTAGATGACCAGTCCGAGCATCCACACCAGCTCGCGCGGCGCCTTGTACGACCCGTAATAGATGCCGCGGAAGATGTGGATGTAGGTGGCGATGAAGAAGAAGCTGGCGCCGTTGGCGTGCGCGTAACGCAGGAACCAGCCGGCGTTGACGTTGCGCATGATGTGCTCGACGGAATTGAAGGCCCCGTCGGCCGACGCGTAATAGTGCATCGCCAGCACGATTCCGGTGATGATCTGGATGGTCAGGAACACCCCGGCAAGGACGCCGAAATTCCACCAATAATTGAGGTTACGGGGGACCGGATAGCCGCCGCCGACCGCGCCGTAGACCAGCCGCGGCAATGGCAGCCGCTCGTCGATCCACCGCGCCAGCGGATGCTTGGGTTCGTACGGCCTTGCCCAGGAGAAACTCATCTAGCCCTGATCCCCCTTAACCGATGCGGATCGATGTATCGGACAGAAATTCATAGTCCGGAACGACGAGGTTGGTCGGCGCCGGGCCTTTGCGGATGCGCGCCGCGGTATCGTAATGCGAGCCGTGGCACGGGCAGAAATAGCCGCCATATTCGCCGCGGTTCTCGCCTTCGCCGACCCCGAGCGGGACGCAGCCGAGATGGGTGCACACGCCGATGTTGATCAGCCAGTTGAGGTGGCCCGGCTTGGTCCGGTCGGCAAGCGTCTCGGGATCGCGCAGCTGACTGACCGGCACCGAGTTCGCCGCCTGGATTTCCTGAGGGGTGAGGTTGCGGATGAATACCGGCTGCTTGCGCCACATCGCCTTGATCGCCTGGCCGGGCTGGACCGCGGAAATGTCGACCTCGACGGAAGCCATGGCGAGGACGTCGGCCGACGGGCTCATCTGCGTGACCAGCGGCACCAGCACCGCGACCCCGCCGACACCGGCGAAGCTGACCGCGGCAATGTTTAGGAAGTCGCGGCGCCGCACCCCGTCCGCTTCTTGCGAGGATGCGGTGGAGGAACCCGTTGTGGACTGTTCCAGCGTGGCCATGCTCACCCTTTTGACGCTTATGCTTCATCACGTGCCGGACCGGCACAACGTGACGGCGCAGTCCAGGGGCCGGGTCGGACCATCTCGGCGGACGGTCCGCTTCCGGGCCCTCCCCCGAACCGCGATTGGCGCGCCTGATAGCGGGGGGTTACCAGCCTGCCAAGGGGCGGAATTGCGGCTTGCCTCGCCCCTCCCCATGATGGGGAGGCGTCGCTATGGAAACGCCGATGAAACCCCTCGACGAACAGCAACGGGCGGCGCGCGACTGGTTCGAAGCCCTGCGCGACCGCATCTGCGCCGCCTTCGAGGCGATCGAGCGGGAGTCGGGCAGCGACGCCGCCTTCGACTTCATTCCGTGGCAACGGACCGACCATGACGGCGGCCCCGGCGGCGGCGGGGTGCGCGGCCAGATGGCCGGCAAGGTGTTCGAGAAGGTCGGGGTGAACGTCTCGACGGTCGGGGGACGCTTCTCGCCGGAATTCGCGCGATCGATCCCCGGCGCCGAGGACGACCCGACGTTCTTCGCCACCGGCATCAGCCTCGTCGCCCACATGGCCAACCCGCACGTCCCGGCCGTGCACATGAACACCCGCTTCCTCGCCACGACCCGGCGCTGGTTCGGCGGCGGCGCGGATCTCAATCCGGCGATTCCCTGTCGGGAGGACACCGACGCCTTCCACGCCCGGCTGCGTGCCGCCTGCGCCGCCCACGACCCGACCTTCTACCCGCGCTTCTCCCAGTGGGCGGACGAATATTTCTTCATTCCCCACCGCGGCGTGCCGCGCGGCGTCGGCGGCATCTTCTACGATCATCTCGAATGTTCTGCCCCCGGCGAGGGGCCGAGCTTCGACGAGATGTTCGCCTTCACCCGCGACGTCGGCGAGGCGTTGCTCGACATCTTCCCCGAGATCGTCCGGCGGCGCATGGACACGCCATTCAGCGACGAGGACCGCGAACGACTGCTCGAGTTCCGCGGCCGCTATGTCGAGTTCAACCTGCTCTACGACCGCGGCACATTGTTCGGCCTCAAGACCGGCGGCAACATCGATGCCATTTTGATGAGCCTGCCGCCGCTGGCGAAGTGGAAGTGAGCCTCGAGCCCGTCCCCGACGGCGAGCTTGCCGCGATCGTCACCTATCTCGAAATGACCGCCCCGCCTCCCGGCCTGGAGGTCCCCGATTCGCCGCTGTCGCTGCGGCGGCTGGAGCGGCCCGAGCCGGAGCGTTACCGCGAGATTTTCCGCCGCGTCGGCGAGCGCTGGTTGTGGTTTTCCCGACTCATCAAGAGCGACGACGAGCTTCGCGCAATCCTCCACGATCCGAAGGTCGAGCTCTACGCGGTTGAGGGCGCGGACGGCGGCGATTCCGGAATGCTCGAGCTCGATTTCCGCAAGAGCGGCCAATGCGAGCTCGCCTTCGTCGGTCTAGTCGCCGAGCTCGCCGGCCGAGGGCACGGCCGCTGGCTCCTGGCCGAGGCGCTGCGTCTCGCCTGGCGTGAGGGCGTCAGCCGCCTCGAGGTCCACACCTGCACGCTCGATCATCCGGCGGCCCTTCCCGCCTACGTTCGCGCCGGCTTTCGTCCCTACCGGCGCGCGGTCGAGCGTTTCCCCGACCCGCGGCTGCTCGGAGTGCTTCCGAGCGGCTGCGCGCCTCAGGTGCCGCTGCTGGGGACGCTGACCTCGGCGGTGAGCTGAGCATAGATCCGCGAGACCATGACGATGTAGATCACGGTCACCGCCGTCTGCACGACGCCCAGCAGAAGCGCCAGGATCAGCGCCCCGACCGAAAATGGCTGCGGATTGCCGAAGATCAGACCGACGATGGTGCCGATCACCAGAGTCATGGCGACGACCAGGATCAGCGCGGCGACGATGAACAGCACGAGGAAACCGAACAGTCGCCAGAAGTGGCCGCGGCTGATGCTCCAGCTGCGCTTAAGGATGGCGATGGGACCGATCGGCTCGGCGCTGGCCACCGCGACCGTCGGAAGCAAGCGGACGGCGAGGAACAGGAACGGCACCAGCAGCACGGTGACGAGGATGGCCGCGTCGCGCGGTGCAAGTTGCGCATCGGGTCCCGGCATTCCGATGATCCCGAGCGCTCCGAGAATGGCGATGACGACAATCGCCAGCAGCAGGATTGCGGCGACCATGATCAGCACCGAGGCGACGAACGCAAGCAGGCGGCCGAAGCCGTGGCGGATCGCCTCGCCGACGCTAAGGCCGCTGCTCAGCGCCAGCCGGACCATCGCCAGCTGGCCGACCAGGGCGATGATCGTGGCGACGGCCATCAGCGCGATCCACAAGGTGCTGGCCGTCTCCGGCCCGCCATCCGGGCTGGCGAACAATGCCGCAACCACCTGAGGCAGGAGGATGAGCGCCGCTGCAACTGAGACAAACAGCTTGCCGTCGCGCGCGAGCACGCTTTTGGTTTCATCCCATGCTCGCGAAATTGACAATGTCGCCACGGCGCTTCCCCTGTTTCCGGCTGTTTCGCTCCAGCCGGCTTATGGAAAGGTCCGGCGTTTCGCGCAATCTCTTGCCGCCGCTGCCGAGCCGCGCCATCTGCCAGGCCGATGGCTGAGCTCGAAGGCATCGAATGGCGGGTCAACGACGGGCTCGTCCCGTACGAGGAGGCGCTCGCCTTCATGGAGGAGCGGGCGGCGGCGATCCGCGCCGGCTCGGCGAGCGAATGCATCTGGCTTGTCGAGCACCCGCCCCTGTTCACCGCCGGCACCAGCGCCGACCCGGCCGAGCTCATCAACCCGCTCGGCTTGCCGGTTCACGAGGCGGGGCGCGGCGGCCGCTACACCTATCACGGGCCGGGGCAACGGGTCGGCTATCTGATGCTCGACCTCGATCGCCGCGGCCGCGACGTCCGCCGCTTCGTTCATGCCCTCGAAGGCTGGATCATCGCCGCGCTCGCGGACCTCGGCGTGTCCGCCCACCGCTCATGCGGCCGGATCGGCATCTGGGTCGGCGAGGGACGGAATGAGGCCAAGATTGCTGCCCTCGGACTGCGCGTGAAGCGCTGGGTGACGCTCCACGGCTTCTCGATCAACGTCGATCCCGACCTGTCGCATTTCACCGGAATCGTGCCCTGCGGCATCGCCGAATTTGGCGTGACAAGTCTTGCCGATCAGGGCGAACGTATGACGATGACGCGCGTCGACGACGCTCTCAGGCATAATTTCAGCTTCTTTATCAATGCTTTGCCAGCTTCGGACAAAGTCTCTTGATGGTAGCGAGCGCTTCAGATTATTGTGCGCGCGATTTGCGAAGCGGGGTCCACCCGTTCCAGATCGGATAATCAAGGGAGTCTTGAATGCGTGCTCTTATCCTGGTCGCGACTGCGGCCCTGGCGGTTTCGGCTTGCGGTCGCACCGAACCTGCCGAGAACAACATGGCCGTCGACAACCTCGTCGCGGAGAACCTGGTGATCGGCAACGACACCACCGCGATCGACGCGACGACCAACCTCGACGCCAACCTGGCGACGGACACCAACATGACCGACAACGCCACCGGCAACACGACCGACAACACCGCGACCAACAACGCGATGTAATGTCGGGAGGCCACCCGAGAGGGCGGCCAACTCACAGCAAGAGGCTGCCGGTTTTCCGGCAGCCTCTTTTTTTGGCCGTTGCTACGGCAGGCCGATAATCTTGTGGGTCTGAAGCGACAGCCGCCAGAGTGGCCGCTCCATCACCAGATCGATCGCCGCCTCGATCGCCGCCTCGCGCTCGGCGCAGTCCATCGGCTGGACGAGGAAGTGTCGGAAATCCCAGCCCTCGAGATCGGCCGGGTCGATCCCGCCCTGCGGCCAGACCAGCTTCAGCTCGTCGCCCGAACGCTGCACCACCTCGGTCCCGGCCTTCGGGCTGACGCACAGCCAGTCGAGCCCTTCGACCGCCGGCAAGGTCCCGTTGCTTTCGGCCGCGACCTCGAACCCGCGCTTATGGAGCGCCGCGACCAGCGCATCATCCAGCTGAAGCATCGGCTCGCCGCCGGTGGCGACGACCAGCCGTCCTCGCTCCGCCTCGCCCCACAGCGATTCGACATGGTCGGCCAGCTCGTTCGGGTCGACAAACTTGCCGCCTCCCGGGCCGTCGGTGCCCACGAAGTCGGTGTCGCAGAAATTGCACTGGGCGCTCGCCCGGTCCTGCTCGCGCCCGCTCCACAAATTGCAGCCGGCAAAGCGCAGGAAGACGGCGCGGCGGCCGGCCTGGGCACCTTCACCCTGCAAGGTCAGGAAGGCTTCCTTGACGGCGTAGGTCATGGCGCCGCCGCGTAAGAGGTCGGATCGGCAAGCCCGGCCTCGGCAAAGCCCTTGGCGCGCAGCCGGCAGGCATCGCACAGGCCGCAGTGACGCCCGTCGGCAGCGGGGTCGTAGCAGCTGTGACTTTCGGCGGCATCGAGCCCGAGCCGCGCTGCCTCGCGGGCGATGTCGGCCTTGGTCATGTGCTGGAGCGGGGCGTGGACGGTGAAGCGGTCGCCCTCGACGCCAGCCTTGGTGGCGAGATTGGCGAGCCTCTCGAACGCGGCGATGAACTCGGGCCGGCAGTCGGGATAGCCGGAATAGTCGAGGGCATTGACTCCGACGAACAGGTCGCGCGCCCCGCTCGCCTCCGCAAAACCCAGCGCAAGGCTGAGGAGAATGGTGTTGCGGGCAGGCACATAGGTTACCGGGATGCCGGCGGCGAGGCCGCCCTTGGGAACCTCGCCGGGCCCGGTCAACGCCGAGCCACCGAAGGCACTGAGGTCGATCGGCAGCACGAGATGCGCGTCCGCGGTCCGCGCGGCGATCCGCCGGGCCGCGTCGATCTCGACCCGGTGGCGCTGGTTGTAATCGACCGTCAGCGCCAGCAATTCGAAGCCCGACTCGCGCGCCAGGCCTGCGCACACCATCGAGTCGAGGCCGCCCGACAACAGCACGACCGCCTGCTTTCGCCTTGAAGACGTTCCAGCCATCGCCGCCATCTAGGCGCTGCGAGTCGCAAGCAAAAGAAGGGCCGCCCAACCGAAGCCGGGCGGCCCAGTGATCGGGCCAGGGCCCGATTGGGAGGAAAGCGTGCCAAATCCGGCACCAGGACCTCATAGCCGGGACTGACTAAACGCTGGCTTAATGCCGCGGCGATTCTGTGTCTCCGGTGCCACAGGCGAAGCGCGAATGCCGCAAATGGCGACAAAAAATTCTAGCAGTCGCCGAGTCGGCGGCCCTGCAGCACGTGGTGGAACGGCGCCCCGCCCGAAATGCCCTGGGTCTCGATGCGAATCGACCGCGGAGTGATCAGGGTCAGCTGCGAGCGTCCGAAACCGCCGCCGGTGCAGGTATAGTGAAACACCGCCGTCGGCCCCTGCTCGCTGATCAGCAGGAGAGTGCAGGTCTGGCCGCGATGCTCGATATTGGCGAGAAGCGAAGGGTCGGCGATGCACATCCGCCGCGGCGGCGCTCCGCCGATCCGCTCGTCGACCTCCCACATGCCCCCCCGGGCTGGCGCCAGCGCCGCCGGCGGGCGAGCCGCGCCTACCATTGCCGCCGCCGCGGCAGCGCCAAGGAGAAGCGCGGATCTGTTGGTTAGCGATGTCACGGCCGGTCTCTTAACACAGCATGCCCGACGGGCGCCAAAACGGCAATTCGGCGGTTAGGAGACTTGGTCGAGCGGGATCGGGAAGCTCGTCGAGCAGAACGCGCAGTCGACCCGGATCAGGCCATCGTCGCCGACCATCGCCTCGCGCTCCTCGGTCGGGAAGCGGGCGATCACCGAGCGGACATATTCGGGATCGCAGCGGCAGCCGCGGCTGAGATGCACGGGCTCCAGCGTCCGCACCTCGGCCTCCTCGTGGAACAGCCTCCAGACGAGATCGTCCAGGGGCAGCTGAGGGTCGGTCAGTTCTTCGGGCTTCACCGAACCGGCGAGGACGGCGACGTGCGGCCAGTCGGGATGGTCGAGCCTCGTATGCAGGCGCTCGCGGCCCTCCTCGCCCTCCGCCAGGTGCTGAAAAAGCAGGCCGCCGCCATGCCAGCTGTCGCCGCGCTTCTCGACCGCGAGCCGGACCAGGCTCGGGATCTGCTCCGACTGGGCGAAATAGCTCTGCGCCGCCTGGCCGAGACTCTCGCCTTCGAGCGGAACGATGCCCTGGTAGCGGGTGTCGGTGACGGGATGATCGAAGGTCAGGGCGAGATAGCCCTTGCCGAACAGGGCGAACAGCGACGGGTTTGGGCCGGCGTCGGCGATGCGCTCGGCATCGTGCCGCACATAGCCGCGAAGCTCGCCGCCGAGATAATCGCAGACGAGCAGGTCGACGGCGCCATTCTCGGTCTGCGCCTGGAGCGTCAGCTGGCCCTGCGGCTCCTTGAGGAGGGCGCCGAGCAAAGCGGTGAGCACCAGGGCTTCGGCGAGCAGCCGCTCGATCACCGGCGGATAGGCGTGGCTGCCGAGGATCGAGTCGAGCACCGGGCCGAGCCGAGCGACCCGGCCGCGCGCGTCGCGCGAGGGGACCGTGACGCCAAGTGCGACGTCGCTCGTCAGTTCGATTGTCGGCATGAGCGGTAGATAGGAGCCGGCGGGGCGGTTCTCAACGGCCGCTCACGCCGCCGCTGCGGGAACCTCGTAATCGGCGGCCGCGGCCGACAGGCCGTCGACGAATTCGCGGATGTGGCCTTCCTCGATGTTGAGCGGCGGCAGCACCCTCACGACATTGTCGGCGGCGGCGACCGTGAGGATCCCGCGGGTGCGCAGGAACGCGACGAAATCGCGGCTGTCGCTCTTCAGCTTGACCCCGAGCATCAGGCCCAGCCCGCGCACGCTGTCGAACAGATGATCGTGGTTTGGGATCATCTGCTCGAGCGCCGAGCGCAGCCGCTCGCCCTTGGCACGGACACTGGCGAGGAATTCGTCGGTGGCGACGACGTCGAGCACGGCCTGCCCCGCCGCCATCGCCAGCGGATTGCCGCCGTAGGTGGAGCCGTGGGTGCCGATCACCATTCCCGCCGCCGCTTTCTCGGTGGCGAGGCAGGCGCCGAGCGGGAAGCCGCCGCCGATGCCCTTTGCCGTGGCGAGGATGTCGGGTTCGACCCCATATTGCTCGTAGGCATAGAGCGTCCCGGTGCGCCCGACGCCGCACTGCACCTCGTCGAAAATCAGCATCAGATCGTGCTCGTCGGCGAGGCGGCGAAGGCCGGTCATGAACTCCTGGCTGGCGGGGCGGATTCCGCCCTCGCCCTGGACCGGCTCGACGAGGATCCCGGCGCTATGCTCGTCGATCGACGCGGCAACCGCGTCGAGGTCGTCGAACGGCACCACCTTGAAGCCCTCGAGCAGCGGCGCGAAGCCGTCGCGAAGCTTGGCCTGGTCGGTGGCGCTGATCGTCGCCATGGTCCGTCCGTGAAAGGCGTTGGAAAAGGTGATGAGATCGTATTTGTGCTCATTGCTCTGGGCATAATGATAGCGGCGCGCGGTCTTGATCGCGCATTCGACGGCTTCGGCGCCCGAGTTGGTGAAGAAGACGGTGTCGGCGAAGGTCAGGTCGACCAGCCGCTGGGCGAACGCCTCCCCCTGCGGCGAGCCGTAGAGGTTGGAGACGTGCATTAGCTTCGCCGCCTGCTCCTGGATCGCTCGGGTCAAATGCGGGTGGCCGTGGCCGAGCAGATTGACGGCGATGCCGGCCGCGAAATCGAGATATTTCTCGCCATTCTCGCCGAACAGATAGGCGCCCTCCCCTCGCACCGGCCGAACCGGCGAGCGGGGATAGACGGGCATGAGCGGCGTGATGGCCATGAGCGGCGAATCCTTCGTCAGCAGGAATGTCGAACGGGCCCGAGGGGCGCGCGCGGCGAGCCTATAGCCAGCGGCTGATCAAAGAAAAAGGGCGCCCCCGCGACAGGAGGCGCCCTTCCATGGATCCCGGGCGGGATCGGTTACCAGCCGCGGTAGCCCCACCGCTGGTTGCTGCGCGACGCAATTGCCACGCGCTGCTCGATCCGGGCGAGCCGAAGCTCGATGTCGCGCGCCTCGCGAAGCGTCAGCCCGTTGCGCGAAACGCGAAGCAGGCGGCTGTCGAGGATCTGCGCATCGCGGTACATCCGCTGCGCGTCGCGGCTGCGGACGATGCCGCGCCGGTCGAGCTGGATGATGTGGCGCTGCAGCTGCTGGATGCGCACCTGAAGGGCCCGCACCTGCCCGTAATTGCTGTGATAGCCGTAGGCGTAGCCGTGGGGCTGCGGCGCCCACTGGGCGGCGGCCGGCGCGGCAAGGGCGAGGGACGCCGCTGCGGCGCCGAGCGAAATCATAAACATGCGCATCGTGGCTCTCCTGCTTTGGTCAGGGTCGCATAGTCCCACAAGGCCTGTGAGGAGACGCTGAACGCTGCCGTAATGATGCGTTCAGTCGCCCGGCTGAAACGAGAAAGGGCGCCGCCGCGGTCGCGGTGGCGCCCTTCCGGTTGCGACTGATGTCGTCGATCAATCGTCGTCGCGGTCGCCGCGGCGGCGGCGGCCGTCGTCGCGGTCGTCGTCGTCCCGGCCCCAGCGGCGGTCGTCGGGACGCCAGCGGCGGTCGTCGCTCGCCCAGTAATCGTTCCAGCGGCGATCGTCGCGGCCCCACCGGTGGCCGTCGCGGACGACCATGGCGATTCGCTGGTCGAGCCGGCTGATGCGATACTCGATCTCGTTGCGCTCGCGCCGGCTGAGGCCGTTGCGGGCGTAATTGTGCAGCTGGCGGCGGATGTCGCGCGCCTCGGCGCGGAGACGGTTGGCCTCGCGCTCGCGGATCACGTCGCGGCGGTCGAGCTGGTTGATGTGGCGGACCATCTGGTCGAGCCGAACCTCGAGCCGGCGGACCTGGCCGTAATTATGTTGGTAGCCGTAACCGTAGCCGTAGGGCTGGCCGTAGCCCGGGGGAGGCGGCGGCGGCGCCGGATAATATTGGGCGGCCGCGGGGGCGGCGATGGCGAGAGCCGAAACGGCGGTCGCGAGAGTGATCAGGGCATTTCGCATCATGGCTCTCCTTGTCTGAGCGGTTGATGCGCATGGATTGCGCCTCGATCGGTGTGACGGGGCTGAACACGCTCGTTATCTGCCGTTCAAGATTGTTAAGAGGACGAAACGCTTGTTTTCGCTCAGTTCTTGATCTTCCAGCCGCTCCTCAGCAGCGCGTAGCAGGCCCACCACAGCAGCACGTTGAGGACGGCGAGGAGGCCGGCGCCGACCAGGATCGGCGAATCGCTGACTCCGATGAAGCCGTAGCGGAAGCCCGAGATGACGTAGAAGAAGGGGTTGGCGTGGCTGACCGCCTGGAACAACGGCGGCAGCTGGTCGATCGCGTAGAAGGTCCCCGACAGCAAAGCCAGCGGCGTCACGACGAAATTGGTCACCGCCGCCGCATGGTCGAACTTCTCGGCCCAGATCGACGTCATCACGCCGAGGAACGACAGCATCAGCGACCCCATCAGGCCGAACCACAGGGCCCACAAAGGGTGGGTGATCGCCACCGATACGCCCGGCCACAGCAGCATTGCCAGCCACACGGCGAAGCCGACGAGGAAAGCGCGAGTGACCGCCGCGGCGACGAGGCCGGCGATCAGCTCGCCGGTCGACAGGGGCGGCATCAGATAGTCGACGATCGTCCCCTGGATCTTGCCGACCAGCAGCGAGAAGCTCGAATTGGCGAAGGCATTCTGGATCATCGCCATGGCGACCAGGCCGGGCGCGAGGAAATGGCCGAACGGCACCCCCAGCATGGTCCGGTCGCCGCGGCCGAGGGCAACGGTGAAAATGGCAAGGAACAGGAGGGTCGTCACCGCCGGCGCCCAGACCGTCTGGGTCTGCACCTTGAAGAACCGCCGGACCTCCTTGATATAAAGGGTCTTGAGGCCGCCCCAATTGACTCCGGTCAGCACCGGGTCGCCGGGCGGGCTCCGGACCCACAGCGAAGGCTGGTGGCTGCCGGCGGAATTGTCGGGGGGCTGGCCGTTCATAGCTGGTCGAACTCCGGGCAATCGCCTATCGGCTGGCGCCCGGCCGGGCAAGCTCGCTTGCGCCGGCGCATTCGAAGAAGAGAGAATTGATGTCCTGGACTGAAGAGCGGATCGAGCGCCTGAAGACAATGTGGCACGACGGCGCCACCGCCAGCCAGATCGCCGACGAGCTCGGCGGAGTGTCGCGCAACGCCGTGATCGGCAAGGCGCACCGTCTCGGCCTCGAGGCGCGCCCGTCGCCGGTCAAGCCGGGCGAGGAGAAAGAAGAGAAGAAGAAGCCCGCCGCGGCCGCGTCCGCGTCGTCGGCCCACGCGACTTCGCCGCGCGCCGATCCGGCTCCGTCGAGCGATGCGGCGCCGGCACAGCAGCGGTCGTTCGCCGGCGCTCCCCAGCGCCGGCAGGACGACGGCATCCAATACCGCTCGGTCGGTCCCGGCGGCTTCATCCGCCAGGGCCCCGGCGAGCAGCAGGCGCCGATCCCGCCGGCCCCGCCGCGCCGCCTGGTGCCGGCCAAGCCTAGCCCCGAGGTCGCCGACAAGACGTCGCTGCTCGAGCTCAACGACCGCATCTGCAAATGGCCGATGGGCCATCCCGGCGAGCCCGATTTCCATTTCTGCGGGGCTCCGGCCAACCCCGGCTATCCCTATTGCGTCCAGCATTGCGGGGTCGCCTATCAGGCCCAGCTGCCGCGCCGCGACCGCCGCCCGCCGCCGCCGCTGCCATTCGGCGGGCCGCGCGTCAGATAGCGCCGAGAACAAGGCGCCAGGCGCGCGAGCCGGACGGGTTGAATATCCGCAATGGCTGGAAAACGAACATAAGCGGATCTAGCCCTTGTCCCGAACGACTTTGTGCGAGGACTATCATGGCAGACTCCCTGGAACCGGTTTTCGCAGACCTGCGTGAACGGCTTCTGCGGTCGAGCGGCGGCATGGACGTAACCGCAGACGAACCCGGGAACGTGGTTCTGAAGACGCCTTGGGACGAGCCTGGCAAGAAGGAGCGGGCGTGGTTCGGCGCGGTTCAGCTGAAGAAGAATTACGTATCCTGCCACCTGATGCCGCTCTACGCTCTGCCCAGCCTTCGTGAGGACGTGCCGCCGGACCTGCAGAAGCGGATGCAGGGAAAGAGCTGCTTCAATTTCAAGCAGATAGACCCGGAACTCTTTGACGCTCTCGAGCGGCTCGTCGCCAAGTGCGCTGCTGCATATGCCGGTCCCGTCGACGCGAGGCCGCACTGAACGGAACTTCGAATCGCGGAATGTCTCAAAGCTGCCGTTTCGACGGCTTGTTTCCGAACGGGCGGGAAAATGTCCGCAAGGCTAGAAAACGGCCATTCCTCGAATGTACGAAAAAGCCCCGGAGTGGCGAACTCTCCGGGGCTTCTCGTCTGACCAGAGTTCTTAAGCGTTCTCGCCCTCGGCGCTGGCGTTGACCGTCTGCTGTGACGCCGGCCGATCCTGCCGGTCACCGCCGCCGATCGCCGAGCGCTCCTGGCGCTGTTCGCCCAAGCCGATCTCGATCTTCTTCGGCTTCATCGCCTCGGGGATCTCGCGCTTGAGCTCGATCGCCAGAAGGCCGTCCTTCATGTCGGCGCCGCGCACCTGGATATGGTCGGCGAGCGCGAAGCGCCGCTCGAACGAGCGGGTGGCGATTCCGCGATAGATGTAATTATCGCCCTTCTGCTCGTCGTCTTCCTTCTTGCGGCCGGAGACGATCAGCACGTTCTGCTGGGCGGTGATGTCGATCTCGTCGGGCTTGAATCCGGCGACCGCCAGCTCGATGCGATAGTCATTGTCGCCGAGCTTGATCAGGTCGAAGGGCGGATAATTTTCCTGGCCCTGGCCCAACGAGCTGTTCTCGAGCATGTCGAACAGCCGGTCGAAGCCGACGGTGGAGCGCCGGAACGGCGCGAAGTCGAATGCACTGCGCATCTTCTTGTCCTCCTCTTGAGCAACAAGGCGGGGCACAGGCGGCCGGCGAACACTTGGGATCCGGACCGCAGCCCCGTCACCGGGCCCGACTGGCGCCCGGCGAGAGAAGATTTGGAATTGCCGGCCAAAGTTTCAAGACCTGTGGAAAAGCCCTGCCCCTGCGCTTGGCACCGGCGGAATCCGCGCCCTATAGCTGGGCCGAACATGGCCGACCTCTTCTCCACCGCGAGCGCTTCCACCACCGACAGCTACGACGCCGCCTCGATTGAGGTGCTGGAAGGACTCGAGCCGGTCCGCCGCCGGCCCGGCATGTACATCGGCGGGACCGACGAGCGCGCCCTCCACCACCTCGCCGCCGAGGTCATCGACAATGCCATGGACGAGGCGGTCGCCGGCCACGCCAGCCGGATCGAGGTCACGCTCGGCCCCGGCAACCGCCTGACCGTCGCCGACAACGGCCGTGGAATCCCGGTCGAGGAGCATCCCAAATATCCCGGCAAGTCGGCGCTCGAGGTGATCATGACCACCCTCCATTCGGGCGGCAAGTTCGAGGGCAAGGCCTATTCGACCTCCGGCGGGCTTCACGGGGTCGGAGTCTCGGTGGTCAACGCTTTGTCGACCGACACCATCGTCGAGGTCGCCCGCGACCGGATGCTCTACCGGCAGAGCTTCGCCCGCGGCCTCGCCACCTCGCGGCTCGAGCCGGTCGGCGCCGCCCCCAACCGCCGCGGCACCACCGTCGCCTTCACCCCCGACCCGGACATCTTCGGCACCGGGGCCAAGTTCTCGCCCGAGCGGCTGCTCAGGCTCGCCCGTTCCAAGGCCTATCTGTTCGCCGGGGTCGAAATCCGCTGGCGCTGCGACCCGTCGCTCGCATCCGAAACCGTCCCCGAAAGCGCCGTCTTCCAGTTCCCGGGCGGCCTTGCCGACCATCTCGCCGAGCAGCTCGGCGAGCGCCCCTGCGTCACCAACCAGCCGTTCACCGGCCGCCAGGACTTCCCGCCCGACGCCACCGGGACTCCGCAAGGGTCGGCCGAATGGGCGGTCGCCTGGCCGCTGTTCAGCGACGGCTCGGAATCCTATTATTGCAACACCATCCCGACCCCCGACGGCGGCACCCACGAGGCCGGGCTTCGCGCCGCCCTCACCAAGGGCATCCGCGCGTTCGGCGAGCTCATCGGCAACAAGCGCGCGCGCGAAATCACCGCCGACGACGTGATGAACGGCATCGAGCTGATGCTCAGCGTCTTCATCCGCAACCCGCATTTCCAGAGCCAGACCAAGGACCGGCTGACCAGCCTCGAGGCCGCTCGCTTCGTCGAAGGCGCGGTGCGCGATCATTTCGACCATTATCTCGCCGACAATATGGACCGCGGCCGCGCCCTTCTCGGCGCCGTTGTCGAGCGGATGGAGGAGCGCCTCAAGCGCCGCGCCGAGCGCGAGGTCAAGCGCAAGACCGCGACCAGCGCCCGCAAGCTGCGCCTTCCCGGCAAGCTCACCGACTGCTCGAGCGACGACCCCGAAGGCACCGAACTCTTCATCGTCGAGGGCGACAGCGCCGGCGGCAGCGCCAAGCAGGCGCGCGACCGCAAGACCCAGGCGATCCTGCCGATCCGCGGCAAGATATTGAACGTCGCCAGCGCCACCGCCGACAAGATCCGCGCCAACGCCGAGATCGCCGACCTCCAGCTCGCTCTGGGCTGCGGCACCCGCGACAATTGGGATGAGGCCGGCCTGCGCTACGAGCGCATCATCATCATGACCGACGCCGACGTCGACGGCGCCCACATCGCGACGCTTCTGATGACCTTCTTCTTCCAGGAAATGCCCGAGCTGGTGCGCCGCGGCCACCTGTTCCTCGCCCAGCCGCCGCTCTACCGCCTGACCAGCGGCGCCCGCTCGCTCTACGCCCGCGACGACGCCCACCGCGCCGAGCTCGAGGCGACCGAGTTCAAGGGCAAAAAGGTCGAGGTCGCGCGCTTCAAGGGCCTTGGCGAGATGAACCCGCAGCAGCTGCGCGAAACCACCATGGACCCGGCGACTCGTTCGCTGCTCAAGGTCACCCTCCCCGGCCCCTACGAGGACCGCCAGCCGGTCAAGGATTTGGTCGAGCGGCTGATGGGGCGGGACCCGGCGAAAAGGTTCGAATTCATTCAGTCGCGAGCGGCGGCCTTGGACGAAGACGAAATCGACGCCTAGCTGTTCCCCGGCGCAGGCCGGGGCCCAGGAGCCCGTCAGGGCTGTCAAGGTCGAGCAAGGGACGGCCTACGCCGCCTGGACCCCGGCCTCCGCCGGGGAACCATTTTCCTCACGAAGCGAGCGGAAAGCAATTCGGAGAATTGCGAGGGCGAGCGCATGTGGCGAGAGCCGCAGCCCTCGACGAGGACGAGATCGACGCCTAGCTGTTCCCCGGCGCAGGCCGGGGCCCAGGAGCCCGTCAGGGCTGTCAAGGTCGAGCAAGGGACGGCTTACGCCGCCTGGACCCGGCCCAAGGCAGGTTTCGTAAAAGGCGGGGGAGTCTCGGCCAGCTTCGCGTGGTGATCCTGGTCTTGAGCGCTGAAGCCACGCCTCTCGCCGCTCCCCCGGATCAAATCCGGCCCCCGGGCCGCCGCGGCCCCTATTCCGGAAGCAGCTCGCCCGACCCGCCCGCCTCGGCCGGGAAGTCCTTGAGCTTGGGCAGGCCGTCCCTCATCGGCAGCACCGTCTCGGCATAATTGAGATGCACGCTCGGCCGGAAGTCGAGGCCCGGAAGGGTGGCGGCGTGGACGTCGGTGAGGCCGAGCGTCGGATGCTCGACCAGCAAGTGGCCGCCGCAGCGGCGGCAATAGCGGCGGTTGCTGAAGCCGGCCTTGTTGAATGCGGCGAGATTTTCGGCGCCCCGGGTCACCTCGACCTGGTCCGCCGGCCACAAGGTGAAGGCGGTTACCGGCGCTCCGGAATAGGAGCGGCACGACCGGCAATGGCAATAGCCCATGTCGATCGGCTCGCCGCGGGCCTCGATTTCGACCGCGCCGCAAAAGCAGCCGCCCCTGTGGGTCTCGCTCATCGCTTCGCTCCTCAGGCCGCCTCAAGGGCGGCGGCGTCGGGACCGGCGGCGATCCGCTCCAGCTCCTCGACCACCGGCGAATTCTCCGCCTCCTCGGCGACCTTGTCGCCGAGCGCCCTGGCGGCGGCGGCGAAACCGGGCTCGGTGAGCAGCCGGCGGATGGCCTCGGCGAACTCCCCGGCCGGGCTTCCGGCGGCCAGCATCAGGCCGGCGCCGCGGGCGACGACCCGCGCGGCATTGTCGTTCTGGTCGCGGCCGTGGGGCACGATCAGCATCGGCTTGCGGTGCACGAGGCTCCGGGCGACGGTGCCGTGCCCGCCGTGGGTGATGACCAGCGCGGTCTGCCGCAGGACCGCATTGTGCGGCGCGGTCTCGACCAGGCAGCTGTTCTCGTGGGCGCTGAGCTCGTCGGGCCGGATGGTGCCGCCGAGGGTGACCAGCAGCCGCACCGGCAGGCCGGCGGCAGCGTCGATGATCCGCTGCAGGACGCCGACATGGTCCTGGAAGCTGGTGCTGAAGGCGACCAGCGCCAGCGGCCGCTCGTCCTCGTCGCTCCACGGCGACTGCCATGGCTCGGCCCAGGCGGGGTCGTCGAGCTGCGGCCCGACGTAGCTTATGTGCGGCGGCAGCTCGGCGGGAGCGAAGTCGAAGGCGCGCGCGGTGCCGAGCAGCAGGTGCTCGGCCGACAAATGCTGGTCGCCGAGCGTCGCGAGCGGCTGCAGGCCAAGCTGCGCCCGGGCGACGTTCAGGGTCGCCAGGCCGCCGGCCTCCATCTCCCGGTTCGCTTGCGCGACCGCCGCGTGCAGCGCCTCGTCCTCGGCGTTCGCCGCCGGCATCAGCCCCGGGCCGATCGGCGGGATTCCGGGGATCGGGAACAGGCTGATGTTGGCGGTCAGCAACGCATGCTTCTGGCCGACGGCCTCGCAGCCGATCATCACCCCGAACAGCATCTCGCTCGACACCACCAGGTCGGCCGGCTCGCGCTCCAGCTCCTCGATGACGTCCTCGGCATAGGCCAGCGCCGGGCCGGTCATGATCCGGTCGAGTACGCGCTGGATCTGCTCGGGCGGAGTCGCCACCTCCCAGTCGCGGAAGACATCGCTGTCCTTGCTCCGGTCGGGCCGGCTCGGCGCCCGCGTCCACGGGCTGAAGCGCGCTCCGGCGGCCTCGGCCTCGCCACGGTTGCAGCGGTCGCTCATCACCCGGACGGCGTGGCCGCGCTGGCGAAGCTTGCGGGCCACGGTCAGCGCCGGCCCGACCGAGCCTCCGCCTTCCCAGGTCGTGAGCAGGAAGTTGAGCGGGCGTTCTTTTGTCATCGGCGTTCCCCTGTCTCGTCGTCCGCCCGCTATGTCAGCGGAACAGCCGGAATCAGCGCCGCCGAAACGGCGGACACGGTGGACAACAGCGCGAAGAACAGAACCACAATTCTCTTCGATATCAGATCGTTCAAGCTATTCATCCTCTTCCCTTTCAATTGAAAATCTTGGCGCGTTCGACGCCGATCGCCGCGGCGCACAGGCCTTCGACCATGGCGCGGTACTCGCCGACCGGGCGGCCCATGTCCTTTCGCACCAGCTTCCAGACATAGATGTCGCCGGCGACCACAAGCGCGTCGAGCGCCTGCCGCTGCTCGTCGGGGGCCATGGACCGCAGCCACGGATCGAAGGCGGCGCCCATCCATTCGCGGTGCCTGGCGCGCCCGATGTCGGTCATTGCCTTCATCGCCGGATAGCGGTCTTCCTGGGCGAGCGAGCGCATCACCAGCTCGCCGACCTGCTCATAGTCGGCGACCAGCGCCGCGACGGCGGCGGCGGCATCGCCCGGAGCGACCTCGCGCCGGCGGCGGATTTCGGTTCCGAGCCGTTCGTGGACCGCCGACAGCAGCCCTTCCTTGCTCCCGAACCGGCGAAGCACGGTCTGGACGGTGACTCCGGCATCGGCGGCGACCTCGTCGAGCTTGATCTCGTCGAACCAGGTTTCCGCCAGCCGCCGGGCGAACGCATCGAGGATGCGCTCGCCGGTCGCCTCGGCGGCCTTGGCCCGGGCGGATTGGCGATAGGTTCTTCTCGGCGATTCGATATTCATGCGAATCGCTTTAACATGAAATTCAGGCGGCGCAAGCTTTTATTTTAGTGGCACTCACATGAAATTGACGGAGTCGGCCGTCGCTGGCCGCAGAAAGCCCTGTCCTACAGCCCCCGATTTATGTTCCACTCGGCCCCGTGAGCCGCGAATCGCCCGTCATCGCCGCCCGTGCTCCTCGCCCGCGTCCGGCCGGGCCAGCTAAGGGCCCCGGGCGGCTTAAAGTCACGAAAATGGTCGTCTTCTACGGGACATTAGCGACCTTAAGCGCTCCCCTGCCCCGCCGCGCCGGCCGCAAGGGAACCATTCCCTAGCGGGCGCCGAACCCGTTCAGCATCGTCTTGATCGTCCGGAACAGGATCAAGAGGTCGAGCCATGGCGAGAAATATTTGATGTAGTAGAAGTCGTATTGCAGCTTGCGGTTGACCTCGTCGACTTGCGCCACGTGGCCCTGGTTGACCTGCGCCCAGCCCGAAATCCCCGGCTTCACGACGTGGCGGTAGCGGTAATAAGGCAGCTCGCTGGTGTACCATACCGACAGCACCTCGGCTTCGGGCCGCGGCCCGATCCAGCTCATCTCGAACTTCAGGATGTTGAAGATCTGCGGCAGCTCGTCGATCCGAGTTCGCCTCAGGAAGCGGCCGACGCGGGTCACCCGCTCGTCGCCGTCGCTGGTCATCGCCGCCTGCCGCTCGTCGGCGATTTCGACCGGCTTCATCGTCCGGAACTTGTAGACGGTGATGCGCTTGCCGGCATGGCCGACCCGGCTCTGCCGGAACAGCACGTCGCCGCCGTCGTCGAGCTTGATCGCGGCCGCGACGATGGCCATCAACGGCAGCGCCACCGGCAGCATTGCGACCGCGAACAAAAAGTCGGTGAGCGACTTCAAATGGAAATAGCCGCGGGCAGGAAGCAGCGAGCCGAAGCTGTTCTCGGAAAGATGGGCAAGCTCGACCCGGCCGGTCAGCGATTCGGACAATTGCTTCACCTGGTAGACGATCCGGCCGGCAAGCGCGGCGTCGGCGAGGAACGCCTCCCATTCGTCGGGCATGTCGGCGGCAAAATCGGCGACGATCGCGTCGCACCGCGCCGCATCGGACAGGCGCGGCCGTTTCATCACCAGCCAGTCGACGGCGGTGATCGCGGTCAGCGACCCTGCCTGGCCGATCGGCACGATGGCGATTTTCTGCCGCACCCGCCGCTCGGCAATGAACCAGGCGAGGTACAGCCACAGGACGTGGACGAGGAAACCGCTGGTCAGCGCCAGGCGGTCGTATGGCAGCCGCGACAGCAGCAGGAAAAGGATGATCAAGCCATGGCCGGCCAGGGCGGTCGGCAGGATCACGTAACTCGAGCGAATGCCCGGGTAAGTGGTGACCGACAGGCGCATCCAGAAGGCGAGGATGATCGCCGCGGCATTGCCGAACATGGCGTTGAGGTTAGGCGGATCCGCAGCCGAACCCTCGGTGACCAGCGAACGGACGATGTAGGGCAGGATCGCCCCAAGCACCATCGCGACGGCAAATTGGAAGCGCTTGCGCGCAATCAGCGACCGTCGCCGGCTTCGCTGGGTTTCGCGCCGACTGATCGAAACTGGTGCGCCTTCGATCATAATGTCCACCGGTCGATCGCCGGGTCGAGCTCGAGCTCGCGCCACATCCCCTTGAGGTCGGCGATTGTCCCGCCCGGGCTCACCATCGCCACCAGCTGCTCGGCGCCGAGCGAGCGGTACGGCGCATGAGCGACGGCGCCGACCACCAGATCGTAGCGATTGCCGTTGGGCTCGCTGACCTTCAGGCGGTACTCGCGCTCGACTTCGCGAGGGTCGGCGAGCGGATCGCGGACCTCGACCTCGTGGCCAAGCTCATGCAGCCTTTTCACGACGTCGAACGAGCGGCTGTTGCGCAGGTCGGGAACATTTTCCTTGAAGGTGAGCCCTAGCACCAGCGCGCTGCCGGGGCGGCCGCGACGCTGGTGGAGCGCCTCGGCGATCCACTGACCCATGCCGTCATTGGTCTCGCGGCCGGCGAGGATCACTTGCGGGTGATGGCCAAGCTGCGCGGCGAGATGGCTGAGATAATAGGGATCGACGCCGATGCAGTGGCCGCCGACCAGCCCCGGCTCGAACGGCAGGAAGTTCCACTTGGTGCGCGCCGCCGCAAGGACGTCCCAGACGGAAACGCCGACCCTGGACAGGATCTGGGCGACCTCGTTCATGAATGCGATGTTGATGTCGCGCTGCGCATTCTCGATTGCCTTGGCCGCCTCGGCCGCTTTGATCGACGCCGCCCGAAACACTCCGCCGGTCGTCACCGCGCCGTAGATCTGGGCGAGTTGCTCGACGACATCCCCGTCCTCGCCGGCGATGACCTTGGCGATCCGGTCGATACTGTGCTCGCGGTCGCCCGGGTTGATCCGCTCAGGCGAGTAGCCGAGCCTGAAGTCGCGGCCGCGGGTGAAGCCGCCAACGCGCTCGATTTCCCGGCCGCAGATGTCCTCGGTCACGCCGGGATAGACGGTGCTTTCGTAGACGATGGTCGGCCGCCTCCCGGCTTCCATCACCTCGGCGATCATCTGAGTCGCCGCCATAACGGCTCCGAGGTCAGGCCGACGATCCTCGTCGACCGGGGTCGGCACGGTGACGATGTAAACGTCGGCGCCGCGGCAATCGTCCGGAGCGTCGGTCAGTCGCAGCGAACTGCCGGCGAGCGCCTCGGCGTCGACCTCGCGGGTGCGATCGTGACCCGAGCGGAGCTCGCCGATTCTGTCCGGATCGATGTCGAAGCCGGTAACGTCGAAATGCCTGGCCAGCGCGACGGCGAGCGGCAGCCCGACGTAGCCGAGGCCAATGACGACTATCGCCGGATCCGAGCTAGCCATCCCACGCCACTATACGCCCTGCCAACCGTTTCGGATGCAAAATAGCTCCGTATTGGTTGGAATACGTGCCGGCGCTTCGGTTGGCTAGTGCGGCAGCCGCCCTCGGCCGATGCCGAAATAGGTGAGTCCGACGCGCTCTGCCTCGGCCGGCTCATAGACATTGCGCAGGTCGATCAGCGCCCGCCCACGCATGGCCCTGGCCAGGCGCCCGAGGTCGAGCGCCCGGAATTCGTCCCACTCGGTAACGATCACCAGCGCATCGGCGCCGTCGGCGGCGGCATAGGCGTCGCGAGTGAAGTCGATCCCCGGCAAAAGCGGCTCGGCCTGATTCATCGCCACCGGATCGAAGGCGGCGACACTTGCGCCTTTGTCCTTGAGGCCGTCGATCAGAGGAATCGACGGCGCGTCGCGCATGTCGTCGGTGTTGGGCTTGAAGGCGAGCCCGAGCACGGCGATCCGCTTCCCGGCGAGGCTTCCGCCCACCGCCAGTTCGACCCGGTCGGCGAGTGCCGCCTTGCGATTGTCATTGACCGACACGACGGTGCTGACGATGCGCTGCTCGACGCCAGCCTCCTCGGCGGTCTGGAGCAGCGCTAGAGTGTCCTTGGGGAAGCAGCTGCCGCCGTAGCCCGGACCGGCGTGCAGGAATTTCGCGCCGATCCGGTTGTCGAGTCCGATGCCCCGGGCGACGTCCTGGACGTCGGCGTCGACTGCCTCGCACAGGTTTGCAACCTCGTTGATGAAGCTGATCTTGGTCGCAAGGAAGGCGTTGGCCGCATATTTGGTCAGCTCCGCCGTTCGGCGGCCGGTGAACAGGATCGGTGCCTGGTTGAGGAACAGGGGCCGGTAGATTTCGCGGAGGACCTCGCGAGCTTTTTCGTCCTCGGCTCCGACGACGATCCGGTCGGGAATCTTGAAGTCCCGGATGGCCGCGCCTTCGCGCAGGAATTCCGGGTTGGAAGCGACGGCGACCCCCGCGACTCCTTCCTCCGCGAGCACTTCGGCAATCCGGTCGCCGGTGCCAACTGGGACGGTGGACTTGGTCACGACCACGGTTCCCGGCTTCACCGATTTCGCGAGCTCGCGCACCGCCTCGAACACGAAGGTCAGGTCGGCGTGACCGTCACCGCGCCGGGCCGGAGTGCCGACGGCGATGAACACTGCCTCCGCGCCTTCGGCGCCGCTTGCCAGGTCGGTGGTGAAATGGAGCCGCCCGCGCTCGACGTTGGCCTTGACCAGTGCCTCGAGGCCAGGCTCCCAGATCGGCATCTCGCCGGCGTTGAGGCGGTCGATCTTGCCCTGGTCCTTGTCGACGCAGGTCACCTCGTGGCCGAAATCGGCCAAGCAGGCGCCGGACACGAGCCCGACATAGCCGGTGCCGATCATGGCGATGCGCATGAATCACTCCTGATGACTGAAGCGGCGGCCCTTAAACGGCGCCCGCGTGCGTGGCTAGCCGCCGAACAGGCCTCGATTTTGCCGGAAATCGTCCCTACATGGCCCGCCTTCCGATGGCTACCATCACTCTCCCGAAGCCCCCTCGCGTGGGCCTGGTTTCGCTCGGCTGCCCGAAGGCGCTGGTCGACAGCGAGCGAATCATCACCAAGCTGCGCTCTGACGGCTATGACATGTCGCCCGACTATGCCGGCGCCGACGTTGTGCTGGTCAACACCTGCGGCTTCCTCGATTCCGCCAAGGCCGAAAGCCTCGAGGCGATCGGCGAGGCCATTGCCGAGAATGGCCGGGTCGTCGTCACCGGCTGCATGGGCAAGGATGCCGAGTTGATCCGCGAGCGCTTCCCGCAAGTACTCGCAGTGACCGGTCCGCAGCAATATGAGGAGGTCGTCGCAGCTGTTCATGACGCTGCCCCGCCGGTGCCGTCGCCTTATCTCGACCTGGTTCCGGAGCAGGGGCTCAAGCTCACCCCGCGCCACTACAGCTATTTGAAGATTTCCGAAGGCTGCAACCACCGCTGTGCCTTCTGCATCATCCCCTCGCTGCGCGGCGATCTCGCCAGCCGCCGCCCGGACGCCGTCCTGCGAGAGGCCGAAAAGCTGGTCGCGGCCGGGACCCGCGAGCTGCTGGTGATCAGCCAGGACACTTCGGCCTACGGAGTCGACCTGCGTCACGCCGCGTGGCCGTGGAAGGGGCGCGAAGTGCGCGCCCACATGACCGATCTCGTGCGCGAGCTCGGCTCGCTCAAGACTCCGGACGGCCAGACCCCCTGGGTTCGACTCCATTATGTCTACCCCTATCCGCACGTCGACCGGGTCATCCCGCTGATGGCGGAAGGGCTGGTCCTTCCCTACCTCGACATTCCGTTCCAGCACGCTTCGCCCAAGGTGCTTCGAGCGATGCGCCGCCCGGCCAATGACGCGCGCGTGCTGCAGCGCATCGGCGAATGGCGCGCGCTCGTGCCCGACATCACCATCCGCTCCTCATTCGTCGTCGGCTTCCCCGGCGAGACGGACGAGGATTTCGAATATCTTCTCGACTGGCTGGTCGAGGCACAGCTCGACCGCGTCGGCGCGTTTCGCTTCGAACCGGTCGAGGGCGCTGCCGCCAACGCGCTGCCCGATCCCGTCCCTGAAGAGGTCAAGCAGGAGCGCTGGGAACGGGTGATGGGCCTGTCGGCGCGGATCTCGGCCGAGAAGCTCGGTACCAAGGTCGGACGGACAATCGACGTCCTCATCGACGCGGTCGATGCCGACAGCGGCGGCGCCACCGGCCGCTCCAAGGCCGACGCGCCCGAGATCGACGGCGAGGTCCACCTGCGCGACGCCGCCGGGCTCAAGCCGGGCGAAATCGTCCGGGTACGGGTTGAAGATTCTGACGAACACGACCTGTTCGGAGTCCCAGCCTGAATTCCTTGCTGGTGGGGGGGGAGCCTGAACGCCAGCCGACCGCCGGGTTCAGGCTGGCGAAGCCCGCGACCGTCTAGCGGGACAGGTCGTCACCGATTTCGTTCGAGGCTTTCGATGTCTGTCCGCACCGCTGCTTTCGCCGCCGTCGCGCTCGGCGCGATCTCCGCCGCCGCTCCGGCTCCGGCCGCGGCCCGAAGCTTCCTCAACCCGGCCCTGTGGGAGATCGGGCCGATCATCAACGGCCGCAATTACTCGGTCGGGAGCCCGGTCAGGCCCTCACCGCATCCGCGCGGCTTCGCCATCGACATTCCGACCCGCGGCCATGTCAATTACGTCACTTTCCGCCACGGCTCGCTCGCCGGAAAATCGCGCATCATCCTGCGCTACCGGCTGGAGGCGGCGCCAGGCGTGCAGATCTTCCCCCGAACCTTGCCCGGAGCGCCCTCGATCCTGTCGCTTTATTTCCAGCGCGGCGGCGACACCTGGAGCTCACGCGGCCCCTATGAAAGCTACCGCTGGTATTCGACCTTCCGCGTCCATTCGCCGATCGTTCCGGGCGAGCATGTGCTGACCGCCGGCCTGAACGAGAATTGGACGGCGGTCCAGACCTCGAGCGCCAGGACCAATCCGGCCGGCTTCCGCCAGGCCGTGGTCGAGGCCGACCGGGTCGGCTTCGTCCTCGGCGGCGGCGAAGGCTATGGCAAGGGCGTCTTCGCCACTGGACCGGCGCGGCTGATCGTCACCGACTTTAGGGTCGAATGATGGTTTCGCTGCCGCGCCCACGGCCGGCCAGTCCCTCGCGGACTGGAACGATCAGCTCTTCTCTCGCGGATCGTCGGCGGGGTTAACGTACTCGATCGCCCACGGACCGGTACTGCTGATCTGGACAACCGTCTCCTCATCGACGTGCGCGTAATGCGCCAGCCCGGGGTCGAACGCGAAGAAGCTTCCGGCCGGAAGCCGCCGTGCCCTGGCTCGATCGGCCGTGTCGCCCATGCCGACGTGGAACGCCCCCGAGATGACCGTGACGATTTCCGGCTTCGGGTGGGTATGCGGGGCAATTCGGAAGCCGGCAGGCAGTTTCAGGCGCATCACGAACAGCCCCTCCTTGCCCGGGTCGCCGTGCAGCACCGCGGACTGTGCGCCCGACTCGAGCGACGGCGGCCCGGCAGTCCAGCTCACCTGATCGGCGGCGATGATGTGGTGCGCCGGCTGCCCCGTCTGCCCGGCCTGTTGATTGGCTTGCGTATTGCCAACTTCGGCTTCGTGGGCAGGCCTGTCGCAAGACGAAACCACCAATGCTGCCGCAGTGGCGAGCATGATCTTCCTCAGCATTTCTCTCTCCCCTGTTTGACGTTCCGTAAGGCTGATCCCCTCACTTTTGAAACCAGCCGAGAATCGCCACAATGGCGGCAATTGCGCTCAGTAGGAATGCAACGACGACCACCAGTGCGGCTGAACTCGAACGCCTGTTATCTTTTGCAGTCGGCGGCCGTTCATCGGGTTTTCGGGCAATCCGCCACAAGGCGACCGCCGCAATAACCAGAAACAGCGCCCCGAATATTGCAACGACGTAGCTGACATCACGCATGGCGACACAATGCGCCGCGGCTGTGATGGCGGCAAGTCGCCACTTTCAGCGCTCTGGTGCCGGTCAATCGAACCGCACGCAAACCCGGGCCACTGTCGCGCGGTGGCTCCTCACGGGCCGTGTCTTTCGATGCTCCGCCGGACCATGGCATCGAGCGCATCATCGACCGCGGCAGCTTCGTCAGTCCGCCTCTGGGCCTTATCCTTCAACCGGTCCTCGCGCTCTTTCGCGGTTTCCGGGTTGCGCTTCTTTCGCATCGTACCTCCACAGCATTGGGCCTGTGACGCCGGTGGTCGTGCAGGCATAAGCCGGCTCCTTGGCGTTTGAAAGTTAGTTGCCGCAAGTCGTGATGTCGCATTCCGCCGAAGACTGAATTCGGAAGCGTAACGCTGGGAACGCGACTGTTGTCGATCCGGTTTGTCGCCTCATGACAGCGCGGATTCCCAAAGAAGTCCTGGTCGTCGAGGACGAGCCGATCGTCAGGATCGTCGCCGCCGATGCGCTTTGCGAGCGCGGCATCATGGCGTGGGAGGCGAGTGACGCGGATGAGGCCCTGCGGGCGCTCGACAAGCATCCGCGCATTGGCCTCGTGTTCACCGACGTGAGCATGCCGGGCGAAATGGACGGGCTTCAGCTGGCTCACGAGGTGAGCGCCAACCGCCCGAACGTCGAGCTCATCATCACGTCAGGGGCGGCTTCGGTTGCCGAGGAGGAATTGCCGGACAACGGCACATTCTTGCCCAAGCCGTACCAGCCGGAGCGGCTCGCCGACATTGTCGCTGCAAAGCTGGATTGCACGGACGACTAAGCCGCCTTTGTCGCCCTCCACGCCGTCAGCTAAGGCGCAGCCATGACCGACTTCGCCTCACTGCTGCAGCCCGACCGCGGCCAGAAAGCCGTTCCCGTCCATCTCGTCGACAAGACGAGCTTCGAAGATTGGGTGAAGGGCCGCCCGGCCGAAGACCGCGCGCTGCTCGCCGCCCATCGTTTCGACGGCAAGACCGGCTACGCCTTCGCACTGCTGCCACGCCCGGCCGGCGAGCTCGAAGTGGTCAGCGCCGTCGCCAATGTGTCGTCGCTGTCGCCCTGGTGCCTGGCGCGCCTCGCCGATGTCCTTCCCGAAGGCAGCTACCGGCTCGTCGACCACGAGCCCGGCAAGGCGGCGCTCGGCTGGCTGCTCGCCCAGCACCGTCTCGACACCTGGCGCGATCGAAAGGACGAATCGAAGAGCGGCCCCCGTGTGTTGGTCACCCCCGAGCCGGCAAAGATCAACTCGGCTGTTCGACTCGCCGAAGCGACCGCCCTCGTCCGCGACCTCGTCAACACTCCTGCCGGCGATCTCGGGCCGGCCGAGCTCGAACAGTCGGTGCGCGACCAGGCAAAGGCGTTCGGCGGAAAGGTCCGGGTGACGTCGGGCAGCGAGCTCGAGCAGGGCTACCCGATGATTGCCGCCGTTGGCCGCGCCGCCACTCCAGAGCGCGCGCCTCGCCTGATCGAAGTCGAATGGGGCCGGCCCAGCGACCCCCGAATCGCCATCGTCGGCAAGGGCGTCTGCTTCGACACCGGCGGGCTCGACCTCAAGCCCGCCTCGGGCATGCGGTTGATGAAGAAGGACATGGGCGGAGCCGCCCACGCCCTGGCGCTCGCCGGCCTGGTCGCTCACGAAAGGCTGCCGGTACGCCTGCATCTGCTGATCCCGGCGGTGGAAAACTCCGTGTCCGGCGACGCCCTCCGGCCGGGAGACATCGTCCGGTCGCGAAAAGGCCTCCATGTCGAGATCGACAATACCGACGCCGAGGGACGGCTGATCCTCGCGGACGCGCTGACCAAGGCGGTGGAATCGGAGCCGGGCCTGATCGTCGACTTCGCCACCTTGACAGGAGCCGCCCGTGTCGCGCTCGGCCCCGACCTTCCGGCCTTGTTCGCCAACGACGACGACCTGCTCGGGCAGATCGAGGCGAGCGCGAAGGAGGTCGAGGATCCGGTATGGCGGATGCCGCTTTGGGATGCTTATGACGAAATGCTCAAGAGCGACATCGCCGACATGGTCAATTCGGCCGGATCGCCGATGGCCGGCGCGGTAGTCGCGGCAATGTTCCTCAAGCGCTTCGTCCCGGCCGGGACGCCGTGGGCCCATCTCGACACGTTCGCTTGGCGCGACAAGGCGAGGCCGGGCCGTCCCAAGGGTGGCGAGGCGCTCGGCCTGCGCGCCGCCTTCGCCATGCTGCAGGGCCGCTACGGCGGCTAAGATGAACGAAGGCGGCGCTTTTTGGCTTCGCCCCTGCAACATTTCGGCTCCTGTTCGGTTTACTTGCCGACCACGCGACGAAGGGAGTTTCTGCGGTAATGGCCGACGTTACACTGTCAGCCTGGATGCGGGCCCTGATCGCATATGTCCGCTCGGGCGAGCCCGACCTCACCAACCGGCAGATGGCGCTGTTGCTTCTTGTCTATCTGACTCCGGGCCCGCACACGGTCCGGGGGCTCGCCAAGGTGCTCGGAGTTTCGAAGCCGGTCGTCACCCGCGCCTTGAACACTCTCGGCGCCCTCGGCTATCTGCGCCGCGAACGCGATCAGGACGACCGGCGCAACGTGTTCGTCGTCCGCACCAATAACGGGGCCGAATTTCTTGAAGGGTTCAAGCGCAACCTCCGCGACGGGGCGGACGGGCAGTCCGCGGCCGTCCACCGACCGGTCATCGGCCAGGCTGCCTACGCGCACCAGCGCTGAGGGATTTGCCCTCGCCGGACGTTCGAACCGTCCCGACCCCCATTTCAACGCCTATCGCGCCGACCTCGCCGACGTGCGCCTTGCGGGCGTCGTCATCGCCTCCCATTACGCCGAGCCGCTCGAGCGCGTCGTGACAAATCCCACGCTGCTGCGTTCGGGCCCGAGCGACGAGGCGGAGGTGCTCGCCGAACTGCCTCCAGGGAGCCCCTTTTCCGTGCTCGACGACACTCTCGGCTGGGCCTGGGGCTATGGCGGCGACGATCGCCGGGTCGGCTATGTCGAGAGCTCGGCGCTGGGCCTCTGAGCTACATTTCGCCGCGGGCGCGGCGGATTGCCCGCCATCTTGCAACGTTGGCGTTATGCTCCTCGAGCGTTCGGGCGAAAACATGGCCGCCGCGGCCATCCGCGACATAATAGAGGGCGTCGGTATGCGCAGGATTTAGGACCGCCTCGATGCTCGCTCGCCCCGGATTGGTAATCGGCCCGGGTGGCAGGCCGGCAACGGCGCGAGTATTGTACGGATTGCGGTCCTGGAGCTCGGACCTGCGGATCAACCGCCCGAGCGGCCGTCCCTGGGTGATCGGATATATGGTCGTCGCGTCCGCCCCGAGCATCATTCCGATCCTCAGCCGGTTCGACAGGACTCCGGCGACCATTCGCCGCTCGTCGGGCTTGGCGGTTTCCTTTTCCACGATCGACGCCAGGATGACGGCTTCCTGCGGAGTCCGGACCGCGGTCCGATCGGAGCGCTTAGGCCACAAGTCATCGAGCGCCTGCCGCATCGCAGCCTGCATCCGCTCCACCACCGCTGCCCGAGCCTCGCCGCGCCGATAATCATAGCTGTTGGGCAGGACCGACCCTTCCTCGGGGACTGCGATCTCGCCGGTGAGATGCTCGACGGCCATCAGCCTTTCGTGCACCAGAACCGAAGGCATGCCTTCGGGGATGGTCACCAGCCGCCGCACGGGCTGACCGTGCTGGAGATGGTCGAGGACCTGCGGACCGCCCATCTCGGGCGCGATCTCGAACTCGCCGGCCTGGATCGGGTCTTGCGAGCCGAATAGCCGCGCCATCGCCCGGAAGGTCCGCGCCGTCCCCGGTATCGCCCGGGCCGCCTCGAGCTGCGCCGCGACCCGAGCGAGGCTCGAGCCCTGCTCGACGACGATCGTCACCGGCTCGCTGGCCGGTCCCGGACGCGCCCAGAGCGCCCAATAGGTCGCTGCTCCCGCCGCCAGCGCGAGGAGCGCCAGCCCCAGCAAAACGCGCTTGATCACCTCGGCCGCTTAGACCGCCCGCATCGCCAGGCTGGCGTTGGTTCCGCCGAAGCCGAAGCTGTTGTTGAGCACCGCCTTGACCTTGCGCTCCTTGGGCTGGTGCGGGACGAGGTCGACGTCGCCGCACCCATCGCTCGGATTGTCGAGGTTGAGGGTCGGCGGCACGACCTGGTCGCGCAGGCTAAGGATGCAGAAGATCGCCTCTACCGCGCCGGCGCCGCCGAGCAGGTGGCCAATCGCCGACTTGGTCGAGCTCATCGACACATTGGCGACGGCATTGCCGAACAACCGCCGGACCGCGCCCAGCTCGAGCTCGTCGCCGAGCGGCGTCGAGGTGCCGTGGGCGTTGATGTAATCCACGTCCGAAGGCGACAGCTGGGCGCGCTTCAGGGCCATTTCCATCGCCCGGTAGCCGCCGGCGCCTTCGGGATGCGGCGCGGTGACATGGTAGGCATCGCCGGACAGGCCGTAGCCGACGACTTCGGCGTAGATGGTGGCGCCGCGCTTCCTGGCTCGTTCATATTCTTCGAGAACGACAACTCCGGCGCCCTCGCCCATGACGAAGCCGTCGCGATCCTTGTCATAGGGCCGGCTGGCGCGCTCCGGCTCGTCGTTGAAATTGGTGCTGAGCGCCCGCGCCTGGGCGAAGCCGGCGATTCCGATCGGGCAGATCGCTGCTTCGGCGCCGCCGGCGAGCATGACGTCGGCATCGTCCATCGAAATCATCCGCGCGGCGTCGCCGATCGAATGGGCACCAGTCGAGCAGGCGGTGACCACGGCATGGTTCGGGCCCATCAGCCCGTAGCGGATCGACACCTGGCCGGAGATGAGGTTGATCAGCCTGCCGTGGACGAAATGCGGACTGACCCGCCGGGGCCCCTTTTCGTGCAGGACGAGGCTCTCCTTCTCGATTCCGGGAAGGCCGCCGATTCCCGATCCGATCGACACTCCGGCGCGGTAGCGCTCCTCCTCGCTCATGTCGGTGAGGCCGGCATCCTCTAGCGCCTGGCCAGCAGCATCGATTCCGTAGACGATGAACGGATCGACCTGGCGCTGGATCTTGTGGTCGACGCGCTTGCCCGGGTCGAAGCCATTTTCTTCCTCGGCGCCGCGCACCTCGCAGGCGATCTTGCAAGCATAGTCGGACGCGTCGAAGCGGGTGATCTTCCGGGCGCCACTCTTGCTCGCGAGGATATTTTTCCAGCTCGTCTCGACGTCGGCGCCCAGCGGCGTCACCAGCCCAAGACCCGTCACCACGACACGGCGCATGCTCGATACTCCCAATCCTTAAAATGCAAACGGCCTCCCGATGGCGGGAAGCCGTTCGTGCCGCCTCTAATCGGCGCTTCGAGGCGGCAGCAAAGCGGCCTTGCCGGCGTCAGCCCTGGTTCTGGTCGATATAGTCGATCGCGTCCTTAACCGTCGTGATCTTCTCCGCGGCATCGTCCGGGATCTCGACACCGAACTCCTCCTCAAAGGCCATCACCAGCTCGACGATGTCGAGGCTGTCCGCGCCCAGATCGTCGATGAAGCTGGCATCTTCGGTGACCTTGTCGGCCTCGACGCCAAGATGTTCGACGACGATCTTCTTTACCCGATCGGCAGTCTCGCTCATGTGGGGCTTCCTCCGTATTGGTTTGGCGCTGCCCTAGCCGCGCCGCCGCCGCGCGGCAAGTGGCGGCCTTGGTGGCAGGATCGCACGGCGCTATCGCGTTCGGGCATGGCGGACAGCAGGAATCTGACGGCGGGCGAGATCGCGCTTGCCCGTTCCATTTTCGGCGATGCGATCGATTATTCGCGAGTCTCGATGATCCGCCGCAAATGGTGGCCGTTGCAGCCGCGAGGGATCGTCATGGCGCCGACAGGCAACATCCATTTTCATCCCGACAGCGACCGCTGGTCCGACGATTTCAGCAAGGAACCGCTGCACGCGCAAGGACTGTTCATCCACGAGATGACCCATGTCTGGCAGAGCCAGACCCGCGGCCGCCTGTACCTGCCGCTGATGCGCCACCCGTTCTGCCGCTATTCTTATGAGCTGGTGCCCGGCCGGCCGTTTCACCGCTACGGACTGGAGCAGCAGGCCGAAATCGTCCGCCACAGCTTCCTTGCCGAACGCGGCGCCTGGTCGCGCCGCTGCGCGCCGAGCGAATTTCTGCCGTTCGGCCAGGCGCCGACAGGCCTGTAACAATCCTGCAACAGGAGTGGCGGGAAAATCGGCAGAATGCGTTGGCCCTCTTCGCTGATTGCGCAGCTTCGGGCATATCTCCGGCGATATTGGTCAAAGGGGGCTTACATGCGCACTACCGCTTATCTGCTGATCGGCACCGCCGCCGTTGCGTTTACCACCCCGGCACTTGCCCAGACCACCCAGGAGGACGTCGCCCAGGCAGTCAACCCGCCCGACGCGACCCAGACCCAAACCGCCCAGGCGGCGCATAGCGGCGACATCATCGTCACCGCCACCAAGCGCGCATCGCGAGTCCAGGACGTCCCCTTCTCGATCAATGCCCAGACCGAGCAGGACATCCAGCGCGCCAACGCACAGACCATTGAGGATATCAGCCGCAACGTCGCCGGCCTCGCCGTTCAGAACCTCGGTCCCGGCCAAAGCCAGGTTTCGATCCGCGGCGTCTCCGCGGGCCAGATCGTCCGCGACCAGCCCGGCGTGAAGGAGCAGGTCGGCGTCTACCTCGACGAATCGGTGATTTCACTGTCGCTGTTCACGCCGGACTTCGACCTCTTCGACCTCAACCGCGTCGAGACCCTTCGCGGGCCGCAGGGCACCCTGTTCGGATCGGGGTCGGTCGGCGGAACCGTCCGCTACATCACCAACCAGCCGCAAATCGGCCAGACGACGGCGATGATTGAGGCCAACGTCAACGCGGTCGACGAAAGCGACATCGGGTCTCACCTTAAGGGCACGGTCAACGTGCCCCTCGGCCATAACGGGGCGCTTCGGGCGGTCGCCTATGGGACGCGCTTCGCCGGCTTCATCGACGCGATCGGGCCTGCCGCCGGCAAGAACATCAACGACGGCACGCGCTACGGCGGCCGGGTCTCGCTGCTTTACGAGCTGACTCCCGACGTCAAGATCACGCCTCGCATCGTCTATCAGAAGGCGAGCGCCAACGGCTTCAACCGCGAGGAGGTCTACAACTTCTACGCGAACGAGTTCACGACTCCCGCGACCACGTTCGATTCCCGGCAGCAGTTCCTGATGCGGCGGGAACGATTCGAGGACGAGACCCTGCTTGCCGACCTGACCGCCTCGGTCGGCTTTGGCGGTGCCGAAGTGACCTCGATCACCACCTACATCAATCGCGACATTCTCGTCAGCCGCGACGCCTCGGCCCTTAGCGGATCGGTCGGCATCGTTCCCTTCACGACTGTCTTCGGATTCAATCCGTCGATTGCCGGGCTGACATCCAATCTGCGCGACACCACGGATCTCAAGCAATGGACCCAGGAGCTTCGGGTGTCGTCAACCGGAGCGGGCCCGCTCCAATGGGTCGTCGGTGCCTTCTATTCCGACATTGACCGTTTCTACCGTCAGCGGCTGCCGACTCCGGGCTACGATGCGCGGGTCGACGCGGTGTTCGGCGCGGGGACATCGGTCGCGGTGGCGAACGGGTTCCCGGCCGATTCGCCGTACAACTCGGATCTTCCGTACGATATTCGCCAGGGAGCAGTGTTCGGCGAAGGCAGTTATGACTTCGGGGATATCAAGGTCACCGCCGGCGGCCGCTATTACGAATTCCGCGAAGAGCGCGACTTTGTCTCGGGCGGCATTTTCTCGGACGTCAACACCAACCTCGGCGACAAGACCAAGTCGAACGGTTTCTCGCCGCGCGCGATCCTCACCTACGAGCCGAACCGGAACCTGAGCGTCAATCTGCAGGCGGCCAAAGGTTTCCGGCTGGGCGGGGTCAACGATCCGCTCAACGTTCCGCTGTGCCAGGGCTCGGACATCGACACCTTCGGCGGGTTCCAGACCTACGACGACGAGACGTTGTGGAACTACGAAGCAGGCTTGAAGTCCCAGTTCGGGGGCATCACGTTCAATGCCGCCGCTTTCTACACCGACATCAAGAACCTGCAGACGACGGTCGACGCCGGCACCTGTTCTTCCAGGATCGTGTTCAACGCTCCCAAGGCGCACACCATGGGGGTTGAGGCGGAAATGTCCGCCCGTCCCGCACCGGGGCTGAACCTGTCGCTGGCCGGCAGCTTGATCGAGGCGGAGTTCGACGCTGACGTCCGCGATGCAAACGGCAACATCATCGGCGGAATTCGCAACGGCAACCGACTGCCCTCCGTGCCGCGGTTCCAGGCGGCGGCGACGGCCACCTATTCGCAGCCCATGGGCTCGAATGCGGAATGGTACGTCACGGCCAGCGCGCAACATGTTGGCAGCCGCTACACGCAACCGGGCGACCAGGAGCCCGGCGCCGGGACATTCCCGGTGATTTTCTTCAACCGCACCAACAACACTTATGGCTTCGGCACCCGCACCTTGGATCTCAAGCTGCCGTCGTACCAACTGGTCAATTTGTCGACCGGCATTGAGTGGATGGATGGCCGGGAGGTGGTGCTCTACGTCAACAACCTGTTCGACGAGAATGCCCCGTTGGCCTTCGACCGCGAGCGTGGCGGCCGAGCACGGCTCGGCTTCCACGTCACGCAGCCGCGGACCATCGGCATCACCATCCGGCAGAAGTTCAGCCAGTGACAAGAAGCGGCAAGCCCTCGGGCGAGCCGCCTTCCACCCTCACGCGCCGCTCGCTCCTCATCGGGGCGGGCGGCGCCGCTTTTCTGCCCGGTGTCGCCCGCGCCGCGCAGCGCGGTTCGACCGCGCATGTCGCGGTGGTCGGCGCCGGCGCCTTCGGAGCCTGGACCGCCTGGCACCTGCTGCTCGCCGGCCACCGGGTGACGCTGATCGACGCTCACGGCGCGGCCAACGCCCGAGCCTCTTCCGGCGGCGAATCGCGAATGACCCGCGCCGGGTACGGCAAGGATTCGATCTACACTCGAATGGCGTTCGACAGCCTGCCGCAATGGAAGGCGCTAGAAGCGGAATCCGGCCTTCCGATCTTCGTACCGCACGGCGTCCTGTTCTTCAGCGCCCGGGAAGACGATTATTTCCGCGATTCCGCGCGGGTCCACCGCGAGCTCGGATTCCCGCTCGAGCAACTCGGCCGTGCCGATCTGCAGCGGCGTTTTCCGATGATCGACTTCACCGGCGTCGAGGTTGGTCTGTTCGAGCCCGGCTTCGGAGCCCTCATGGCCCGCCGCGCCGTGCAGACCCTCGTCGCCCGCTTCGTCCGACGGGGCGGCCAGTACCGGCACGATGCCGCGCCGGTCGTCCAGCAGCAGAGACGGGGACCATTGCGGTCGCTTCGGCTGCGCAGTGGCGGCGCGATCCAGGCAGATCGCTTCGTCTTTGCGCTCGGACCGTGGCTGCCGAAAATCTTTCCCGATGTCGTCGGCAACCGGATCTTCGCCACTCGCCAGGAAGTGTTTTTCTTCGCGCCGCCTGCGGGAGACACCCGGTTTCTCCCTGCGGCGATGCCGGGCTGGGCGGATTTCAACGAGGGAGACATCTATTACGGCTTTCCCGATCTCGAAAGCCGGGGCGTCAAGTTCGCCCACGATGCGCATGGTCCGAGGGTCGATCCCGACACGCAGGACCGCCGGCCGAGCGAAGCGGCCCTGGCCGAGATCATCGCCTTCCGCGACCGCCGCTTCCCGCTGCTCAAGGGCGCGCCGCTGACCGAGGCGCGAGTCTGCCAGTACGAGAACAGCTCCAACGGCGATTTCCTGATCGACTTGCACCCGCGGCATAGCAACGTGCTGCTGGTCGGCGGAGGCTCGGGCCACGGCTTCAAGCACGGGCCGGAAGTCGGCCGCTACGCGGCGGCGCGGCTATTTTCTCAAGGCTCGCCCCAGCCGCGCTTCAGCCTCGCTTCCAAGGGTGTGACCCAGCGCCGCGAGGTGCATTAGTCGGGCTTTTTCGCGACCCCGACCAGCGCCGGCCGAAGCAGTCGGTCCTTGAGCATGTAGCCGGCCTGCATCTCCTCGACGATCGTGCCGGGCTCGGCCTGATCGGTCGGGATCTCCATCATCGCCTGGTGGCGGTGCGGGTCGAGCGGCTCGCCGATCGACGTGATCCGCGTAATGCCGTGGCGTGCGAACACCGTCTCCAGCTCCCTGGCGGTGGATTCGATCCCGGCGAGGAAGCTGCTCGCCAGCTTGTCCGAGCGCAACTCGTCGGTGACCGCGACCAGCGCCCGCTCGATATGGTCCTTGATTGCCAGCATGTCGCGGGCGAACTGGGCGGCGGCGTAATTGGCCGCCTGCTGCTTTTCCGCCTCGAGCCTCCGGCGCACGTTATGGGTCTCCGCGGCGGCGTACAGCGCCTTGCTGTTCGCTTCCTCGAGCGCCTTTTCGAGCTCGGCGAGCCGGTCGTGCTCGGCCAGCTCGGGGGCGTCCTGCGCGGTTTCCTTGCGGATTTCCTCCGCTTCCTCGTGAAGCTGATCTTCGTCTTTCATTCGGTCCATCATGCCATCAGTCTCGTAAGCGCCTTGGCTGTGAAGTCCACCATGGGAACCACCCGCGCATAGTTCAACCGGGTCGGGCCGATCACTCCGACCACTCCGACCACCTGTCCTTCGCTGCCGCAATAAGGCGCGGCGATCACCGACGAGCCCGACAGAGCAAACATCCGGTTCTCCGAACCGATGAAGATCCGGCAGCCGCTGGCATCCCGGGCCGCTTCCAGCAAGCGAACGATCTCCTCGCGATTTTCGAGCTCATCGAGCAATTGCTTGACCCGCTCGAGGTCCTCGGCAGCCGCTGGGTCGATCAGATTCGCCTGGCCGCGAACGATCAGCACCGGCCGGCGGGCGTGATCCTCGCTCCAGGCGGCGAGGCCGGCGGCGATGAGCTCGGCAGCGGCCACGTCGAGGGCCTCGCGCCGCTGGCGGATCTCAGTCCTCAGCCGCGCCTCGGCGTCGCTCAAGGTCAGGCCCGACAGCCTCGCGTTGATGAAGTTTGCAACCTGCTCGAGCGCCGCCGGGGTCGTGCCGGGGTCGAGGCTGACGATGCGGTTCTCGACGCTGCTGTCGCTGCCGACCAGGACGGCCAGGGCTCGGTCCGGAGCGAGGGGTACGAACGCGAGTTGCTTGAGCCTAAGCTCGCGCTTGGGCGCCATCACTACTCCGGCCGCCTGCGAAAGGCCCGACAAAGCCGCGGAGGCCGCCGCCAGCGCATCCTCGATCGGCTGATCGCGGACGATCTGGCGCTCGATCTCGGCGCGCTCTCGCGGATCGGGGATCGACGCCTGCATGATTCCGTCGACGAACAGCCTCAGGCCCGTTTCGGTCGGCACTCGCCCCGCCGACGTATGCGGGTGGGTCAGCAACCCGCGCTCCTCGAGATCCTGCATCACGCCGCGGATCGAGGCCGGCGACAGGCTGACGCTGCCCGCCAGCGACTTCGAGCCGACCGGGTGGCCGCGCTCGAGATAGGCCTCGACCACGAGGCCGAAAATCTCGCGCATGCGGTCGGTCAGCTCTGTGATCTCGCCGCTCATACGCGTGCATCTAGGATTGCCGCGCCGCCCGGTCTAGGGAGCGGCCCGTACCAGTATCAGGAGATTTGCATGCGCCCGTCTGGACGCGCCCCCGACCAAATCCGCGAGCTGTCGTTCGAGGCCGGCTTCACCCATCATGCCGAGGGCTCGTGCCTGGTCAGCTTCGGCGGCACCCGCGTGCTGTGCACCGCCAGCGTCGAGGACAAGGTCCCGCCCTTCCTTCGCGGCAAGGGCCAGGGCTGGGTCACGGCCGAATATGGAATGCTGCCGCGCGCCACGCACACCCGCGGCAACCGCGAAGCGGCCAAAGGCAAGCAGTCCGGCCGGACGCAGGAAATCCAGCGGCTGATCGGTCGGTCGCTGCGCGCGGTCGTCGATCTTGCCAAGCTCCCAGACCGCCAGATCGTCATCGACTGCGACGTCATCCAGGCGGACGGAGGCACGCGCACCGCTGCGATTTCGGGCGGCTGGGTGGCGCTTCGGCTGGCGGTCGACAAATTGCTCTCGGCGGAAGCCATTGCGGCTGATCCGATCACCACGCAGGTTGCTGCCGTCAGTTGCGGGATCCACAACGGCGCCGCCGTCCTCGACCTCGACTATGAGGAAGACAGCCAGGCCGGCTGCGACGGCAATTTCGTCCTGACCGGCGAGGGCGCCATCGTCGAGGCACAGGTGACCGCCGAAGGCGAATGCTATGACGAGGAAGCGCTGTTGCGAATGCTGAGGCTCGCGCGGATCGGCTGCGGAGAGATTTTCGAGGCGCAGCGAAAGGCGGTGGGGCGATGAGGCCGATCGGCGACAGGCTGGTGATCGCGACGCATAACCCGGGCAAGCTGCGCGAGATCGCGGCGCTGGTCGAGCCGCTCGGGCTGTCCTGCGTCGGCGCGGAGGAGCTTGGCCTGCCCGAGCCGGAGGAGATCGGCAATACATTCGTCGACAATGCCGACCTGAAGGCGCGCGAGGCCGCCGACCTTTCCGGCCTCCCGGCGCTCGCCGACGACAGCGGGCTCGCCGTCGATGCGTTGCACGGCCTGCCGGGCATCTTCTCGGCGCGCTGGGCCGAGGACGGGGACGGCAATCGCGACTGGATGCGAGCGATGGAGCGGGTGTGGCGCGAGGTGGAGGCCGCCGGCCCCGATGCCAGCCGCGACGCCCATTTCGCCTGCGCTTTGTCGATCGCCTGGCCGAACGACGGCCAGATCGAGAGTTTCGAAGGCCGAGTCGACGGCACGCTGGTGTGGCCGCCGCGCGGCGACAAAGGCTTCGGCTACGATCCGATGTTCGTTCCAGCCGGCTACGACCAGAGCTTCGGCGAGCTGGACCCGGCGGAAAAGCACCGGATCAGCCATCGGGCCGATGCCTTTCGCAAATTGGTGGCGGCGCTGAAGCCATGAACAAGCCGATCGTCCCGAGTGATTTCGAGGGACGTTCGGCTGCGGGCGGTGAAGCGAGGGAGCAGCCGCTTGCGCTCTATGTCCATTGGCCGTTTTGCGTCAGCAAATGCCCCTATTGCGATTTCAACAGCCACGTCCGCGCATCGATCGACCAGGCCGAATGGCGCGATGCCCTGCTCGCCGACCTCGCGTACGAGGCTCGGCTGCTGCCGGGGCGCACCCTCACTTCGATCTTTTTCGGCGGCGGCACGCCCTCGTTGATGGATCCGGCGACGGTGGCGGCGCTGGTCGAGGCCGCGCTTGCCCACTGGCCCGGTAGCGAAGACATCGAAATCACGCTCGAGGCCAATCCCAACTCGGTCGAGGCGGCACGCTTCGCCGACCTCGCCGCCGCCGGCGTCAATCGCTTGTCGCTCGGGGTTCAAAGCTTCGACGATGCGCAGCTCGCGTTTCTCGGGCGGGCCCACAGCGCCGGCGAAGGGCTGGCGGCGCTCGACACGGCGCAGCGGCATTTTCGGCGGGTCAGCTTCGATTTGATCTACGCGCTTCCCGGCGACAGCGAAACCGCATGGTCGCGCACCCTTGAGGCCGCGCTGGCGCAAGGCACGTCGCACCTGTCGCTCTACCAGCTGACCATCGAGCCCGGCACGCGCTTCGCCGCGCTCCACTCCGCCGGCAAGCTCGACCCGCTCGACGGAGATGCCGCGGCGGCGCTTTACGAGCTCACCCAGGACCGGACGGCCGCTGCCGGCATTCCCGCCTACGAGATCAGCAATCACGCGCGCGCCGGCGAGGAGAGCCGCCACAACCTGACCTACTGGCGTTACGGCGACTATGCCGGAGTCGGACCGGGCGCGCATGGCAGGCGGCTCGGTTTTCGCACCGTCCGCCATCGCAAGCCGGAGAATTTCCTTGGCGGCCTTCGGCGCAACGGCCACGGAATCGCCGAAGAGGCGCGGCTCACCGCCCGGGAGTCGGCCGACGAGGCTCTGGTCATGGGGCTTCGGCTGACCGAAGGCATCGAACCTGACGCGCTGGCCGAGCGCTTCGGCCGCGCCGTCGTCGACCGGGTGGCCGCAGATCGCCTGATCGCTAATGGCTATCTCGAGCGGTCGAGAACTTGGCTTCGCACGACCGCGGCCGGGCGGCTGGTGCTGGACAGGCTGCTGCTGGAGCTGGCGGCCTGAAATTAACGAGGCAGCGTCAGCCGCCCCGTTTCAACACCATCTCGTAATTGTCTTTCGAACTGGCGATGTAGTCGTCGATTTGCGCCTTGGCGTCTTCTTCCGCCTGCCTGCGAGAGATTTTGTTCGAGACGTCGAACGTCACCAAGGCAGACTTGAACTTCGCTTCCGCGGCGGCGCATTGCTCGAGAGCGAAGGCCGGGAAAGCGTCGACGGTGATCTTGGAGGCCTTCGCCTGCTGCGTTGCGTCGCGGAGGCATTTGGAAAAGGCATCGCGGGATGAATTCACCGCCGCCATCGAACCCTGAGCCGAGTACAGGGCAACTGCCATCAGGACATCAATCATGCGACTCTCCCCAGAGTCTTGAATACCAACCATGACTCTTTTCTTGCGAGATTGGAAGGGGTTACGACGAATCGTCGAATTGCCCGCCGACCCCCGCTTGCTCCCGAGAGCGTGATGATGCGATGACTTTTGAGCGCCATGACCAACCCCCTGCCGCCTGGACTGTACATTGTCGCGACACCGATCGGAAATCTCGGCGACCTCAGTCCGCGGGCCGCCGACACGTTGCGCAGGGCCGATCTCGTGCTCGCCGAGGACAAGCGCGTGACGGCCAGGCTCCTCGCCCACGCCGGGGCGGCGACGCGCATGGCCAATTACAATGACCACAGCAGCGAGTCCGAACGCGACACCATCGTCGCCCGGCTCGGCGAAGAGGCCATCGCTTTGGTCAGCGATGCAGGGTCGCCGCTCGTTTCCGACCCGGGATTCAAGCTCGTTCGGGCCGCACGAGCGGCGGGGCGCCAGGTCCACACGGTGCCCGGGCCGAGCGCGGCCATCGCCGCGTTGACCCTGTCCGGCCTGCCGACCGACCGCTTTCTGTTCCTCGGCTTCCTTCCGCCCAAGACCAAGGCACGCGCCGACGCGATCGCGGAGGTCGCCAACATCCGCGCTACCCTCGTGCTCTACGAGAGCGGCCCGCGGCTCGCTGACACGTTGCGAGCGCTCGGCGACGGCCTCGGTGATCGCGAAGCGGCCGTGGCCCGCGAAATCACCAAGCTCCACGAGGAATGCGTGACCGGCGACCTCGCCGAACTCGCCGACCGATATTCGGCCGCGGCGCCGAAAGGCGAGATCGTCATTGTCGTCGGTCCTCCGCCGGAGCGAGCCGAAGCGACCGACGCCGAGCTCGACGCGGAGCTCCACGAGGCGCTTGGCCGACTGTCTCCGTCACGCGCCGCCGCCGACGTCGCCGAGCGCCTCGGGGTTCCGCGCAAGCGCGCTTACGCACGAGCGCTCGACCTGGAGCGACAGCGGTGAGGCTCGTCCTGCTTGGAGCCGCTGCGCTAATGGTCACCGGCTGCGCTACCCAGCGCCAACCACCGACTCCCGATTGGTTCGCCGGCGTGTGGCTCGCGCAGCCCGATGGCGAGCGGAGCCTCACCGCCTGCGTCGGCGGCGTATCGGTAAGCTATTTCGCGGACGGCCGGTTCTCGCACTGGGAATGGAGCGGCGAGTGGCGGCTCGATGGCGACCTCCTCATCGAGACCGCCACGCTCGACCATGAGATGATCCCTCCGGAGGAGGTTCCGCTCGGAATTCCGGAAATCAGCCGGATCGAGCGCATCGGCCGCAACGAGTTTCGCCAGACTTTGGCTAGCGGCGATCGAGTGACCTACCTCCGATGCCCGAGCCTCCGCTGAACCGCCGGATTGCCGAAAAGCGCGGACGCGCCGCCGAGACCCTCGCCTGCTGGTGGCTTCGCCTTCGCGGCTGGCGAATCCTCGCGCGGCGGGCGCGCGTTCCGGGCGGCGAGGTCGACATCGTCGCCAGGCGCGGCCGCACCCTCGCCTTCGTCGAAGTCAAGGCCCGGGCGTCGATCGACTCCTCCGAGTGGTCGCTTGACGCTTGGCGGCTGCGCCGCGTCGCCGTCGCCGCCGAGCGGCTGGCGCCGCGATACATGCGCGCGGGCGACGATATCCGCATCGACGCCATGTTCATCGTTCCCCGCCGTCTCCCGCGCCATCTGCCGAACGTCTGGCAAGGTGACAAAGCCGGGCCGCTCGCCTAGTCGCCCGCCCATGCCGCTTCGCGTCGCAGTGCAGATGGACCCGCTCGAACAGGTCAATATCGCCGGCGATTCCACCTTCGCGCTCATGCTGGCCGCGCAGGAGCGCGGGCACAAGCTGTTCCACTATCTGGCGGGCGATCTCACTTATGAGGGCGGCCGAGTCCGGACCCTGGCGCGGCCGGTCAGCGTGCAGCGCGTGCTCGGCAACCATTTCGAGGCGGCCGAGCCCGTCGTGCTCGACCTCGCCGCCGATGTCGACGTCGTCCTGATGCGCCAGGACCCGCCGTTCGACGTCGCATATATCACCGCCACATACCTGCTCGAACGGATCGCCGGGGAAACCCTAGTCGTCAACGATCCGACGGCGGTTCGCGACTGCCCCGAGAAGCTGTTCGTCCTCGACTTCGCGCGCTTCATGCCGCCGACGCTCATTACCCGCTCGCTCGATGAGCTCCGCCGCTTTCACGCCGCCCACGGCGAGATCGTCCTCAAGCCGCTGCACGGCAATGCCGGGGCTGCGGTTCTCCGCATTCCCGCCGACGGCATGAACCTCGGCGCCACCGCCGAGCTGTTCGCCCGGATCTGGCCCGAGCCCTTCATCGCCCAGGCATTCCTTCCCGAGGTCGCCGAGGGCGACAAGCGAATCATCCTCGTCGAGGGGGAAGTCGCCGGGGCGATCAACCGCCGCCCGGCCGGCGGCGAAATCCGCTCCAACCTCGCTGCCGGCGGAAGCGCCGAAGCGACCGAACTCAGCGACCGCGAAGCGGAGATCTGCGCGGCCCTGGGCCCCGAGCTCAGGCGCCGCGGTCTGCTGTTCGTCGGAATCGACGTGATCGGCGGCATGCTGACCGAGATCAACGTCACGTCGCCGACCGGGATCGTCGCGCTCGACCGGTTCAACGGCACCGACACTCCGGGCCGGATCTGGGACGCGATCGAAGCCCGCGTCGGCCGCCGGGACTGACGCGATGAGCGACTGGGTCGTCCGCCTCATCGACCAGACCGGCTATCTCGGGGTAGGCTTCCTGATGTTCCTGGAGACGGTTTTCCCGCCGATACCGTCGGAGGTCATCATGTCGGTGGCGGGCATCGCCGCAGCGCAGGGCAAGATGCATTATGGCCTCGTCGTCGCCTCCGGCACCGCCGGCGCCATGCTCGGCAACATCTTCTGGTACCTCGCCGCGCGCGCCCTCGGAGTCCATCGCCTCAAGCCTCTGATCGACCGCTACGGCCGCTGGCTGACTCTAAACTGGAGCGACATCGAGCGCGCCGAGCGGTGGATGCGGGTCAACGGCGTCTTCCTGGTCTTCCTGGGCCGGATGCTTCCAACCATTCGCTCGCTGATCTCGATCCCTGCCGGACTCCTGCGGATGCGGTTCAAGAGTTTCCTGATCGCCTCGACCATCGGCACTGCCGGCTGGACCGCTCTGCTCGCCGGCGCCGGCTACAAGCTGGGCGCGAACGTCGAGGAGATCGAGCGCTTCATCGGCCCGGTGTCGAGCGCGATCGTCGTCGTCCTTGCTGCCGCCTACGTCTGGCGTCTCGCCACCTACCGCGGGGGGAACGCATAATACATCCGATGCGGATGGCGATTCCCGCAGTTGATCGGGATTTTTGCCGATCAGATTTTTCATCCGAAATGGCTGTTTAGGGAGCTGTTTACCGGCGAATCCCTAACCTCGATCGCGTCGCGGCGATCGGTAGTCACCCCACTGATCGCCGGTCGCCGCGGCAGCCTTTCACGCCCGCGGGTGGGCGTGGCGATAGACGTCGAGCAACCGAGCCGCGTCCACTGCCGTATAGATTTGGGTCGATGACAGGCTGGCGTGGCCGAGCAGCTCCTGGAGCGCGCGCAGATCGGCGCCACCGGCGAGCAGATGCGTCGCGAAGCTGTGGCGCAGCGCGTGCGGCGTCAGGCTGTCTGGGAATCCGAGCCGCATCCGGGCGGCGCGAACGGCGCGCCGCACCAAATCGGCGTTGAGCGGCCCTCCCCGCGCACCAACGAACAAAGGTGAGTCTCCCGCCAGCGGATAGGGACATGAACAAACATAAGCCTCGATCGCCTCGCGAACGGCGGGAACAATCGGGACGATGCGCGTCTTCGACCTCTTGCCGGTCACCCGGATCGCCTGTCCGACCGGCAGGACCCCCGCCTTGAGCGACATTGCTTCGGCGATGCGCAGGCCGGCGCCGTAGAGCAGCAGCAGGATGGCAAGATCGCGCGCACCGATCCACTCCTGGCTTGCGCCGCCGGCGGCATCCTCGGCAAGGCGCATGGCTTCCTCCGGCGAGGCGGGTCGAGGCAGCGTCTGCGGCCGGCGCGGAGCCCGGGTTCGCGGCACCTGCGGGACCTCACCCTGCTGTTCGGCGGCATAGCGAAGCAGCGCCCGGACCGCCGAAAGCTCGCGCGCGGCCGATGCGGCCCCGAGGCCGCTTGATCTGCGATCGGCGAGGAAGGCGCGAAGGTCGGCAGGCGTCAGCGCCAGCAAGGCGTAGCGGCCGATCTCCTCGCCGCGGTGGCGGCCGAGAAATTCGACGAAGCGGTGGGCGGTGGCGACATAGGCGCGCACCGTGTGCGGCGACCGCCGGCGATCGTGCTGCAGATACAGGCCCCAGCGGGCGATCAGCTCCCGCGCCGGATGCCCGGCCTCATCCTCGCTTATTGCGGATCGATCAGCCACCGGCGGATGATAGCGGCAAGGCTGCGGCCAAGGAACATCAGCAATTCCGAGCCGTGGCGAGCGTCGAGGCTCAGTTCCTCGCGCTGGCCGAGCGCGACGATCCCGACCGGAAGCGGCGGCTCGCAATCGATCCTGATCAACGCCTCGGCCCGGATCAGTCCGCTCGCCGGGCCGAACAAGGGATGGCCCCTGGCGACGGTGCGCATCTCGACTCCGTCGACTTCGTCGATCGCCCGCTGCAGGATTTGTGGCGCGACTTCCTGCACCCCGTTGCCGTCGGCACGGAAGCCCTTGTCGCCGACGATCAGCGACAGCGCCACCGCGTCGATGCCAAGGATCAGCGGCCATTCGTGAGTGACGACATGCAACAGCGTGTCGATGCCGTCAGCGTCCATCGCCGCGAGCACCGCCTCGTGGATCGAGGCGACCGCGCCGGAATGGCCGCGGGCAAAGGCGATCAGGTCCTGGTTGGCCTCCTCGACCGCTCCGAGCCGCTCGCGCAATGTCGCGACCGCCCGCTCCTCGAAGGGAATGACCTGTCCCATTCGGCCGATGTTACGCCGGAACGGGTTAATTTCCTACATCGCCACGATCGTGTCGGCCAGCGGACAGGAAAAGAGGGCGGTTAGCCGCCCTCTTCCCGTAGCATTCAGGCTGCTGGCGGTCAGCGAGCGCGCGAAGCAGCCCAGGCCCGCTGCTGGGCGACCCACGCGTCGCGAGCTTCGAACCACGCCGCTCGGCGCAGCGCCCATTCCTGCGCACTCATCGTGCCGCGCTCCGCAAGCCACTCGTCCCGCATGGCCTGCCAATCCCTGCGACCGACCTGGAACGCTTCGCGCCAGACCTCCATGTCTTCCTGCAGGGCGACGCGAATGCGCTGTGCCGCGTCCGCTGGAAACGGCGCGCCCCTGCGGGCTTCCGCGGCCATTGCCAGCGCCTTTGCACGCCGCTCTTCCGCCCACTGGCGATATTGCGCCGCAAGCTCGCGGCGCTGCTCCGCGCTCAGCCGCTGCTGATCGGCGAAGTCACGGCCGAACTGGCCGCGCTGATTGGCAATGTTGTTGCGCGCATAGTCCGCGGTTCCGAGCCCGCCGCCGGTGGCAATTCCGGGGGGCATCATCGGCGGGCCGGCACCCATGCCGCCGCCGAAGCCGTCGAAGCCGCCGCCCGGACCACCACCAGGGCCGCCCGGCCCGCCCGGGCCACCGCCCGGAATTCCGCCAGGAGGTCCGCCGCCACCACCGCCGCCGGGAGGGCCGCCCTGCGCGAGAGCCGGGGCCGCGACGATCAAGGCCGCCAATCCTGCGGCGCTAAGAATCGATTTACGCATAATAAGTAACCTCCTGAAAAACAGGCCTAAACAGACTACGTATAACATGTCCCCGAGTTCAGAAGAAACAATTAAAATGCCTGTCCACAATGGCAGGCTCCAGCGTCCGAATTCAGCCGATCTTCTGCCCGGTTGCCTGCCAGTCGTTGAGGAAGCTTTTGATCCCGGCGTCGGTGAGCGGGTGGTTGAACAATTGGCGGATGATCTTGGGCGGCGCCGTCATGACGTCGGCGCCGATCTTCGCCGCCTCGACGACGTGCATCGGATGGCGGACGCTGGCGACCAGGATCTGCGTCGGATATTCGTAATGGTCGTAGATCAGGCGGATATCGGCAATCAGCGCCATCCCGTCGAAGCCGACATCGTCATGGCGGCCGACGAACGGTGAGACGAACGTCGCCCCGGCCTTGGCGGCAAGCAGCGCCTGGGCCGCGGAAAAGCACAAGGTCACGTTGACCATCGTTCCGTCCGCGGTCAGCGACCGGCACGCCTTGAGGCCATCGGGCGTCAGCGGCACCTTGATGGCGATATTGTCGCCGATCCTGCGCAGCACCTCGGCCTCGCGAAGCATGCCGTCATAGTCGAGCGCGACGACTTCGGCCGACACGGGGCCGGAGACCACGCCGGCGATTTCCCTGACCACCTCAAGGAAGTCCCGGCCGGATTTATGGACGAGGCTGGGGTTGGTGGTGACTCCGTCCAGCAGGCCTTCCGAGGCAAGCTCGCGGATCTCGTCGATTTCGGCGGTGTCGGCGAAGAATTTCATGGCTGTCGAATTGCGCCTTGGCTGTGGGGGTCTCCCTGGCGCAATAGCCGGTGAGGCAGGCCTAGTCATCCGATTCGGGGGGCAGCAATTGGCGGACCATGTGCGGATTGAGCGCGACAATGGCGTTCTGACGATCACCTTCGCCCGTCCCGAGCGGCGCAATGCCATCACCGTCGCCATGTACGCGGCCCTGGCCGACGCGATCGAATCCGCGGCCGGCGACGCATCGATTCGGCTGATCACCCTGCGCGGCGAAGGCGAGGACTTCACCGGCGGCAACGACCTCGCCGATTTCATGTCCGCGCTGCCGCGCGATTCGGACGACATTCCGGTGTGGCGGCTGCTTCACGCGCTCGCCCGCAACCGAATTCCACTCGTCGCGGCAGTCCATGGCAATGCCGTCGGCATTGGCACGACGCTGCTGTTCCATTGCGACCTCGTGCTGGCCGAGGAAGGTTGCCGCTTCTCGATGCCGTTCGTCGACCTCGGCCTGGTGCCGGAAGCGGCCAGCTCCCTGCTCCTGCCGCGCCTCGCCGGGCGCCGCCGAGCGGCGCGCTATTTGCTGCTCGGCGAACCCTTCGGCCCCGAGGAAGCGCTCGACTTCGGCCTTGTCAGCCATGTCGTCCAGCGCGGCCGGCTAGGCGAGGCGCTGGCCTCCGTCGTCGCACAATTGCTGGCAAAACCGCGCGAGGCGCTGCGCCTGACTCAGAATCTCCTCCGAGAGCCAGGCACCGATGAAATTCTCGAGCGCATGGAGCTCGAAAACGGGCATTTTTCGGAACGGCTACAGTCGCCGGAGGTCAAGGAGGCGATCACCGCCTTTTTCGAGAAGCGCAAGCCGGACTTTTCGGACGCCGGCTAGATCAGCGGGGCGATATACACCTTCTTGCTGCGCGTGATGTTCACCGTCGGCCCTTGGAAGAACAGGAAGTTCATCGGCATCGAATAGCTCACGCTCAGGGTCTTGAAGTTGCTGTTGCTGACCGGGTCGGCGACGGTGAAGGTGCCGTTTTTCACGCCGTAAACCTTGTCGTTGATCCGCCCCTTGATCTGGATGTCGGTTGGGGTCGGCCAGATCGTCGCATAGCGCGCGCCTTCGCCGAGCGCATGTTGCATCCCGGCATTGGCCTGGAACAACAGGCCGACCTGGAAAATGCCCCAGATGAACAGCACCAGCACGGGCAGGGCGATCGCCATCTCGATCACCGCCGCGCCGCGCTGGTCGCGCTTCAGCAGCCGCAGCAAGGTCATTGGGTCCGGATCCCGGCGGTTGCCACCAGGGTGAAGGTGCCGTCGGCATTCGAGCCGGCGAACTTCACCGAGAACATCGGCGTGAAGGTCTTTTGCACGGCAACCTGCAGGAAGCGGGCGTAGGCCTCGCCTTGCGTGCAGGCGCTGTTATAGTCCGCCTGGCGCACGCCGTTGCACTCAAGCCAGGCATCGACGGTCACGGCGCTGATCGGAACCCCGGCTGCCTCGGCAGCTTCGGCTCGAAGCGCTCCGGTTGTGCTGGCCGAGCCCTGGTTCTGCATGACCCGCTCGATCGCCCGCTGCGCCGCTTGCTCCAGGTGAAGCTTTTCCGAATAGGCGCGGCTGAGATCGACCATGCCGATCAGCAGCGCCGCGAGGAATGGGGCGAGCATCCCCATCTCGATGATCGAGGTGCCGCGATCGTCGGCTCGAAGCGAGGATAGCCGCCTGGTCATCCGACCAGCCTCACGCTCCGGCCCTGGAAGGACTTGGAGCCCGAACCGGGTGGGCAGCTGTTCTGGATATTCGTGTTGCCCGAAAACTCCACTCGCCGGGCGACCAGCTGCATGCACTCGGTCTGCATTCCGCTGGTGCCGTTGAAGGTCGTTTTCTGGTTCGGGAAATAGAAGGACCCGTGGTAGATCGAGTTCGAGTTGCCGTTGATCAGGTTGGTCGTGTTGGCGTTGTTGCCGTCCACCGCGCGCCGATCCTGGTAGATGATCAGCCCCTTATACGGACCGGAATCGGGCGCTGTGAGCTGCACTTCGGCGCCGCCGTTGATGTCGACATTGCCGATCTGGCTGGCGTTGTTGGTGCGCGTGGTCAGGACGAACGTCACCCCGCCCATTCCGTAAACTTTCGCCTGCGCGTTGATCTTCAGCGATCCGCCGTCGAGCACATAGACCCCCGGGTTGAGGTGGACCGTACCCTGGAAGGTCATGTTGCCGTAGCAGCCGGGGTTGAGCGTGACGGTCGTGTTGGGACCGACATTGACGTTCGGGCAGCTGCCCGTCGGCGTGGTCGGCGTGACGCTGGCGAACGGGTCGTTTTGGGCCGGCGAGAACGGCAGCAGCACCGTATTCGGACCCCAATTGTTGCTCGAGTTGATCCCGCCGACGGCACCGATCGGGCTTGCCAGCACCGCCGAGCCACCGGTTGCCACCGCCGCCGTCAATGATGTCGAATTGGTCGCCATGCCGCAGCCCATGTCCACGGTTGCGTTACCGGTCGCGGCAATGCCGGTGACCGACGTGTTCTCGAGGCTGATCACGCAATATTCGCCGTTCGGCACGATCGTCGCCGTCGCCGTCGCAGTGATGGTCGGCACCGTCGACATGAATATCGCCGAAAAGCCGAGCCTCTTCTGCACCGACAACGTCACCCGCACGGCGTTGGGATCGACGGCGTAGGGTCCGCTCGACGGAGAATTTTCGGTGCTCACCGTCGTGTTGATGCCGACCTTGTTATTGTGGAACAGGTCCCGGTTCACGGCGTCGGTGACCACTTGGCCCTGGATCTTGCCATAGACGCCGGCGAACGCTCCCGAGTCGGCGGCGCGCTGCAGCTGGCGCTTCCACATTGTCCACTGGATGGTATCCGTCGCCAGGCCCGCCGAACCGACGAGAAGCGGCAGCGCGGCTCCGGCGATGACCAGGGCATTGCCGCGGCGGTCCCGCCACAGCCGTTTCATGAACCGGATCATCATCTGTATCCCACCCAATCGATGCGCATTGGGCAGCATCTAGACGCCTCAAGGTATGGGAAGAGTTCAAAGGTCTGGTTAACGAAAGCCTGACAATGGCGCCCGGAGCAGTCTTGAACGCCAGCGTCTTAGCCTTATAATACAGCTGAAGTCCCTTGCGCGCGGACCGCCGGTCGCTAACCGTCGGACCGCACCAGAGGCCGACCGGCAGAAAGGCGAGACATGGCGATTGAGGCCGAGACCAAGACCGCGACCAAGCTCAAGCTCGATCCGCCCGACGTGCTTCAGCCGATCGCGCCCGCGGAGGCCACCGGCCTCGTGCCGCTCAAGAGCGACGAGGTCAGCGAGCTCGACAAGAAGGTCGCGCAGTTCGTCGACGAGCTCGCCGCGCTCGACTCCAACAGCCCGGAGTTCGGCAAGAAGGTCGACCAGCTGACGGCGATGGGCCGCAAGGAGATCGCCGAGGCCGCCGGCGCCTCGAACCGCTTCCTCGACCGGCCGGTCAAGGCGATCGACGCCGACACCGGCATCGGCGCCGATCTGACCGAGCTGCGCCGCACCGTCGAGGCGCTCGACCCGAAGGAAAACAGCAAGGCGTTCACCACCCGCAAGCTGCTCGGCATCATCCCCTTCGGCAGGCGCATCAACAATTATTTCGACAAATATCGCAGCGCCCAGAGCCACATTTCGGCGGTCCTCGCCCGCCTCGCCGGCGGCAAGGACGAGCTGCTGATGGACAATGCCGCGATCGATACCGAGCGTGCGCAGCTGTGGAAGACGATGCACAAGCTCGAGCAGATGATCCACATCTCGCGCTCGCTCGACCGCCAGCTCGAGGACAAGGCCAACGAGCTCGATGCCACCGACCCCGCCAAGGCCAAGGCGATCCGCGAAAGCGCACTGTTCTACACCCGCCAGCGAACCACCGACCTGCTCACCCAGATGGCGGTCACCGTGCAGGGTTATCTCGCGCTTGATCTCGTCAAGAAGAACAATGTCGAGCTGGTCAAAGGCGTCGACCGCGCGTCGACGACGACCGTGTCCGCGCTTCGGACCGCGGTGACGGTCGCGCAGGCGATGACCAACCAGAAATTGGTGCTCGAGCAGATTGGAGCGCTGAACACGACCACCGCCGGCATGATCGACACCACCGGCGAGCTTCTGCGCACCCAGACCGGCGCGATTCACGAACAGGCCGCCTCCTCGACCATTCCGCTCGAGACCCTGCAGCGCGCCTTCCAGAACATCTACGAGACAATGGACCAGATCGACCGCTTCAAGCTGCAGGCGCTCGACAATATGAAGCAGACCGTCGACACGCTGAGCAGCGAGGTCGAGAAGTCGAAAGGCTATATCGCCCGCGCCGAGGGCGTGAACCAGGCGAAGCTCGAAGGCTCCGCCTCGCCCTTCACTCCGATCGAAAGCAAGTGACGACGGAGCGCTTCAATGAAGTGATCGCCCGCGCCGACCGGGTCATGGCGCGGCTCGACCATCGCGACGGCGCGGTTCGCGACGCCGCCCGGCGAGAGCGGCAGCGCCTGAACGCCGACCTCAAGCGCCGCGCGGCGCGGGTCGGGATCTGGATCGTGGCGATCAGCATCGCCACCATCGTCGTCGGCCTGATCATGCCGATCGGCATGTTCGGCTTCCTCGCCGCGGTCGGCCTCGCCATCGGTATCGCCGCATTGCTCGCGTTCATGCCGAGCCAGCCCGGCGGGGCGGCCGCGCCCTCGACCGACCTGCCGAACGGCGAGATGGTGCAGCGCTTCGATTCCTATCTCTACCGCACCCGTCACGCACTGCCGGCGCCGGCTCAGGCCGAGCTCGACGCAATCAGCGCCGCTTTGCCCTCGCTCAAGCAGACGCTAGAGCGAGTCGATGCGCTCGATCCCAATGCTCAGGACGCCCGCCGGCTGATGGCGCTGCACCTGCCGGGGCTGATCGACCGCTATCGCCACGTGCCGGCCGCCTATCGCTCCGATTCCGACGGCGAGGGAATCACCATCGACGAGCGGCTGGTCGAGGGCCTCGCCGCCGGCCGCCAGGCGCTTTCCGAAATTTCTGAAAAGCTGGCGCGCGCCGACATGCTGGCGTTGGAAACCCAGGGGCGATTTCTCAAATCGCGCTACGTCGACGGCGGCGTCGAGGTCGAACGCCTCGAAGACCGCGGCAAGACTCCCTGAGCCAACCACGACCGGCAATCTCGTCCGAAACGGCGCGATTGTTAGGCGCTTGGAATCCACAAGGCTCGGAGATTGCCCAACGGGCGTCCTTCCATCCGGGACCGGCGCCGGGCGGGAAACCGACAGTGAAGCCTCGCGAGCCGCGACGAAAGGTGATGATTCCCGCGCGGATGCGCGTCGGTGGCGCGTGGGCCGACGCGGCGATCCTCAACCTGTCGTCGCGCGGGCTGCTGCTGCACTCGGCGGCTGGTCCGCCCCACGGAAGCTACGTCGAAGTGCGCCGCGGCCAGCATGTGATCATCGCCCGGGTGATGTGGATTTCGGGCGACCGGTTTGGCGTCTTCAGCCAGGACCGCCTGCCGGTCGAGGAAATCGTTTCGCGGCCGGACGCGCCGCGCGGGAAGGCCGCGCCAGCCGACGGCGGCTTCCACGAACGTCGAGCCACGGTGCGACCCGCCGACAATCGGCACGACAATAGCCGGCTGGCCGGCCGGGTGATGGAATTCGCCTGCATCGCTGCTTTCGGAATGATCGCGGCCGCCGGAATCTATGGGCTCGTCGGTCCGGCCCTCGCGGCGCCATTGTCGCGCGCATCGATGGCGCTCGGCAACTAGCTCACGACGCCTTCGCTTCGAAGCCGCTCGATCTCGGCGGGCTCGAGCCCGAGCTCCGCCAGGATGGCACCGGTATGCTCGCCGAGCGCCGGCGGCGGCAGGTCGGAATCGCAGCGGCCTGCGTCGATCCTGACCGGGGAGCCGACGGTGGGGACGTCGCCCAGAGCCCCGCCGCTCATCACCCGGACAATTTGGCGGTGCTGCGCCTGGACGTCCGCGAGGGCCTCGCTGACCCTATTGATCGGGCCGGCCGGGATTCCCGCGGCCTCGAGTTTCTCGAACCAATCGGATGCCGGGCGCTTGGCGATACACTCGCCGATCAGCGCGACGATCTCCGAGCGGTTGGCGACCCGCGCGGAGTTGCTGGCGAAACGCTCGTCACCGGCCCATTCGGGATGGCCGCACAGCTCGGCCAGCCGGGCGAATTGGCGGTCGTTGCCGATGGCGATGACCAGCGGCCGGTCGATTGCCTCGAACGGCTGATAGGGGACGATATTGGGATGGGTATTGCCCTGGCGCGGCGGGTCACGGCCGGAGACCAGCGCGTTGGACCCTTGGTTGGCGAGCATCGCCAGCTGCGTGTCGAACAGCGCCATGTCGATGTGCGCCCCCTCGCCGTTTCGCTCGCGGCGATGGAGAGCGGCGAGGATGGCGACGCAGGTGTAAAGGCCGGTGAACAGGTCGGCGACGGCGACGCCGACCCGCATCGGCTCGCCGCCCGGCTCCTCGTCCGGCCGCCCGGTGACGCTCATCAACCCGCCCATCGCCTGGATGATATAATCGTAGCCGGCCCGGTCCGCGTATGGCCCGTCCTGGCCGAAGCCGGTGATCGATGCGTAGATCAGCCGCGCGTTTGCCGCCAGGAGCGAACCGGCGTCGAGGCCGAACCTGGCAAGCCCGCCGAGCTTGAAATTCTCGACGATTATGTCGCTGTCGGCGGCCAGCCGCCGGACCAGCTCGGCACCCTCTTCGCGCGCGAAATCGATTGCCGCCGATTTCTTGCCGCGGTTGGCGCTGAGGAAATAGGCCGCGACCTTCCCTCCCTCATGCTCGTGCCACGGCGGGCCCCAGTGGCGGGTATCGTCGCCGCTGCCCGGTCGCTCGATCTTGATCACCTCGGCGCCGAGGTCGGCGAGCAATTGGGTACACCAGGGGCCGGCCAGCACCCGGCTGAGGTCGAGGACCCGGATTCCCTCGAGCGGCTTCACGGCCGGCGCCGGCTCCACGGCCGCCTGTCGGCGAGAATTGCCCGCGCCGCATTGTGGCCCGGCGCTCCCGTCACTCCGCCGCCGGGATGCGCGCCCGATCCGCACAGATAAAGGCCGGCGAGCGGCATCCGGTAGTCGGCCGCGCCAATCATCGGCCGGGCGCTGAACAATTGATCGAGGCTCATCTTGCCATGGAAAATGTCCCCGCCGATCAGGCCGAAGCGCCGCTCGAGGTCGAGGGGCGAATGGATCTGCCGGCCGATCACCGACTTGGCGAAGCCGGGCGCATGGGCGTCGACGGTGGCGATGATCGTGTTCGCCGCTTTCTCCCGCTCGTGGTCCCAGCTCCGCCCGGCACCGAGGTCGAAGCGGAAATGCTGGCAAAACAGCGACGCGACATGCTTGCCCTTGGGCGCAAGGGTCGAGTCCAAAGTGGATGGAATCAGCATCTCGATGATCGGCTGCTTCGCCCAGCCGCTCACCCGAGCGTCGAGATAGGCACGGTCCATATACTCGAGGCTCGGAGCGATGATGATTCCGGCGGTGAGGTGATTGCCCTTTTTTGGCAGGACGCTGAACTTGGGCAGCTCGGACAAAGCGACATTCATCCGCAAGGTCGCGCTTTCCGATTGCCACGCAAGCATGCGCTGCTCGACGTCGGTCTCGACCGCTCCGGGCGGGACCAGCCGCTCGAACAGCAGCTTGGGGTGGACCCCGGCGACGACCCTGCCCGCGCGCCACGCCCTGCCGGCGGCGACCACGCCGGCGGCGCGCCCTTTGTCGACGATCACCTCGTCGACCGGCGTGTTGAGCAATATGTCGACGCCTTGCTCGCGGCAGGCGCGGGCCATCGCCTGAGTGATCGACCCCATTCCGCCGATCGCATGGCCCCAGGCGCCAGGAACGCCGGCCGCCTCGCCGAACAAGTGGTGAAGCAGCACGTAGGCGGTTCCCGGGCTGTAGGGCGAGGCGAAATTGCCGACGACTCCGTCGAAGCCGAACAAGGCCTTGGCGAGCTCGCCTTCGAAATGGCGATCGAGAATGTCGCCGGCGCTGCGCGTCGCGAAATCATGGAGAATTCGAACGTCGCGCACCGACATTCCGGCCATGTCGCGCCCGAGGCTGGCAAGGGCCGGGAGCCCGCGTGCTCCCGCCCCCACTTCCGGCGGAGCGCGCAGCAGCCATTTCTTGACCAAGGGGATAACCGTCTCGAGCTCGGCGAGATAGCGGTCATAGGCTGGACCGTCGCTTTTGACGTGGCGAGCGAGCTCCTTGCGGGTGAGCCCCTTGCGGCCGGCAAGCAGATAGCCGTTCTCGCCGGGCAGGAAATTGTCGACCTTGCGGAGCACGACCTGCAGGCCGTGCCGCTCGAGCTCCATGTCGCGGATCACTCTCGGCTGGAGCAGGCTGACGGTGTAGCTCGCCGCCGAATTCTTGAAGCCCGGCAGGAATTCATCGGTGACGGCCGCGCCGCCGACCTTGTCGGCGGCTTCGAGTACCGCGACCTTCAACCCCTTACGGGCGAGATAGAAGGCGCAGGTCAGGCCGTTGTGGCCGGCGCCGATGATGATCGCGTCGTGCAAACACTCCCCCACGTCATTGCGAGGCCGCGAAGCGGCCGCGGCAATCCAGTAACGAGACCTGGATTGCTTCGCTACGCTCGCAATGACGAATTGCCGCTTGCAAGCCTCACCGCATCAACACCAGCTCTTCGGCCATCGTCGGATGAAGCGCGACCGTGGCGTCGAAATCCGCCTTTTTGAGCCTGGCCTTCACCGCGACCGCCGCGGCCTGCAGGATTTCCGGCGCATCGGGCCCGATCATGTGGATGCCGACGATCTCCTCGGTCAGCCCGTCGACGACCAATTTGTAGAGCGACCGTTCGTTGCGGCCGGCGAGCACGTTCTTCATCGCCCGGAAATCGGACGTGTAGGTCTTGACGCTGCCGAGCTTGTTGCGCGCCTCGCCCTCGGTCAGCCCGACGCCGGCGAGTGGCGGGTGGCTGAACACTGCGCTCGGGATGCAGCCATAGTCGACCCGGACCGGCTTGCTGCCGAACAACGTGTCGGCGAACGCCTGGCCTTCGCGGATCGCGATCGGGGTCAGCTGCACCCGGTCGGTGACGTCGCCGACCGCGAAAATCGACTCCGCCGAGGAGCGGTTGTCGGCATCGACCTTGATCTGCCCTTTGGGCCCTGTCTCGACGCCCGCCTGGTCGAGGCCGAGTCCTTCGGTATTCGGTTTGCGGCCGACGGCGAACAGCAGCTGGTCGGCCTCGAGATCGTCGCAACCGGTCATGGCGATGTGAAGGGTGCCGCTGTCGTCGCGCTGGATCCGGTCGATGGTCGCGTTGAACTTGAAATCGATGCCCTTGCGCAGCGAAATCTGGATCAGGCGGTCGACGACCTGCTGGTCGTAATGGCGCAGCAGGACATCGGTCCGGTTGACCAGGATCACCTGGCTTCCGAACTGGTGGAAGATGCCGGCGAATTCGTTGGCGATGTAACCGCCGCCGGCGATGACGATCCTCTTCGGCAGCTCGTCGAGGTGGAACACCTCGTTCGAGCTGATCGCATGCTCGATGCCGTCGATCGGCGGCATTACCGGACGGGCGCCGGTGGCGATCAGGATTTTGTCGGCCGTCACTTCGCGGCCGCCGGCTAGTGTCAGCGAATTGGGCCCGTTGAGCTGCGCCCGCTCCTTGAAGATCGCGACGTCGTGGTTGGTCAGGGTCTCGGTATAGGCGCCTTCGAGCCGCCCAACTTCCGCCAGGACGTTGTCGCGTAAGGTCGGCCAGTCGAACCTCTTTTCCGGAACGTCCCAGCCGAACATCGCCGCATCCTCGAGGTCCTCGGCAAAATGGGCGCCATACACCAGCAGCTTCTTGGGCACGCAGCCGCGGATGACGCAGGTCCCCCCGACCTTGTGCTCCTCGGCCATCCCGACCCGGGCGCCGTGGGCTGCGGCGACCCGGGCGGCGCGCACTCCGCCCGATCCGGCGCCGATCACGAACAGGTCGAAGTCGGCCATTACAGCCCCGCTCGTTCGATCAGCGCCCGCGTCGAGGGATCGAGCGCCTGCTCGTCCGGGCCTTGCGACAGCTCGCCCGCAATCGCCTTGCCGAGCTCGACCCCGAACTGGTCGAACGGGTTGATCTGGAGCAGGACCGCATTGGCGAAGGTGCGATGCTCGTAAAATGCGATTAAGGCGCCGAGCGAGCGGGCGTCGAGCCGATCGATGAGGATGGTCGCGCTCGGCCGGTCGCCGGCATAGCTGCGCTGCGGATCGTCGCTGTGCTGCCCGCGCATCAGCGCCGCGCCCTGGGCAAAGGCATTGAGCAGCAACTGCCGATGATGGTCGGGGTCCTGGCCGTGCTCGGACTCGCGGACAACGATGAACTCGACGGGTACGACAAGACTCCCCTGATGAAGCAGCTGGAAGACGGCATGCTGGGCGTCGGTGCCGGTGCCGCCCCAGGTCACCGGCGCCGTCGGCCGCCGGACCGGCTCGCCGTCGAGAGTCACCGACTTGCCGTTGGACTCCATCTCGAGCTGCTGGAGGTAGGGCACCAGCAGCCGCAGCCTCTCGTCATAGGCGAACACGCCGCGCGTCTGGCTTCCGAACGCCTGCACGTAGATCTGGTCGGCGAAGGCGGCGAGCAAAGGAACGTTCGCGTTAGGCTCGGAATAGCGGAAATGGCGGTCCATCTCCGCCGCGCCTTCGAGCAATTCCTCGAACGTGCCGAAGCCGAGCGCCAGCGCCGCCGGGAAGCCGACCGCGCTCCATAGCGAATAGCGCCCTCCGACGCCTTCGCCGAACTGCAGCACCCGGCTTTCGTCTATGCCGGCTTCGACCGCCGCTTCGGGCCTCGCCGTAATCGCGATCACCCGGCCGTAGGGGTCGCCGACGCCAGCGGCTTGAAGCCACGCCAGCGCCGCCTCCAGGTTCGCCAGCGTCTCGGCGGTGCCGAAGGTCTTGGAGGCGGCGACGACGAGCGTGGTGGCCGGGTCGAGCGGCGCCACCGCTTGCTCGAAGGCCTCGCCGTCGATGTTGGAGAGGAATCGCACTGCGGGGCCGCCCCGCCTGCGGCCGAGCGCGTCGACCAGCATGGCCGGCCCGAGCACCGATCCGCCGATGCCGATGTGCAGCACGCCGCTGACCTCGCCGAAGGCGCCGCCCTCGATGGCGTCGATCAGCGCCCGCATCCTCTGCCTCCGGGCGCCGGCCAGCTCGACGTCGGCCGGAGCGCCGCTGCCGCGCTCGGCGACGTGGGTCGCGGCGCGGCCTTCGCTCGGGTTGACGATTTCGCCGGCGAACAGAGCGTCCCGTCGCCCGGCGAACCCGACAGCTTCCGCGAGCGCTTCGAAATGGCCGAGCAGCGCTTTGTCGAGATGGGTTTTCGACCAGTCGAAGCGAATCCCGGCGACCTCGAAAGCGAGCTTGCCCAGCCGATCAGGGTCGCTCTCGAACAATTTCGCGAGCGGTGTCGGCCGATACTGCTCGATCGATTTCCAGGGATCGGCTGCCATCGCCGCGCCTCATAGCTGCGGCACCGGCAATTGCCATCCCCGCTTGACGCGCCCGAGCCCCGCCGGAAGAAGCGTCGGCGATGGCTTCTTTCTGGACCCGCCGCCGACCCGCGCCTGCCGACGACGAGCCGAAGAAGGAGGGCTGGGGTGGCACAGTGCGCTTCCTGCTGGTGCTCGCGCTTCTCGCCTGGGCGGTGCGAAGCTTCCTCTTCGCCCCGTTCAGCATCCCGTCCGGGTCGATGCTTCCGGCGCTTTATGTCGGCGACTATGTCCTCGTGTCGAAATGGCCCTACGGCTATTCGCGCTACAGCTTTCCCTGGCGTTTCCCGCCCTTCAGGGGCCGAGTCCTCGGCCGGCTTCCCCAGCGCGGCGACGTCGTCGTCTTTCGCCCCGAGGGCGCCCGCCACGATTTCATCAAGCGGGTGATCGGTCTTCCCGGTGACACCATCGAGCTCAGCGGCGGAATGCTCGTGCTCAACGGCACCGCTTTGCCGCGTGAGCCGTTCGGCAATTTCGCCATGACCGTTAGCGCCAACAGCCCGTGCAAGGTCGTGCCTCCGGCGACGCCCTTCCTCGTCGAGTCCGAGCGCGGAGTCTCCTGCCTCTATCCGACCTTTCTCGAGCGGCTGCCCGACGGCCCTGCCTACCGGGTGATCGACCAGGTCGACAGCCCGCGCTTCGACGATTTCGGGCCCATCCGGGTGCCCGAGGGCCATGTCTTTATGCTCGGCGACAATCGCGACGACAGTTTCGACAGCCGCTTTTCGGTCGCCGAGGGCGGGGTGGGCCTGGTCCCCATTGAGAACCTCGTCGGCCGCGCCTCGTCGATCTTCTGGTCGACCAACGGCAGCGCCGAATATTGGAAGCCGTGGACCTGGTTCACGGCGCTTCGCAGCGACCGGCTCGGCCAGCGCTTCCGGAGCATCGAGTGAGCGAGCGCGATCTCGCCGCCTTCGCCGAAAATGCGCTCGGGCACCGGTTCAACGACCCGTTCCTGCTCGAACGGGCGCTGAGCCATTCGAGCACGGCCGGCGACAGCTATGAGCGGCTCGAGTTCCTCGGCGACCGGGTACTCGGAATGATCATCGCCCGCTGGCTGTTCGAGCGCTTCCCCAACGAGCCGGAGGGCAAGCTTTCCCACCGCCTCAACGCGCTGGTCGCCCGCGACACCTGCGCCGAGGTCGGCCGCCGCCTCGGCCTACCGCAACGGATCCGCGTCGGTCGCCAGGCCCGCGAGGACGGCGCCCATCATGGCGACAACGTCATCGGCGACGTCGTCGAGGCGTTGATCGGCGCGCTCCTGCTCGATGGCGGCTTCGATGTCGCCGAGCAATTCGTCCGCCGCTCCTGGGTGGGGCTGCTCGAAAACCAGGGCGCAGCGCCCAAGCACCCGAAGTCGGCGCTCCAGGAGCTTGCCGCCGCCCGCGGCCACCGGGCGCCGGCCTATGAGACCGTTGCCCGTAGCGGCGCCCACCATTCGCCGCGCTTCACCGTCCGGGTCTCGGTCAAGGGCCTCGGCGAGGCCGAGGCCGAGGGCTCGTCGAAGCAGGAAGCCGAAACCGCCGCGGCGGAATTGTTGTTGTCACGGCTGCAATGAGTGCTGAGAAGGCCCGCGCCGGCTTCGTTGCCGTGATCGGCGCCCCCAACGCGGGCAAGTCGACCCTGGTCAATGCCCTCGTCGGCCAGAAGGTCGCGATCGTCAGCGCCAAGGAGCAGACGACGCGCTCGCGGCTGATGGGCATCGCGATCCACGGGCCGGCGCAGATCCTGCTGGTCGATACGCCGGGAATCTTCGCCCCGCGCCGCCGGCTCGACCGGGCGATGGTCGCGGCCGCCTGGACCGGCGCCCAGGACGCCGACCTCACGGTGCTGGTCGTCGATTCCGCCGAGGGCATCAGGCCGTCGGTCGAGCGGCTCATCGCGCAGCTGCAGAAGCGCGAGCAGCCGCTGATGCTCGTTTTCAACAAGATCGATCTCGTCAGGAAGGCCGATCTGCTGGCATTGTCCGCCGATCTCACCCAGCGCCTGAACCCCGACAAGGTGTTCATGATCAGCGCAACCCAGGGCGATGGAGTCCTGGACCTCAAGGCAGCGCTGGCCGATGCCCTTCCGGAAGGGCCGTGGCTCTACCCCGAGGACGAGGTGTCCGACGCGACCGACCGGATGATCGCCGCCGAGCTCACCCGCGAGCAGCTCGTCAACCAGCTTTACCAGGAGCTGCCCTACGCGACCGCGATCGAAACCGAGAAATGGGAGGATCGCCCCGACGGATCGACCGTCATCCACCAGCAGATCCTGGTCGAGCGCGACAGCCAGCGGGCAATCGTCATCGGCAAGTCGGGCCGGCGCCTGAAGACCATCGGGCAACGGGCCCGCGAAGCCATTGCCGACCACCTCGGCCGGCCCGTCCACCTGTTCCTCCACGTCAAGGTCAAGCCCGAGTGGGGCGAGGATCGATCGCTCTACCGGGAGATCGGGCTGGAATGGGCTGACTAGGCGGCCAGCACCTCGTCCACCCATTGCGGCACCAGCTCGCCGGCTTTGCCGATGCGGCTCTCATGGAAGAAATAGCTGCCGAGGCTCGGCTCGAGGTTGATCTCGACGCAATGCGCTCCGCAATAGCGCGCGGTCTGGACGAAGCCGGCGGCGGGATAGACCGCTCCCGAAGTCCCGATCGACACGAACAGGTCGCAGCGCATCAGCGCCTCGTCGATCCGCTCCATCGCGTAGGGCATCTCGCCGAACCAGACGATGTCGGGTCGAACGCGACCAACCGCGTTGCAGGATGGGCAGATATTGACGGCTTCACAAATTCCAACTTCCGTTCGCCCTGAGCTCGTTCTCACGGATGTCCCCCGGACATCCGTTCGCCCTGATGACGATAAACCAGGACCATCTGGGGGATGGTCCGTTTTCGTCATTGTCGAAGGGCTGCTTTTCCTTTGCTCATTCGAAAAAAAGGACAGTCCCTCGACAGGCTCGGGACGAACGGCGTTGAGGGAGTTTTCTCCCATCGGGCCATCCCACGGAAAGCGCTCGCCGCACGCCAGGCACCAGCCCTTCTTCAACTCGCCGTGCATGTGCAAAAGGCGCTTCGTCCCGGCTCGCTCGTGCAGATCGTCGACATTCTGGGTGACGATCAGGAGCTCGCCCGGCCATTCGGCGTCGAGCCGGGCCAGCGCAGCGTGGGCTCCGTTCGGCTCGACCGTCCCGAGCTTCGCCCGGCGCGCATCGTAAAAGGCGTGGACCAGCGCCGGGTCGCGCTCGAACGCATGCGGCGTCGCGACGTCCTCGACCCGGTGGCCCTCCCACAGCCCGTCGGGGCCACGAAAGGTCGCCACTCCGCTTTCCGCCGAGACTCCGGCGCCGGTCAGGACGACGATGTTCCGCACCTGCTCCCTCCCGGTCGCTGCGCGACCACGCAGACGCCGCTGCAGCCCGTCAGAAGATCGCCTTCAGCAGTCCGGTCACGACCAGAAGTCCGATGACGAAGATGATGAGCACGATCCAGCCGATGATCCTCAGCATTGCTAGCTCCTTTTGAGCTTGGCGGGCTGCACCGAAGCACGCCCTGTCTGTCGGGGTTACGCCTCGCCCGAAGCGAGGTTCCCCTCAAGCGGTCGGCAGCGGAGCGTTCGGGTCGGTCGGTTTGATCTCCATGATGACGTCGCCCGCCTCCAGCTTGGCCGCCTGCGGGCGCCAGAAGCCATAGGCGATTCCATCGCGGATCAGTCGGAGGCCGACGGCGTCGGCAACGTCGCGAAGCGGCTTGCCGACCTCCTCGGGGCGGACCGGTCGCTCGATCAGCTGGACCTTGCCGCCAATCGAGGCGAGATCGCCAAGATAGTCGGCGATATGCTGGCCGCCGTGCGAGGTGGCGAGCAGCAGGCCGGCGAAATTGAGCGGGTTGACGACGATGTCGGCCCCCGCTCGCCGTGCCGGGGCTTCATTGTCCTGCTCGTTGATCGCGATGCTGATGAGTACGTCCGGAGCGAGGTGGCGCGCGGTCAGGCAGATCAGGATCGACGTGTCGTCGCGTCCCGCTGAGATCAGCATCAGCCGCGCCCGCTCGACATGCACCGCCCTCAAGGTCTCGTCGCGGGCTGCGTCGGCCCTCATGACGTTGCAGCCTAGCTCCTTGGCGATGTCGAGCCGTTCCTCGTCGCTGTCGATGACGACGATATCCGAAGTGTCGGCGCCGAGCTTGATCAATTCCTCGAGCGCCCGCCGGTTCTTGGTGCCGAAGCCGGCGAGGATGGTATGGCCTTCGAGGCCACGCTGGATGCGCCTCATTAGAAATTTCTCCCAGGAACGGCGCGCCACGAACATATAGGCCGAGCCAATGAAGATCAGCAGGAAGAGGACCCGGATCGGGGTGACGACCAAAGCATCGAACAGCCGCGTGTTGTTCGATACGGGCACGATGTCGCCGTAGCCGGTGGTCGTCGCGCTGATCATGGTGAAATAGACGACGTCGAGGAAGCTGACGTGGCCGTCGAGCTCGTCGCGCAGCCCCTCGCGCTCGAGCCAGTGGACGCCGATCATCAGCACCAGCAGGCTAATCAACAGAAGAGCGCGCCAGACGATCGCCGCCCAGCCGCGCACCCGCGGCCTGCGCCGAAGCGTAATCGTCTCGCCGGTCACGATCGGCATCGCGGCGGAATAGACCGGTCGGCTGCCGCATTCCAGAGGCCATGGTACCGGTGGCTTGGATTCGCCTCGTGCCGCTCCTAAGCACTCCCCATGCGCACCGCCCAGCAGCCGATCCGCATCGCTTTGTTCGCGCCCGACGGCCGGATGGGCCAGGCGATCGCTGCCGCCGCCGACGACGATCCGGCCTTTGTCATCGACAACGACCATGGCGACGTTCTGGTCGACTTCTCGGCGCCGGCCGCGCTCCAGTCGAGCCTCGACCGCGCCACATCGGCCGCAATCCCGATCCTCGTCGGAACCACCGGCCTCGACGGGCTTGCCGACAAGCGCATTGCCGCCGCTTCCGCGAAGATCGCGGTGCTTCGCGCCGCCAACACCTCGCTTGGAATCGCCCTGCTCGCCGAGCTGGTCGAGCGCGCCGCGCGCGTGCTCGGGCCCGAATGGGATATCGAGATTGCCGAGACCCACCACCGTCACAAGGCCGATGCGCCCTCCGGAACCGCGCTCGCTCTGGGCGAGGCGGCGGCGCGCGGGCGCGGCGCGGAGCTCAACGCGGAGAGCGGCCGCGACGGCACCGGCCTCGAGCGCGAGGAAGGCGCGATCGGCTTCGCGGCGCTTCGCGGCGGCACCGTCGCCGGCGACCATGACGTCCATTTCCTCGGGCCGGAGGAACGGTTGATCCTCTCCCATCGTGCCGAAAGCCGGGCGATCTTCGCTCGCGGCGCGCTCGCCGCCGCCCGTTTCCTCGTCGGCAAGCCGGCCGGCCTCTATGCGATGCGGGACGTGGTAGAGGAGCTTTCTCCCAACCGTTCGGCCTGAGCTTGTCGAAGGCCTGCCTTTCCCCTTTGAAAAGCAAAAGGACAGTCCCTCGACGGGCTCGGGACCAACGGAGGCTGGCGTGAAGAAAGACGAGGTCTTCGAATTCTTCCGCCGCCTCGCGGAAGACAATCCCTCGCCGACGACCGAGCTCGAATATACCAATCCCTACACCTTGCTGGTCGCGGTCGTGCTGTCCGCCCAGGCGACCGACGTCGGCGTCAATTTCGCGACCCGCCCGCTGTTCGAAACCGTGCAGACTCCGCAAGCCATGGTCGCGCTGGGCGAAGACAGGCTGCGCGAGGCGATCAAGACCATCGGTCTGTTCAACACCAAGGCCAAGAACGTCATCGCGCTCTCCGAAGCGCTGATCCGCGACCATGGCGGCGAAGTGCCGCGCACCCGCGAGGAGCTGGAAAGGCTTCCCGGAGTCGGCCGCAAGACCGCCAATGTCGTCCTCAACACCGCGTTCGGCGAGGAGACCTTCGCCGTCGACACCCACGTCTTCCGGGTTTCCAACCGAACCGGCCTCGCGCCCGGAAAAACGCCCGAGGAGGTCGAGCGGAAGCTCGAGAAGATCGTCCCGCAGCCCTTCCGCCGCGACGCTCACCACTGGCTGATCCTGCACGGCCGCTACACCTGCAAGGCGCGCGTCCCCGAATGCTGGCGCTGCCTGGTCGTCGACCTGTGCCGGTATAAACCGAAGACGCCGGCTCCTAAATCCAGCGCCGCTCGAACCGGCTCCCGAGCATTGTCAGCAGCTCGTACTGGCTGAGCCCGGATTGCTCGGCGGCGGTCGGCAGATCATAGTCGATCTCGACCCAGTCGCCTTCCTCTAGGCTTGGCGCCGCGTCGCAGCCGAGCGCGACCAAATCCATCGACACGCGCCCGAGCACCGGCAGCGCGAATTCGCCGGCAAAGGCCGTTCCGCGCGACGAGAAGCTCCTGAGATAACCGTCGGCATAGCCGATGTTGATGATCGCCGCTTCGCAGTCCGCCTCGGCGACGAAGGTGGCGCCATAGCCGCAGCTTTCGCCCGAGCGGATGGTCCGGCGCTGGATCACTTGCGCCTCGACCCGCGCCACCTGCCGGATCTGCCCTTCCGCTTCACTGCGCGGGACGCCGCCGTAAAGCGCCAGCCCTGGCCGGACGAGGTCGAAGCTGTAGTCGCGGCCCAGGCAGATGCCGGCCGAATTGGCGAGGCTGTAGCGCTTCGCGGGAACCGCCGCCGCGACTTCGCGAAAGGCGGCGAGCTGCTTTGCATTCATGGCCGAATCCTCGTCCGCGCAGGCGAGATGGCTGTGCAAGGTGTCGACCACCAGCTCGTCGAGACAGCTAATGTCCTCCGGACGCAGCCCGAGCCGGTTCATGCCGGTATCGACCATCACGTCGCACGGTCGGCCCGCCGCCGCTTCCTTCCACCGCGCGACCTGCTGTGTCGAGTTGAGCACCGGTCGCGCTAGCGATTGCAATGCCGCCTCGACGTCGGCGGGGCCAATTCCGTGAAGCACGGCGAGGCTGACGCCTTCGGGAAGTGACCCCAATTCCTCCGCCTCGGCCCAGGTCGAAACGAACAGGTCGCGGCATCCCGCCGACACCAATGCCGCCGCCGCCTCGCGCGCGCCGAGCCCGTAGCCGTCGGCCTTGACCGCCGCCCCGCAGGCGACCCCTGCCCGCTCCGCCAGCCAGCGCCAATTGTGCTGGAGCGCGGCGCGGTCACAGGTCAGCCGGAGCGGTTTGCGGGCGTGAGTCACGGCGGCGGCGATAGCCGCGCGCGTCAGATCAATCCAGCGAGCGGGCTCGACGGGTCGGCATAGCGGCGCTTGCCCATCCGCCCGGCGAGGTAAGCGAGGCGGCCGCTCTCGACCGCTAGTTTCATCGCCCGCGCCATCGCCACCGGGTCCCTGGCCTCGGCGATGGCGGTATTCATCAGCACTCCGTCGCAGCCGAGCTCCATCGCCACCGCCGCGTCGCTTGCCGTGCCGACCCCGGCGTCGACCAGCACCGGCACATGCGCGCCCTCGACGATCAGGCGGATGGTGACTCGGTTCTGGATTCCGAGCCCCGAGCCGATCGGAGCGCCGAGCGGCATGATCGCCACCGCTCCGGCGTCCTCGAGCTGCCTGGCGGCGATCGGATCGTCGACGCAATAGACCATCGGCTCGAAGCCTTCTCCGGCCAGCACTTCGGTCGCCCGAAGCGTCTCGCGCATGTCGGGATAGAGCGTCTTCGCTTCGCCAAGCACCTCGAGCTTGACCAGGGTCCAGCCGCCGGCCTCGCGCGCCAGCCGAAGCGTGCGGATGGCATCATCGGCAGTGAAGCAGCCGGCGGTGTTGGGCAAGTAAGTGTAGCGCTTGGGGTCGATATGGTCGGTCAGCATCGGCCGGGCGGGATCGGAAATGTTCACCCGCCTAACCGCGACGGTGATGATCTCCGCGCCCGACGCCTCGAGAGCGGCCGCATTCTCCTCGAAGCTCTTGTACTTGCCGGTGCCGACGATCAGCCGCGAGGTAAAGCTTCGCCCGGCGACGGTCCAGCTGTCGGCGCGGACATCCTGCTGCAAATTCACCTCAGCCGCCTCCGACGAAATGGACGATCTCGAACTGGTCGCCGTCCGCGACTTCCACCGCATCCAGGCTCGAGCGTGGCACGATCTCGCGGTTGTGCTCGACCGCAACCTTGGCCGGCTCGATGCCGAGCTCGCGAAGCATGGCGGCGATGGTCAGCCCCGCCGGCAGCTGGCGCTGCTCGCCGTTGACCGTGACTTCAAGGCTGGTTTCGACCGTCAACGCTCAACCCTCCGTTCGTCCCGAGCGCAGTCGAGGGACGATGGTGAAGCCAGTGCCGCCTGCCTCGACTTCGCTCGGCACGAACGGCTAGGGGGCAGATAGGGAGTAGCCACCACAGACGCAAATGAGCGAGCTTGTCTTCGTCCTCAATGGGCCCAGCCTCAACCTGCTCGGGACGCGCGAGCCGGAAGTCTATGGCTCCGAGACGCTTGACGACATCGCCGCGCGCCTGTCGGAGCGAGCGCGGGAGCTCGGGCTCGAGCTCGACATCCGCCAGTCCAATCACGAGGGCCATTTGATCGACTGGCTGCACGACGCCCATGCGATGGGCGCCAGGGCGGTGATCCTCAATCCCGGCGGCTATACGCACACTTCGGTGGCCCTGCGCGATGCCGTCGCGGCCATCGCGACACCGGTGATCGAGGTGCATCTTTCCAATCCGCAGGCGCGCGAATCCTTCCGCCGCCGGAGCCTCGTTGCCGCAGTCGCCAGGGGGTCGATCGCCGGCTTCGGGGCTGACGGATACATTCTCGCACTGGACGCGGCGGCGCGGCTCTGACAGGACGCGCGCCGACACGGAACAGGGACTCGACCATGGCCGACAGGAAGCAGGGTGGCGGCGCCGGCGACAATGGCGCAATGCGCATCGACCCGGCGCTGGTGCGCGAGCTCGCCGAGCTGCTCACCACCAATGAACTCAACGAAATCGAGGTCGAGGACGGCGACCGCAAGATCAAGGTGCGGCGCGACCCGGCGCCGCTGATCGCCGCCCCCGCCCCGCTGCCGGCGGCAGCGCCCGCCGCTTCCCCCGCGGCCGCGGCGCCCTCGGCCGCCGCTGAAGCGTCCGAGGAGGACGTCGGCGGGGAAACGGTCAAATCGCCGATGGTCGGAACCGCCTTCATGGCGCCCGAGCCGGGCGCCAAGCCGTTCGTCTCGGTCGGCGACGCGGTCAAGGCCGGCGACACCTTGCTGATCGTCGAGGCGATGAAGGTGATGAACCCGATCACCGCGCCCAAGGGCGGGATCGTCAAGCGAATCCTCGTGTCCGACGCCCAGCCGGTCGAGTTCGACCAGCCTTTGGTGGTGCTCGCCTAGGCATGACGATCAAAAAACTTCTCATCGCCAACCGCGGCGAGATCGCGCTCCGGATTCACCGCGCCTGCCACGAAATGGGGATCAAGACGGTTGCGGTGCATTCGACCGCCGACGCCGACGCCATGCACGTGCGGCTGGCCGACGAGACGGTGTGCATCGGCCCGCCGCCGGCCACCGAATCCTACCTCAACATTCCCAACATCATCTCGGCCGCCGAGGTCGTCCACGCCGACGCCATCCATCCCGGCTACGGCTTTCTCTCCGAGAATGCGAAGTTCGCCGAGATCGTCGAGCTGCACAACATCGTCTGGGTCGGTCCCAAGCCCGAACATATCCGGATCATGGGCGACAAGATCGAGGCCAAGCGCACCGCCGCCAAGCTCGGCCTGCCGCTCGTTCCCGGCTCCGACGGGGCGCTGGAAAGCGTCGCCGAGGCGAAAAAACTGGCCAAAGAGATTGGCTATCCGGTGCTGATCAAGGCGGCCTCGGGCGGCGGCGGCCGGGGAATGAAGGTGGTCCCTTCCGAAGAGCAGCTCGAGAGCCTGATGAGCCAGGCCTCGTCCGAGGCCCGCTCGGCCTTCGGCGACGACACCGTCTACATGGAGAAATATCTCGCCGATCCGCGCCATATCGAGTTCCAGGTGTTCGGCGACGGCGACGGCAACGCCATCCATCTGGGCGAGCGCGACTGCTCGCTCCAGCGCCGCCACCAGAAGGTTCTCGAGGAAGCGCCGTCGCCGGTCATCACCGCCGAAGAACGCGAGCGGATGGGCGAGGTGGTGCGCAAGGCGATGGCCGAGATGGGCTATCGCGGTGCCGGCACCATCGAGTTCCTCTACGAGGATGGCGAATTCTACTTCATCGAGATGAACACGCGCCTGCAGGTCGAGCATCCGGTGACCGAGATGATCAGCGGCATCGACCTGGTCCGCGAGCAGATTCGCGTCGCGCAGGGCGAGGGTCTGTCGTGTCGCCAGGAAGATATCCAGCTGCACGGTCACGCCATCGAGTGCCGGATCAACGCCGAAGATCCCGACACGTTCGCGCCTTCGCCCGGAACGGTGAAGAATTACGTCGCCCCGGGCGGGATGCACGTGCGCGTCGATAGCGGCCTCTATGCCGGCTACCGCGTGCCGCCTTATTACGACAGCATGATCGCCAAGCTCATCGTCTACGGCACGACTCGCGAGCGCTGCATCATGCGCCTCCGCCGGGCGCTCGAAGAATTCGTCGTCGAGGGGATGAAGACCACCGTCCCGCTGCATCAGGACATCGTCCGCGACGAGGAATTCCTGCGCGGCGACTATACGATCAAGTGGCTCGAGCGCTGGCTCGAGGAGAAACGGGCGGCGGTCCCTGCCGCCGCGGCGGAAGCCGCGGAGTAGCGACAACTTTCCGCCTCAGCGCGCGTTCACTGCTGATCGGGAACATTGCGCGCGATGCCTACCTACAGGGGACAGTCAGGCAAACCGGACAAGGCCAAGGCGATCGCGGCGGTTGTGCTGGTCCATGCCGGGCTCGCCGCCGTGCTGGTGAGCGGCCTCAACGTCGACACCGTCCACCGCGCCGTGGAGCGGCTGCGCACCATCAACATCACCGAGCTCGTTCCGCCGCCCGTCTTGCAGCCCCCGCCGCCGCCGACGAGGGAGCCTAGCGCCGCCAAGGACGAGGCGGCGCCCGCCAACATCAAGTCACGGCCGACCCCGGTCGTAGCTCCCGAGCCGAAGATCCCGCTTCCGCTCGAGCAGCAGATCGCGACCGCCGAGGTCAAGGGTCCCGAAGGGCTCGACCGCACCGCGGGGGCGGCGAGCGTTCCCGGAGCCGGCACCGGTGCGGGCGGGCAGGGCAGCGGCTTCGGCGGCGGCGGCACCGGCGGCAGCGGCTCGGGGAGCGGCAGCGGCTTCACCCCTGCGCAGCGAGTGTCGAAGATCCCCGACCGCGAATATCGGCGGATCGTCGCCATGAGCGGCATGCGCAGCGGTCGCATCGGCATTACCCTGCTGGTGGGCACCGACGGCAGCGCCTCGCACTGCCGGATCGCCCGCTCGACCGGCAATCCTTCCGTCGATCAACTATTCTGCCAGCTCGCCGTCCAGCACGTCCGCTTCCGGCCGGCGCGCGACCCTCAGGGCCGCCCGGTCGCGAGCGACGTCACCTGGTTCCCGGACTGGTCGCCGAATCGCTGAGCCGGCGCTAGCGGCTGGCGTGACGGCCGCCCGCCGACAGCTCGGCAAGCCTGGCTCGGTCGCGGCCGTAGATGTCCTCGTAGAAGGCAAGCTGGCTGCCGCTCGGAAGCACCGTCATGTAGGTCAGATAGACCGGCACCGGGGCGGGTAGCGGTACGTCCTGCTCGGGCTTGCCGCCGCGCGGCACCCGCACCGGATTGCCGAACAGCCACTCGGCGAGGCGAGGCGCATCCTCGAGCCGCACGCAGCCGCCGCTGAACAAGCGCGACGCCTCGCTGAACAGCTGATCCTCCGGAGTGTCGTGCAGATAGACGCCTTCATCGTTGGGGAACATGAACTTCATCTTCCCCATCGCATTACCCGGGCCGGGCAGCTGGCGCAGCCGGACTTCGCGCTTCCCTTCGGCGACCGCCTTCCAGTCGATCGTCGCCGGGTCGATCAGCTTGGCCTTTTCGGTCCAGTCCGAAAGCACCTGGTAACCGCGGCTCTTGAGGTATGGCAGCCCGCTCTTGACGACGTTGGGCGCGATCCGCTCGGCGGCGAGATCCGGCGGCACGTTCCAATAGGGGTTGAGGCTGACGTAGCGGATGAACGCGGTCATCATCGGCGTCTGCTGGTGCGGCTTGCCGACCACCACCCGCATCGAGCCGACGACCGATCCGTTCTCGTACATGTACAGCCGCTGCGCCGCGCTGTTGACGACAACGTAGCGGTGATTGCCGGCCGGAAGGGTCCGCGCACGCTCGAGGTTGAGCTGGATCGTCCGCCGCTGCGACTCGCTGGAATAGGAGCGGTTGGCGAGCGCCTGGCGAAGCTGCCCGTAGAGCGGGTTCATCCAACCCATCCGGGCGACAAATTGCGGCAGCGACGGGGCGGCCGCGGCCGCCTCGAGCAGATGGCGCGGCGCCGGCGCGCGCGGCACCAGCTCCCTGTCGACATAATAGATGCCGAGGCTGGGCGCATTGCGAAGGTCGCGGGCGTAGGCGACGAAGGCCTCGCTCAACATCTGTTCGGCACGCTGCACGGCGCGGTAGTCGCCGCCGCGCGCCGCGTTCAATGCGCGCTGCAGCTGGCGGACCCGGTACCGGTCGCGGTCGAGCCCGTCGAGGTTGGCGGCGCCGAGAAGCCGGACCAGCTCTTCGGCGGCCTCGGGCGAGCTCAGCCACAGCGGCCGGGCTTCGCGCGCCCGGTAGAAATCGGTGATGGCCTCGCCCGGCGCGACGGCGATCGCCGTGCTGGCGGCAGCCAGCGGGACATTTGCCGCGAACGCGGGCGACGACGCGGCGGCAAGGGCAATGCCCGCCGCGAGGCATCGAATGGGATGAAGAAAGTGCACCGGCCGAAACCGGCCGGTGCACGAGGTACGCTTTACTTTCACGGTGTCCCCGATGTCGGCTTATCCGCGCTCACCGCGGCGAACCGGGGCCTGGTAGGCCGGCTGGGTCGCCTGGGGCGGAGCACCCGGATAATATTGGCCCTGATAGACATAGCCGTCGACCCGGCCGTCACCCGAACGGTCGGCCCAGACCGCGCCGGCGAGACCGCCGACCGCAGCACCGATCACCGCACCTTCGAGGATGCCGAGACCCGGGATGACCGCGCCGGCGGCAGCGCCGAGCGCCGCGCCGCCAAGAGCGCCGGTGGCGACGCGCTGAAGCGTCGGATCCCAGCCCTGCGGAGCGCCCTGATAATATTGGCCCTGGTAGGTGTAGCCGTCGACTCGGCCGTCGTTGTTGCGATCGGCCCAGTAAGCGCCGGCCAGGCCGCCGATGGCTGCGCCAACCGCGGCGCCTTCGATAATGCTGACACCCGGCAGGATCGCGCCGGCAGCAGTGCCGGCCGCGGCGCCGTAAGCGGCGCCCTGGGCGACGTCACCCGCGGTGCGCGTGGCGCAGGCGCTCAGCGCGACCGAACTCGCCAGTGCCATCGCAAGAAGTGGCTTGTGCATCGTCATTCTCCCGTTTTGTTGAACTCGGACCATGCTCCGGGTCCCTGATCCCCCGGCGAACGGTGCATGTCACAGCGCAGGAACGACGCTCCCGGCCTATCGTTCCGGTTTCGCGACAATGTAGCGCCCCGCATTTGGCCGCGGCTGGTTGGCCGCTTGCCGTAAATGAAACTTACCCGTTACAGGACCGCTCGATGATGAAGGCGACGATCCACCACAACCCGAATTGCGGGACTTCGCGCAAGACCTTGGAAATCCTCCGGGATTCGGGCGCCGACGTGACCGTCAACGAATATCTGAAGACACCGCCGAGCCGCGACGAGCTCAAGCGCCTGTACGACCGCGCCGGAATCAGCCCGAAACAGGGTCTTCGCGCCAAGGAACCGCTCGCCGCCGAGCTTGGCCTGACCGCTCCGGACGTCGATGATGACACCATATTGGACGCGATGATGGAGCACCCGATCCTCATTAACCGGCCGCTGGTCGAGACCGACAAGGGGGTTCGTCTCTGCCGGCCGCAGGACAGGGTGCGCGAAATTCTCTAGGCGCCTGACAGGCGCGCTCGACCTGCCCATATTGGCGGCATGAGTCGGCTCGACCCGCGCCTTCTACTGCACGGCTATGCGTCGGGAATCTTCCCGATGGCCGACAGCCGCGACGCCCGCGAGCTGTTCTGGGTCGAGCCGCGTCACCGCGCGATCATCCCGCTCGACGGCTTCCACCTGTCGCGGTCCCTCCGGCGGACCCTCCGCTCGGGACGCTTTGCGGTCACTCGCGACCGCGACTTCGCACGAGTCATCGCCGCCTGCGCCACGCGCGAGGAAACCTGGATCAATGCCGAGATCGAGCGGGCGATGCTGGCGCTTCATTCGACCGGCCATGCCCATTCGGTGGAAGTGTGGGACGGAGCCGAGCTGGCCGGCGGCCTGTACGGAGTGAAGCTTGGCCGCGCCTTCTTCGGCGAAAGCATGTTCAGCAGGGCCAGCGACGCGTCGAAGGTGGCGCTCGCCTGGCTCGTCGCGCGCCTCAAGGTCGGCGGCTTCACCCTCCTCGACTGCCAGTTCATGACCGGCCATCTCGCCTCGCTCGGTGCGGTCAGCGTTCCCCGCAAGCGCTATTCGGAATTGCTTTCCACCGCCCTCGCCGGGGCCTCCTCCGCCGCGGGTGCGGGAGCCGGCGCCGGCCGCCTCGGCGGAGCTGCTGCGCCGGCGGATTTCGGAGCGCTCGACCGGTTATTGGACGCGACCGGCGCCGCCGATGGGCCGGGCCCGGCCGGATATGTCATCGCGCAGCTCTTGGGCCAGACGTCATAGACCGGATGCTCGACGACGTTGAGCGACGGCGATTCGCGATAGACCCAGCCGGAAAAGACCCGCTGCCACTGGCCGTCGGGGCGCTGCACGTCGAGCTGGAGGAACGCGCCCGTCAGCGGCTGGTTCTCCCACGGCGCGGCGGTTTCGCAGGCGCGCAGCCGGACGACCGCGTCGCCGACCCGGACCGCTTGCCCCGGCCGCATCTCGAGGTCGCGGACGATGCCGTTGCGCTTGTTCAACAGGCCGATCACCGCCACCCGCTCGGCCATCGGCGTTACGCCCGGCTCGTCGGTGGCGGCGACGGTCGGGGCATCAACCGTGACGACATTGCCGTTGGGCGCTTCGCGCGGAGGCGGCGGGCTCCGGTCGCAGGCGCCGGCTGCAAGCGCCATGACCGCCAGCATCATTCTCTTGCGGCGCACGCTCAGTCGGGAGTCCAGGGCTGATAGTCGCCGGTTGCAGCCGGCCGCACTCTCCTGCCCGACAGCGAGCCATCGGGCCGGAACGCAGCCATGGTGCCGGTGAGGTTGGGCTCCGGCTCCTGCTCGAACTTGCGCCTCGGCGGCAGCGCCTTGTCGGGAAGCTCGTCGATCGTGCCGCGAAGCCACAGCTGCCAGCCGGGGGCGACCCGGCTGCCGTCATTGGCGCCGTTGTAGATCACCCAGCGTCGCGTCGGATCCGACTTGTGGCGATAATAGATGTTGCCGGCCCCGTCGCGGCCGACCTCCTCGCCGCGAAAGCGAGTCCAAAGGCTGGTGCCGACGGTCGCGCCGTTCCACCAGGTGAAGGTTTTCGCCAGGATTCCCATCGCCCGCGGCCTTTGCCCGCTCGCGATGGTCAGCGCAAGGCGTCCTCCCCTGCCTTTGCAGGGGAGGGGGACCATCCGAAGGATGGTGGAGGGGCCCTCCCTAGCGCGGCCACTCGACGATATCGCCGGGCTTGATGCCGAGCTCGGCCGAGCGCCCGCCGGCAAGCTCGAGCACCGCGGCGACCGGCTCCGGCCACCCCACCGGATCGAGGGACATCGGCACCGCATTGTCGGCGATATGGGCGATCCGCCCGTCGGGGCCGATGAAGATCATGTCGAGCGGGATCAAAGTGTTCTTCATCCAGAAGGACGCGAGTTGCGGCGGATCGTAGGGAAAGATCATGCCGCGGTCCGGCGCAAGCGACTGGCGGAACATCAGTCCCCGCGCCTGCTCCTCGGGCGTTCGCGCCACTTCGGCCGTGAAGCGGTGGACCTTGCCGTCCGAGCGGATGGTCAGCGGGACCTGCTCGAGTCCCGCCGCGGAGCGTTCCATCGCCGGCTGGGTCGCGGCCTGCGGGCTGCAAGCCGGGAAGGCGGCGGCAAGCGCCAGAGCGCACATTTTCAGAGCGAATCGGTGGTGCGAAGCTCCACGGCCGTTAGGCCCTTGCGGCCCGAAGCGATGCGCGCTTCCAGCTTCTGGCCGGGCTGGACGTCCCCGACCCCCGCCTGGCGGACCGTCTCCATATGCACGAAGACGTCTTCGCCGCCGTCCTCGCGGATAACGAAACCGTATCCCTTGGCCCTGTTGAACCATTTCACCTCCACGGGTTCGAACTCGCCGGCCGAATCCATCAGCTCTCGGCGGTCCGCACGCTCGGCGGAAGTCATGGAAGGTCTCGCCGTCTGGGGCAAGGCGCTGCTGAGATCGATCGACAGGATCTTTTTCGCCTGGAGGCCCCGTTCGAGTCGGGCCGGGATGCACTCGATGGTCGCGCCTTCCGGGACGGCGCGCCTGCCGTGCTCCCGGAGAACGCTGAAATGGATCATCACGTCGCCGTCGAGCCCGTCGCAGACGAGGAAACCGAAGCCGCGCGTGGCGTCGAACCATTTCACCCGCCCTGTGACCGGCGGCATCTCGGTCTCGGCCGGGATTTTGCTCATGGGTCCGCTGTCCATTTCGGGGACCGGCTGGCTGCTTGTCGCCTGCTGCACGGAAACGGCCATATCATGGCGAACAATGTCGGGAAACCGACTTAAACATCCGGTCAGTCCGGACCGGCAAGCGCCTCCGCGTCAGGTTCCTCCCCCGGCGGCAGGTCGACGATCCGACGGGCGAGCGCGAAGCCGTGGCCGGCGCGGATCAGCATCGCCAGCGCTTTCTCGCGTCCCGCCGGGTCGGGTGCCTGGTCGGCGAAGGGGCCGATCCGCCGCCGCCGGGCAAAGCGCAGCGCCGCCTCGGCGGCCTCGGCTTCGGCGAGATCGCGGGCCGCTGCGCTGTCTTCCTCGCCGATCCCCGCCGCCAGCATCTGCTGGCGCAGCCGCGCCGGGCCGTAGCCGCGCCCGATCAGCGAGCGCGACTTGGCGAGGGCGAATGCCTCGTCGTCGACATAGCCCTGGCCGGCAAAGCGGGCGACCAGGCCGTCGACGTCCGCCGAATGTTCGCCGCTCCAGCCGCGCTCGCGGACCTTCCGCTCGAGGTAGGCGGCGAGCTTCGCCTTGCTGGTCGCGTAGCGGCCGACGTAGCGCAGCGCCAGCTCGCGCAGCGTTTCGCCGTCCAGCGGCCGCGGGGACTTCCGGCGATTGCGCGCTTTCATCGGCCCTTTTTGTGCCACACTCGCCAACCATCACAAGCGCTGCCGAGCCCTGCGGGCGACAAACGGCGATCAGGCGCAACTTGGACCGAAAACCGAATGGCCGACCGCATCTCGCCGAATTCTTGCGACCTCGCCCCTCCGGGTGCCACTCCGACCACGGACGATCTGCCTCGGCGGATCGCCGATTTCGCCACTCTCGGCGAAGCGCTCGATTATGCCGCGCGCGGCCGCAGGGGGATGAACTTCCACGATGCCCGCGGCACGCTCACCCGCGCCTATCCATTTTCCGAGCTGCGCGGGGATTCGCTCGCCAATGCCCAGCGATTCATCGCCCTTGGCCTCCGCCCTAGCGAGCGCCTGGCCCTGGTTGCCGAAACCGGCGCCGAATTCGCCGCTGCCTTCTTTGGAGCGGTCTATGCCGGCCTGTGGCCGGTGCCGCTGCCGCTGCCGACCAGCTTCGGCGGGCGCGAGGCCTATGTCGACCAATTGAAGGTGATGCTGTCGAGCAGCGATCCCAGCCTGTTCCTCTACCCGGAGGACCTCGCCGTTTTCGCCGCCGACGCCGCTGCCCAGCTCGGAATCGCCGCTCGCTCCTGGGAATCGCTTCCCGAAGTCGAGGCCGCCCCCGCCGAGCTGCCGCAGCCCGACGCCGACGAAATCGCCTATCTGCAATATTCCAGCGGCTCGACCCGCTTTCCGCATGGAGTCGCCGTCACCCACCGCGCCCTGCTCGACAACCTCCGCGCCCACGGCATCGGCCTCGAGATCGTCGACAGCGATCGCTGCATCTCCTGGCTCCCTTGGTACCATGACATGGGGCTGGTCGGCTGCATGCTCTCGCCGATGGCCAACCAATTGTCGGTCGATTACATGAAGACCGAGGATTTTGCCCGCCGGCCGCTCGCCTGGCTCGACATGATCAGCCGCAACCCGGGCACGTCGGTCTCCTACTCGCCGACGTTCGGCTACGACATCTGCTCGCGGCGGATGAGCTCGCAGACCCGGGCCGAGGACCGCTTCGACCTGACCCGCTGGCGGATTGCCGGCAACGGCGCCGACATGATCCGCCCCGACGTCATGCAGGCCTTCGTCGACGCCTTCGCCGACGCTGGCTTCGACGCGACCGCCTTCTGCCCCAGCTACGGCCTCGCCGAAGCGACCCTCGCCGTGTCGCTGATGCCGCCGGGCGAGGGCATCCGGCTCGAGCTGGTCGAGGAAAGCGAGCTTTCGGGCGAAGGCACTTCGGCGCTGGAGCGGCCGCGCCGCTACCGGGCGATCGTCAATTGCGGCAAGCCGGTCACCGGCATGGAGATCGAGATCCGCGGCCCCGACGGAAGCGTCCTCCCCGACCGCTCGATCGGCCGGGTGTTCGTGCGCGGCTCGTCGGTGATGGTCGGCTATTTCCGCGACGAGGAGGCGACCCGCGCCTGCCTCGGCGACGACCATTGGCTCGACACCGGCGACATGGGCTATCTCTCCGGCGGCTACATCTTCATCGTCGGCCGCGCCAAGGACATGATCATCATCAACGGCCGCAACCATTGGCCGCAGGACATCGAATGGGCGGTCGAGCAATTGCCCGGCTTCAAGTCCGGCGACATCGCCGCCTTCGCAATCACCGGCCCCTCCGGCGAGGAAACCCCGGCGGTCCTCGTCCACTGCCGCATTTCCGACCCGCACGAGCGCGGCCGGCTTCGCGACGACATCCGCGAGCGGGTCCGGGCGATCACCGGCATTTCGCCTGTGGTCGAGCTGATCCCGCCCCGCACCCTGCCCCGGACCAGCTCGGGCAAGCTCAGCCGCACCAAGGCCCGCAACCTCTATCTGTCCGGCGAGATCCAGCCCTACGACATCGCCGCCTAAGCCGCCGCGTGCAGCGACGCCGACGCCTGCTTCGCCGGAGCTGCGCGAGAGACGGCGCAGGCCGGCCAGCCGGTCGCCGCAGACGAGCCCGACTGACGCGACGAATTCAGTTCGTGACGGCCCGCTTGCTCACCCGAAGATCGACAGGTCGAGTTCCTCGCTTGGCCCGAACCAGATCACATGCTTCGTGTGGTCGGCGACGTCGTCGCCGGTCGAGGCATGGGCGAAGATGGTGAGCCCGCCGCGGTTGAGGGCCATCCACTGGGCGAACCGGCCGAAATCTTCCGGCATGACGGTCAGCTGGCAGCTGCCGCGCGGGTGCGGGCCGACCGGCGCCAGGTGAAAATGGCCAACCGAGATTCCGAACCGCTCCCTGGCCGCGGCCGCCAAGCCTCGCGCCTGCTCGACCTCGTCGGGATTGAAATAGATGTGGGCGTGAAAGTCGCGAATCTCGGGCATGCCCGCAAGATGGTGCGCCAGCGCGCGCGCTTCAAACCGGCGACAGCGCTCCCCGGTAAACCGACTCTTCGAGAGTCCGGCCGGCACCCAGCGCGACGCAGCTCAGCGCATCCTCGGCGACCCGCACCGGAAGCCCGGTCTCGTCCTGGAGGACGCTGGCGAAGTCGCGCAGGAGCGAGCCTCCCCCGGTCATGGTGATGCCTTCGTCGATGACGTCGGCGGCGATCTCGGGCGGAGTATGCTCGAGCGCCTGGCGGACGACGTGGACGATCCGGCCGACCGGCTCGGTCAATGCGGCGGCGATCTCCGCCTGGGTGAGGCTGACCTCGGCGGGCACGCCCCGGCCGACGTCGCGGCCGCGCACGTGGGCGACCATCCCCTGGCCTTCGGCGGGCTCGCGGGCGGTGCCGATCTCGAGCTTGACCCGCTCCGCCGTCGCCTCGCCGATCAGCAGATTGTAGTTGCGCCGGACATAAGCGGTGATCGCTTCGTCCATGCGGTCGCCGCCGACCCGCGCCGACGTGCAATAGGCAAGGCCCTGGAGCGAGATGACCCCGACCTCCGTGGTGCCGCCGCCGATGTCGACGACCATCGAGCCGATCGGGTCGGCCACCGGGAGGCCGGCGCCCAGCGCCGCCGCCATCGGCTCCTCGATCAGCGAGACCTTCCCGGCCCCGGCGTTCGTCGCCGCGTCGCGGATCGCCCGGCGCTCGACCCCGGTCGACCCCGAGGGCACGCACAGCACGACTTCGGGACTGGGCGAGAAGCGCGAGCGCTCGCCATGCGCCTTGCGCATGAAATGCTTGATCATCTGCTCGGCGACCTCGAGGTCGGCGATGACGCCGCTGCGCAGCGGGCGAATGGTCTTCACGTTGTCAGGGGTCTTGCCCATCATCAGCTTGGCGTCGTCGCCGACCGCCCGGACACGGCGCACGCCGTTGGTGAATTCCATCGCCACCACCGACGGCTCGTTAAGGACGATTCCGCGGCCTTTAAGATAGACGACGGTGTTGGCGGTGCCGAGATCGATGGCGATGTCGCGCGAGGCGAAATTGAACAGTCGGCCCACGTCGCGTCTCCTGGAAAGGCGGTAGAGCGGCCGGTCCCCCCGCCCGCAATGATTCCAAGGCGTAGCGGCGCGGGCGCGGCGTCATAGCCGCCGCGGCTCGGCTCGTCGGCGGTTCGGCGCGGCTTGGCGTTAATCCCCTCTTTCGGTGATTAATCAACCGCTTGCACCTGGACCGACGCAGGGCCGAGCTAGGCCGCTTCCGTCCAGGGCGCCGCCCGCTCCGGCGAACCTTCGACCCAGGGGCGCGCTGATGGCGCCGATGCCCCTCTTCCGCCTGCATTTGTACACTTCGACCGGTTTCGTCCCCGACGATGAAGGCCATGACCTGGCCGACGCCGAGGCCGCGCACCGTCAGGCCATCCGGAGCATTCGCGACCTGCTCAGCGAGGAAGTGAAAAACGGCCGGATCGACTTCAACGGACGGGTTGTGATCGTCGACGCACGCGGCGACACGGTCGGCGTCATCTCTTTCTCCGAAGCGGTTCGCGAGGTGCCGGCGCGATGATCGACAAGCACATCCTGAAGCTCCGCGCCCGCGACGACATCGGTGCCGAGGAGGAAACCGCCATTCGCGGCGCGGTCAAAGACGTCGTCCGGCTTCCCGCCGACTCGGTCGTCGTCCGGGCATTCGAGCCGATGGACTACAGCACCATCCTGGTTTCCGGCCTCGCCTGCCGCCAGAAGGATCTCCGCGACGGCCGTCGCCAGATCACCGAATTGCATGTCGCCGGCGACTTCACCGACCTTCACAGCTTCACGCTCAAATATCTCGAACACGACATCGCCACGCTTTCCGACTGCCGTTTCGCCATCGTGCCCCACGATCGGCTTCGCGAGATCACCGAGCGCTTCCCGCATCTCGCGCGCGTCTACTGGTTTGCGACCAACCTCGACGCCGCGATTCATCGCGAATGGTCGGTTTCGCTGGGCCGCCGCAGCGCGCTGGCGCGGATGGCCCACCTCTTTTGTGAGCTCTACGTCCGCCTCGACCTCGTCGAGCTGACCCATGATGGCGGCTACGACCTGCCGCTCACTCAGGCGGAACTCGCCGACACGCTCGGCATGACTGCGGTTCATGCCAACCGCACCCTCCAGGAGCTGCGCTCCCTCGCCCATGTCGAGTTCGCCCGCGGCCGGGTGTCGATCAGCGACTTCGATGCTTTAAAGCGCGTCGCCGAATTCAACCCCGCCTATTTGTACCTCGACCGGCGCGCCCGCTGAGATTCGCCGATGGCTCGGGCCGGGGAGCCGGAGACCGGCAGGATTTGTGATTCGCCGGCGCCCGCGGCTATTGAGGCCGCGACAAGGATGCGGGCGCGACGCACGTGACTGGGGACCATTATGCCACGCTCGGTGTCACCCCCTCGTCGGAGGAGGTGGTGATCCACGCCGCCTACCGGGCGCTGATGCGCCGCTACCATCCTGACGCCAACCGCGATCCCGACGCCGGCGAGCGGGTGCGCGCGATCACCGCCGCTTACCACGTGCTTCGCGATCGCGACCGGCGCTGCGAATACGACCGCGCCCGGGCCGTCGGCGATCTGCTCCAGGCGCTGCAGATGGGCGGCGACGGCTGGCTTCCGCCCGAGCGGCCGCCGGCGGCCCGCGGCATCGGCATTGCCGCCATCCTGCTTGCCGCGCTGACCGTCGCCGCCGTGTGGAGCCTGCCGCGCCCCGAGCCGCGCGCTGCGCGGCCGCCGCTGCCGAGCGCTCAACCCGCGCAGCCGGACGAGCCGGAACCCCCGCAGGCCCCGGCGGACCGGCCGGCGATGGAGCTCGCCGCGGCCCGGCCGGCGGCTTCCCCGCCTGCGCCGCCCGAGCCGGTCGCCCACCCCGCGCTCGAGCCGGTCCCCACCCTGCCGACGCGGCCGCCACGTGCCGATGAGCGCGCCTTGGCCGCTTCGCCCAGAGCGGTCGTGGCGGCTGCCGTCCCGCGCCCGCCCGCCGCTCCGCGCCAGTCCGCCGCCTGCGTCGGCATGCAATGCACCAGCGACCGGGTTGCCGCGCTCGAGCAGCATTCGGTGCTTCTGTTCAACCAGTCGATCGGCGGCGCCGACCAGGCCCGCCGCCGGCAGCTCGAGGCAACCCGCGACGGCCTCCTCGCCCGGCGCAGCGCCTGCCGCTCGGAAGCCTGCGTTGCCGGCGCCTATCTCACCCATTTGCGCGAAGTCAGCGCGATCCTCGAAGGCGGCGCCCCGCCACAGCGCTGACCGGCCGCCGGCGCTAGAAGCGGTCGAGCAGCCGGTCGACCGTATCGCGAGTCGTCTTCGACTTGCCTTTCTTCGGGTCATCCTCGGCCCGGCTCTGCTCGGCCTCGCGCTCGAGCGCCTCGCGGATCAGCTCGATCTGCCGGTCGGTCAGATGCTCGATGCCGATGAACTGCGAGCGCGCCTTGTCCAATGCCCGCAACAGCTCGTCGAGCTTGGCCTGCATCGACGCCGCGTCTCGGTTCTGGCTGTTCTGGATGAGGAACACCATCAGGAAGGTGATGATCGTCGTGCCGGTGTTGACGATCAGCTGCCAGGTGTCGGAGAAATTGAACATCGGCCCGGTCGTCGCCCACACCAGGATGACGAACAGGGCGAGGATGAAGGTCGTCGGCTGGCCCGCGGCGAGGGCGATGAACGTCGCGATCCTTGTGAAGACCGTGTCCAGCCACTGGCGAATTCGGCGGCTCATGACGTCCGTAACGACTCTGCAACGAGTTGGTGCCGCACTGCCCTTGCGCGCGCACCTCCCGCTCGCTACCTCGCCACCGGCTCTAGGAGTGTAGCTCAGTTGGTAGAGCATCGGTCTCCAAAACCGAGGGCCGGGGGTTCGAGTCCCTCCACTCCTGCCACGCCAAGCTGCCGAGCCTAGCGCGGCGATCGCGCAGCGATCGCGAGCTGGGCGAGAGACAGCGCAGGCCGGCCGGCCTGCGCGCAGCGACAGGACCGACGTCACGGGATTTACTCCCGTGACGGCCTGGGTTAATTGCTCGGCGTCCGAGGTCCGGCGGGAAGCCCCGCGGACCTCGTTTTTCTATTCGTTTGGCGACAGGAAGAGACTGCAAGTGGCGAAAACCTCCCCCGGCGAGCTCATTCGGCAGGTCCGCGCCGAGGCTTCCAAGGTCGTCTGGCCGAGCCGCAAGGAAACCGTCCGCACCGCCATCATGGTGATGATCATGACGACGTTGCTCGCCCTCTTCTTCCTCGGCGTCGATTCGGCGTTCAGCGCCATCGTCCAGTTCCTGCTCGGCCTGATCGGTTAACCTCCCTCTCCCCCGGGAGAGGATTGGAAATGGTGAGGGTGGCGAGCGCTTTTGATGTTTTTGAACAGGTAAGAAACAATGTCCCGCTGGTACATCATCCACGCTTATTCAGGCTTCGAGAACAAGGTGAAGGAAACGATCCTGTCCGAGGCCAGGCGGCTCGGCCTGTCCGGCCTCGTCGAGGCGGTCGAGGTGCCGACCGAGACGGTGACCGAGATCAAGCGCGGCAAGCGCGTCGAGAGCGAGCGCAAGTTCATGCCCGGCTACGTCCTCGCCCGGCTGGAGATGACCGACCAGGTCTATCACCTCGTCAAGAACACCCCCAAGGTCACCGGCTTTTTGGGGCCCAACGGCAAGCCGCAGCCGATCCCCGACGCGCAGGCGGCGCGGATGCTCCACACCAAGGACGAGGCCGCCGCGCTCGCGCCCAAGCAGAAGATCAGCGTCGATTATGAGATCGGCGATTCGGTCAAGGTGCTCGACGGCCCGTTCGCCAGCTTCAACGGCGTGGTCGAGGAGCTCGACTTCGACCGCGGCCGTGTGAAGGTCAGCGTCTCCATCTTCGGCCGCGCGACCCCGGTCGAGCTCGAGTTCGAGCAGGTGGAACGCGTAAAATAACCCCGAGCGCAGCGACGCCGACGCCGAGCGTCGCCGGAGCAGCGTCGAAGAGGGTTATAGCGCCGGCTGGCCTGCGACATGAGCGGCATCAGCCGCGAAATGCCGACAGGACCAACGTCATGGGATTCACTCCCATGACGGCGAACATCTATCCCGTTCCCCCTCATCCCGGACTTGTGCGAGCGCAGCGGCCATGCCGGGCGCATGGTCGGCGCGCAGCAGGATGCATCCTCATCATTCACCCGGCCGGCCTGCTCCCGATTTGGGCGCCGTCGCATTCAACGGCATCAGGCGTTCGTGTGGGAGCGAGCCGAGCCACGGTCATCTCCTACGGGACATTAGCAACTTTAACGGCCCCTTCCCTTTGCCCGCCGCTTGCCCTATGGGGCCGGCCTTCCGAAATTCGGAAAACCCCCGTTCCCCGGCGCAGGCCGGGGTCCAGGGCCGTGCGGGAGGCGCGCCTTCGGGCCCGCCGTCTGGACCGCTAAACTTCGACGTTCCGCGACGCGGAACACTGAGAGTGAGAAACATGGCAAAGAAGATTACCGGCTATATCAAGCTGCAGGTGCCGGCCGGCACCGCCAATCCGTCGCCGCCGATCGGCCCGGCGCTCGGCCAGCGCGGCGTCAACATCATGGAATTCTGCAAGGCGTTCAACGCCGCCACCCAGGAGCTCGAGAAGGGCGCGCCGATCCCGACGGTGATCACCGTCTATGCCGACCGGAGCTTTTCGTTCGCGACCAAGACTCCGCCGGCCTCCTTCCTTCTCAAGAAGGCGGCGAAGCTCAAGTCGGGGTCGAAGGAGCCCGGCAAGGAGAGCGCGGGCACCATCCGCCGCTCGCAGCTCGCCGAGATCGCCGAGGTCAAGATGAAGGACCTCAACGCCAACGACATCGAGGCGGCGACGCGGATCATCGAAGGCAGTGCCCGGGCGATGGGCCTCCAGGTCGTGGAGGGCTGATCCGATGGCGAAGCTTTCGAAGAAGCAGAAGGCGCAGGCCGGCACCGTCGATCGTGAGCGTTTCTATCCGGTCGAGGAGGCGATCGGCATCGTCAAGGCCAACGCCACCTCCAAGTTCGACGAGACGGTCGAGGTGGCGATGAACCTCGGCGTCGACCCCCGCCACGCCGACCAGATGGTCCGCGGCGTCGTGTCGCTGCCCAAGGGCACCGGCAAGGACGTTCGGGTCGCGGTGTTCGCCAAGGGCGACAAGGCCGACGAGGCGAAGGCCGCCGGCGCCGAAGTGGTCGGGGCCGAGGATCTGATGGAGACCATCCAGGCCGGCCAGATGGACTTCGACCGGGTGATCGCCACCCCCGACATGATGGGCCTGGTCGGCCGGCTCGGAAAGGTGCTCGGCCCGAAGGGGCTGATGCCCAACCCCAAGCTCGGCACCGTCACCCCCAACGTCGGCGAGGCGGTCAAGGCGGCCAAGGGCGGCCAGGTCGAGTTCCGGGTCGAGAAGGCGGGCATCATCCACGCCGGCATCGGCAAGGCCAGCTTCCCGGCCGAGGACCTCAAGGCCAACCTCGACGCCTTCGTCGACGCCATCGTCAAGGCCAAGCCGACCGGGGCGAAGGGCAAGTACGTCAAGAAGGTCAGCATCAGCTCGACCATGGGCCCGGGCGTCAAGGTCGACATCGCCGAAGTCGCGGGCGCCTGACGCCGGTCACCGGCCGCCGCCGGCATTGCGGCCGGGTTCGGCAGCAGGGGCTCCGGACTTCGGTCCGGAGCCCTTTCCGCGCCGATTTAGCGCCTTTTTGGTGGCAATGGCGAAACCGTTGCCGTTCAACCACTTGGCGAAGATGCCGAAGGAAGACTGCGGCTTTTCGGCAACAGCAGGCGTGAATCGCCTCCTTGCGCGGCAACCGCCCCTCTCATAATGTGTTCGTGCAGTTCAATTCCAAGGACGCAACTGAAAGGGGAATTTTATGCGCAAGCTTGCCATTGCGGTGGCGCTCGCATCGACGGTGCTGGCGACGCCCGCCGTCGCTCGCGACGGCTCCGGCTATATCGGCATCGAGGCCGGTCCGATGATCGCGGAGGACATGCGTCTCGACTACACCTCGGCCACTCGTGACGTTGACGAAGGTGTCACCGTCGACTTCCGAACGGGCTTCGACGTCGGCGCCATTGCCGGCTACGACTTCGGTGCCGTTCGCGCCGAGGCCGAGCTCGCCTACAAGCGGGCCTCGGTTGACCAGGTGTTCCTGAACACGGCCGTGACGGCTCCTGCTGTCGGCGGTGTTTTCGACGCCGATGGCCGCGTGACCGTTCTCTCCGGAATGATCAACGTCCTTGCCGACTTCGGCGACGACGACGGCTGGTCAGGCTTCGTCGGCGGCGGTCTGGGCATGGCCCGCGTTCGCCTGCGCAGCGACCTCGCCAGGACTCCGGCTTTCGGATTTAGCGATTCGGACAGCGCCGTCGCATGGCAGCTGCTGGCCGGCATTCGTCGCGCCATCACGCCGAACGTCGACCTCGGCCTGAAGTATCGCTTCTTTAACACGCGCAGGCTCGATTTTGACGAGACGGCGTTCGATTTGACTGGGCGCTACCGCTCGCACTCGCTGCTCGCCAGCCTGATCTTCAACTTCGGTGCGGCTCCGCCGCCGCCGCCTCCACCTCCGCCGCCGCCGCCGCCTCCGCCGCCGCCTCCGGCGACGGTGACCTGCCCGGACGGCACGGTGGTGCTGGCAACGGATCCGTGCCCGGTTCCGCCGCCGCCTCCGCCGCCGCCGCCGCCGCTCCCAGAGCGCGGCTAAGCCGGACGCGCCGGACGCCAGCAATGCTGGTGGCCGGACAGGCGAGAAAGACCGGTCCGGGGCTTACCCCCGGGCCGGTTTTCTTTGTCCTTCATGCCCTACGTGAGAACTCGCATGTTGCGCAGCGCGCCGGGCGGTGTCAGCATCGCAGCCGCGGAGGGCGGCGATGAGCGAGCTCAGTCACGACCGCTATGAGGAATTGCTGGCGCCGCTGACGCTCGAGCTCAGCTCGATGGCGCGCTGGGTCCAGGAAACCGGCCAAAGGCTGCTCGTCCTTGTCGAGGGTCGCGACGCCGCCGGCAAGGGCGTCGCCATTCACGCCATCGCCCGAACGCTCAACCCGCGCCAGTGCCGCACCGTCGCGCTCGCCGTTCCGACCGAACGCGAGCGCGGCCAATGGTATTTCCAACGCTACGTGCCGCACCTCCCGGCCCGCGGCGAAATCGTCCTGTTCGACCGCAGCTGGTACAACCGAGCCGGAGTCGAGCGGGTGATGAACTTCTGCGCCGAAGACGAAGCCGAGGACTTCCTCCGCTTCGTCCCGGAGTTCGAACAGCACCTCGTCGATCACGGAATCCTGCTGTTCAAATATTGGCTTGCCTGCGATCAGGAACAGCAGGAGCGCCGCTTCCAGGAAAGGCACGACAATCCCATTAAAAGGTGGAAGCTGTCGCAGGTCGATTTAGCCGCGCGCAGGCTCTACGACGAATATACCAAGGCGCGGGACGCGATGCTCCGTGCGACGCACACGCCCCATGCTCCCTGGACCATCGTCGACTTCAGCGACCAGAGCGTGGGGCGCTTGACCTTGATCCGGGACCTCCTCGACCGCCTGCCCGACACCGAGTTGCCGATTCCCGACATCCCCTGGCCACCGCTCGCGAAACCTCCCCGCAAGGAAAAATACGGCTTTCTCAAGCCAATCCCGCCGTATCAGGAGGCAATCACAGCCCACCCGCTGGCCGCGCCATGCCCGGCGGCCGTGAAGCAGCCGCACACTCGTCATCACCGCAGGACGGGGCGCCGCGGTGCGCGCCCTTAAACTGTTCGCCGGACTGACGGCCTATTATGCCGTTCTTGCCGCGGCCATCTTCGCCCTGCTTTCGCTGCTTCCCGATGCGCGCGCCTACCTCCCGATCGGCGGCACCGAGGCGCTGATCAGCAATGCGCAGCCGGACCTGCTTCGCGGCACCACAGTCGGCAACGAGCATGTGCGCTCGATCGGCGAGAGCCTGTACTGGCTGGTCGCGGCGATCCTCGGCGCGCTCCTGACTGCCCTCCCCGTCAGCCGCGTCTACATGGAGGTCCGCGACCGCCGCAACTACGACCAGTCCCTGGTCGACGCGATCGTCGCTTTGCCGATCGTCGTGACGGGCATCGTCATCATCGTCCAGCACAGCCTGGCGCTGGCGTTCGCGCTCGCCGGAATCGCCGCCGCAGTGCGGTTCCGGAACACGCTGAAAAGTTCGGGCGACGCGCTGTTCATTCTGCTTGCCGTCGGCATTGGAATTGCCGCGGGCATCGGCGCGGTCGAGCTCGCGCTCATCATGTCCGCGATCTTCAACTATTGCTTCGTTGCCTTGTGGGCGGGCGATTATGGCGCGCATTCGGGGACGAAGCGCTACATGCGAGATCTCAACGATACGGGTGAGGCTCCCGACGAGGCCGACGGCTAGGATTCGTCACTCGCAGGCCTTGAGGAGCTTTGCGACATCGCTGTCCGTGGCGATGTCGGCAAAGAATCTTTCGAGATAATCGGCCGCCCGTCGCTTGGCGGCATCCTCAAGCCCCGGAGTGCCATGGAGCTCGGCAAGCAACTTGGCCCGGGCAGCCCTGAACTCGCCGGCGGCCGCCTCCGCGTAGCGGTTGTGCGCGCAAGAGCCGCGATAGCGGCGCTGGCGTACCGTCGCGATACGCAGCGCATCCGGCGGAGTCGCGTAAGGCGCGTCGACGAAGCCGGAGAAATCGAAGTCGTAGGGGACCGGCGTCAAGGTCGCCCTTGCCGCCTGCTGCGGGCCGATCAGCTTGGAATTGTGGCAGCAGCCCGCCCCTTTTGGCCCCGCATGCATCGACCAATCATGGTTGCCGAGCATGTGCTGGAACAGCACGTAGCGGGCGACCTCGGCCAGCCTGAGATAGCTGGCTGGAACGGTGTCTCCGACTTTCGCCTCGCGCGCGCCGTTGCGGCGCGCAACATCGTCGATGTCCTCGATGAAAAAGCCGTAGCGAGACGCGATTGGCCGACCCTCCGCCTCGACATAGTCGATCATCGCGAGCCGCACACGAAAGCTTGCCGGCGTCAGCAGGTTGAACATGCGATAGGCGGCATGTTCTAGCAGCACATGCTTCTGGAATGCCGGCGCGGTGCGGCAATGTGTGACGAGCTTCAGGCGTCGCTGTCCCGCGAACAGAGAGCCGGCCGGCGGTGACGAAGTGAATTCAACGCGCAGCGGCGGAAACTGGCAGATGTCGGCCTGCCGCCGAGTAATGCCCCGCGCCGACAACCGGATCGGATACGTCTCGCCGGCGCCCGAAAGCTCAAGGCTTGCCGGCCTTGGCTGGGTCGAGCGGCTGCGGACAATCGCGGAGACCGGGCCGCGCAGAGTGATTCGAAGGACGTCGGAATCGGCGAACAGCGGTTTGGCCGGTACTGGCTGCTGAGCAGCCAGCGCCGGGGAGGAGGCCGCGAGCGCGATTCCGACCGCAATTGATCGCCAGCTCATCGCCCGGATCCCGCCGCCGCCGGCCGTTCCACTTGGTGGGGCACCAGCCGGTCGCCGACGATCTCGAGGTAGGACAGGGTTCCGCCGTAGTGGCGACCGATGCCCGTATCGACCCGCGCTAGCCGCCCGTCGTGGGACACCCCGATGCCGTCGAGGCTCGGCGTATGGCCAACGATCAGGCGCCGGGCGCCATAAGCGGCGAGAACGCGATCGAGCTCCTCGGCGATCGGCGGGCGCGCCGCCGGCGCTGCCAAGGCTGCCGGCGACAAAACGATGTCCGCGGCAACCGCCGGCGCCCGCGATACATTGCCGCGATACCATAATGGCCCGAGCGGATCGTTGATGATCGATGCGATCGACGTATCGCGCGCGGCAAGCGCAGCGGAAACCCGGCGGTTGATCTCGGCGAGCTGGATTTTCGAATATTCGGCGCTCAGCCCGCCATGGACGAACAGATTGCCGCCGACCAGCACCACTGCCGGATTGCGGACGACCCAGCTGCCGACCTCGCCGCCCGGCTGCCAGGCGAGCCGGTGCTCGACCCAGCCCAACGGCGTGTCGGCCAACCACCGTTCGCGCAATCGCTCAGCAGCGAGACCGGGGTGTTGCCTGCGATAGGCATCCTCGAACAGCGCCCGGTTGCGCTCGTAGAAATCGGAGCGTCGGCGCTGCGAATTTCGGTCGGCGAGGGCGGCGAACTCGCCAGGGTGCACGTAGCGCAGGTCGCCGGTGACGTTCATCGCCTCATGGTTGCCGACGAGAACGATCACCTTGCCTCGGCTGCGCGGCGCATCACGCTGCAACTGGCGCAGATGACGAATGATCTTGAGCGAGTCCGGTCCGCGGTCGACGACGTCGCCGAGCTGGACCAGGGTGGCCGATCCCCCGGTCCAGCGATCTCCCGGTCCGACGAGGCCGGCCGCTCGGGTGACGGCGAGCCACGCATCCCAGTCGCCATGCAAGTCGCCGATGGCGATGATCCGGGCGGACTGGGCGGCAGGCGCCGAGGCGGTCGTCGAGGTCGTCGCCGCGATCGCTCCCAGGATTATGCTCACCAGCATGCCAAGCCGCCGCAACATCGGGCGCCTCCCGGATCAGGGCGAAAAAGGGCGCCTCCGGTCACGCAATGTCAAGAGCGCCACGGACGAGGTGGTTGATCGCGCGGCGGATTCCGCTATAGGCGCGCCTTCGCGTCGGCTTGCCGGCGCAACCGTCCGAGACAGCTGGTGGGGCTCGCCCCTTAATATCCGGCCCAGACGGGGACAGGAATCATCGGGGCGCGATAGCGCTTCGTCGTGCGTTGCCTTGCGGCGGCGCCAGCGATCTCCAACCCCACGGACACATCGGTCCCGCCGCGCCTCGGCGCAGCAGGATTTGTTTGAACCTCGGCCGGAGGCGACTTCGGCCGAACAATGGAGTTGGCATGGATCGTTCGCAAAAAGCCGATCTGGTCGACGAGCTGAAGCGAGTCTTTACCGAGACCAGCGTGGTGGTCGTCACCCGCAACCACGGACTCTCGGTGTCGCAGTCCACGGACCTGCGGCTCAAGATGCGCGACGCCGGCGCCCAGTACAAAGTTGCGAAGAACCGGCTTGCCCTGATTGCGCTCGAGGGTTCGCGCTACAAGCCGATCGGCGACCTGTTGAAGGGGCCGACCGCGCTTGCGACCTCCGGAGACCCCGTCGCGGCCGCGAAGGTCGCGGTGGACTTCGCCAAGACGACCGACAAGTTCGAGATCGTCGGCGGCGCGATGGGCGACACCGTGCTCGACGTGAACGGGATCAAGGCGCTTGCCGAGCTCCCGTCGCTCGACGAACTGCGCGCGACCCTCGTGGGCCTCATTCAGGCGCCCGCGAGCAAGATCGCCCGCACCGTCAACGAGCCCGGCGCTCAGCTGGCCCGGATCTTCCAGGCCTATGCCGCCAAGGAAGCAGCATAGGTTTTCCAGTTCAATCAACGCACGACATCGGGGCGGCTGCCCCACAAGGAGTATCAAATGGCTGACATCAATACGCTGGTCGACCAGCTTTCCGAACTGACTGTCCTCGAGGCCGCCGAGCTTGCCAAGGCGCTCGAAGACAAGTGGGGCGTCTCGGCCGCGGCAGCGGTCGCGGTTGCCGGCCCGGCCGCCGGCGGCGGCGGTGCCGCTCCGGCCGCCGAGGAGAAGACCGAATTCGACGTCATCCTCACCGGCGACGGCGGCAAGAAGATCAACGTCATCAAGGAAGTCCGGGCGATCACCGGACTTGGCCTCGGCGAGGCGAAGGCGCTGGTCGAGGGCGCTCCCAAGCCGATCAAGGAAGGCATCGGCAAGGACGAGGCCGAGAAGATCAAGAAGCAGATCGAGGAAGCCGGCGGCACCGTCGAGCTCAAGTAAGCTTCGCTTCTCTTGCTGAATGATCGAGGGCGGTCCCGGTCGGGGCCGCCCTCTTTCGTCCTGCGGGCGGGCCAATTGCGGGCGGGCAAGCCGGGGGGCTGGCTAGCGGCCGCCGGTGTTGCCCCCGACCGGCACGGTTTCGACCGCCTCGCCGGGCTCGGGCCGGTTGGGGTCGCCGGGAAGGTTTGGCCGCGCCTGCCGCGGCTGATGGTCCTGCGCCTGGTTGCGGAGCGCCGCCTCGCCGGCCTCCTCCAGCGCCACCTGCGGATCGACCCCCTCATCCGCTGCCTGGTTAAGAACCGCCGCGGCCGCGGGGTCTGACTGGTTGGCAGCGTCGCGGAGCTGCTGCTCGTCCGAGCGGCCGCCGCAGGCGGCAAGCAAAGCGACAAGGGCGATCGGCAGGAAGCGCTGCATGAATATCTCCGTCGACTGAATCTTCGCCACGACCAACCGAGCGCCTGGCGATTGGTTGCCTGGCCATGGCAAGGTGCTTCACCCCTCTTGCGCCCGGCCTGAAAAGGCGTATATCCGCGCAATCCGATAAATAGACGGCTCCGCCGCACGGTGACGTGCGCCCGGGGCTTTTCCCGTCCTCCCCGGGACAGGGCCCGAAACAGCGCACGGGTCCAACGCATTGGGGAGGGAAAACGGGGCAAGCGCTCATAACCGTGCTCCTGCGAAAGCGGGGGCGCAAACATGGATCCCGGTCTCCGCCGGGGTACGCGAGCCACCGCGGCTGGGGTGTCTCACTAGCGCAGGGAATATCATGGCGACCAAGGCGATCGACGCACCGGCCAAGAGCAAGCACGGCCGAACCGCTTCCGCGCGGCGAATCCGCAAGATTTTCGGCAACATCCACGAAATCTCGCAGATGCCGAACCTCATCGAGGTGCAGCGCGAGAGCTACGAGCAGTTTCTCCGTTCCGACCCGTCGACGGGCTATGTCTCGGGACTCGAGAAGACTCTGCGCTCGGTCTTCCCGATCGAGGACTTCGCCGGCACCGCCCACCTCGACTTCGACCATTATGTGCTCGAGGACCCGAAGTACGACACTGACGAGTGCCGCCAGCGCGGCCTCACCTATGCCGCGCCGATGCGCGTCACTTTGCGCCTGACCACCTTCGAGATCGATCCCGAGACCGAGGCCAAGTCGGTAATCGATATCAAGGAGCAGGACGTCTACATGGGCGACATGCCGCTCATGACGATGAACGGCACCTTCATCATCAACGGCACCGAGCGCGTGATCGTCAGCCAGATGCACCGCTCGCCGGGTGTCCTGTTCGACCACGACCGCGGCAAGACCCACGCCAGCGGCAAATATCTCTTCGCCGCGCGGGTCATCCCCTATCGCGGCAGCTGGCTCGACTTCGAGTTCGACGCCAAGGACATCGTCAACGTCCGCATCGACCGCAAGCGCAAGCTGCCGGTCACCACCCTTCTCCTCGCCCTCGGCCTCAGCCCCGAGGAGATCCTCAATCACTTCTACAACACCATCAGCTATACCCGCGGCCCGAACGGCTGGCAGGTGCCCTATTCGCCCGACGCCTGGCGCGGCCAGAAGCCGACCCACGACGTGGTCGATGCCGACAGCGGCGAAGTGGTCTTCAAACTGGGCGAGAAAGTTACCCCGCGCCGTGCCAACCAGGCGGCCAAGGACGGCCTCAAGAACCTGATCATCCCGACCGAGGAGATGTTCGGCCGCTTCTCGGCATTCGACCTGATCAACGAGAAGACCGGCGAAATCTACATCGAGGCCGGCGACGAGGTGACGGCCGAGAATCTCGAGAAGCTCGACCAGGCAAAGGTCGACCGGCTCGAGCTGCTCGACATCGATTACACCAATACCGGCCCGTGGATGCGCAACACGCTCAAGGCCGACAAGGCCGAGGACGCGGACCAGGCGCTGTCCGACATCTACCGGGTGATGCGCCCCGGGGAGCCGCCGACCCGCGAGACCGCCGACGCCTTGTTCTACGGCCTGTTCTTCGATCCCGAGCGCTACGACCTGTCCGCCGTCGGCCGGGTCAAGCTCAACATGCGCCTTGGCCTTGATGCCGAGGACACGGTCACGACGCTGCGCCGCGAGGACATCCTCGCCGTCGTCCAGGAGCTGGTGAACCTGAAGGACGGCAAGGGCGAGATCGACGACATCGACAATCTTGCCAACCGCCGGGTGCGCTCGGTCGGCGAGCTGCTCGAGAATCAGTATCGAGTCGGGCTGCTGCGCATGGAGCGGGCGGTCAAGGAGCGGATGAGCAGCGTCGACGTGTCGACCGTGATGCCGAACGATTTGATCAACGCCAAGCCGGCGGTGGCTGCGGTTCGCGAATTCTTCGGCTCCTCGCAGCTGTCGCAGTTCATGGACCAGACCAACCCGCTCAGCGAGGTCACTCACAAGCGCCGCGTGTCGGCGCTCGGCCCTGGCGGCCTGACTCGCGAGCGCGCCGGCTTCGAGGTCCGCGACGTCCACCCGACCCACTATGGCCGGATCTGCCCGATTGAGACTCCGGAAGGCCCGAACATCGGCCTCATCAACAGCCTCGCGAGCTTCAGCCGGGTCAACAAATACGGCTTCATCGAGACCCCGTACCGCCGGGTCGTCGACGGCAAGGTCACCGACGAGGTGATCTATCTGTCGGCGATGGAGGAGGCCAAGCACACCATCGCGCAGGCCAATGCCGAGCTGACCGACAAGGGCACCTTCGTCGAGGAGATCGTCTCGGCCCGCCGCAGCGGCGATTTCCTCATGGCTCCGCGCGACCAGATCACCTTGATGGACGTCAGCCCCAAGCAGCTGGTGTCGGTCGCCGCCTCCCTCATCCCGTTCCTCGAGAACGACGACGCCAACCGGGCGCTGATGGGATCGAACATGCAGCGCCAGGCGGTGCCGCTGCTCCAGGCCGAGGCGCCGCTGGTCGGCACCGGCATGGAAGAGACGGTGGCGCGCGATTCCGGTGCGGCGATCGCCGCCCGCCGCTCGGGCATCGTCGACCAGGTCGATGCGACCCGAATCGTCGTCCGCGCAACCGGCGACCTTCGCCCGGGCGAGTCCGGGGTCGACATCTACACGCTGATGAAGTTCCAGCGCTCGAACCAGAACACCTGCATCAACCAGCGACCGCTGGTAAAGGTCGGTGACGTGGTCGACGCCGGCGAGATCATCGCCGATGGCCCGTCGACCGAGTTCGGCGAGCTCGCGCTGGGTCGCAACGTGCTCGTCGCGTTCATGCCGTGGCACGGCTACAATTACGAGGATTCGATCCTGATCTCGGAGCGGATCGTCAAGGACGACGTCTTCACCTCGATCCACATCGAGGAATTCGAAGTCATGGCCCGTGACACCAAGCTCGGGCCCGAGGACATCACCCGCGACATCCCCAACGTCGGCGAGGAAGCCCTTCGCAACCTCGACGAGGCGGGCATCGTCTACATCGGTGCCGAGGTCGAGCCGGGCGATATCCTGTGCGGCAAGATCACGCCCAAGGGCGAAAGCCCGATGACCCCGGAAGAGAAACTGCTCCGGGCGATTTTCGGCGAGAAGGCATCGGACGTTCGGGACACGTCGCTTCGCCTGCCCCCCGGCGTGCAGGGGACGGTGGTCGAGGTGCGCGTGTTCAACCGCCACGGAATCGATATCGACGACCGCACCCGAGCCATCCAGACCGAGGAGAAGGAGCGGCTCAAGAAGGACGCCGACGACGAGCGCGGAATCCTCAACCGCGCAACCTTCGCTCGGCTCCGGGAGATGCTCGCCGGCCAGGTGGCGACGGCTGCCCCGAAGGGCATCAAGAAGGGCTCGACCATCGACGAGGCGCTGCTCGAGGGCGTCGAGCGCCACGATTGGTGGAAGATTGCCGTCAAGGACGACAAGCGCCAGGCCGACATCGAGGCGCTGAAGGCTCAGTACGACGAGGCGATCGCGACCATCACCCGGCGGTTCGAGGATCGCGTCGAGAAGCTCGAGCGCGGCGATGAGCTGCCGCCGGGCGTGCTCAAGATGGTCAAGGTGTTCGTCGCCGTGAAGCGCAAGCTTCAGCCCGGCGACAAGATGGCCGGCCGCCACGGCAACAAGGGCGTCATCAGCCGCATCATGCCGCAGGAGGACATGCCGTTCCTCGAGGACGGGACCCCCGTCGACATCGTCCTCAATCCGCTCGGCGTGCCAAGCCGAATGAACGTCGGCCAGATTTTCGAGACGCATCTCGGCTGGGCAGCGCGCGGCCTCGGCAAGCAGATCCAGGAGATGCTCGACGGCATCCACGAGCGGGGCAAGGATCTCGCCGGCAAGGACGCCAGGGGGATCCGCGCCAAGCTCAAGGACATTTACGGCAAGGGCTACGACAAGGAGATCGACTCGTTCGACGACCAAGGCCTCGTCGAGCTGGCGTCCAACCTGACCGCCGGGATCCCGATGGGCACTCCGGTGTTCGACGGCGCCCGCGAGCCCGACGTGTCGGAAATGCTGGAAAAAGCCGGACTCGATCGCTCCGGGCAGGTGACCTTGTTCGACGGCCGCACCGGCGAGGCGTTCGACCGCAAGGTGACGGTGGGCTATATCTACATGCTGAAGCTCCACCACCTCGTCGACGACAAGATCCACGCCCGTTCGATCGGCCCCTACAGCCTCGTCACCCAGCAGCCCCTGGGCGGCAAGGCGCAGTTCGGCGGCCAGAGATTCGGCGAGATGGAGGTGTGGGCGCTGCAGGCTTACGGCGCCGCCTACACCCTCCAGGAGATGCTAACCGTCAAGTCGGACGATGTCATCGGCAGGACCAAGGTCTACGAAGCGATCGTCAAGGGCGACGACACCTTCGAGGCCGGAATTCCCGAGAGCTTCAACGTGCTCGTCAAGGAAATGCGCAGCCTTGGTCTCTCGGTCGAGCTCGACTCGATCGAGGACCCGGACGCCGAGCCGACCGCGATCGCCGCCGAATAAACTGGACCCACCCCAAGCCCCTCCCGCCCGCCGGGAGGGGCAGGAGCTGCAAGAATGAATGAGCTGACCCCCTTCGCCAATCCGATCGCCAAGCCGGAGACTTTCGACCAGATCCGGATCGGAATCGCCTCGCCGGACAAGATCCGCAGCTGGTCGTTCGGCGAGATCAAGAAGCCGGAAACGATCAATTACCGGACCTTCAAGCCGGAGCGCGACGGCCTGTTCTGCGCCCGCATCTTCGGGCCGATCAAGGATTATGAATGCTTGTGCGGCAAGTACAAGCGCATGAAATACAAGGGAATTGTTTGCGAAAAGTGCGGCGTCGAGGTGACCGTCTCGAAGGTCCGCCGCGAGCGCATGGGCCATATCGAGCTGGCTGCTCCGGTCGCTCACATCTGGTTCCTGAAGTCGCTTCCCAGCCGAATTGGGCTCCTGCTCGACATGCAGCTCAAGCAACTCGAGCGGGTGCTCTATTTCGAATCCTACGTGGTGATCGAGCCGGGCCTGACCGCGCTCGAGAAGTTCCAGCTGCTGACCGAGGACGAGCTGATCGCCGCCCAGGACGAATATGGCGAGGATGCCTTCTCCGCCGGCATTGGCGCCGAGGCGGTCAAGCAGATGCTGATCGACCTCGATCTCGAGGGCGAGAAGGAGCAGCTGCTGCAGGAGCTGTCCGAGACCAAGTCCGAGCTCAAGCCGAAGAAGATCATCAAGCGGCTGAAGGTGGTCGAGAGCTTCCTCGAGTCCGGCAATCGGCCGGAGTGGATGATCCTCGACGTCGTCCCGGTCATTCCTCCCGAGCTCCGCCCCTTGGTCCCGCTCGACGGCGGCCGCTTCGCGACCTCGGACCTCAACGACCTGTACCGCCGGGTGATCAACCGCAACAACCGCCTCAAGCGGCTGATGGAGCTGCGCGCTCCGGACATCATCGTCCGCAACGAAAAGCGCATGCTCCAGGAAGCGGTCGACGCTCTGTTCGACAACGGCCGCCGCGGCCGCACCATCACCGGCGCCAACAAGCGACCGCTGAAGTCGCTCAGCGACATGCTCAAGGGCAAGCAGGGCCGCTTCCGCCAGAATTTGCTCGGCAAGCGGGTCGACTATTCCGGCCGCTCGGTCATCGTCACCGGTCCAGAATTGAAGCTCCACCAGTGCGGCCTGCCCAAGAAGATGGCGCTCGAGCTGTTCAAGCCGTTCATCTACTCGCGCCTCGACGCCAAGGGCCTTTCGATGACCCTCAAGCAGGCGAAGAAGTGGGTCGAGAAGGAGCGCAAGGAGGTCTGGGACATCCTCGATGAGGTGATCCGCGAGCATCCGGTTCTGCTGAACCGCGCTCCGACCCTCCACCGCCTCGGCATCCAGGCGTTCGAGCCAGTGCTGATCGAGGGCAAGGCGATCCAGCTCCATCCTCTGGTCTGCGCGGCGTTCAACGCCGACTTCGACGGCGACCAGATGGCCGTCCACGTGCCGCTGAGCCTCGAGGCCCAGCTTGAAGCGCGCGTGCTGATGATGAGCACCAACAACATCCTGTCGCCGGCCAACGGCAAGCCGATCATCGTGCCGTCGCAGGACATGGTGCTCGGCCTTTACTACCTCAGCCTCGAGAAGGACGGGGAGCCGGGCGAGGGCATGATGCTGTCCGACATGGCCGAGGTCCACCAGGCGCTCGCCGCCGGGGCGGTGACCCTGCACTCGAAGATCATCAGCCGGGTTCCGCAGACCGACGAAAACGGCAACACCTACATGAAGCGCTTCGAGACGACCGCGGGGCGGATGCTGCTCGGCGAAACCCTGCCGAAGAGCCACAAAGTGCCGTTCGAGACGATCAATCGCCTGCTGACCAAGAAGGAAATCGGCGACGTCATCGACATCGTCTATCGCCACACCGGCCAGAAGGAGACGGTGCTGTTCGCCGACGCCATCATGGCGCTCGGTTTCCGCTACGCATTCAACGCCGGAATTTCGTTCGGCAAGGACGACATGGTGATCCCTGCCGCCAAGGAGAAGCTGGTTGAGGAGACCCGCACCTTGGTGAAGGACTATGAGCAGCAGTACCAGGACGGCCTGATTACCCAGCAGGAAAAGTACAACAAGGTGATCGACGCCTGGTCGCGCTGCGGCGACCGCGTCGCGCAGGAAATGATGAAGGAAATCTCCGCCACTCCGAAGGGTCCTGACGGGCGCCAGGCGGCGGTCAACTCCATCTACATGATGGCCCATTCCGGGGCTCGCGGGAGCCAGGCGCAGATCAAGCAGCTCGCCGGCATGCGCGGGCTGATGGCCAAGCCGTCGGGGGAGATCATCGAGACTCCGATCATCTCCAACTTCAAGGAGGGGCTGACGGTTCTCGAATATTTCAATTCCACCCACGGCGCCCGCAAGGGCCTCGCCGACACGGCGCTCAAGACGGCCAACTCGGGCTATCTCACCCGCCGCCTCGTCGACGTCAGCCAGGACGCGGTGATCATCGAGGAAGATTGCGGCACCGAGCGTGCGCTCGAGATGCGGGCGATCGTCCAGGGCGGCGCGGTCATCGCCTCGCTCGCCGACCGAGTTCTCGGCCGCACGACCGCCGAGGACGTCGTCGATGCCAAGACGGGCGATGTCATCATCCCCGAGGGCTCGCTGCTCGACGAGGCGATGGTCGCGCGAATCGAGGAAATCGGCCTTCAGGGCGTCAAGATCCGCTCGCCTCTGGTCTGCGCGTCGAAACAGGGCGTGTGCGCCAAATGCTACGGCCGCGATCTCGCTCGCGGAACGCCGGTCAACATCGGCGAGGCGGTGGGAGTCATCGCCGCCCAGTCGATCGGCGAGCCCGGCACCCAGCTGACGATGCGGACCTTCCACATCGGCGGTGCGGCGCAGCTCAACGAGCAGTCGAACCTCGAGGCGCCGGTCGACGGCACCATCGAGTTCCGCGACATGCCGACGATCATGGACCCGCGTGGCCGGCACCTGTCGCTGTCGCGGTCGGGTGAGATCGCCATTCTCGACATGGATGGCCGTGAGCTCAGCACCCACCGGGTGCCGTACGGCGCGCACCTGCTGTGCGAAAGCGGCCATATCGTCAGCCGCGGCGACCGGATTGCCGAATGGGACCCGGCCTTCAGCCCGGTCATCACCGAACGCGCCGGGATCGTGAAGTACCAGGATTTGGTCGACAACCGGACCTTGGTCGAAGCCACGGACGAATCGACCGGCATTTCGCAGCGGGTGGTCACCGACGACACCGCCAAGTCGAAGAAGGAGACGCTGCATCCGCGGCTCACCCTCACCGGCTCGGGCGCCAAGGAGGCCGGCGTTTATCGGCTGACTGCGGGGGCGATCATCGCCGTCGAGGACGGGCAGCAGGTCGAGGCCGGCGAGGTGCTGGCGCGAATGCCGCGCGAAGCGGCCCGGACCCGCGACATTACCGGCGGTCTGCCGCGCGTCGCCGAGCTGTTCGAGGCGCGCAAGCCCAAGGAGAATGCGATCATCGCCAAGGTCTCGGGCAAGGTCAGCTTCATGAAGGACTACAAGGCCAAGCGAAAGATCGCGATCATTCCCGACGACGGGTCCGATCCGGTCGAGTATCTGGTTCCCAAGTCGAAGGTGATCGAGGTCCAGGAAGGCGATTTCGTCAAGCGCGGCGACAATCTCGTCGGCGGCTCGCCCGATCCGCACGACATCCTCGAGGTGCTCGGCATCGAAGCGCTTGCCGAGTATCTCGTCTCCGAAATCCAGGAGGTCTACCGGCTGCAGGGCGTGAAGATCAACGACAAGCACATCGAGGTGATCGTTCGCCAGATGCTGCAGAAGGTCGAGATCACCGATGGCGGCGACACCACCTTGCTTCCTGGCGAGCAGGTCGATCGGGAGGAGATGGACGAGGTCAATTCGAAGCTCGGCAAGGGCAAGAAGCCGGCGGAGGGCAAGCCCGTCCTGCTCGGCATCACCAAAGCGAGCCTGCAGACCCGCAGCTTCATCTCCGCCGCATCCTTCCAGGAGACGACGCGGGTGCTCACCGAAGCCGCGGTCCAGGGCAAGATCGACGACCTCCAGGGACTTAAGGAGAATGTCATCGTCGGTCGGCTGATCCCGGCCGGGACCGGCGCAGGCATGAACCGGCTGCGAGTGGCCGCCTCCGCCCGCGACACGGCGCTTCGCGCCGCACAGCGCAAGCTGCAGGAGTCGCTGATCCTCCCGAACAGCGCCGCCGAGGAGCATGCCGCCGAGCTCGCCCAGGGCCCGGAGGCGGCGATCGCGGCCGATCCGCTTGCCGAGGTTGCTCCGTCGGGCGAAGGCACCGACGCCGACGCCGGGGACTATCTCCAGGACTAGCGCGCGTTCGTCGGGAGGCGCGCGAAATAGAAAGCCCCGCCGGGCCCAAGGGCAGGCGGGGCTTTCCCCCTTTAAAAGCCTGGCGGAGCGGTCAGCAGCGGCCCTGCTTGATCGCGTTCTCCGTGCAATTGGCCGCCGAATTGATGTCCGCCGCCGCACCGCGCACGGTATTGCATGCGGCCAGTACCAAGCCGCTGCCAATGAGCATCGCGGTAATTGCAGTCCGAACCATGGTCATCTCCCTTTTCGCCAACCGAAACGACCATGGCATGGATCGAAAGGCCCTGCCAGCCGAGCCGGCCATCGCCGCCCTAGGCTAGCACTTGCCCTGCTTCATCAAATCCTCGGTGCAATTGGCCACCGAGCTGACGTCACGGGCGGCGCCCCGGACCGTATTGCACGCGGCCAGGGCAAGCGAGCTGCCGATCAAAACCACAGTCACGACTTTTTGGAACATGGTTGCGCCTCCTGTCTCGTCGATGAACGGAACGCCAAAGCAATGATGCCCTCCCCGCAGCGCGTCACTTTTGGCGATGACTGTTGCCGGGAAGACTCACACCGCCACGGGAGCCGCGATATGCGGGTGAGGATCGTAGTTCTCGATGACGAAATCCTCCGGCTCGTAATCGAAGATCGATTGGCCGCGATCCTTGAGGATCAGCCTCGGCAGCGACCGCGGCTCGCGGGTGAGCTGAAGGCGCGCCTGATCGACGTGGTTCGAATAAAGGTGGCAGTCGCCCCCGGTCCAGACGAAACCGCCGGGCTCGAGCCCGCATTCGCGCGCCAGCATATGGGTCAGCAACGCATAGCTGGCGATGTTGAACGGCACGCCGAGGAAGACGTCCGCGCTGCGCTGGTAGAGCTGGAGGTTGAGCCGCCCCGCCGCGGCTTGAGTCTGGAACAGGCAGTGGCACGGTGCCAGCGCCATCCGATCGATCTCGCCCGGGTTCCAGGCGGTGACGATCTGGCGACGCGAGCCCGGGTCGCGCCTGATCAGCTCGATCAGGCCGCGAATCTGGTCGATGCTCCGCCCGTCGCTGGTTTCCCAATCCCGCCACTGCTTGCCATAGACGGGCCCGAGGTCGCCACTGTCGTCGGCCCATTCGTCCCAGATGCTGACTTTGCGCTCCTGCAGCCAGCGGACATTGGTGTCGCCGCGAAGGAACCACAGCAGCTCGACGATGATCGACCGCAAATGCAGCTTCTTGGTGGTCAGCAACGGAAACCCATCGCTAAGGTCGAAGCGCATCTGCGCTCCGAACCAGCTCAAGGTGCCGGTGCCGGTGCGGTCCATTTGCTCGACTCCGCGGTCGAGGATGGTCCGCATCAGGTCGAGATATTGACGCATGGAGCGACCCTAGTCGCGACCCCGGCAAACGGAAATAGATGATAAAAGGGGCAGCGCGGCCAAGCGGCTTTCTATCCGTAACGGATGGAGCTGCGCGCCATTTCCGACGCGGTTTCAATCGTGGCGGGTCGCCGAGTCCGATACACTCCCGCAATGCGACATCAGCGTGCCGAACTTCCGCTGAAGCTCGACGGGCTGGCCAAGGCGCAGGCCTTTTTTGAAGGTTGCCTTGCCGACTCCGATTCTGCCCGGGAAAGCCTTTGGGTCGCCCATGTCGACGAGCAGGCGCGGTGCCTGCATCTGTCACGCCACGACGGAGACGAAACCGGAGCGGTCTTCCCGCTTCGCGACATTCTTGCCGACGCAGTCGCGCACGGCAGCGCAGGTATCGTGCTTGCGCATAATCACCCAAGCGGCGATTCGACGCCCAGCGAGGCTGACTGCCGCGCCACTCGCCGCCTTGCGACCGCGGCCGAGGCGATCGACTGCGCCGTGCTCGACCATCTCGTGTTCGGCGGCAAGGACTGTTCGAGTTTGCGGCGGCTCGGCTACCTTTAGTCTCTAGCCCTTGCAGGGCGTGATTTGCCGCGGTTCAGGACGTGGCCTGGTCGCCCGGAACGTCGCGAAATAGGCATCGCCGCCGGTGATCGGCACCATCCGCGCCAGCTCCAGCCCGACTGCCGCGAACTCGCATGTCAGCAAATCCGGTGGCATGCCATGGCGCCGGACCGGCCGGTCGGCATCGACGACGACGATCTCGCCGTCCGGCTTCAGACCCTCGCGCAAATGCCAGAGGAACGCATAAGGGCTGGTCACTTCGTGATACATGTGGACCAGGAAGATGCGATCGAAGCTGCGCGCCGGCAGCCGAGGGTCGTCGGACGTGCCCAGCCGCACCGCGACATTGTCGAGCCGCTCGCGCTGGACTCGGATCGCCAGCCGCTCAAGCGTATCGGGCATGATGTCCTGGGCGAGCACCCGTCCTTCCTCGCCGACCGCCGGGGCGAGGCGGACGGTGTAATAGCCTTCTCCGGCGCCGACATCCGCGACCCACATCCCGGTCTCGACGCCGGCGAGGCGAATGACCTCGGCGGCTTCCCCGAGGCGGTCGCGCGCGTCCTCGGTTGAAAAGCTGTCGCCGACGATCTGCGCGACGTCGCGCTGGGGCTTGGGAAATCCCGGGCTCCGGTCGGCCTCCCGGCATGATGCGAGCACACAGGCGAGGACGACCGCGGTCCTCAGGGAGCCGGGCAGGAGCCCCCTACTCCACATCCTCGACCTCGACCCGCTCGCCTGTCACCCGCTGCGCAAGCGCGGCGGCAATGAAGCGGTCAAGGTCGCCGTCGAGCACGTCGCCGGGGCTCGTCGAAGTCACTCCGGTGCGAAGGTCCTTCACCAGCTGATAGGGCTGGAGGACGTAGGACCGGATCTGGTGGCCCCAGCCGATGTCGGTCTTGGCGGCGTTGGCAGCATCGGCCTCGGCCTCGCGCCGTTGCAGCTCGGCTTCATACAGCCGCGCCTTCAACTGCTTCATCGCCGCGGCGCGGTTCTTGTGCTGCGAGCGCTCGTTCTGGCAGGCGACGACGATTCCGGTCGGGACATGGGTGATTCGCACGGCGCTGTCGGTCGTGTTGACGTGCTGGCCGCCGGCCCCCGACGCCCGATAGGTGTCGACCCGCAGATCCTTTTCCTCGACCTCGATGTCGATGTCCTCGTCCACCTCGGGAAAGACCCAGACGCTGGCGAAGCTGGTATGGCGGCGGGCATTGGCGTCGTAAGGGCTGATCCGGACCAGTCGGTGCACGCCGCTTTCCGTCTTCAGATTGCCGTAGGCATTCTCGCCCTTGATCAAAAGGGTCGCCGATTTGATCCCGGCCTGCTCGCCGGAATGATGATCGACCATCTCGACCTTGTAGCCGCGCCGCTCCGCCCAGCGGCTGTACATGCGCTGCAGCATTTCGGCCCAATCCTGGCTTTCGGTGCCGCCCGCGCCGGCATTGATTTCGACATAGCTGTTGTTCGCGTCGGCCTCGCCGGCGAGCAATGCGGCCACCTTGTCGCGCTCGGCCCGTTCGGCAAGCTCACCAAGGCTGCGGATGCCGTCCTCGACCAGGGCATCGTCGCCTTCGGCGTCGGCCATCTCGATCAGCTCGGCAGTGTCGTCGAGCTCACGCTCGATCGCCCGGGTCGCGTTGAGGGCCTCCTCCAGCCGGCGACGTTCGCGCATCACCTCCTGGGCCGCCTTGGGATCGCTCCACAGGCTCGGGTCCTCGACCTTGGCGTTGAGCTCCTCGAGCCGCTTCAGGGCGCGGTCCCAGTCGAGGAAGCGGCGCAGAAGCGCCGTCGCCGCTTTGATCTGGTCGATGGAGGCTTGCGCTTCAGCGCGCATGATTAGTGATCCTTCGGTGTCGCGAGCGTCAGGTGACCGGAGCCGCCTGCGGCGCGGGATCGGGCTGATAGGCCGGCTGCTGCTGTTGCTGGGGTGGTTGCCGGGGCGCCTGCGCGGCCGGTCCGCGCGGTCGACGGGCCTGCCGTGCGGACGGGGGATCGTCGCGCGCCGATTCCTCGTCGTCACCTCCGCCGCGGCTTCGGCGGTAGGCTCGGCGCGGCTCGGTCTGCGGCTGGAAGGCCTCCCAGATCACCGGCGACCTCGGGTCCTCGGTCGTCGGGAAGGTCCCGAACACGCGCCGGCCCGAAGCCCGGTCGACCCGGACCCAGCGGACGCCGGATGGCGCGACGAACGGCACCACCGGCATGTCCTTGAACGCCGCCTGGGCGAATTGCTTGAATATGGGCGCGGCGATTCTGCCGCCCTGGGCCCCGTGGCCCATCGGCCGAGGCTGGTCGTAGCCGATGTAGACGCCGGCAACGACGTCGGGAGTCCCGCCGACGAACCAGACATTGGTCGGGCCCGACGTCGTCCCGGTCTTGCCGAACAGCGGCCGGTTGAGGTCGCGCAGCACGGTCGCGGTGCCGCGCTCGACCACTCCGGTGAGGATATGCACCATCTGGAATGCCGCCATCGGATCGAGCAGTTGCTTGGTTCGAAGCGGCGGCCGAGGCATCGGCTTTCCGTCCCAGTCGGCCGCGTTGCAATTCTCCATCACCTGGCACCGGCGGTCGGCGCGATAGATGACCTTGCCGTTGCGGTCCTGGACGAAGTCGATGATCGACGGTTTCACCTCGCGGCCGTGGTTGGCGAGGATTGCGTAGGCGTTGGTCAGGGCGAGCACCGTCGTGTCTCCGGCCCCGAGCGAAATCGAAAGGTAAGGCTTGTAATCGCCGAGCCCAAGCTCCTTGGCGGTCTCGACGATCTTCTGCATACCGGTCTCCGACGCCGCCCGGACCGTCATCAGGTTGCGCGACTGCTCGACCCCCCAGCGCATCGTCTTGGCCCCGGCATAGCGGCGGTCGAAATTGACGAAGCATTTGTTGCCGAGGCCAGCGCCCTGCCAGACGCAAAACGGGCCATCGACGATGATCGAGGCCGGAGTCATTCCGTTCTCGAGCGCGGCTTCGTAGACGATCGGCTTGAACGCCGAGCCAGGCTGCCGCAAGGCCTGCGTTGCCCTGTTGTAGGACGAGCCGATGGCGTCGAACCCGCCCTGCATCGCCACCACCCGTCCGGTACGGACCTCCTGCGCGACGAACCCTCCGGAGATCTCGGGGATCGAGCGGAGGGCGTAACTGTCGTTGCCGTTATCCTTGACGACGATGATCATGCCTGGCCGCAGGTGGGTGAAGGCGGCACCGCCGGCGCCCCTCTTGGGCATCTGCGCGGCCGAAGCGGGAAGAACTCCCGTCGAGCCGTTGGCAAAGCCGATTTCTGCCTGGTTGCCCGATTTCGCCAGCACCACCGCCTTTCGCCAGTCGGGAAAGCCGGTGCCGACCTGCGCCCGGTCAAGCTGGCCCTGCCAGTCCCCGTTGACGTCGATGCTGAGCTCGAGGTCGTTCCAGCCGCGGCCGCCATCGAACCGCGCCAGGCCTTCGCGAAGCGCTTCTGCGGCCGCGTCCTGCATGTGCGGGACCATCGACGTCCGGACCCAAAGACCGCCGGCATAGACGCTGTTCGGGCCATCTTCGGCTGATTCGCCGAAGCTCTTGAGCAGCGAGCGGCGGACCTCCTCCATGAAATACCCGCCCATCTGGCGGAATTTCTCATTGCTTCCGTAACGGATGGTGCCGAGGGGCGTCGCTGCGGCGGCAGCTCTCTGCTCGGCGGTGATGTACCGGTTACGCTGCATCTCGCGCAGCACGTAATTGCGGCGCTCGAGCGCGCGATCGGTCGCCCGCACCGGGTCGTAATTGGACGGCGCCTTGGGCAGCACGGCGAGATAGGCGGCCTCGGGAAGCGTGAGTTCGGCGACGTCCTTATCAAAATAGGCGCGCGCTGCCGCCTGCACCCCGTAGGCATTGCGGCCGAGGAAGATCTGGTTGAGGTAGAGTTCAAGGATTTGCTGCTTGGACAGGGTCGATTCGAGGCGGAAGGCCAGGATCGCCTCACGAATCTTTCGGCCGATATTGTAGCTGCTGTCCTGCAGGAGGCCCTTGGCGACCTGCTGGGTGATGGTCGATCCGCCGCGGGCCCGTTCGCCGCTGGTCAGGCTCTTGCGGGTAAAGTCGAACACGGCGCCCATGAGACCCGGATAATCGATGCCACCGTGAGTGAAGAAGGTCTTGTCCTCGGCCGAGATGAAGGCTTCGATGACGACCGGCGGATATTCGTCGTAATCGAGTTCGACCCGGCGCTCGCGGGCGAAGGTCTGCACGGGATTGCCGTCATAGCCGCGCACGTTGCTCGGCAACGGCGGTTGGTAGGCGAGCAGCTTTTCCGAGCTCGGCAGCCCGGCGGCGAAGAACAGCCACATGACGGCGAACAGGAAGAATCCGGTGACGCCGGCATAGGTCAGCCAGCGCAGCCAGCGGCGCCGGAACCACGGCGCGAACCAGCCGCGCACGCGGCGGTTGAAGCTCACGAGATCGGGTAGCGGCAATCGGGGAACGGACAATCGTTCGAAACGCATCTCGGCTATTCTCTAGCGGCTTCGCCGCGCCGCTGGAAGGCTTGTTCAGCGCCGCGACCGTGCCGCGACGTCGGCTTCGATCGCCTGGGCGAGCGCCAGCACCAGCTTGTGGCGATGCTCGGCCGACCTCAGCATCAGCTCGTCGTCGGCATTGCTGATGTAGCCGGCCTCGAACAGCACCGCCGGCACTTCGGCCCGGCGGAGAACGTGGAAAGCGGCGTGGCGATGCGGCTCGGGCCTCATCAGCACCCGGCCCGAAGCTTTGCGGATCACCCGCTCGGCAAGGCCCGCCGAGACAATCATCTGCTCGCGAAGCGCGAGGTCGGAGAGGATCGCCTGGGCCCGACCGTCGACTTCGCTCACCACCGAGTCATTCGAGCGGTTTTCCGCCCGCGCGAAACGCGCCGCGTCGGCGTCGGAAGCGACGTCCGACAGCGAATAGACGCTTGCTCCCCGAGCCAGCGGGTTGGGTGCTGCGTCCATGTGAAGCGACAGGAACATGCTGGCGCCGAGCCGCCGGGCGATCGATGCGCGCTGCTCGAGCGACAGGCTGCGGTCATCCTCCCGGGTCAGCGCGACGCGCACGCGGCCGCGCTCGACGAGCAGGTCGCGAAGCTCTTTCGCCAGCGCCAGGGTCAGCTGCTTTTCGCTGACCGTGCCGGAAACCGCCGTCGCTCCGGGATCGCGGCCGCCATGGCCCGGGTCGATGACGATGACCGGTCGTCCGGCCCTGCCGCTGACGGCGACGTCCTCGACTGCCGGTGCGAGCTGGACGGTGACGCTGCCGCGCCGGGCCTCGCCGACCAGCGCCCGCTCGCGCCCGGCCGAAGAGGCCGCGCCGACCTCAACCGGGCTGAAGGCGATCAGCGCCACGGCCCCGACGCTGGCAGCCAGCGCGAGCCCGACGAGCGATCGTCTTGCCTTGGGTCCGGTCGTCATTGGCCTTCCGCTCTGTCGATGAGTGCCTTGTATCACGGCAATATGGTTAACGGCCACTTATCATGACCTTCACCGATTTGGCCTTGCGCGGTTGCGGCTGCTTCCCCCGGATGCTAACCGGGTTTATTCCGCAGGCCACCAGGCCGAGCGGTAGCGTTGCGGCTCCTCTGGTCCGCAACTCTCACAGGTTGACGCTGCATGACGCCACAAGACGCCCTCCGTCCGCTCGCCAGTGAGCAACGGGGCGTGGTTCCCGAGCCGCTTGCCGGGATGGCGCGTGCAGCAGAGGCATTTCACGTAAAATTCGCCACCCTGTCCGCTTATCCGGCGGGGCTGGCCACAGCTTATGCGCGCACCGGGGCCCCACGGGGCCCCCGGCGCGCCTGGAGACAATTCAATGACCATGCGCATGCTGATCGATGCGCGCCACCCGGAGGAAACCCGGGTCGCCGTCGTCAAGGGCAACCGGATCGAGGAGTTTGACTTCGAATCCGCCGAGCACAAGCAGCTCAAGGGAAATATCTATCTCGCCAAGGTGACCCGGGTCGAGCCGTCGCTGCAGGCGGCGTTCATCGATTACGGCGGCAACCGCCACGGCTTCCTCGCCTTTTCGGAGATCCATCCGGATTATTATCAGATCCCCAAGGCCGACCGCGACGCCTTGCTTCGCGAGGAGGCCGAGCATGCCGCCGAGGAGGAGCGGCTGCGCTCCGCCGAGCTCGACGCGGACGATGCCGCAGACACGGCCGAAGGCGACCGTGATTCCTATGCCGGGGACGATGAGTCCTTCGCCGAGAACGGCGATTCCGACGCGGGCGGCGAGGCCGATGGCAATGAGAATGGCAGCGACGGCGACGACACCGAGGAGACGGGCACCGGCTCGAGCCGCTCGCCGGTCGACGAAAGCGCCGCCAACGAGCTGCGCAAGAAGCGCCAGGCCCTCCGCCGGCGCTACAAGATCCAGGACGTCATCCAGCGCCGCCAGGTCCTTCTCGTCCAGGTCGTCAAGGAAGAGCGCGGCAACAAGGGAGCGGCGCTGACCACCTATCTCAGCCTCGCCGGCCGCTATTGCGTGCTGATGCCCAACACGAGCCATGGCGGCGGGATCAGCCGGAAAATCTCCAACGGCGCCGACCGCAAGCGGCTGAAGTCGATCATGTCGGACCTCAAGCTGCCATCGACCATGGGGCTGATCGTGCGCACCGCCGGGCTGTCGCGGACCAAGACCGAGATCAAGCGCGACTTCGACTATCTCGCTCGGCTGTGGGACGAGATTCGCGAGAACACCCTGAAAAGCACCGCTCCTGCGCTCATCTACCGCGACAGCGACCTCATCAAGCGTGCGATACGCGATCTCTACCACCGCGAAATCGACGAAGTGATCGTCGAGGGCGAGGAAGGCTACAAGGCCGCCCGCGGGTTCATGAAGCTGCTGATGCCCAGCCACGTCCGGCGTGTGCAGCTCCACTCGGAGACCACGCCCCTGTTCCAGCGGCATGGGGTCGAGGACCAGCTGTCGGCCATGTACCAACCGGTCGTCCAGCTGAAATCGGGCGGATACCTCGTCATCAACCCGACCGAGGCGCTGGTGTCGATCGACATCAATTCCGGCCGCTCGACCCGCGAGCACAATATCGAGCAGACCGCCTTCGCCACCAACCTCGAGGCGGCGGCCGAGATTGCCCGCCAGCTCCGCTTGCGCGACATGGCCGGGCTCATCGTCATCGACTTCATCGACATGGAGCAATCGAGCCATGTCCGGAAGGTCGAGAAGGCAATGAAGGAGGCGCTGAGGAACGACCGCGCGCGAATCCAGGTCGGCCGGATCTCGAGCTTCGGGCTGATGGAGATGAGCCGCCAGCGGCTCCGCACCGGAGTGCTCGAGGCTTCGACCCGGGCCTGCCCGCATTGCGATGGCACCGGCCTGATGCGGACCGCCGCCTCGGCCGGCCTGTCGGCGCTGCGGATCATCGAGGACGAGGCGACGCGCGCCCGCGGCGACAAGATCCTGCTTCGTGCCGGCCGCGAAGCAGCCGTCTACCTGCTTAACAAGAAACGTGCCGAGCTTGGCGACATCGAGGCGCGCTACGGGGTCTCGATCGAGGTCGCAATCGACGAAAGCTTCGAGGGCGCGAGGATGACGGTCGAGAGCTCCGGCCCTCGCCCGGTCGCGGCCCAGCGGCCGGCGGCGGCTCCGCCCGAGATCGACGACGAGGAGGACATCGCCGAGGACGAACTCGAAGCAGCGCTGATTGGGGCGGAGGAGTTCGCCGAGGAAGAGGCAGAGGCCGAGGAATCCGCCGAGCGTGGCGGCCGCCGTCGCCGCCGCCGCCGCCGCGGCGGGCGCGGACGCAGGCGCGAGGGCGGCGACGAAGCTCCGCTGCCGCCGGTCGAAGAGCCTGCCGTTGAAGCCGAAGCCGAGGTCGCGGCGGAAGCCGAGCCGGAAGGCTATTCGGAAGCCGATGGCGAGGACAAGCCTCGCCGCCGCCGGCGCCGCGGCCGCAAGGAGCAAGCGACGAGCGCCGAGGTCGAGCCGGACAGCTCGCCGATGGTCGAGCGCCCGCTCGCCGAGGAGCAGCCGATCGCCGAAACCGAAGCTGCGGAAGAGCCTCAGCCCAAGACTCGGCGGCGGCCGCGGGCGCGCAAGGCGGAAACCGCCGCCGTCGAGGTTCCGGAGCCGGCACCGGCCGACGCTCCTCCCGCCGAGACCGCCGGCGAGCCCGAAGAGGTCAAGCCCAAGCGCAAGTCGCGCTCGAGAAAGGCCGAACCTGCCTCTGCGGCAACCACTGAACCTGCCGAGCCCGAAAGGGCGCCGACGGCCGACAACGACCCTGACAACGGCGCTGAGGTAAGCGGCGAACCCCGCCGTGGCTGGTGGCAGCGAACCTTCGGATAGCCGACATTGGCGGGGGCGTTTTCATCGCCGGTTCAGCCCCGCGATGGGATGGCGCGGCCATGAGGAATCCGCTGAACCGCTTCGCGCGGCTATTCATGCTCGCGCTCATCCTGGCGGTCGCTGTGGCGAGGCCGGCCACGGCTCAATCGGTGCTTCGCGACAGCGAGACCGAGCTTCTGTTCCGCGATGTTGCCCGACCGCTGGTCGAAGCGGCGGGGATGGACCCCAACAACGTCAAGATCGTCCTCATCAACGACCCGGAGATCAACGCTTTCGTAGCCGGCGGGCAGATCGTCTATGTCCAGTCTGGGCTGATCACCTCGGCCGACCACGTCAACCAGCTCCAGGGCGTGATCGCCCACGAGCTCGGCCACGTTGCCGGCGGCCACATTATCCGGATGGCGGAGGGCGCCCGCGAAGCGACCGGGATCAGCCTGGCGACGATGGTGCTTGGAGTGATCGCCATCGCTGCCGGCGCCGGCGACGCCGGCCTTGGAATCATGATGGCCGGCCAGCGCGCCGCGCTCGGCAAGTTCCTCGCCTTCAGCAGGACCCAGGAAAGCTCGGCCGATCTCGCCGGGGCGCGCTACCTGTCGGTGGCGGGAATCAGCGGCCGCGGCAGCCTCGAATTCTTCAAGAAGCTGCAGAACCAGGAGTTCCGGCTCGCGATTCCGCAGAAGGACAGCTACGACCGCACCCACCCGCTGTCGAGCGAGCGCATCGCCTCGCTCGAGGAAGTGTACAAGAAAGACCCGGCCTGGGACCGTCCCCCGGACCAGGAGCTCGAAGAGAGGTTTCAGCGGGTGAAGGCCAAGCTGTTTGGCTTCGTCAATCCCAAGCAGGCGGTCGTGCGCTACCCGGAAAGCAACACGAGCGCCGCGGCCCATTACGCGCGCGCCTACGGCTACCATGTCGGCGCCTATCCCGACAAAGCCCTCGCCGAGGCCGATGCGCTTCTGGCGAAGGAGCCCAACAACCCGTTCTTCCTCGAGCTCAAGGGCCAGATCCTGCTGGAATCGGGGCGTCCTGCCGAAGCGATTGCGCCCCTGCGCGAGGCCACGCGATTGGCGAACGATCAGCCGCTGATCGCCGCCATGCTCGCCCACGCGCTCATCTCGACCGAGCGCAAGGAATATCAGGCGGAAGCCAAGTCGCTTCTGCGGGCGGCGGTCAACCGCGACAACCAGAACCCGTTTGCCTGGTACCAGCTCGGGATCATCTACGATCGCGAAGGCGATCGCGCCCGCGCCGCACTGGCGACGGCCGAACGCAACAATCTTCAGCGAGAGCCCAAGCTGGCCTTGGCCAGCGCCGAAATGGCGATGCGGGGCATTCCGGCCGGCACGCCCGACTATCTGCGCGCCCAGGACATCGCCATGGTCTCGCGCGCCGAACTGCGCAAGCAGGACAAGGAGTTCGACCGCCAAGAGAAGCGTCGTGAGCGAACCCAGTAGAGGTCGCTGGCTGCTCCCCGCGGTCGTCGGCGGCACCTTCGGCGCAATGCTGACCGCGCTGGTTCTGCTCGTCGCTGCGCCGCAGTGGCTCGGTCCGCGAATGGTGCGCGAGGGGTTGTTGGCCGACCCCCAGGTCCTCGCCGATGCCGCCGACGCCCTTCGCGATCGCCAGACGGCGCCGCTGCTCGCCTCGCACCGCGCTGCGCTCGAAACTCCGTTCGCCTCGTCCTGGAAGGGCGCCGAGAAGCCGGACGTCGTGCTGGTCGAGTTCTTCGATTATGCCTGCGGCTATTGTAAGGCCAGCCTCCCGCACGTCGAGCAATTGCTCCGCGAGGACAAGGGGCTGCGCGTCGTCTACCGCGAATTCCCGATCCTCGGGCCCGACAGCGTTGCCGCCGCCCGAGTGTCGCTCGCCGCGTCCAAGGCCGGCCGCTTCAAGCAATATCACGACGCCCTTTACCAGGCCGGCAGGCCGGGTCCGCAGACCATCGCCGCCGCCGCCCGGGCAGCCAATTTGCCGGCGGCGGTCCCGGACAGTGCGGACATCGAGGCCGAGCTCAAGCGCAACTTCCAGCTCGCCAGCCAGCTCGGCGCCAGCGGCACGCCGACGTTCGTCGTCGGCAACCGCGTGCTCCACGGCGCCGCGGGCTATGCCGAGCTCAAGAAGGCCATCGCCGACGCGCGCCGCAAGAGTTGAGCTTCAGCTCGCGCCCTTGAACCCCTGGGCGATCACGTACCATTCCGACGAATCCTTGCGGCTTGCCGGCGGCTTGGCGTGCTTGACGCTTTCGAAATGGCGCTTCATCTCGGCGACCAGCTGGGCGTCGGCGCCCCCGGCAAGCACCTTGGCGAGATAGGCCCCGCCCGGCCTCAGCACGCCTGATGCAAACTCGAGCCCCGCTTCGACGAGAGCCATCGTGCGCAGATGGTCGGTCTGGGGATGACCGACGGTATTCGCCGCCATGTCGGACATCACCAGGTCGGCGGGGCCGCCGAGCGCGTCCTTCAGCCTGCCCGGCGCCTCCTCGTCCATGAAATCCATTTGCAGGATGGTCACGCCGTCGATCGGGTCGGTGGGCAGCAGGTCGATCCCGACCACCTGCGCCTGCGGCACCCGCCGCCGCACGACCTGGCTCCAGCCGCCGGGAGCAACGCCGAGGTCGACGACCCGCCGGACGCCTTTCAGCAGCCCAAACCGCTCGTCGAGCTCGAGCAGCTTGTAGGCGGCACGGCTCCGGTAATTCTCGGCTTTGGCGCGGCGGACATAAGGGTCGTTGAGCTGGCGCTCGAGCCATCGCGTCGAAGAGACTTTGCGCCCCTTTGCGCTCCTCACCCGTCTCACAGCAGATAGCCGTCGCGCGCCATCAGCGAGCGCAGGATCCCTTCGCGGATGCCGCGGTCGGCAATGCCGAGGTTCTGCGCCGGCCAGATCTCGAGGATCGCCTCGAGAATGGCGCAGCCCGCCACCACGAGGTCGGCCCGCTCGGCGCCGATGCAGGGCAGGCTGGAGCGCTCCGAATGGTCCATCTCGGCGATCATTGTGCTGATCCGGCGCATCGAATCGATCGGCACGTGCAGGCCGTCGACGGCCCGCCGGTCGTAAGCCGGGAGCGCCAGATGAACGCTGGCGAGTGTCGTTACCGTGCCGCTGGTGCCGAGCAGCCGGATTCCGTCGCGTTTTTCCGGAAGCATCGCCGCGAAGCGGGCAAAGGCCCGCCGCGCCCGCTCGCGCATGCGCCCGTAGGCGGCGACCCGCTCACTGCCCTCGATCGCGTCCTTGCCTTCGCTTTCGGTCAGCGACACGACGCCCCAGGGTGCGCTCCACCAGCTGCGGATCTTGGGCCCTGCCGCCGACTGCTCGACGAGCACCAGCTCGGTCGAGCCGCCGCCGATGTCGAAGATCAGCGCCGGCCCGTCGCCAGGCTCGAGCAATTTGTGGCAGCCGAGCACGGCCAGCCGCGCTTCCTCCTGCGGCGGGATGATGTCGAGCACGACTCCGGTCTCGCGCCGCACTCTTTCCGCGAACTCGCGGCCATTGACGGCTCGTCGGCAGGCTTCGGTCGCCACCGACCGCGACAGCGACACGTTGCGCCGCCGCAGCTTGTCGGCGCAGACCGCGAGGGCGTCGACCGCCCGGTCCATCGCTTCCTGCGACAGCCGGCCGCTTTGCGACAGCCCCTCGCCGAGGCGGACGATGCGCGAGAAGGCGTCGATGACGGTGAAGCCGCCGTCGGTTGGCCTCGCGATGAGGAGCCGGCAATTGTTGGTGCCGAGGTCGACCGCTCCGTAGGTGTGACGCTGGTTCCGCCGCCGTTCCGGCGGCCCTGCTGCCGGCCCCGCGCTCATCGTCGCTGCCGGCGCGCTGGCGGCACTTTGCGCCATCGAACCAACCCGTTTCTATCCTTCGCCGTCACGCGGACGGCTGACTTGATCCGGGTTAAATCACATTATGGCGCCGGAGGGCAAGCTGCAGCCGACGGGACGCCCTGCCGGCGTTGACAGGGGGTGGGGCGCTTTCTATCTCGCGGGCCCGGCCAGGCGCTGCCCCGTCGTCTAATGGTAAGACTACGGACTCTGACTCCGTCAATCGTGGTTCGAATCCACGCGGGGCATCCAGCCGTCGGCAGCTAATCGCGCGATTGGAAAAGAGAAAGCGGCTGCCGGGCCAGCAGCCGCTCCCTCATTCTTTCCGCTTCACCCAGCCCCGGTCAAACCTGCGGGGCAGCGTCCGCTGTCATCGCCGCGGTGTCGAACAGCTGGTCGGCAACGCTCCACGGCAGCGGGCCAAACGCGGCTCCCGCGTCGGCCGCGGCGAAAGCAGCCAGGCCATTCGGCTCCGCGGCGCCGGCCGGTGGCGGCAGGGCCTCGACGAAAGCATCGAGGTTCAGCTCGCCGCCGTTATCGAGCGCATCGGCGATGACTCGCGACACTTCCGCCGTCCGCTGCAAGGCCCCGGTGTCGGCGACACCTCCCATGGCCTGGAGCATTTCCGCGGGCGGAATGGTGACTGCTGCGGCCAACGGCATCTCGGCTGCCGAACTCGCCGCAGAACCGCTGTTGCCCAGGTTCTGGACCGGCATCGACGGAGCGCCGCTGTCGGCGTCGAGGCTCGCGGTTGCGACGCCGGTGCTGGCGTCGCCCGCATCGATCGCCGACGAAGCTTCGCTCGCGACCGGCTCCCGAGTTTCGTTGCCGAGCGCCGGGCGAACCACATCTGCCTCCACCGGAGGCGCCGAGGATGCTGCTGCCGCAGGTGCGTCGTCGAACAGCTCGCGGCTGACCACCTGGTTCGAAGCCGCGGCCAAGGGCATGGCCGCGAGCCCCGCGGCAGCGACGGCGCCGAGCAGCACCGTATTGCTGTTGGCCGCCAGAGCCTTTTGCTGCTCGTCGGAAACTGCCGCGCCGGTGGCGAACACGGCGTCGGCCAGCACTCCGCTCGACCCGTCGCTGCGCGTGTAGCTGCCGGTCCCGACCACGGTGACGTCGCCGCCCGCGGCCGAATATACGATTCCGTCGCTGGTCAGCGAGATGCCGCTGATGCCTAGATCGGTCAGCGAGACCATTTCGCCCTCGTCGACCCGGCCGTTGCCGTTGGCGTCGCGCCACACGGCGAACAGCTCGAAGCCGTTGTCGTCGGCGGTCAGCCAGCCGTCGCCGTTGCCGTCATAGTCGCGCAGCCCCTCGAGGTCGCTGCCGTGCTTGGCGAACACCAGCTCGTCGTGCGTGACCTGACCGTCGCGGTTGCCGTCGCGGACCAGGATGCCGTCATTGCCGGCGACCCAAGCGGTTCCGACCAGGCCGTAGCCATAGTCGAACGCCACGCCGGCATCGGCGGCGAGGAAGCTGACCACGCCGTCGCCGTCGAGGTCGATTCCGACCGGCGCTGCGACAGCCGTGACGTTGATGGTCGTCGCCACCCCGCCGGATAGATAGGTGATCGCGTAAGGCCCGGCGCCGGTGTTGACATTGGCGAGGGTCACCCAGCCGTGGGTGGTGCCGCCGCTCCCGTCGAGGTCGACCTGGATGAGGCCGGTCGTGGTGACCCGCAGATAGCCGCCGGCGAGGACATCCGTCTCCGACGAGACACCGAGGATGTCGCTGATGTCGATCACGTCGCCCGACGAATAGTCGGTGATGGTGTCGACATGGCCTGCGCCATGCGTAATCGCGTGATCGCTGAGCACGAAAACGTCGTTGCCCGCTCCGCCGGTGAGCGTGTCAGCGCCATATCCGCCGGCCAGCCGGTCGTCGCCATCGCCGCCGTTGAGCGTGTCGTCGCCGCCGCCGCCGTAGAGGATGTCATTCCCGCCGCCGCCGTAGAGGGCATTGCCAAGATTGCTGGCGAAGAGAAGGTCGCCTTGATCGGTCCCGATCACATCTTCGCTGCCTTCGGCGGCCAATACCCGAGTATTGATCGTTTCGATCAGATCGACCGCGGCGAACTCGCCGGTGCTGCCGTCGGCGTAGGTGAAAGTGCCGTTGGCAAGGACGTTTTGACCATCGATGGAGCCCGAGCCTGCGACGGTGCCAAGGTTAATGCTCGTGATCCCGAGGTCTGTGAGCGTTAGCAACTCCCCAGCATCGGTCACGCCGTCGCTGTTGGCGTCGATCCACACGCGCAGATCGGCGAACGCGGCGTCATTGGCGTCGATCACGCCGTCGCCGTTCAAATCAAGGCTGGCGAGAGCGTCCAGCGCGTGGGCGAAGCCGCCGCCGTTGAACCACGGCGAGAAGATCTCGCGACCCGATTCGATCGCGCCGGAGCCGTCGAGGTCCATGACCAGGATGCCGTCTTGCCCGCCTGTCCACGCGATTGTTTGCGCCTGTCCATCACCGTTCATGTCGAACGACACGATGCTGGAAAGCGAGATGCCGGCTGCGCCGAGGTCGAGGATGATCGGGTCGACGACGCTGGTGACGTTCACGGTACTGCCGCTGACGCTGTAATTGAAGGAGATAGCGCGGGCGCTGGACGATACGTTGCCCACCCAACCAGAGCTGTTCTCATATGATTGGATTTGCGTCAGCGTCGTCGCGCTCGTGCCGATGCTGAAGATCGGCCCGTCACCGGTTGTGTTGCCGTTGTTCGACGAGGTATAATTGAATGTTACGCTCGCGGCGCCGTTCGTCGGCGCCTCGTCGAGCCGGAAAACCACCTGTCGGCTGCCCATGCCTCCCGGGCCCAGATTGATGCCCGATTCGCTGGCGGAATATTGCGTCCCGCTGACAACGACGAGGTCCGCCATGGTATAGACCTTGCCACCAACGGTAATCGTGAAATTGGCGAAGCCCAGCGCATCAAGACCTTCAGGAGAAGGTACATAGATGCTGAAGAACAATGTCGTGGTGGGCGCCGCGTCATTCGCGCCGTGGATCGTGATGTTGACGATCTTCTGCGTGCCGTCGATCGACGTCACGGTGAAGCTGTCGCTCAGCGTCTGCCCGTCATTGAGCGCGTTGACCGCCGCATTGCTATTGTCGAGCGTGTAGGTCCACTGCCCGCCCGAGGTCATGGTGAAGGTGCCGTAGCCGCTGGCGCTCGCCGTCGGCGTCGTCACCGCGGTGAACACATTGTCCGGATTGTCGACGTCGATTGCGGTCAGCGTGCCGGTCGCCGTCGGCGTTCCGCCGGCGTTGGCGCTGCCCGCCTCGGTCACCGAGCCGGTGTCGGTACCGGCGATGACCGCCGCATCGTTGGTGCCGAGGATGTTGATCGTCACGCTGGTTTCGGTGCCGTCGGCCGAGAACACCGCGAACGTGTCGGTGTAGGTGACCCCGTCGACGAACGCGTCGTGGGCCGAGCTGGCGGTGTAGGTCCAGTTGCCGTCGGCGTCGATCGAGAAGCTGCCGTACAGGCCGACCGTGCCGGTCTGCGCCTGGAAGCTCTCCGGGCTGTCGACGTCGCTGATGGTCAGCGTCCCCGAGGTCGATATGTCGGTGGCCGAGTTGGTCTCGGTGAGGTTGCGCACGTCGGTCGACAGAACCGCCGCATCGTTGGTGCCGAGGATGTTGATCGTCACG